>Ga0302235_10000328_pt1 | contig 39150 bp, 1 predicted proteins | sample II_Palsa_N3_3_FD_193577 | JGI IMG/M metagenome (GOLD analysis project Ga0302235, IMG submission 193577) | Peat permafrost microbial communities from Stordalen Mire near Abisko, Sweden - II_Palsa_N3_3 | ecosystem: Environmental > Terrestrial > Soil > Palsa > Peat permafrost | place: Sweden...
CACCACGCAACACATCCTCAACCCGCCAATCCACAAACTCCTCAAGCGCCCCCCCACACGCCCGCAACGCATCCGCGAACACCGGCGAGGACTCCAGCAACTCAACAGCCATCCCCTCCCACTGCGCACCCTGCCCAGGGAACACAAACACCGAGCGGCCACCACCACCAGCCACCCCCCGCACGACACCCTCGGCGATGTCGCCGGCCGCCAGCGCACCGAGCCCCTTCACCAAACCGTCCAGCTCCCCACCCAGCACCACACCTCGATGCTCGAACACCGCACGATCTTCGACCAGCGAGCGACCGACATCAGACAGAGCCACCTCGGGGCGCTCCCGTAGAAACTCGCTCAGCCGGCCTGCCTGCGCGCACAACCCGCCCGCGCCACGCCCCGACACCACCAACGGCATCACGCCACATGCGGGCACCCCGCCGGCGACGGTCCCGCCGGCCGGCACGTCGACCGTCCCAGACGCGCCATTGACAGAGACGCCGGAAACGCCTTCGGCCGAAGGAGCCCCTGGTGAAGACCCCGCATCCGGCGGCTCCTCGATGATCACGTGGGCGTTGGTGCCGCTGACACCGAACGAGGAGACACCCGCTCGCCGCGGGCGCGCGCCGCGGGGCCACGGCACGGGCTCGCTCAGCAGGCTCACCGCGCCCTCCGACCATTCGACGTGCGGGGAGGGCTCATCGACGTGCAGAGTCCGCGGCAGCAGGCCGTTGCGCAGCGCCAGCACGACCTTCATCACTCCCGCCACGCCCGCGGCCGCCTGGGTGTGGCCGATGTTCGACTTGATCGACCCCAACCACAGCGGGTCGCCCGCCCGCTCCTCTCCGTAGGTCGCCAGCAGCGCCTGCGCCTCGATCGGATCGCCGAGGATCGTGCCGGTGCCGTGGCCCTCCACCGCGTCGACCTCCTCCGCGGAGAGACCCGCGTTGGCCAGCGCCTGGCGGATCACGCGCTCCTGCGAGGGCCCGTTGGGGGCTGTCAGGCCGTTGCTGGCGCCGTCCTGGTTGACGGCGCTGCCGCGCATCACCCCGAGCACCCGGTGCCCGCGCCGACGGGCCTCCGAGTACCGCTCCATCACGAGCAGCCCGACGCCCTCCGACCAGCCCACGCCGTCGGCGGCGCCGGCGAACGACTTGCAGCGCCCGTCCGGCGCCAGCCCGCGCTGGCGGCTGAAGTCGACGAACACGGCCGGGTTGGCGAGCACCGTCACCCCACCCACCAACGCCATCGAGCACTCGCCCTGGCGCAGCGACTGAGCCGCCAGGTGCATCGCCACCAGCGAGGAGGAGCACGCGGTGTCGACACTCACCGCCGGCCCCTCCAGCCCGAACACGTAGGACAACCGTCCGGAGACCACGCTGCCGGCCACACCGACTGTGGCGTAGCCCTGAGCTTCGTCGCGCTTGGCGCTGGCGTTGACCACCATCGCGTAGTCCTGGTACATGACGCCGCAGAACACCCCAGTCTGCGTGCCGCGCAGCGACAGCGGGTCGATCCGCGCGTGCTCGAACGCCTCCCACGCGACTTCCAGCAGCATCCGCTGCTGCGGGTCGGTCGCCACCGCCTCACGCGGCCCCATCCCGAAGAACCGCGCGTCGAAGTCCGCGACATCGTGCATGAACCCGCCCTCGCGCACATACGAGGTGCCCGGGTTTTCTGGATCGGGGTCGTACAGACGCTCCAGGTCCCAGCCGCGGTCGACGGGGAACGGCGAGACCGCATCGGTGCCCGAGGCAACCAGATCCCACAGCTCCTCGGGGCCGCGCACCCCGCCGGGATAGCGGCAGCTCATCCCCACGATCACCACGGGGTCGTTGGCGTTGGTCGAGCCGTGCGCGAGCACCGGCGCGCGGCGCCGTGAGCCCTCGACCTTTTCGAGCAGGAACTTCGCCACCGCCGCCGGCTTCGGGCGGTCGAACACGAGCGTCGCCGGCAGCCGCAGCCCGGTGGCCTGGTGGAGGCGGTTGCGCAGCTCCACCGCCGAGAGCGAGTCGAACCCGAGCTCGGCGAACGTGCGCTCCGGGTCGATCGCGCGCGGCGAGTCGTGGCCGAGCACCGCCGCCACGTGTGCGCACACGAGCTCCAGCACCGCCCCCTCTCGCTCGTCCTCGGCGACGCCCGCCAGGCGCCGTGCCAGCGACCCCTTCGCGTCCCGTCCACGGCGGGCGGGCATGCGGACCACGCCGCGCAACGGCGCCGGCAGCACGCCCATCCGCGCCTGCGCGCGCAGCACGGCGGCGTCCAGCGCCACCGGTGCCAGCAGTGGCCGGTCGAGCGCCAGCGCGGCGTCCAGCAGCCGTAGCCCCTGCTCGTCGGAGAGCGCCTCGATCCCCAGGCGCCCGAAACGCGCCATACCGGCCTCGCCTATCGCCCCCGCCATGCCCTCGGCATTCGCCCACAGGCCCCACGCCAGCGCGTGGGCCGGGAGCCCAAGGCCGCGGCGATGGCGCGCGAGCGCGTCGAGGAACGCATTCGCCGCCGCGTAGTTGCCCTGGCCGGGGCCGCCGATCACGGCGGTGAACGACGAGAACAGCACGAACGCGGCGAGGTTCGAGCCGGCCGTGAGCTCGTGCAGGTGCAGCGCCGCGTCGACCTTCGGGCGCATCGTACCCTCGACCTGCGCGGTGGTGAGGGAGTCGAGCAGCCCGTCGTCGATCACGCCCGCGGTGTGGATCACCGCCGTCAGCGGGTGCGCGGCGGGCAGCGCGTCGAGCAGCGCGGCGAGCGCCTCCCGATCGGCCACGTCGCACGCCGCCACCCCCACCTCCGCACCGAGCTCGCCGAGCTCCCGCATCAGATCCTCGGCGCGCGGCGCCTGCGCGCCGCGCCGGCTGACCAGCAGCAGGCGACGCGCGCCGTGCGCGCCCACCAGGTGGCGCGCCACCAGCGCGCCCAGCCCGCCGGTGCCGCCGGTGATCAGCACCGTCCCCTCGGGATCGAGCGGGGGCGCGGCGGCGTCGGGTGCAGGGCTCACGGCAACCAGGCGCGGCGCGTAGACCCTGCCGGCACGCACCGCCAGGTGGGGCTCGTCGGCCTCGAGCAGCCGCGCCCACGGCGCCTCGCCGTTCTCGCCGTCGCCTTCGCCTTCGCCGTCCTCGCCGCCGCCGTCGAGGTCCACGAGCAGGAAGCGGCCGGGGTGCTCGGGCTGGGCGCTCGCGATCAGGCCCGTCAGCGGCGCCGCCGCCAGGTCGGGCTGCTCCCGCTCGTCGATCGCCACCGCCCCGCGGGTCACGAGCACGAGCCGAGCGTCGGCCAGCTCCGGCGCCGCCAGGCACGCTTGGAGCAGCTCGAGCGTGCGCTCGGTGGCGTGGCGTGCGGCCTGCGCGAGCTGCTCGGCTCCGCCCTCGATGTCCGCGCTCTGGGGCACCGGAGCATCCGCGAACAGCACCTCGGGCGCGGACGCGCCCGCCTCGACGGCGGCGCACAGCGCACGGAGATCCTCGTAGCGCTCGGCCTCCACGTCCGCCAGGCCCAGCTCGCCGAGCACGGCGTAGCGCTCGGCCTCGTCGGGGACGGGGAGGTCGGTGAGCTCCACCCACTCCAGCCCGTACAGCGAGTCGCGGGCGGTGCTCTCGCTGGCACTCGCGAGCCGGCTCGCGTCGACCGGCCGCCCCACCAGCGCGCCGACCGACAGCAGCGGCGCTCCCAGCTCGTCGAGCGCGGCGATCGTCAGCGTGCGCTCGCTCGCCGTGACGCACGCGCGCAGCGCCGTGGCCCCCTCCCGGTACAGGCGCACGTCGCCCCATGAGAACGGGAGCGCCGCCTCCCGCCCCTCGCGGGCGACGAACAGGGCGTGCAGCGTGGCGTCGATCAGCGCGGGGTGCGCCAGAAAGCTCTCCGCTGCCGCCGTCTGGCGCTCGCTCAGCGCCGCCTCCACGAACAGCTCATCGCCGCGCCGCCACGCCTGGCGGACCGCCTGGAAGGTCGGCCCGTAGCCCAGCCCGAGCTCCGCCAGCCGGTCGTAGAGGTACTCGACGTCGACCGGCTCCGCTCCCGCCGGCGGCCACTCCTGCGCCTGCAGGCGCTCGATCGCCGGATCGACACCGGCGGCCGCCAGCGCCAGCACGCCGCTGACGTGGCGCGTCCACGCAGCCTCCTCCCCATCCTGCGCGGGGCGCTCGGCGCGCGAGTGGATCGCGAGCGTGCGCCGCCCGTCCTCGTCGGGCTCGGCGAGCGACACCTGCAGCTGCACGGCGGCGCCCTGCGCGAGCACCAGCGGCGCCTCGATCGTCAGCTCCTCGACGGCTTCGACACCCGCGCGGGCGCCCGCCGCGAAGGCCAGCTCGAGGAACGCCGTGCCCGGCAGCAGCACCATATCGAGCACGGCGTGATCGGCGATCCAGGGGTGGCTCGACAGCGACAGCCGCCCGGTCAGCAGCCACTCCTCGCCGCCGGCCACCTGCACGGCGGCGCCGAGCAGCGGATGCTCGGCCGACCCCAGGCCCGCTGCCCCCACCTCGCCGCCGGCGTCGTTGGAGGTGAGCCAGTAGCGCTCGCGCTGGAAGGCGTAGCTGGGCAGCTCGACCGTGCGGGCGCCGCTGCCGGCGAAGAACGCACGCCAGTCGACCGGGACGCCGGCGGTGTGCGCGTGGGCGAGTGCCTTGACGAGCGTCTCCAGCTCGCCGCCGCGCGCGCGCTGGGTGGGGACGAGCGACGCGCGCTCCAGCGCATCCGCGCTCAGGCACCACTGGCTCAGAGCGCACAGCACGCCATCGGGGCCGATCTCGACAAAACTCCGCGCGCCGGCGCGCTCCAGCGCCGCGACGCCGTCGGCGAAGCGGACCGTCTCGCGCGCGTGGCGCATCCAGTACTCGGGGGTGCAGATCGCGCCGTCGGCGACGAGCTCGCCCGTCAGGTTGGAGGCCACCGCGGCCCGCGGTCGGTTGGCGGCGAGGCCGCCCACCACCGCGCCGAGCTCGGCGAGCATCGGCTCCATCAGCTGTGAATGGAAGGCGTGGCTCACGCGCAGGCGGGTGAGCTTGCGCCCGCGCTCGCGCCACGCCTCACCCAGCTCCGCCACGGCCTCGGCGTCGCCGGAGACGACGACCGCGCGCGGCCCGTTGACCGCGGCGAGCGCCAGCCGCGCCCCGAGGCCGTCGATGCTCTGCACGACCTCCTCGGCAGAGGCTTCGATCGCAAGCATCGCGCCGCCCGCGGGCAGCGCGCCCATCAGGCGTCCCCGCGCGGCGACAAGCGTGCAGGCGTCCGCAAGCGAGAAGACGCCCGCCAAGTGGGCAGCGACGACCTCGCCGATTGAATGTCCGATCAGCAGGTCGGGCTTCACGCCCCACGCCTCGAGCTGGCGGGCCAGCGCCACCTCGAAGGCAAACAGGGCCGCCTGGGTGAGCTCGGTTTCGTCCAGCAGCGCGGCCTCGGGCGAGCCCTCGGGGGCGAACATGATCTCTCGCAGCGGCCGTGCCGGGGACTGGCCGAGCGCTTCGCGGCCACGGTCGAGCTCGGCGCAGACCTCGTCGAGGGCCGCGCGGAAGCGGGGCAGTGTTGCGTGGAGCTCGGCGCCCATACCCGCGCGCTGGGAGCCCTGGCCGGTGACCATGAACGCGACCCGGCCGCCGGCGACCCGGCCCTCCACGACGCTGCCCGCGGGCTCCCCGCGCGACAGCGCCGCCAGCCCGGCAAGCAGCCCGTCGCGATCGGAGGCGACGATCGCGGCGCGCCACTCGTGCTGCGCGCGGGTGGTGGCCAGCGAGTACGCCACGTCGAGCGGCGCCAGCTCGGAGCGCGACTCCAGGTGGGCGCGCAGGCGCTCGGCCTGAGCGCGCAGCGCTGCCTCGCTGCGGCCGGAGACCAGCCACGGCAGGAACCCGAGCGCGGGGGGGCTCGCGTCCCGCGCGCCCGGCTCACCGTGCGCGTCATTCACACCGCCCCGCGCGTCCGGCGCATCCTGTCCGTCCTGCGCATCCTGTGCATCCCGCCCACCAGGGGCGTCCTGTACACCGCCCCGCCCGTTCGGCGCACCCTGCGGCGCGGGCCGCGGGGCCTCTTCGATGATCACGTGCGCGTTGGTGCCGCTGATCCCGAACGAGGAGACCCCGGCGCGGCGGGGGCGCTCGCCGGCCGGCCACGGCTCCGGCTCGGTGAGCAACCGCACCTCGCCCGTCGACCAGTCCACGTGCGGCGAGGGCTCGTCCACGTGCAGGGTTCGCGGCAGCAGCTCGTGGCGCAGCGCGAGGGCGATCTTCATCACGCCCGCCACCCCGCTCGCGGCGATCGTGTGGCCGATGTTGGACTTGATCGACCCCACCCGAACCGGGCCGGCCTGCCGTTCCTGGCCGTAGGTGGCCAGCAGCGCCTGCGCCTCGATCGGGTCGCCCAGCCGCGTGCCGGTGCCGTGCGCCTCGACCGCGTCGATCTCGCCGGGAGCGAGCCCGGCGTCGGCGAGCGCCTGGCGGATCACGCGCTCCTGGGAGGGCCCGTTCGGCGCGGCCAGCCCGTTGCTAGCGCCATCCTGGTTGACGGCGCTGCCGCGCACCAGCGCGAGCACCCGGTGCCCGCGCCGGCGCGCGTCGGAGAGGCGCTCGAGTGCCACCAGCCCCGCGCCCTCCGACCAGCCGACGCCGTCAGCCGCCGCGGCGAACGGCTTGCAGCGCCCATCCGGGGCGAGACCCCGTTGGCGGCTGAAGTCGATGAACATCCCCGGGCTCGGCATCCACGTCACGCCGCCGGCCAGCGCCAGCTCGCACTCCCCGTCGCGTAGCGCCCGGCACGCCAGGTGCATCGCCACCAGCGAGGAGGAGCAGGCCGTGTCGACCGACATCGCCGGACCCTCGAGCCCGAACGTGTACGACACGCGACCGGACGCCACACTCGGCGAGCTGCCGGTCAGCTGCAGCCCCTCCAGCTGCTCGGGTACCTTCATCGCGTAGTGGGAGGGGGGGACGCCGGCGAACACCCCGGTCGGGCTGCCGCGTAGCGAGGTGGGATCGATCCCCGCGTCCTCGAACGCCTCCCACGCCGTTTCCAGCAGCAGCCGCTGGTTGGGGTCCATCGTCAGCGCCTCGCGCGGGCTGATGCCGAAAAAGCCGGCGTCGAAGTCGGCGATGTCATGCAGGAAGCCGCCCTCGCGCACGTAGCTGGTGCGCGGGTGATCGGGATCGGGGTCGTAGATGCCCGCGAGGTCCCAGCCGCGGTTCTCGGGAAAGCCCGACACCGCGTCGCGGCCCTCGACGAGCAGCCCCCACAGCTCGCCGGGGCTGCGCACGCCGCCCGGGAAGCGGCAGGCCATCCCCACGAGCGCGATCGGCTCCTCGCTGCTCACCCGCCGCCGCGCCGGTGCCCTGCCGGCCCCCGCCTGTGCGCCGCCTCGCACCTCCACGCGGGAGCGCAGGAACTTCGCCACCGCCTCGCAGTTGGGGTGGTCGAACACGAGCGTCGCGGGCAGCCGCAGCCCCGTGGCCTGCATCAGCCGGTTGCGCAACTCCAGGGCGCCCAGCGAGTCGAACCCGAGATCTTTGAAGGCAAGCTCGGGATCGACCTCGGCGGCGGAGCCGAGGCCGAGGACCGCGGCCGCTTCGCCGCGCACGAGCTCCAGCACGGCTGCGTCCCACTCGCTCTCGGGGACCTCGGCCAGACGCCGGGCGAGCGATCCCCCGTCACCGCGCGCCCGCCGCGCCGGCATCCGCACGAGGCCGCTCAACAGCGGCGGCAGGACGCCCACCCGCGCCTGCTTACGCAGGGCGCCCGGGTCGAAACGCGCCGCGACCAGCAGCGCCTGCTCGGCGCCACGGCCGGCGTCCAGCAGCTCCAGCCCGCCGGCGGAGGGCAGGGCGAGCACCCCTGCGCGCGCCATCCGCGCCCGGTCGCCCTCGTCGAGCCCGGCGGTCATGCCGCTCGCCTGCTCCCACAGCCCCCACGCGAGCGATTTGGCGGGGAGCCCGTGCGCACACCGGTGCTGCGCCAGCGCGTCCAGGAAGGCGTTGGCGGCCGCGTAGTTGGCCTGCCCGGGGCTGCCGAGTGTGGCGGTGAACGATGAGAACAACACGAGCTCGGAGAGCTCGAGCTCACGCGTGAGCTCGTGCAGGTGCAGCGCGGCGTCGACCTTGGGGCGCATGACGCGCTCCAGTTGCTCGGCGGTGAGCGATGAGACCAGCCCGTCGTCGAGCACTCCGGCCGTGTGGACCACCACCCGCAGGGGGTGCTCGGCCGGGATCGAGTCCAGCAGCGCGGCCAGCTGGCCGCGGTCGCTGACGTCGCAGGCCACCACGCGTGCCTCGCAGCCGAGCTGCTCGAGCTCCGCGAGCAGCTCCTGCGCCCCAGCCGCCTGCGGGCCGGAGCGACTCGCCAGCAGCAGGTGCCGGGCGCCGCGCTCGCCGGCGAGGTGCCGCGCCACGAGCGCGCCGAGGCCGCCGGTGCCGCCGGTGACGAGCACGGTGCCGGCGGGGTCGAGCGCGGGCGCGGCGTCGGGCTTCGCGGGGGCCGACTCCAACCGCGGCACGTACGCCGTCCCGCCGCGCAGCGCCAGTTGGGGCTCTTCGGCCCCGAGCAGCGCGGCCCACGCGATCGGGCGCTCCGCCTCCACCGCGGTCTCCCTGTCAACCTCCGCGACGGCCTCCCCGCCAACCACAGCACCAGCCTCTCCGCCGGCCTCCCCATCAACCGCCCCGGCCCCGCCACGGGGGTCGAGGTCCACGAGCGCCACGCGCCCGGGGTTCTCGGAGTGGGCGCTGCGCGCCAGGCCCCAGATTGGCGCCGCGGCGAGCGCGGGTGCCTCATCGTCCGCAACCGCCACCGCGCCCCGCGTCAGCAGCACGAGCTGCGATTCGGCGAGCGCCGGCTGCGCCAGCCACGCCTGCAGCAGCTCGAGCGTGTGCCGCGCGTTGGCGTGGGCCATCCGCGCCGGCCCGCCGGCACCGTCGTCTGCCGGGCCGCAGGGGGCGGCCACGAGTACGTGCTCGGGCGCATCCGCGCCCTCCTCGAGCGCCCGCACGAGCGCGGCCAGATCCTCGTACCGATCGCCCTCGAGGTCGGGCGCGGCCGGATCGCCGAGGATCGCGATGCGCGGCTGCCCGCCAGCGTCGGCGAGCGGCGCCGGCACCCATGTGGTCCGCAGCAGCGAGCCCCGCTCCCCCTCGCGCACGGCGCCGGCCAGCTGGCTGGCCTGCACCAGACGGAACGCCAGCGAGCGCATCGCCAGGACCGGCTCGCCGGCATCGTCCCACACGGCCACGCTCATCGTGCTCCCCTCGGCGCGTGCCAGGCGCACCCGCAACGACACGGCGCCCCGGCGCGCCACGCTCACGCCGCCCAGCGAGAACGGGAGCGGCAGCGAGCCCGCCTCCCCCTGCTCGTCCATGCCGAGGAAGAACAGGCCGTGCAGCGCCCCGTCCAGGAGCGCGGGGTGCACGCCGAACTGCGCGGCCTCGACCGCTGCCTCCGGCGGGAGCGCCACCTCGGTGTAGATCTCATCGTCCTTGCGCCACGCCGCCCGCACGCCCTGGAACAGCGGGCCGTAGCCGAACCCGGCCTCGATCAGGCGGTCGTAGAGGAGTCCGGCGTCGAGCTCCCGGGCGCCGGCCGGCGGCCACTGCGGCCCGAGCCCCGGCACGCCAAGACCGGCCGCGCCCGCGGCATCCGCGGCCGGGTCCTCGACGGCCGCCGCGCCCGTCAGCTGCGCGGCGTCGGCGGCGGCGCGCGTCAACAGCGCCCCGGCCGCGTGCCGTGTCCAGCCGCCGTCCGCCTCCTCGCCGTCCTCGGCAGGCACGTGCGGCCGGGAGTGGACGCTCACCTCGCGGCGGCCCTCGCCGTCGGGCTCGCCGAGCAGCACCTGCAGCTGCGCCGCGCCGCCGGGGGCGAGCATCAGCGGCGCCTGCAGGGTCAGCTCCTCCACGGCCTCGCAGCCGGCGATGCGGCCGGCGGCCAGCACGAGCTCGAGCAGCGCGGTGCCGGGCACCACGACACTCTCGAACACCACGTGGTCGGCGAGCCAGCCGTGCGTGTCGAGCGAGAGCCGGCCGGTGAACAGCCACCCTTCGCCGCCCGCGACCTGCACCGCCGCGCCCAGCAGCGGGTGGTCGGCCACGCCCAGCCCGACCCCGCTCACGTCGCCGACGCCCGCGCTCGGGTTCAACCAGTAGCGCGCCCGCTGAAATGCGTATTTCGGCAGCTCGACCTGCCGCGCGCCGCCGCCGGCGAGGAGCCCGCGCCAGTCCACCGCGGCTCCCGCCGCCCACGCTTCGGCCAGCGAGTGCACGAACCGCTCCGGGCCGCCCTCACCGCGCCGCAGCGAGCCGAGCACCGCGACGCTCTCATCGAGGCCGAGATGCTCGAGCGTCTCGCGCACCGCGACGCCCAGCACCGGGTGCGGGCTGATCTCGACGAAGGCGTTGGTCGCCGGCGCGAGCGCGCGCACAGCCTCCTCGAAGCGCACCCGCTCGCGCAGGCTCCGGTACCAGTACTCGCCGTCGAGCTCCGCCGTGTCCAGGAACGCGCCCGTCGCGGTCGAGAAGAACGGCACGCCGCACGACACCGGCTCGATCCCCGCGAGCGCCTCGAGCAGCCGCTCGCGCAGCTGCTCGACCGCCGCCGAGTGCGAGGCGTAGTCGACCGCCACCCGCCGCGCCCACACGCCATCCCGATCGCACGCCTGCAGGAGCTCATCGAGCGCGCCCGACTCGCCCGAGACGATCACCGTGGAGGGGCCGTTCACGGCCGCGAGCGACAGCCGCCCGCCCCAGCCCGCCAGCAACTCCTCGACCCGCCCCTGCTCGAGCGCCACGCTCACCATCCCGCCGTGGCCTGCCAGCACCTCGCCCAGCAGCCGGCTGCGCAACACCACCACCCGCGCCGCGTCCTCGAGCGACAGGCCACCGGCCACGCAGGCGGCCGCGATCTCCCCCTGCGAGTGCCCCACCACCGCCGTAGGGCGCACGCCGAAGGAGCGCCACAGCTCCGCCAGCGCGACCATCACGGCGAATGACACCGGCTGCACCACGTCCACCGCCTCCAGGCTCGGCGCCCCCGCCACTCCGCGCAGAACATCCTCGACCCGCCAATCCACGAGCTCTTCGAGCGCCCGCCCGCACGCGCGCAGCGCGTCCCCGAACACCGGCGAGGCGTCCAGCAGCTCGACCGCCATGCCCTCCCACTGCGCACCCTGACCGGGGAACACGAACACCGGGCGGCCCTCACGCGCCACGCCGCGCACGACGTCCTCCCCAACACCTCCGTCCGCCAGCACGCCCAGCCCGGCGACCAGCTCGCCGCGATCGCGAGCGAGCACCACCCCGCGATCCTCGAGCGCCGCTCGGCCCGCCGCAGAGAAGGCCACGTCCAGCAGGCCGGTGTCCGCAACGGGGGAGCCCGCCGGCGGGCGCTGCGCCTGCAGCAGCTCGCGCAGCCGCTGGGCCTGATCGCACAGCGCGCCGGCGCCTCGGCCCGACACCACCAGCGGCACCACGCCACAGGTCCACGCATCGGCGTCGGCGTCGGCGAGGCTGGAATCCGCCTGTGCCGCGTCCACCGCGCCGTTGTCCACCGCGCCGTTGTCGGCCGTGCCGTTGTTGGCGGCCGGACGGCGGGAGGAGGAGGGGGAGGGGGAGGCATCCTCCATGCTCGGCGGCTCTTCGATGATCACGTGCGCGTTGGTGCCGCTCGCTCCGAACGAGGAGATCCCGGCGCGTCGCGGACGCTCGCCAGCCGGCCACGGCTCGGGCTCGACGAGCAGCCGCACCTCGCCGGCCGACCAGTCGACGTGCGGTGAGGGCTCGTCCACGTGCAGGGTCGACGGCAGCAATTCGTGCTCGAGTGCCTTGACCATCTTGATCACGCCCGCGACGCCCGATCCCGCGGAGCTGTGGCCGATGTTCGACTTGATCGAGCCCAGCCGCAGCGGGCCGTCGGTGCGCCCCTGGCCGTAGGTGGCGAGCAGCGCCTGCGCCTCGATCGGGTCGCCGAGCGGCGTGCCCGTGCCGTGGGCCTCCACCGCATCGACCTCGGCCGCGGAGAGCCCGGCGTCGGCGAGCGCCTGGCGGATTACCCGTTCCTGGGAGGGCCCGTTGGGGGCCGTCAGGCCGTTGCTCGCACCGTCCTGGTTGACGGCGCTGCCGCGCACCACCGCGAGCACCCGGTGCCCGAGCCGGCGCGCGTCGGAGAGACGCTCCAGCACCAGCTGACCGGCGCCGTCGGAGAAGCCGGTCCCGTCGGCCCCCGCCGCGAACGAGCGGCAGCGCCCGTCGGGCGAGAGCGCTCGCGCGCGACTGAACAGCACCAGCAGAGTCGGGTGTGACATCAGCGTCACCCCGCCCGCCAGCGCCAGCGAGCACTCGCCCCGGCGCAACGACTGGCACGCCAGGTGCAGCGCCACCAGCGAAGAGGAGCAGGAGGTGTCCACCGTCACCGCGGGGCCCTGCAGCCCGAACTGGTAGGACACCCGCCCGCACAGCATGCTGGTGGAGCTGCCCGGCTGCGGAGTTTCGGGGTCGGAGGAGGCGAGCGGGTATTCGGGGCTCGGCCCGTAGTCCTGGTAGAAGGAGCCCGTGAACACGCCGGTCGCGGTCCCCCCCAGCGAGGTTGGATCGATCCCCGCGTCTTCCAGCGCCTCCCAGCTGAGTTCCAGGACCAGCCGTTGCTGCGGATCCATCTCCAGCGCTTCGCGCGGGACGATCCCGAAGAAGCCGGCGTCGAACTCGGCGATGTCCTCGATGAAGCCGCCGCCGCCGCAGTAGGTGGTGCCGGGATGGCCGAGGTCGGGGTCGTACAGCCGCTCAACGTTCCACCCGCGGTTGGCGGGCAGCTCGGAGATCGCGTCCGTCGCGGAGCTGACGAGCTGCCACAGCTCCTCGGGCAGCCTCACCCGCGACGGGTAGCGGCAGCTCATCCCGACGATCGCGATCGGCTCTCGCCGACGCTGCTCGAGCTCGCGCACCCGGCGATGTGCCTTGCGCAGATCGCCCGTCACCTTGCGCAGATACTCGCGCAGCTTCTGCTCGTCGCTCACGGTGCTCCTCCAGCCTTTAGTTCATGCGTGTTTGTATCCGCGACGCGCGGCGGCGCGGCGGTTGCGGTGGGGCTCATTCCGAGTCGAACCCCCGATCGATCAGCTCGAACATCTCCTCGTCCGAGACGTCCTCCAGACCGGCGTCCTCTCGGTCCTCCGCGGGAGCCGCGTCCCAGCTCGCGCCACCCGCCAGGAAGGTGTCCAGGCGCGCGTTGAAGGACCGCAGCCGCGTCTGCGCGCCGGCCCTGGCGCGGTCGTCCGCGGGGAGCGCGGCGAGCATCGCCTCGAGCTTGTCGAGCGTCTCCTCGATCGGCGCACGCGCAACCCCCTGCTCGCTCATCCGTGAGCGCACGTACTCCGCCACCGCAGCCGGGCTGGGGTGGTCGAAGGTGAGGGTCGCGGGCAGCTGCAGCCCCGTGGCCTTGGTCAGGCGGTTGCGCAGTTCGATCGCATCGAGCGAGCTGAAGCCGAGCTCCTGGAAGGCCCGGCTCGGCTGCACCATGCTGCGCGCGGCAAACCCCAGCACCACGCTGACCTCGTCGCGAACGTAGTCGAGCACCGCGTCGTCCCAGCCCGATTCGGGCATCTGCGCCAGGCGCCGCGCCAGCGAGTCCGCCGCCTCGCCGGCGCCCTTGGCGTGGACCCGCACGAGGCCGGCGAGCACCGCCGGGATCGCCCCGTCGCGGGCGCGGGCGCGCAGCGTCGCGATGTCGATCCGCATCGCGATCAGCAGCGGCTCGTCGAAGCCGGCAGCGAGGTCGAACAGCTCGAGGCCTTCGGCAGGCGTGAGCGGCGCCAGCCCCGAACGGCGCATGCGGGCAAGGTTGGCCTCGCCGAGCTCCTGCGTCATCCCGCCCTCCGGCGCCCACGCCCCCCACGCCAGCGACGTCGCCGGCAGGCTCTGCGTCCGGCGCCACTGGGCGAGCGCGTCCATGAACGTGTTCGCGGCCGCGTAGTTGCCCTGGCCGGGCGCGCCGAGGATCCCGGCGGCCGAAGAGAAGAGGATGAACGCGGCCAGGTCGAGCCCGCGCGTGAGCTCGTGCAGATGCGCGGCGCCGGCGACCTTCGCGTGCATCGCGCGCTCGAGCTGCTCGGCGCTCAGCATCTCGATCAGCCCGTCGTCGAGCACGCCGGCGGCGTGTACCACCGCGGTCAGCGGATGGGCGGCGGGAATCGTCTGCACGAGCCGTGCCAGCTCGTCCCGGTCGGCCACGTCGCAGGCCGCCGCCCGCGCTTCGCAGCCGTGCGCGCGCAGCTCCGCCTCGAGCGCCTCCCAACCCTCGGCCTGCGCCCCCCGGCGACTGGCGAGCAGCAGGTGACGGACGCCGCGCTCGGCAACAAGGTGGCGCGCGAGCAGGGTGCCCAGGCCGCCGGTGCCGCCGGTGATCAGCACCGTGCCCTCGGGGTCCAGCGCGGGCGCGGTGGGTTCCTCCTGCGCGGCCAGCCGCGAGAGCCGTGGTGCGCGGGCCACCTGCTCGCGCAGCGCCAGCTGGGATTCCCCTGTGGCGAGCAGTGACGGGAGCACGCTCCAAGCGGCGTCGCTGCCGTCGACGTCGACCAGCACGAACCGGCCGGGGTGCTCGGACTGCGCGCTGCGCACCAGCCCCCACACGGATGCCCCGGCGGGATCGGGCTGCTCCTGCGGCGTCGTCGCCACCGCGCCGCGGGTCACCAGCGCCAGCCGGGCGGCGATCAGGCGCTCGTCGGAGAGCCAGCGCTGGAGCAGCTCGAGCGCCTCGCGGGCGTGCGCATAGGCGGCGTCGGCTAGCCCGCTCGGATCGCCGCGGGCGGCCAGCGGCTCGCTCCCCCCGGCGGGCGGCCCGCTCTCCGCGGCGCTCCCGAGGAGGGCGACCACGACTTCGGGCGTGGCTTCCTGCGCATCGATCGCCTCGCCCAGGGCGGCCAGGTCGGGGTAGCGGCGCGCGTCGAGCCCGGCGGCGCCGTCGCCGAGCAGCACGATCCTAGGGGGCGCCTGCTCGACCGTTGGAGCGGGCAGCTCCACCCACTCCAGGCCGAACAGGCGGTCGTGCGTGCGGCGCTTCAGGGAGGTGAGGTGCTGCGCCTCGACCAGCCGGTAGGAGAGCGACTCGACCGACACCACCGGCGCGCCGCCTGCGTCCACCGCCGCCATGCTCCACTCCGACCCTTCGCCGGAGGCCAACCGCACCCGCAGCGCGGAGACCCCCGTCTGGTAGCGGCGCACGCCGCCCCAGCCGAACAGCATCGCTCCGCGCCCTTCGGCATCGTCGTCCTCGCCGCGCATGACGATCACGCCGCCGTGCACCGCGGCGTCGAACAGGGCAGGGTGCAGGCCGTAGCTGGCGGCGTCTGCGGCATTCCCCTCGTCGAGGGCGACGTCGGCGAACAGCTCGGTGCCGCGCCGCCACGCGGTCCGGATCGAGGTGAAGGCCGGCCCGTAGGCCCAGCCCAGGATGCTCAGATCGTCGTAGATCTCCTCGACGTCGACCGGCGTGGCGCCCGCGGGCGGCCACGCCTCGGCGGCCAGCAGCTGGAATTGCTGGGAGGGGGCGGCGGCGGGCTCGCTCACAAGCACCCCGGTCGCGTGCCTGGTCCAGCTGGCGCCGTCGCGCTCGCTCTCGTCGGCCTGCGCCTGCGCGCGAGAGTGGATCGCGAACGCGCGCTGCCCGGAATCGTCGGGCTCCGCCACCAGCAGCTGCAGCTGCGCGTCGTGCTCTCCAAGCAACAGCGGCGCCTCCAGCGTGAGCTCCTGCAACGTCTCGCACCCGATCTCGGCGCCCGCGGTCAGCGCGAGCTCGACGTACGCCGTGCCCGGCAGGATTGCGATGTCCATCAGCACGTGCTCCCCCACCCAGGGGCTCGCGACCTGCGACAGAAGCCCGGTGAACAGCCACTCGTCGCGCTCGCCCGCCAACCTCACGGCCGCGCCAAGCTGTGGATGCCCGGCTGCGTGCAGCCCCGCCGCGCGCAGATCGACCACGCCGGCCGGGGACTCCAGCCAGAAGCGCTCGCGCTGGAAGGCATACGTGGGCAGATCGACCTCCCGCGCGCCGCGGCCGGCGAACAGCACCGGCCAATCGACTCGCACACCCGCACAGTGAGCCCGCGCGAGGAAGCCCAAAAACGACTCCGCCTCGCCGCGATCGCGATGCAACGCGGCTGCCATCGCCACGCCCCGACCGCCGGCACCCGCGCCATTGGCGGCTACGCCATCGACGCCCGCGCCGTTGGCGGCCGCGCCCTCGGCGCCCCCACTCTCGGCGGCCGCGTCAAGGCACTCGCTGGCCATCGCGCAGAGCACGCCGTCGGGACCGAGCTCCAGGAAACGCCGCACCCCGGCCCCCCACAAAAACTCCACACCCTCCGCAAACCGCACCGCCTCACGCACATGACGCACCCAATACTCACCGCCGGCCAGCTCCTCGACCGCGATCGGCAGCCCCGTCACATTCGAGACAACCGGGATCCGCGCCGGCGCATACTCGACGCCCGCCGCTACCTCCCGAAACTCCGCGAGCATCGGCTCCATCAACGGCGAATGAAACGCATGACTCACACGCAAACGCCGCGTCCTACGACCCCGCTCAACCCACCGTCCACCCCACTCCTCAAGCGCACCCACCTCACCCGACACCACCACCGCACGCGGACCATTCACAGCCGCGACCCCCAACCGACCCTCAAACCCCACAAGCTCCCCCCGCACCTCATCCTCGGAGGCCTCCACCGCCAACATCCCCCCACCCGCGGGCAAACCACCCATCAACCGGCCACGCGCCGCCACCAACCGACACCCATCCGCAAGCGAAAACACACCCGCCACACACGCCGCCGACAACTCCCCAATCGAATGCCCAACCAGAAAATCAGGCCTCACACCAAAAGACTCCAGCAACCCAAACAGCGCCACCTCCACCGCAAACAACCCCGCCTGCGCAAACTCCGTGCCATCCAACAACACCGCCTCAGACGAACCCTCCCCCGCGAACAACACCTCACGCAACGACACACCAACACCAGCACCCCCACCGTCCGCGAGCGCCTCCCGACACCGATCCAACTCCCCACACACCTCACCCAACACCCGCTCAAACACCGGAAACACCCCACACAACTCACGCCCCATCCCCACCCGCTGCGCACCCTGCCCCGTAAACAAAAACGCCGTCAAACCACCGGCTGCCACGCCATCGCACACGCCCGCTCCCGACTCGCCCCGCGACAGCGCGCGCAAACCATCGAGCAGCCCGTCGCGCCCCCCGCCGAGCACCACCCCGCGGCACTCCAGCTGCGCGCGACCGGCGGCCAGCGTGTGCGCGACGTCGAGCGGCGCCAGCTCCGCGTCGGCCTGAATGTGTGAATACAGGCGCGCCGCCTGCGCGCGCAGCGCCGGCTCGCTCTTGGCCGACAGCAGCAGCGGCAGCAACGGCAGCTCCGGCGCGCGCTCCCCTGCCGCGACCTCCACGCTCTCCACCGCCGGGGCCTCCTCGAGAATCACATGCCCATTGGTGCCGCTGATCCCGAACGAGGAGACCCCCGCCCGCCGTGGACGCTCACCCCGCGGCCACGCCACCGGCTCCGTCAGCAGCCGCACCGCGCCCGCCGACCAATCCACATGCGAAGAGGGCGCATCGACATGCAACGTCGCCGGCAACGACTCGTTGCGCAGCGCCTGCACCATCTTGATCACACCCGCCACCCCGGCACCGCACCCCGTGTGACCGATGTTCGACTTCACCGACCCCAACCACAACGGATCACCCGCGCGCTCACGCCCATACGTCGCCAGCAACGCCTGCGCCTCGATCGGATCCCCAAGCGTCGTCCCCGTCCCATGCCCCTCCACCGCATCGACCTCGCCCGGCGCGAGGCCAGCGCCCGCGAGCGCCGCGCGAATCACGCGTTCCTGCGAGGGGCCGTTGGGCGCCGACAGCCCATTGCTCGCCCCATCCTGGTTGACCGCGCTGCCGCGCACCACCGCCAGCACCCGCCGGCCCGCCCGGCGCGCATCCGAGAGACGCTCCACCAGCAGCAGACCCGCGCCGTCAGAGAAGCCGACGCCGTCGGCGCGATCGGCGAACGCCTTGCAGCGCCCGTCCGGCGAGAGACCGCGCTGCCGCGCGAACGAGAGATACACGTCGGGGTCGCTCATCACCGAGACGCCGCCCGCCAGCGCCATCGTGCACTCGCCCTGGCGCAGCGCCGCGCACGCCAGGTGCAGCGCCACCAGCGAGGCCGAACAGGCCGTGTCAACGGTCACGGCGGGGCCCTCCAAGCCGAACAGATACGACAGCCGACCCGAGAAGATGCTGGAGAACGACCCCGTCAGGCGCATGCTGTCGAACTCCCCGGGCACGCGCGAGACGTAGTTGGAGGTTCCCGCTCCGATGAACACGCCGGTCTCGCTGCCGCGCAGCGCGGCCGGGTCGATGCGCGCATCCTCGAAGGACTCCCACGCCGCTTCCAGCAACACCCGCTGCTGCGGATCCATCGCCAGCGCCTCATCCGGGCCGATCCCGAAGAAGCGCGCGTCGAACTCGGCGACGTCGTAGATGAAGCCGCCCTCCCGCGTATAACAGGTGCCGGGACGATCGGGATCGGGGTCATACAACCGCTCCAAGTCCCACCCGCGATCGTCCGGGAAGCCGCCAATCGCGTCGCGGCCGCTCGCCACGAGCTCCCACAGCTCGCCCGGGGAACGCACCCCGCCGGGAAAGCGGCAGCTCATGCCGACGATCGCGATCGGCTCCTCCGAACGCCGCCGGGGACGACCCTCGCGGCGCGCCACCGCTGCACCCCGCACACCCTCGCCCACGCGCGAGCGCACGTGGGCGGCGACCCCAACCGGGGTCGGGTAGTCGAACACCAGCGTCGCGGGCAGGCTCAACCCCGTCACGCGGGCGAGGTGGTTGCGCAGCTCGATCGCATCCAGCGAGTCGAACCCGAGGTCGCTGAAAGACCGCTCCGGATCGACCGCGCCGCCGGACTCCAACCCCCGCACGACCGCCACCTGATCGCGCACCAACCCCAGGACCACACCTTCCCAATCATCCTGGGGCAACTCGGCCAGCCGCCGCGCGAGCGAGCCCCCGGCGCCGGCGCGAGGAGCGACGGCCGGGACCAGCCCGCTCAGCAGCGCCGGCAACACACCCGCGCGCGCCTGTGCGCGCAACACGGCGATCCGCAGCTCCACCGGCACCAACAGCGCCCGCCCCACCAGGGACGCCCGATCGAACAGCTCCAGGCCGTGCTCGGCCGCGAACGCCACCACGCCCGTGCGCTCCATCCGCGCGCGATCTGCCGCGCCGCTCGCGCCGGCCATACCCCCCTCCCACGGACCCCACGCCAACGACATCCCCGCCAGACCCTCCGCGCGACGCCGCTGGGCGAGCGCGTCGAGGAAGGCGTTCGCCGCCGCATAGTTGCCCTGGCCCGGCGAGCCCACGATCCCCGCGAACGAGGAGAACAGCACGAAATCCGTCAGCTCCAACCCCTGCGTGAGCTCGTGCAGATGCAATGCCGCATCGACCTTGGGAGCCAGTACCCCCTCCAGCCGCTGCGGCGAAAGGGTCGCGATCACGCAGTCGTCCACCACACCCGCCGCATGCACCACCACACGCAACGGATGCTCCGCGGAAATCCCACCAAGCACACCCGCCAACTGCTCGCGATCGGCCACGTCGCAGGCGGCCACCTCGACCTCGCAGCCCAGCTCACGCAACTCGTCCATGAGCGCCGCCGCGCCCTGCGCCTCAGCACCGCGGCGACTCACGAGCAGCAGACGGCGCGCACCCCGCACCCTCACCAGATGTCGCGCCAGCTGTGCACCCAACGCACCCGTGCCACCGGTGATCAGCACCGTGCCCTCCGGGTCGAGCGGGGCAGCCACGCCCTCACCGGCCGGCACCCGCACAAGCCGCGGCGCAAGGAGCCGACCCGCACGCAAAGCCAGCTGCGACTCCTCCGAGGTGAGCGCTCCGGCCAGCGCCTGCCCCGACGCCTCATCCTCGTCCACATCGAGCAGCACCAAGCGCCCCGGGTGCTCCGACTGCGCACTGCACGCAAGACCCCAACACGCGGCCTCCACCAGCCCTGGCGCCTCCTTCTCGGAGGCGACGACGGCGCCGCGAGCAACCAGCACCAGGCGCCCAGACGCCAACCGCTCGTCCCCAAACCAACCCTGCAACAGATCCACGGTGTCCGCTAGCGCGCTCCGCACCCGACCCACCGGCTCCCCACCGATGGGAACGACGCCATCGTCGGCAGACGAAGGAACCACACCGTCCTCCGCATCAGCCGAAGCCGAACCGCCACCAACACCCGTCGGCGCCGCAGCGAGCACCACGTCCGGTGCCGGCGCGCCCGCCTCGATCGCCTCACCCAACGCGCTCAGGTCGGCGTAGCGGTCGGCGACGCCTGCGACGTCCAGGTCGCCGAGCGCCGCCACTCGCTGGCCGATGATTTGGACCCCACCCGCCCGCTCGCCGGAGGCGAGTGTCCCTCGGCTTCGGTCCTCGGCCGCCGGCCCGCCCTCGACCTCGACCTCGACCCACTCCAGGCCGAACAGGCTGTCGTGCGCCCGCCCGCCCGCGCCCGCCAGCTGCCGAGCCTCGACCGGTCGGTAGGAGAGCGCCTGGACCGACACCACCGGCTCACCGCGCTCGTCCACCGCGGTCACGCTGCCCTTGGTCTCACCGCTGGCCGAGAGACACACGCGCAGCGCCGACACGCCGGTTTGGTAGCGGCGTACGCCGCTCCAGCTGAACAGCATGATGCCGCGCGTGTCCTCCCGCGCGCCCTGGACCACGCCCCCGCCCTGCAGCGCGGCGTCGAGCAGGGCCGGGTGGATGCCGAAGCTGGCCGCCTCCTCGGCGTTCCGCTCGTCGAGGGCGACCTCGGCGAACAGCTCCGTTTCGCGCCGCCACGCAGCCCTGATGCCGGTGAAGGCCGGCCCATAGGCGAACCCCATTTCGGCGAGCTGGTCGTAGAGCTCCTCGACGTCGAGCGGGGTGGCGCCCTCGGGCGGCCACGCCTCGTCGGCCAGCTGCTCGAAGGACGCCGACGGGGCGGTGGGGAGCTCGCTCGCGAGCGCCCCGGTCGCGTGCCTGGTCCAGCCGGCGGCCTCGTGCTCGCCCGCGCCGCTCTGCGCCTGGGCGCGGGAGTGGATCGCGAACGCACGCCGTCCCGTCTCGTCGGGCTCCTCGACCAGAAGCTGCAGCTCGAACGCGCGCCCGCGCTCCAGCACGAGCGGCGCCTGCAGCGTCAACTCATCCACCGCCTCGCACCCGACCTCCGCGCCGGCGGTGAACGCCAGCTCGAGAAACGCGGTCCCCGGCACCACCACCGTGTCGAGCAATACGTGATCGGCCACCCACGGCTGCGCCTCGATCGAGACGCGCCCGGTGAACAGCCACTCGTCGCGCTCGCCTGCCAATCTCACGGCCGCGCCGAGCAGCGGATGTCCGGCCGCGCGCTGGCCCACCGAGCGCAGGTCGCCAGCGTCCGCCGGGGGCTCCAGCCAGAAGCGCTCGCGCTGGAAGGCATATGTCGGCAGATCGACCTCCCGCGCGCCTCGGCCGGCGAACAGCACCGGCCAATCGACCCCCACCCCCGCACAGTGAGCCCGCGCGAGGAAGCTCAAAAACGACTCCGCCTCGCCACGATCGCGATGCAGCGCCGCCGCCATCGCCACGCCGCGAGCGCCGACACCCGCGCCGTTGGAAGCTGCACCATCGACACCCGCGCCATTGGCGGCCGCGCCGCCGGCTAGTACACCCTCGCCGCTCGCCTCAAGGCACTCGCTGGCCATCGCGCAGAGCACGCCGTCGGGGCCGAGCTCCAGGAAACGCCGCACCCCGGCCCCCCACAGGAACTCCACACCCTCCGCGAACCGCACCGCCTCGCGCACATGACGCACCCAATACTCACCGCCGGCCAGCTCCTCGACCGCGATCGGCAGCCCCGTCACATTCGAGACCACCGGGATCCGCGCCGGCGCATACTCGACCCCCGCCGCGACCTCCCGAAACTCCGCGAGCATCGGCTCCATCAACGGCGAATGAAAAGCGTGACTGACACGCAAACGCTTCGTCCGAGAACCCCGCTCAACCCACTCCCCAGCCCATTCCTCAAGCGCGCCCTCCTCCCCCGACACAACGACCGACCGCGGCCCATTCACAGCCGCCAACGCAAGCCGCCCCTCATACCCACCCAGACCCTCCCGCACCTCCGCCTCCGAAGCCTCCACCGCCAGCATCGCCCCACCCGCGGGCAACCCGCCCATCAACCTGCCGCGCGCCGCCACCAACCGACACCCATCCGCAAGCGAAAACACACCCGCCACACACGCCGCCGACAACTCCCCAATCGAATGCCCAACCAGAAAATCCGGTTTCACACCAAAGGACTCCAGCAACCCGAACAGCGCCACCTCCACCGCGAACAACCCCGCCTGCGCAAACTCCGTGCCATCCAGCAACGCCGCCTCCGGCGAACCCTCCTCTGCGAACAACACCTCACGCAACGACACACCGGCACGAGTCTCCCCACCGTCCGCGAGCGCCTCCCGACACCGATCCAGCTCCCCGCACACCTCACCCAACACCCGCTCAAATACCGGAAACACCCCACACAACTCACGCCCCATCCCCAGCCGCTGCGCACCCTGCCCCGTAAACAGGAACGCCGTCAAACCACCGGCCACGACATCCTCGTGCACGCCGGCGGCGGGCTCCCCGCCGGCGAGGGCGCGCAGGCTCTCGAGCAGCTGCTCGCGGGTGGAACCGAGCACCGCCGCGCGACGCTCCAGCTGCGCGCGAGCGCTCGCGAGAGTGTGCGCGATGTCCAGCGGCGCCAGCTCCGCGTCAGCCTGAATGTGTGAATACAGGCGCCCCGCCTGCGCACGCAGCGCTGGCTCGCTCTTGGCCGACAACAGCACAGGCAGCAGCGGCAGCTCGGGAGCGCGCTCCAGCGGCGCGACCGCCACGCTCTCCACCGCCGGGGCCTCCTCAAGAATCAGATGCCCGTTCGTGCCGCTGATCCCGAACGAGGAGACCCCCGCCCGCCGTGGACGCTCACCCCGCGGCCACGCCACCGCCTCGGTCAGCAGCCGCACCGCGCCCGCCGACCAATCCACATGCGAAGAGGGCGCATCGACATGCAACGTCGCCGGCAACGACTCGTTGCGCAGCGCTTCCACCATCTTGATCACACCCGCCACCCCGGCGCCACACCCGGTGTGACCGATGTTCGACTTCACCGACCCCAACCACAACGGCTCGCCCGCGCGCTCACGCCCATACGTCGCCAGCAACGCTTGCGCCTCGATCGGATCCCCAAGCGTCGTCCCCGTCCCGTGCCCCTCGATTGCATCGACCTCGCCCGGTGCGAGGCCGGCATCCGCGAGCGCCGCGCGAATCACGCGCTCCTGCGAGGGGCCGTTGGGCGCCGACAGCCCATTGCTCGCACCGTCCTGGTTGACCGCGCTGCCGCGCACCACCGCCAGCACCCGCCGGCCCGCCCGACGCGCATCCGAGAGACGCTCCAACAACACCAGACCGGCGCCGTCGGAGAAGCCGACGCCGTCGGCGCGATCGGAGAACGACTTGCAACGTCCATCCGGTGACAGGCCGCGGGCCCGCGCGAACCCGACGTAGAGGTCGGGGTCGGTCATCACTGCGACGCCGCCCGCCAGTGCCATCGTGCACTCGCCCTGGCGCAACGCCGTGCACGCCAGGTGCAGCGCCACCAGCGAAGCCGAGCAGGCCGTATCGACCGTCACCGCCGGGCCCTCCAACCCATACACATACGCCAGCCGGCCAGAGAAGACGCTGGAGAGCGTGCCCGTGAGACGCATGCTCTCCAGCTCTCCGGACACGCGCGAGGCGTAGGTGGACGAGCCGGCACCGACGAACACGCCGGTCTCGCTGCCGCGCAGCGCGGCCGGGTCGATGCGCGCATCCTCGAAGGACTCCCACGCCGCTTCCAACAACAGCCGCTGCTGCGGATCCATCGCCAGCGCCTCGTGCGCGCTGATGCCGAAGAAACGGGCGTCGAACTCGGCGACGTCGTAGATGAAACCGCCCTCCCGCGCATAACAGGTGCCGGGGCGATCCGCGTCCGGGTCATACAACCGCTCCAGATCCCAGTCGCGATTCTCGGGGAAGCCGCCGATAGCGTCGCGGCCCTCGGCCACCAGCTCCCACAGCTCCCCCGCCGAGCGCACCCCGCCGGGGAAGCGGCAGCTCATTCCGACGATCGCGATCGGCTCCTCTGAGCGCCGCCGCGTGCGAGCACCGCGCGCCGCGGCCACGCCCTGCGCGCCCTCCTGTACGCGGGAGCGCAGATGCCGCGCAACGGCGACCGGGGTCGGATGGTCGAACACCAGCGTCGCGGGCAGGCTCAACCCGGTCGCCCGCGCGAGGTGGTTGCGCAGCTCGACCGCGTCCAGCGAGTCGAACCCAAGGTCGCTAAAGGACTGCCCGGGATCGACCGCGCCCCCCGACTCGAGCCCCCGCACGACCGCGACCTGGTCGCGCACCAGCGCCAGGATCGCACCCTCCCAGTCGGCCTGCGGCAGCTCCCGCAGCCGCCGCGCGAGCGAACTCGCGGCCGCGCCTGCGCGGCGCGAGGCGGACGGGACCAGCCCCCACAGCAACGACGGCAGCATGCCCGCGCGCGCCTGCGAGCGCAGCGCGGCGGTCCTGAGCGCCACCGGCGCCAGCACCGGCCGCCCCACCGCGCGCGCCCGATCGAACAGCTCGAGCGCCTGCTCGGCCGCGAACGGCGTCACGCCCATGCGCTCCATCCGCGCGAGATCGGCCGCCCCGGCCCCACCGGCCATGCCGCCCTCCCACGGGCCCCACGCCAACGACATCCCCGCCAGACCCTCCGCGCAACGCCGCCGAGCCAGCGCATCGAGGAAGGCGTTTGCGGCTGCGTAGTTGCCCTGGCCCGGCGACCCCACAATCCCCGCGAACGACGAGAACAACACGAAATCCGTCAGCTCCAACCCCTGCGTGAGCTCGTGCAGATGCAATGCCGCATCGACCTTGGGAGCCAGCACCCCCTCCAGCCGCTGCGGCGACAGCGTCGCGATCACGCCATCGTCCACCACACCCGCCGCATGCACGACCACACGCAGCGGATGCTCCGCGGGGATCGAGCCAAGCACGCCCGCCAGCTGCTCGCGATCGGTCACGTCGCACGCGGCCACCTCGACCTCGCAGCCCAGCGCACGCAGCTCCCCGACGAGCTCCGCGGCGCCCTCCGCCTCACCGCCGCGACGGCTCGCCAGCAACAGGTGGCGCGCACCACGCACCTGCGCCAGATGCCGCGCCACGTGCGCACCCAATGCACCCGTGCCACCGGTGATCAACACGGTGCTCTCGGGGTCGAGCGGGGCGGCCGCACCCTCACCGGCCGGCACCCGCACAAGCCGCGGCGCAAGGAGCCGACTCCCACGCAACGCCAGCCGCGGCTCCCCCGAGGACAGCGCACAGCCCAACACCTGCCACGAAGCCTCCTCACAGTCCACATCGAGCAGCACCAGGCGCCCCGGGTGCTCCGACTGCGCACTGCATGCAAGACCCCAACCCGCGGCCTCCACCAGCCCCTGCGTCTCCCCCTCGGAGGCGGCGACGGCGCCGCGACCAACCAGCACCAGGCGCCCAGACGCCAGCCGCTCGTCCCCAAACCAACCCTGCAACAGATCCACGGTGTCCGCTAGCGCACTGCGCACCCGACCCCCCGTCTCGCCACCGGCGAGTACGACACCATCACCGGCAGACGAAGCAACCGCACCGTCCTGCGCGCCAGCCGACGCAGCACCACCACCAACACCCGTCGGCACCGCGACGAGTAGGACATCCGGAGCCGGCGCGCCCGCCTCGATCGCCTCCCCCAATGCCCTCAGATCGGCGTAGCGCTCCCCGACACCCGCGACGTCGAGCTCGCCGAGCGCCGCCACACGCATCCCTTCGCTCGTCGAACCACCCTCGATCTCCACCCACTCCAGGCCAAACAGGCTGTCGTGCACCCGCCGCCCCGCACCCGCCAGCTGCCGCGCCTCGACCGGCCGGTAGGAGAGCGCATCGACCGACACCACCGGCGCACCGCTCTCGTCGAGCGCCGTCACGCTGCCCGTAGTCTCGCCGCTGACCGAGAGACACACGCGCAGCGCCGACACGCCCGTCTGGTAGCGACGCACCCCGCTCCAGCTGAATAGCATTTTGCCGCCCGCGTCCTCCCCGCCAGCCATCACCACCGCTCCTCCCTGCACGGCGGCGTCGAAGAGGGCCGGGTGGATGCCATAGCGGGTTGCCTCTTCGGCGTTCTGCTGGTCGAGTGCGATCTCGGCGAACAGCTCCGTTTCGCGCCGCCACGCGGCCCTGATGCCGGTGAAGGCCGGCCCGTAGGCGAACCCCACCTCGGCGAGACGGTCGTAGAGCTCCTCGACATCGAGCGGCGTGGCGCCCTCGGGCGGCCACGCTTCGGCGGCCAGCTGCTCAATCGACTCCGACGGAGTGGCGGAGACGCCGTCCGCCAGAACCCCGGTCGCGTGCCTGACCCAGCCGGCGGCCTCGTGCGCATCCTCGTCGGACTCCTCCTGCACGCGGGAGTGAATCGCGAACGCACGCTGTCCTAACTCGTCGGGCTCCTCTACCAGCAATTGCAACTGCATCGCCCGCTCCTCGATCACCAACGGCGCCTCCAACGTGAGCTCGTGCAACAGCTCGCACCCGACCTCGGCGCCCACCGTGAGCGCGAGCTCGACATACGCCGTGCCCGGCAACACCGCGACATCCATCAACACGTGCTCGCCCACCCACGGCTGGGCGGTCTTCGACAGGCGGCCGGTGAACAGCCACTCGTCGCGCTCGCCCGCCAACCTCACGGCCGCCCCCAACAGTGGGTGCTCCGACGCGCGCAGCCCCGCCGAGCGCAGGTTCCCGGCACTCGCAAGCGGCTGCAGCCAGAAGCGCTCGCGCTGGAAGGCATACGTCGGCAGATCGACCTCTCGCGCGCCCCGGCCAGCGAACAACACCGGCCAATCTACCCGCACACCCGCACAATGAGCCCGCCCAAGGAAGCTCAAAAACGACTCCACCTCACCACGATCGCGATGCAACGCGGCCATCACCACGCTCCGGCCACCGGCACCCGCGCCACCGGCAGCCGCGTCATTACCAGCCGCGCCGTTGCCAGCCGCGCGCGAGGAGCCCGCACCCTCGGCGGCAGCGCCATTCCCAGCCGCTCCATTGACAGCTGCGCGCGCGGAGCCCGCACCCTCGGCGGCAGCATCCAAGCACTCGCTCGCCATCGCGGAGAGCACACCATCAGGGCCAAGCTCCAAGAAACGCCGCACACCACTGCGCTGCAACACCGCGATCCCATCCGCGAACCGCACCGCCTCACGCACATGCCGCACCCAATACTCGCCACCCACAAGCTCATCGCCAACGAGCAGCTCCCCGGTCACATTCGACACGATCGGGATCCGCGGCGGCGCACACTCAATCGCCGCCGCAACCTCCCGAAACTCCGCGAGCATCGGCTCCATCAACGGCGAATGAAACGCATGACTCACACGCAAACGCCGCGTCCTACGACCCCGCTCGACCCACCGCTCGCCCCACTCCTCTAGCGCACCCGCATCACCCGACACAACCACCGCACGCGGACCATTCACAGCCGCAACCGCCAAACGATCCTCCAACCCCTCGAGCTCCCCCCGCACCTCACCCTCCGACGCCTCCACCGCCAGCATCCCCCCACCCACCGGCAAACCACCCATCAACCTGCCCCGCGCCGCCACCAAGCGACACGCATCCCCCAAGGAAAGCACCTCCGCCACACACGCCGCCGCAAGCTCCCCAATCGAATGCCCAACCAAGAAATCCGGCTTCACACCAAAAGACTCGAGCAGCCTGAAAAGCGCCACCTCAACCGCGAACAACCCCGCCTGCGCAAACTCCGTGCCATCCAACAACACCGCCTCAGACGAACCCTCCCCCGCGAACAACACCTCACGCAACGACACACCAACACCAGCACCCCCACCAACCCCAAACGCCTCCCGACACCGATCCAACTCCCCACACACCTCACCCAACACCCGCTCAAACACCGGAAACACCCCACACAACTCACGCCCCATCCCCACCCGCTGCGCACCCTGCCCCGTAAACAAAAACGCAGTCAAACCACCGCCAGCGACGTCCTCGTGCACGCCAGCCGCAAACTCCCCGCTCGAGAGAGCGCGCAGGCTCCCGAGCAGCTGCTCACGGGTGGAACCGAGCACCGCCGCACGACGCCCCAACTGCGCGCGGCCACTCGCGAGCGAGTACCCAACATCCAGCGGCGCCAGCTCCGTATGGACCTGCAGATGTGAGTGCAAACGCGCCGCCTGCGCGCGCAACGCCGGCTCGCTCTTAGCCGACAACAACAACGGCAGCAACGGCAACTCCGGCACGCCGGGAGACGGAACCTCCACCTGTGCGGGAACGGGCGGCGCCTCCTCGAGAACCACATGTCCGTTGGTGCCGCTGATCCCAAACGACGAGACCCCCGCCCGCCGCGGACGCTCACCCCGCGGCCATGCCACCGGCTCGGTCAACAACCGCACCGCACCAGCCGACCAATCCACATGCGAAGAGGGCGCATCGACGTGCAACGTCGCCGGCAACGTCTCATTGCGCAGCGCCTGCACCATCTTGATCACACCCGCCACCCCGGCACCACAACCCGTATGACCGATGTTCGACTTCACCGACCCCAACCACAACGGCTCGCCCTCACGCTCACGCCCATACGTCGCCAGCAACGCCTGCGCCTCGATCGGATCCCCAAGCGTCGTCCCCGTCCCATGCCCCTCCACCGCATCGACCTCGCCCGGCGAGAGGCCGGCATCCGCGAGCGCCGCGCGAATCACGCGCTCCTGCGAGGGGCCGTTGGGCGCCGACAGCCCATTGCTCGCCCCATCCTGGTTGACCGCGCTGCCGCGCACCACCGCCAGCACCCGCCGGCCCGCCCGGCGCGCATCCGACAAACGCTCCAACAACACCAGACCCGCGCCGTCGGACAGGGCCACCCCGTTGGCACCGTCGGCGAACGCCTTGCAGCGCCCGTCCGGCGCCAGACCGCGCTGCCGCGCGAACGAGAGATACACGTCGGGGCTGGTCATCACCGTGACGCCGCCCGCCAGCGCCATCGTGCACTCGCCCTGGCGCAGCGCCGTACACGCCAGGTGCAGCGCCACCAGCGAGGCCGAACAGGCCGTATCGACCGTCACCGCCGGGCCCTCCAACCCATACACATACGCAAGCCGGCCAGAGAAGACGCTGGAGGTGGTGCCCGTCAAGCCGAAGCTCTCGAGCTCGCCGGGCACGCGCGAGGAGTAGTTGGAGGCACCGGCGCCGACGAACACGCCGGTCTCGCTGCCGCGCAGCACGGCCGGGTCGATGCGCGCATCCTCGAAGGACTCCCACGCCGCTTCCAACAACAGCCGCTGCTGCGGATCCATCGCCAGCGCCTCGTGGGGTCCGATGCCGAAGAAACGGGCGTCGAACTCGGCGGCGTCGTAGATGAAACCCCCCTCACGGGCGTAGCACGTGCCGGGACGATCGGGATCGGGGTCGTACAACCGCTCCAAGTCCCAGTCGCGATCCTCTGGGAAGCCCCCTACAGCGTCACGGCCGCTAGCAACCAGCTCCCACAACTCCTCCGACGAACGCACCCCACCCGGGAACCGGCAGCTCATCCCGACAATCGCGATCGGCTCCTCCGAGCGCCGCCGCGCACGACCACCACGCACCGCAGCCCCACCCTGCACACCCTCCCCCACATGCGAGCGCACATACCGCGCAACCGCAGTCGGAGTCGGATAATCGAACACCAACGTCGCAGGCAAGCTCAAACCCGTTACCCGCGCCAGGTGGTTACGCAACTCCACCGCATCCAGCGAATCGAACCCAAGGTCGCTGAACGACTGCCCGGGATCGACCACGCCCGCAGACTCCAACCCCCGCACTGCCGCCACCTGGCCGCACACCAGCGTCAGGATCGCGCCATCCCAGTCGGTCTCCGGCATCTCCCTGAGCCGGTGCGCGAGCGAGCTGTCGGCCTCCCCCGCGCGACGCGCCTCGGCCGGCACCAGCCCCCACAGCAACGCCGGCAGCGTCCCCGCCCGCGCGTACAGGCGCAGCGCGGCGGGCTTCAGCGCCACCGGCGCCAGCAACGGCCTCGCCACCACGCACGCCCGATCGAACAGCTCCAGCCCCTGCTCGGCCGCGAACGGCGCCACGCCCATCCGCTGCATCCGCGCGAGATCGGCAGCACCGACGTCATCGACCATCCCGCCGTCGGCGATCCAAGGACCCCAGGCCAGCGACCTCCCCACCAGTCCCGCCGCGCGGCGCCGCTGAGCAAGCGCATCCAAGAACGAACTCGCTGCTGTGTAGTTGCCCTGCCCAGGAGACCCAACGAGCCCGGCGAACGACGAGAACAGCACGAAGTCAGCCAGCTCGAGCTCCCGCGTGAGCTCGTGCAGGTGCAGCGCCGCGTCGACCTTGGCCGCCAGCACGCCCTCGAATCGCTGCGGGGAGAGAGTCGCGATCACACCGTCGTCCAGCACGCCCGCAGCGTGAACCACGACACGCAACGGGTGCGCCTCGGGGATCGAGGCAAGTACCTCCGCCAGCTGGTCGCGATCGCCCACGTCGCAAGCAACCACCTCGACTTCGCATCCCAGCTCGCGCAGCTCTCCTTCGAGCTCCGCGGCGCCCGCCGCCGCACCGCCGCGCCGGCTAACCAGCAGCATCCGGCGCACACCGTGCGTCCGCGCCAGATGCCGCGCCAGCTGAGCGCCCAACGCACCCGTGCCGCCCGTGATCAAAATCGTGCCCTCCGAGTCCCACGGCGCGCCGGCAGCCTCGAGCGCGGATTGCCCGCCGGGCGCCCCGGCAACGCCGGCCTGCCCGCCGGGCGCCAATTGCGGCTGATCCACCGCGGGCGGCATCCCCGCCGGCACCCGCACCAGTCGCGGCACGTGGAATCCACCCTCGCGCAGCGCCATCTGCGGCTCCTCCGAGGAGAGCGCACCGGCCAGTGCCCGCCAGGACGCCTCGCCGCCATCGATGTCGAGCAGTAGCAGACGCCCGGGGTGCTCCGACTGCGCGCTGCTCGCAAGACCCCAGCAGGCGGCCTCCACCAACCCCGGCGTCTGCCCCTCGCCCGTCGCCACTGCGCCCCGGCTGACGAGCGCCAGACGCCCGGTGGCCAGCCGTTCGTCCCCAAACCACCCTTGGAGGAGCTCGAGGGCACCTCCGAGCGCGGCGCGCACCCGCTCCAGCAGCTTCACTTCATCGGAAGCGGGCGCTTGAGCAACAAGATCCCCGACCGCGACCGGTGCTGGCGCGCAGTCCTGAGGAGACGCCCCGCCCGTCGGCATTGCGGCGAGCACCACGTCCGGCACCGACGCTCCTGCCCGGACCGCCTCGCGCAGCGCCTCCAGATCCGCATAGCGCTCCTCGACACCTGGAGCGTCGAGCTCGCCGAGCACCGCAACGTGCTGGCCGAAACGGGGATGCTCGCCGGAGGCGAGTGTCCCCCGGCTTCGGTCCCCGCCCACCGCACCGCCCTCGGCCTCCACCCACTCCACGCCGAACAGCGAGTCCTCCGGCCGCCACTTGACGCCGGCGAGCTGCTGTGCCTCTACTCGCCGGTAGGAGAGCGAATCGACCGACACCACCGGCGCACCATGCTCGTCGAGCGCCGCCACGCTCAACGCCGACCCCCCGGCAGGGCTCAAACGTACGCGCAGCAGCGACGCGCCGGCTGCGTGGCGACGAACGCCATTCCAGCTGAACAGCATCGCTCCTCGGCCCGCGACTTCCTTCTCCCCGTCCTCGTGCAGGAGGAACGCCCCGCCCTGCAGCGCCGCGTCGAGCAGCGCCGGGTGGATCTGAAAGCGCGCGGCCTCATCAGCGTGTGGCCACTCGAGCGCGACCTCGGTAAAGAGCTCTTCGCCCCGTTGCCACGCCGCCCGGATGCCGGTAAAGGCCGGTCCATAGGCAAACCCGCCGGCGCTCAGCCGCCCGTAGAGCTCGTCGACCTCGAGCGGCGTGGAACCATCGGGCGGCCAGCTCTCCGCGGCCAGCCGCTCGAGCTGCCCCGATGGGGCGGAGAACGGCTCCGGGGCCAGCACGCCGCTGGCGTGGCACGTCCAGGCGGTCCCGTCCGGATCGCCCTCGGTCGCGGTCTCCTCCTGTACACGCGAATGGATCGCAAACGCACAGCGCCCCGCCTCGTCCGGCTCCTCGACCAAGAGTTGCAGCTCGAAGGCACCCGTTGCCTCCAGCACGAGCGGCGCCTGCAGCGTCAACTCCTCCACCACCTCGCACCCGACCTCGGCGGCGGCGGCGAACGCCAGCTCCATAAACGCCGTGCCCGGCAGAACCACCGTGTCGAGCAGCACGTGATCGGCCACCCACGGCTGGCGGTCGATCGACAGGCGGCCGGTGAACAGCCACTGTCCGCCCTCACCCGCAACGTTCACCACCGCTCCGAGCAGCGGGTGCTCCGCCGCGCGCTGCCCCACCGCGCGCAGATCACCCAGATCGGGCGGCGGCTGCAGCCAGAAGTGCTCGCGCTGGAAGGCATATGTCGGTAGATCGACCTCTCGGGCGCCGCGCCCCTCCAACAGCGCCGGCCAATCAACATCCACGCCGGCGCAGTGAGCCCGACCGAGGAACCCGAGGAACGTCTCCACCTCCGGACGATCGCGATGTAGCGCCGCCACTAACAGCGCGTCCTCGCCGGCGTCCCCCTCCGCCGCATCCGAGCCCAGGCACTCGCGGGCCATCGCCGCGAGCACACCGTCGGGACCGAGCTCCAGGAAACGCCGCACGCCCGCCGCCTTCAGAGCCGCCACGCCATCCGCGAACCGCACCGCCTCGCGCACATGACGCACCCAGTACTCCGCGCTCTCAAGCTCACCCCCGTCGGCCAACCGCCCCGTCACATTCGAGACAACCGGGATCCGCGCCGGCGCATACTCGACGCCCGCCGCTACCTCCCGAAACTCCGCGAGCATCGGCTCCATCAACGGCGAATGAAACGCATGACTCACACGCAAACGCCGCGTCCTACGACCCCGCTCAACCCACCGTCCACCCCACTCCTCAAGCGCACCCACCTCACCCGACACCACCACCGCACGCGGACCATTCACAGCCGCGACCCCCAACCGACCCTCAAACCCCACAAGCTCCCCCCGCACCTCATCCTCGGAGGCCTCCACCGCCAACATCCCCCCACCCGCGGGCAAACCACCCATCAACCGGCCACGCGCCGCCACCAACCGACACCCATCCGCAAGCGAAAACACACCCGCCACACACGCCGCCGACAACTCCCCAATCGAATGCCCAACCAGAAAATCAGGCCTCACACCAAAAGACTCCAGCAACCCAAACAGCGCCACCTCCACCGCAAACAACCCCGCCTGCGCAAACTCCGTGCCATCCAACAACACCGCCTCAGACGAACCCTCCCCCGCGAACAACACCTCACGCAACGACACACCAACACCAGCACCCCCACCGTCCGCGAGCGCCTCCCGACACCGATCCAACTCCCCACACACCTCACCCAACACCCGCTCAAACACCGGAAACACCCCACACAACTCACGCCCCATCCCCACCCGCTGCGCACCCTGCCCCGTAAACAAAAACGCCGTCGCACCCGGACGCGCGACCTCCTCGTGCACACCCGCGGCAGGCTCGCCCCGAGCGAGCGCACGCAGGCTCCCGAGCAGCTGCTCGCGGGTGGAACCGAGCACCGCCGCACGACGCTCCAGCTGCGCCCGGCGGGTTGCCAGCGAGAACGCCATATCCAGCGGCTCCCACTCCGAGCGCCGTTCGAGGTGGTCGTGCAGTCGCGCCGCCTGGGCGCGTAGCGCCGGCTCGTTCCTGGCCGAGACCAGCCACGGCAACGCCGGCAGCTCGGGTACACAGGGCGCTGAGTCTTGCGCCGGCGCGGGGGCGAGCGGCGCCTCCTCGAGGATCAGGTGGGCGTTGGTGCCGCTGATCCCGAACGACGACACCCCCGCCCGGCGCGGGCGCTCACCGCGGGGCCATGCCTGTGCCCGCGTGAGCAGCTCGAGCGATCCCGCCGACCAGTCGACGTGAGGCGAGGGCTCGTCCACGTGCAGCGTCTGCGGCAGCAGCTCGTTGCGCAGCGCCATCACCATCTTGATCACACCGCCGACGCCGGCCGCGACGGAGGTGTGGCCGATGTTCGACTTGATCGACCCCACCGGCAACGGGCGGTCGGCAGGCCTCTGCCCGTAGGTGGCTAGCAGCGCGTGAGCCTCGATCGGGTCACCGAGCGTGGTGCCCGTGCCATGCGCCTCCACCGCGTCGATGTCGTCGCTCGCGAGGCCGGCGCCGGCGAGCGCCTGGCGGATGACCCGTTCCTGAGATGGGCCGTTGGGGGCCGTCAGGCCATTGCTCGCCCCATCTTGATTGACCGCGCTGCCCCGCACGAGCGCCAGCACCCGGTGCCCGTTGCGGTGCGCGGCGGACAGGCGCTCCAGCACCACCAGACCGACGCCCTCGCCGAAGCCCGCGCCGTCGGCGGCAGCGGCGAACGCCTTGCAGCGCCCGTCTGACGCGAGACCGCGCTGGCGGGCGAACTCGACGAACAGCAGCGGGCTCGACATCACCGTCACACCGCCTGCCAAAGCCAGCGAGCATTCCTCCTGGCGCAGCGCCGCACACGCGAGGTGCATCGCCACCAGCGAAGAGGAGCAGGCGGTGTCGATGGTCACGGCCGGGCCCTCCAGCCCGAGGGTATATGCCACGCGCCCCGATGCGACGCTGCTGGCGGTGCCACTCAAACGCAGCCCTTCGAGCTCGGCCGGAACTCGCAGCTCGTAGTCGCACGAGCCGGCGCCCGCAAACACCCCCGTCTGCGTGCCCCGCAGCGTCAGCGGGTCGATCCCGGCGTCCTCGAGCGCCTCCCACGCCGCTTCCAGCAGCAACCGCTGCTGGGGATCCATCGCCAGCGCCTCGTGCACGCCGATCCCGAAGAAGCCGGGGTCGAAGTCGCCAGCGTCGTAAATGAAGCCCCCTTCGCGCGTGTTCGTCGTGCCCGGGCTTTCGGGGTCGGGATCGTACAGGCGCTCGAGATCCCATCCACGGTCGGTGGGAAAGCCACCAATCGCGTCCCCACCCGCAGCCAGCAGCTCCCACAGTTCCCGGGGCGAGCCAACGCCACCTGCGAAGCGGCAGCTCATGCCGACGATCGCGATCGGCTCGCTCGCGCGGGCGTGTAGACGCTGGTTCTCTTGGCGCAGCTGTTCGCGCTCCTTCAGGGAGGCGCGCAGCGCCTCCACGACGCTTCGCTCGGAACGGGGATTTTCCCCGGAGGGGAGTGTCTCCCGGCTCCGGTCGGAACGAGGACTCTCGCCCGACGCGAGTATCTCCCGGCTCCGCTCAGAACGGGGATCCTCACCGGACGCGCGTGTCTCCCGGCTTCGGTCTGCTGCGCTCATGTCTCTCCTTCCGTCTCTTCGGCCGCGCCCTCGGCCCCGAGGGCCATGCGGACCAAGGTCTCGGCGTCCATCTCATCGATCGCGGTCTGGTTCTCCTTGGCGGGTGGGAGCTCTCCGAGCGCGCTGCTCGCGAGCTTCACCAGCTGCTCGTACAGGCCGGACTCGCGCAGGCGGACGATCGGGATCGATTCGAGCACCCGTCGGATGTCCGATTCAGCCCCGCCGGCGCCACCACCGGTGTCCTCGCCGGCGTCGGGGATCGCCTTGCGGATCAGGTAGTTGGCGACCGCCACCGAGTTCGGGTAGTCGAAGATCAGCGTCGACGGAAGCCGCAGCCCGGTCGCCTGGGCCAGCCGGTTGCGCAGCTCGACGGCCCCCAGCGAGTCGAACCCGAGGTCTTTGAACGCCCGCTGAGCGTCAATCGCGAGCGGCGACTCGTGACCGAGCACCGAGGCGGCTTGGGCGCACACCAACTGCCGTACGAGCGCCTCGCGCTCGGCCTCCGGCACGCCGGTCAATTCCCGCGCGAGCGAGCCCGCGGCGCGGCGCTCCCGGCGGGCCGGGTGGTGTACCAGCTCGCGCAGCAGCGCCGGCAGCGTGCCAGCGGCGGCGTGGGCGCGCAGCGCCGTCATGTCCAGCTGCGCCGGCAGCACGAGCGCATGCTTGGCGGCGCAGGCCACGTCGAACAGCTCGGGACCGTTCTCGAGCGGGAGCAGCCCCTGACGCGCCATTCGCGCCCGCCCGGCCTCGCCGAGGCCGCCCGTCATGGCGCTCTCCTGCTCCCACAGGCCCCACGCGAGCGACTGGCCGGAGAGCCCGCGTGCCCGGCGCGCCTGGGCCAACGCATCCAGGAACGCATTCGCCGCCGCATAGTTGCCCTGCCCCGCGCCACCGAACACACCGGCCGCCGATGAGAACAGCACGAACTCGGCGAGCTCCACCCCCTCGGTCAGCTCGTGCAGGTGCAACGCCCCGTCGACCTTCGGGCGCATCGCGCGCTCCACCTGCTCGGCGCTCAGGGACTCCAGCAGGCCGTCGTCGAGCGCGCCCGCCGCGTGGATCACCGAGGTGAGCGGATGCTCGGCGGGGATCGCGGCGAGCAGCGCGGCGACCTGGTCGCGATCGGCGACGTCGCACGCCACCACGCGCGGCTCGCAGCCCAGATGCGACAGCTCGGCCACCAGCTCGCTCGCGCCCTCCGCCTCGGCCCCACCGCGGCTGGCCAGCAGCAGGTGCCTGGCGCCGCGTGCAGCCGCCAGGTGACGCGCCATAAGACCTCCCAGGCGCCCGGTGCCGCCCGTGATCAGCACGGTGCCCTCCGGGTTGCGCGGCTGCGGGACCGTCAGCACGAGCTTGCCGATGTGCCGCGCCTCGCGCAGGAAGCGGAACGCCTCCTCGCCCTGGCGCACGTCCCAGGTCGTGACCGGGGAGTGGGCGAGGACGCCCCGCTCGAACAGGTCGAGCAGCTCCAGCAGCATCTCCTGGATCCGCGCCGGCCCGGCCTCGGAGAGATCGAATGCGCGGTAGCGCACACCGGCGTGCTCCGCGGCGACCCGCTCCGCGTCGCGGAGATCGGTCTTGCCCATCTCCACGAACCGGCCCCCGCGCGGCAGCAGCCGCAGCGAGGCGTCGGTGAACTCGCGCGCGAGCGAGTTCAGCACGACGTCCACGCCCCGGCCCTCGCTCGCGCGCAGGAACCGCTGCTCGAAATCGAGATCGCGCGAGGAGCCGACATGCTCGGCGTCCAGCCCGAGCTCGGCCAGCACCGCCAGCTTGGCGGGGCTGGCGGTCGCGAATACCTCCGCGCCGAGATGGCGCGCGAGCTGCAGCGCGGCCATGCCGACGCCGCCGGTCGCCGCGTGGATCAGCAGCGACTCGCCGCGCTCCAGCCCCGCGAGATCGACGAGCGCGTAGTAGGCCGTCAGGAACACGGTCGGCACCGCGGCCGCCTGCACGAACGACCAGTCCGGGGGCACCGCGACGACCAGCTCGCGCTCGGTCACCGCCACCGGCCCAAACGCATCCGGCATCAGGCCCATCACGCGCTCGCCCGGCGCGAGATCCTCCACGCCCTCGCCCACCTCCAGCACCACGCCGGCGCCCTCGCTGCCGATCGCCGCCGCGCCCGGGTAGAGCCCGAGCGCGATCAGCACGTCGCGGAAGTTCAGCCCGCCCGCGTGCACCGCGATCCGCACCTCGCCGGGAGCCAGCGGCTCGTGCGCGCGCGGGCTCGCGAGCAGCGCGAGATCGTCGAGCGTGCCCCGCCGCGCGGCCGCGAGATGCCAGCGATCCTCTCCCGCCGGGGGGAGCAGCGCCCTGGAGCCCGTGCGCCCTCCCTCCAGTGCCACCAGCCGCGGCGCGTAGGCCCGCTCGCCGCGCAGCGCCAGCTGCGGCTCTCCGGCAGCGAGCAGCGCCTGCCAAGCCACCTCGCCGCAGGCCGCGGCGTCGCTAGTGGGATCGCAGTCGACGATCAGGAAGCGGCCGGGGTGCTCGGATTGGGCGGTCCGCAGCAGTCCCCACAGCGGCGCCGTCGCGAGCTCCGGCGCCTGCGCCTCGTCGATCGCGACCGCGCCGCGCGTGAGCAGCACCAGCTGGGAGTCCGCCAGCTCGGGACGGGCGAGCCATGCCTGCAGCAGCGCGAGCGTCTGCTGCACGACGGCACGCGCCGCGAGGGCGAGCGGCTGCCCGGCGTCAGTCGCCGGCGCGGCAAGGAGGACGACCTCGGGCGCGGGCCCGCCGGCCTCGATCGCCTCGACCAGCGCCTCGAGGTTCGCGTGGCGCTCACCGTCGACGCCCGCCAACTCGAGCTCGCCGAGCAGCGCGACACGCCGCGGCTCGCCGGCCGCCGGGGAGATCGGCGCCTCGACCCATTCCAGCCGGTGCAGCGAGTCGTGGCCGCGGCGGTGCGCCGGCGCGAACAGGCCCGCCTCGATCGGGCGGACCGCGATCGAGCCCACCGACAGGGCCAGCTCCCCGACCTCGTCGAACGCGGCCAGGCTCAGCGTGTTGTTCTCGCCGCGTGTGAGGCGCACCCGCAGCGCCGAGAGCCCATCGCGCCAGAGGCGGACGCCACCGAGCGAGAACGGCAGCGCCTGGCCGTCCGGGCTCAACTCCGCCGCCCACTCCAGCAGGCCGGTGTGCAGTGCCGCGTCGAGCAGCGCGGGGTGGATCCCGAAGCGGGGGGCTTGCTCGGCGGCGCCTTCCTCGAGTGCGATTTCGGCGTAGATCTCATTGTCGGCGCGCCACGCCGCGCGGACGCCCTGGAATACGGGGCCGTAGCCGAAGCCGGCCTCGGACAGCCGGTCGTAGAGGAACTCGACGTCGAGATCCTCGGCGCCCGCGGGCGGCCATTGCGAGCCCAACAACTCTGCGCCGTCCGCACCCTGCCCCTCGCTCGCCGCGTCAGTGTCCTTGAGCGTGCCACTGGCGTGGCGGGTCCACCCGCCGGCCTCGCCATCCTCCACGATGGCCTCACCATTGTCCCCCGTGGCCTCGGCGCGAGACTGCGGCTGGGAGTAAACGCTCACCTCGCGGCGACCCTCGGCGTCGGGCTCCCCGACAGCGATCTGCAACTGCACCGCGCCTCCCGGAGCGAACACCAGCGGCGCTTCGAGCGTCAGCTCCTCCACACCCTCGCACCCGGCCT
>Ga0302235_10000330_pt1 | contig 38965 bp, 35 predicted proteins | sample II_Palsa_N3_3_FD_193577 | JGI IMG/M metagenome (GOLD analysis project Ga0302235, IMG submission 193577) | Peat permafrost microbial communities from Stordalen Mire near Abisko, Sweden - II_Palsa_N3_3 | ecosystem: Environmental > Terrestrial > Soil > Palsa > Peat permafrost | place: Sweden...
GGTCCCGTTGAGGCGCAGCGCGAGACCGCGCTGCTCCCAGTCGGCCGGCCACTCGAGCTCGCGGAACCCGACGCGACGCCGGTGCACGGTCTCGTCGCCGCAGACGATCTCGACGTCGTGGAGCACCGGATCGCCGTGCGTGTGCGGCCACCAGCGGGCGACCGATGGCACGCCCAGCTCGCCGCCGGTGGGCCCGAGGTCGGCCTCGTGGACGCCGTCCGGACCGGACAGCCGCAGGCGGAGCCGGACAGGAGCGCGGACCCGCGCGCGGACCACCCCTCCCCCGTCTGGAGTCACCCGCGCAAGGACGCGGAGCTGCTCGAGCGGCGAGGGTCGCTCGATCCGGATCGGCCGAAACGGCCCGACGACCGCCGGTCCGGGCGCGAAGCCCGGCGCGCGGCCGAGCAGCATCGTCCTGAAGAAGCGCAGGTTGCCCTCGGACACGAGCGCGGTCCGCCACCGCGCCCGCGGGCGGCGGCGCTCGGCCAGCCGTGGCGCGAGCGCGCGGCAGCAGATCACGAGCTCGTTGTCGCCGTCGCGCAGGCGTCCGGCAAGCTCGACCCGAATCGGGACGAACATCGACTCGCCGTGGGCTACGTGCTCGCCGTTCAGGAAGACGTCGCAGATCGTCGCGACACCGTCGAGCACGAGCGTGTCGCGATCGCAGGCGGCGGGTAGCGGGCCGCGAAACCACCAGTCCTGCCCGTCGAGGTCGACGTCCGAGCCGAGCGCGGCGGCGACCGTCCCGGGGACGACGGCCGGCTGGAACGGCAGCCGATCGAGGCCGGCCGGGCCGTCCAGCGCGCCCGGCGGGGCGCAGGCCAGCTGCCAGCGCAGGGCTCCAGACTCCAGAGCCCTCAGCTGGCCATCCTCGTCAGCGCCTCGATCGCGCGCTCCCAGCCATCCGCGAGCCGGTCGAGCAGCTCCTGGGGGTCGAACTCGCGCCTGCGCGCGAGCCGGAACGACAGCGCCTTGGAGGCGTCGACGATCTCGGCGATCGGCTCGGCCGCGGCCCGACCGCCGGCCCCGAGCAGCCAGTCGACGTAGGAACCGAGTGCCTCGAATCCGGAGCCGAGGATCCGTACGGTCGCGAACGCGTACGCGTGGTAGTCCTCGAGGTCACCGTCGCGCAGGGCGGGCAGCTCGCGCGTGAGTGCCAGGCCGAACCGGCGCACCGGATTGTCCGCGGGACGGTGCGGGAGGTTGCGGCGCAGCGTCTCGAGCGAGGCCGCGCGCAGCGCCTCACCGTCGAGCTTGGGTCCGGCGTCGAACCGCACCAGCTCGGTGTAGGGCGGCAGCACGTCGGCGGAGAACTCGCCGATCCGGAACGCGCCGCGATAGTCATCGCCGTCGAGCGCGAACATTCCCGGCCCGTGGAAGTAGTGGAGCCGCTCGGCCTCGGGATCGATCGCGTCCATCGCCACCGACGTCTTGACGTGCGCGGCGCGGTAGCTGGTCGTCGCGGTGTCGGGCAGGTAGTACGCGTCGAGCTCGACGATCAGCGTCCGGCCGCGGTCGAGCTGCTCGGCGATCTGCTGGGGCAGCGGCCGGTACGGGTTCATCTCGTGGATGTCGATCCCGTAGAGCAACTCGAGGTCCTCCGGCGGAGGCTTGAAGAAGGTCCACTGGTCGCCTTCGAAGTCCATCCTGACGACGTGGGCGAACATCGCGCGCGGCTCGTATCCGCAGGCGTGCAGGAACTCCACGACGACGTCCGCGTAGCAGTTGGTCTCGGCGTAGCTGCGCTCGGGCGAGTGCAGCGGATGGCGGGCGTACTCGGCCGGGTCGCGACCCGACAGGCTCGTCAGGCCGGAGATCAAGATACTTCCTCGAACAGCTCCGAGCTCACCTCGGCCGGCCAGGAGTCGGGGTCGAGGCCGTGCGTGCGCAGCAGCGCCAGCACGATCCGCTCGTGCCCGAAGCCGAGGCAGGCGGTGTGCGCCGTCGTGCCGTCGGCCAGCTGGATCCCGAACGTCTGACCGAAGTGGTCGAGGTGGTGGTTGAACGACGCGCACGCGGTCGGCTCGGGCGGCGTGATCGGGACAAGCAGCTCGAGCTTCAGGTCCGCCGCGCGCTGGTTGGCCGCGAGCATCCTCCCGCGGCGACCGAAGAACGGATCGTTGGCCTTGTCGAGGTTGGCGTCCAGCCCGAGCCCGCGCAGCAGTTCGAGGCCGAGCCGTGACCACTGCGCCCGCCAGTCGAGCACCTCGTCCGGCTCGCCGAGCCGGACGAGCTCGTGCTGATGGAAGATCTGCCGGCGGGCGGGATCGATCGACGGCTCGTGGCGGAACACCCACGAGGCGCCGGCATCGACGAACAGACCGCCCGGCGGGAGCGGCCCCCGCTGGGCGATCGCCGGATACACCGGGTAGCAGGCGGCGGGCATCAGCGTCACCTCGGTCTGGGTCTGGAACTCGCCCCAGTCCTCGTGGTCCGCGGCACGCCGCGCCTGCTCGGCGGCCTGCTCCTCGGTTCCGTCGAACGAGAAGATGCTGCCGGCGAGGTGCGGGAAGTTGCCGAGGTATCCGGTCGCCTCGAGATGGCGCTTGGGCAGCACCGGCGGGAAGCGGAGCTTGATCGCGCCGCGCTCGCGCGCCTCGCGGGTGAGCCGCCTGTCGAGCGCGTCACGCACCCGCTCGAACACCTCGCCGTGACCGTAGACGCCCGGCACCCCCGACTCGATCAGCAGATCGGCCGCGATCAGGTCGCGCAGCAACTCGGCCTGCTCGGGGCTCGAGGGCCGGACCTCCTTCGGCACTTACACCTCTTTGGCGATCATCAGCAAGCCGGCGTCGATCGCGTTGATGCGCTCGTTGGCAACCATCAAGCGAGCCGACAGGGTATCGCGCAGATGCCGGCCGACGCCGTACGGCGAGTCATTCTTGTAAGCCATGATTCCGACGACCTCCAGCACGTCCTGGCAGATCTTCGGCGCTTGCTCGGACGCACCGAGCTTGAGGTTGTTGAACCGCAGGATCGACGCCATTGTCGACAGCGGCTCGCGGCCGGGGGCGCTCGACCACCGCATGTAGTCCTCGAGCGCGCCGCCCACCTCGCTGCGCAGCATCGACAGCTGGCCCATCACCCGTGACAAGTTGTGCGCTGCGGGGACCGGCTGGCCCGGGTTGCGCCGTGATTGCGCCCTGACGAACGCGCGGCCGCGCTCGAACGCCTCGGTCGCGATCCCGAGCCACGCGTAGGACCACAGCAGATGCGAGAGCGGCACGATCGACTCGGCCATCATCTTCGCGAACGGTGCGCTGAGGATCTGGCCGGCGGGGAACTTGGCCCGCAGCACGAACCCGGGCGAGCAGGTGCCCCGCATCCCGATCGTGTCCCAGCTCCCCGTGAGCTCCATCTCGGTCTCGGCGGTGCGGTGCAGCACCATCACCTGGTCTGACTGCTCGCCCTCGGGCGAGCGCCGCACCGTTGTCAGGATGTCGTCGCTGTACGCGCCGTAGGAGACGACCGGAGCGCGCTTCTCGAGCATGAACCGCCCATCGCCGATTGGCGTGACGGCAGCGACCGACCGTCCCATGTCGCCGCCGGTACCAACCTCGGATGTCGCCGAGGCGATCAGGCGTTGGTCGGCGCAGACCTCCTGCAGATACCCCTCGAACCACGTCTGCCCCTCGATGTGGCGAAAGATCGTCCCGACCTGGATCTGATGCATCGCGAACACCATCGCGGTCGACGAGCAGCCGCGCGCGAGGTCGTAGCACGCCTGGGCGATCGACTCGAGCGAGACGCCGCCGCCGCCGTACTCCTCCGGAATCCATGCCGACAGCGCGCCCGCCTCGCGCAGGGCGTCGATCGCCTCGCGGGGAAAGCGAGCGTTGTGGTCCACGTCATCGGCGTGCGCGGCCGCCACCTCATCGGCGATCCGCCTGACGCTGGTTGCGAACTCGAGATCGCTGTCGGTGCCGATGCTCATGCGGCCGTGACGGTGATCTGCGTGATCGCGTCGGCGATCGCGTCGATCGACTCGAACACGCTGCGGCGGAGCATCGAGTCAGGGAACTCGACGTCGAACGAGTCCTCCAGCGCGAGCATCACGTTGACGCTCGCGTGCGACGTCATGCCGGCCTGAAACAGGTCCGCATCGTCCGAGACCGTGTCGACGTCGGCCGGCAGCCTCGCGTGATCGGCGAGCACCTGCCGGATCTGGGTGCGGATCGAATCAGTCATCTGGGGGCTCGTCACCTCTTATCGGACGTCGGCGCCGTGAACCGAAGGCGGCGCTCTGAAAGATCTAACGGACGAGTCCGCCGATTTTTGTGCGCCGTCGACTCAGCTTGCGGCTTCAGGCGGACGACGCGAGCACGACGGCGGCGCTGTAGCCGCCGTCGTGCGTCAGGCTGAGCTCGAAGTTGGCGAGTCCGCGACGGGCGGCGAGCTCCGCCGCGGCGCCGCTCAGCTGCAGCGTTGGACGGCCGCCGGCGTCCCGATGGACTGCGATCGAGGTCCACGGCAGCGGCTCGTCGCCGCGGTCGAGCGCCTTCATCGCCGCCTCCTTGGCCGCGAACCGCGCCGCCAGGCGTTCGGGCTCGCCGGCGCAGTCACGCAGCTCCTCCTCGGTGTAGGTCCGCCGCAGGTAGCGATCGCCGTGGGTCGCGATCGCGGCGGCGACGGCCTCGACGCTGACCAGGTCGAGCCCGATCCGGAAGCCGGGCATCGGCCGCTCTATCAGGTCTCCCCGCGGCCGCGCGCGATCGCGATCTCGCCGGTCCGCGCCATCTCGATCACGCCGAACGGTCGGATGAGCCGCTCGAACGCCTCGATCTTCTCGTGCGTCCCGGTCACCTCGACCGTCACCGAGCGGCGGCTGACGTCCACGACCTTCGCCCGGAAGATCTCGCACAGTTGCATCACCTCGGCGCGCGCGACGCCGTCCACGGCGACCTTGAACAGCGCGAGCTCGCGTGCGAGCGTCTCCTCCGGCTCGAGGTCGCGGATCTTCAGCACGTTGACGAGCTTGTGCAACTGCTTGGTGACCTGGTCGATCGGGTGAATCGCGCCGTCCAGCGTCAGCGTGATCCTCGACAGGTGCTCGTCGTCGGTCGGCCCGACCGCGAGCGTGTCGATGTTGAATCCCCGCCGAGCGAACAGCCCGGCGATCCTCGTCAGGACACCCGGCTTGTTCTCGACGAGGATCGAGAGGACGTGCTTCCGTCCCGTGCGCAGCCGCCCTGCCGCCTCGAGCTCGTCGAGGCTCAGGATCTCCTTCGTCCCTGGCTCACCCATGGCAGTGGTCCCTTTCGTGAGTACGGCGACACCGAGAGGGGCCACCGGGGGATGCTGGGCAAGGACGCAGGGAGGGGCAATACCGAGTTGTATTGCCTCGACCGAGGACGCCGCCCAGCGCCGCCGGGGGTCCCTCGAATGTCGTCGTATTTGCGAAAGGGGCCACTTACCCCACCATGTCCCTGGCGGGCTGACCCGCCGGGATCATCGGGTAGACGTTCTCCTCGGCGGTGACGCGCACGTCGCACAGCACCGGGCCCTCGGTGCCGAGCGCCTCGCGCATGCCCTCCAGCAGCGTCGTCTTGTCCGTCAGGCGTATGCCCGTGGCGCCGTACGCCTCGGCGAGCTTGACGAAGTCGGGGTAGGAGCCCATGTTGACCTGGCTGTAGCGCTTGTCCCAGAACAGCTCCTGCCACTGGCGGACCATGCCGAGGTAGCCGTTGTTCATGATGAACACCTTGATCGCGATCCCCTCCTGAGAGCAGGTCGCGAGCTCCTGCATGTTCATCTGGACCGAGCCGTCACCGGCGATGCAGACAACCGTCTGATCGGGGCAGCCGACCTTCGCGCCCATCGCGGCGGGCAGGCCGAAGCCCATCGTCCCAAGGCCACCGGAGTTGATCCACCGGCGCGGCTTGCCGAAGTGGTAGTACTGCGCGGCCCACATCTGGTGCTGGCCGACGTCGCTGGTGACGATCGCATCGCCGCCCGTCGCCTCATACAGCGCCTGGATCATGAACTGCGGTTTGATCTCGGAGTCGGTTGTGTCGTCGTAACGCAGCGGGTGGCGCTCCTGCCAGGAGCGGATCCGGTTCCACCACTCCTCCAGGCGCTGCGGATCGGGCGCGAGCGCGCGGTACTCGGCGGTCATCCGCGGCAGGATGTTCTTCGCATCGCCGACGATCGGGATGTGCGCGGGAACGTTCTTCGAGATCTCGGCGGGGTCGACGTCGATGTGGACGAACTTCGCCCGCGGGGCGAACTCCGACAGCTTGCCCGTGATCCGATCGTCGAACCGGGCGCCGATCGCGACGATCAGGTCGGCCTCGTCCATCGCGTAGTTGGCCGTGCGGGTGCCGTGCATCCCGAGCATCCCCAGCCACTGCTCGTGCGGCGCCGGGAACGCCCCGAGGCCCATCAGCGTGCAGGTGACCGGCAGGTGGTCGGACATCGCCAGCTCGGTCAGCTCGGGCCCGGCGTTCGCGCTGACCACGCCGCCACCGGCATACAGCACCGGCCGCCGTGCGTTGGCGAGCGCCTTGGCAGCGAACCGGATCTGCTTCTGGTTGCCCTCGGTCGTCGGCTGGTAGCCCGGAAGGTGCACGTCGGTCACCGGCTCGTACGGGATCTCGGCGCGGCTCAGGTCCATCGGGATATCGACCACGACCGGCCCGGGCCGCCCAGTGCGGGCGATGTGGAACGCCTCGTGGATCGAGCGCGGAATCTCGAGCGGGTGCTGGATCATGAAGCTGTGCTTGACGATCGGCATCGTGATCCCGATCGTGTCCGCCTCCTGGAACCCATCGGTCCCGAGCAGCTCGGTCCGCACCTGCCCGGTCAGGAACACGACCGGGACCGAGTCCATCATCGCGTCGCCGATCGGGGTCACAAGGTTCGTGGCGCCCGGGCCGCTCGTGCCGAGCGACACGCCGACCTTGCCGGTCGCCTTCGCGTAGCCCTCGGCCGCATGGCCGCCGCCCGCCTCGTGACGCACGAGGATGTGGCGGATGCCGGCATCGTAGAAGGCGTCGTAGGTGGGGAGGTTCGCACCGCCGGGAAGGCCGAATACGACGTCGACACCCTCCGCCTTCAGACATTCCATCAAAGCGTCGACTGCACGCATAGCGATGCGCCTCCTTCCGAGCCGGTGGTCGGGGACGCGGGACTGACCCGGTCGCCCGTGGGGTGGGGTCGCGGCCCGGATCCACTCCGTGCCGGTCGGCCGAGTCTAGTGCAGCGTTCTCGGCTGCGCTTCGGGCGCGATCGCCACCTGGGGGAACTCGAGCTCGGTTCCGCAGCGCATGCAGACGGCGTCGTACAGCTTCACAACCCGATGGCAGCGCGGGCACTCGCGCCGCAGCTCGCGGTTCTCATAGCGGTACAGCACGGCGGTGAGGAGGCCGATGAACGGGATGCAGAACGCCACCAGGAACCACAACCAAAACGATCCGCCCTTGGCCTTGCCGACGTAGCCGCCGGCCAAGCCGAAGCTGAGCAGGATCACGATCAGGCCGTAACCCCCGCCGCCCATGACCCCTCAGAGCAGCGTATTCGCAGCCCACACGACCGCGGCGATCACGGCCACGATCGCGATGATCCAGAAGACGGTGACGACCAGCCCGATGACGAGATGGATCGCCAGGGCCGCGACGGCCAGCAGGACGAGGCCGGCAGCGGCACGCCTGAGGATCGGTGGCCGGGAGCGGGAACGCTCAAGGTGTTGGCTCATGACATCAAGGTTACCGCGTCGCGAGCGCGGGGCGCCAGGCGCGCTACCGCGGGTGCTCGGCGGCGCGGGCGGCGACCGTGGTGGCCGCCCGCGCGACCGTGGTCACTCGTGGGCGCTCTTGAGCTGCGCGGAACGCGACGCTTCGCTGTTCCGGCGTCCGTCCATCCGCAGTCGCGCGATGCGATACCGTCGGATCGGGCGCGACATCGTGCCGGTAACGCCGGCACGCGGCTCGGCCACGAGCAGGACCTTGGACTGGGCAGGGTGGGGTGTCATATGCAGGATGATCGTCCTCGAGCGCCAACAACTCATTGGCCCGAGGGACAAGATTCAGGGACCGCTCATACTCCGGTGGGCGGCCCGTCAGCGAACGGGCAACGATGCCGCAGGCCGCTCGAATGTCGGCGTATGTACGGTTCCGTCCGCTAAGTGGCCGCCACCGCCGACTATGTGGTCAGACTCGACGGTGCCGCGGGAAACACCACTTGAACCTAGTAAATCCGATAGTTATCGTACTTAGAGGCCGAACCATTCCGATGTCAGGGCGCGAACGTCGATCGCAGCGCGACGCCGGGCCAGGCAGCGGGCGCCGGCGCGGCGTCGAGCCCAGCGCGGCCCCCGTGGCGCGGCTCGCAACCTGCTAACGGTTATGACGCCTCCACCGCCCGCCGCCACACAAGGGATCTCCCCGCCGCTCAGTTCGCGCTTTGCCACGGATCCGATCGCCGACCTGGTCACCCGGCCCTCCTTCGGGCCGCGCTGGTGGGTGCGGGTTCGGTTCGCGGTCGACGGAGCGGCGCTCGTGGCCGCAGCGATCGTCGCGGTCCTGGGGTCGCAAGCGGGAAGCCTGCCGAGGGGAGCCGGCTGGTTGGCCGGCGCCTTCCCGGTGCTCGTGCTCGGGCTTCTGTACGCGCGGCGCAGTCCCGACGAGCGGCTGTCGCAGTCCTCGCTCGACATCTTCTCGCACGTGCTCGGAGTCACCTCGCTGGCAGCGATGCTGACGGTCGCGGCGGACTCGGCGCTCGGCGCGGCGCACCCGCTCGCGCTGACGCTGCGGCTGTGGGTTTACAGCCTTGTGTATCTGGGCGCCGCGCGGATGGTGCTGAGGTTGGTCCGTCGTCACGCGCTGTCGCTCCCGGGCTTCGCCAGTCCGACGCTGATCGTCGGCGCCGGCGTGATCGGTCAGCAGCTGGCAGCCCGCCTGCTCAGCGAGCCGGCTTACGGCCTGCGTCCGGTCGGGTTGATCGACGCTGATCCGCTGCCTCGGTCCGGGCGGCTCGAGCCGTCTGGCGTTCCGGTGCTGGGCGGCGCGCGCGACCTCGTCGACGCCGCGCTCTCGACCGGCGCCCGGCAGATCGTCGTCGCGTTCTCGTCCGCGCCCGACCATCTGATCGTCGATGGGATCGAACGCTGCCGCCGGCTCGGCATCTCGATCCTCCTGGTCCCGCGCCTGTACGAGCTGGTGAACGAGCGCGCCACGCTCGACCACGTCGGGAACCTTCCGGTGCTGGCGCTCAGGCCGACTGACCCGTCCGGCTGGGAGTTTGCGATCAAGCACGCGATCGACCGGCTGCTGGCGGCGCTCGCGCTCCTGCTCTTTGGCCCGATGCTGGCGCTGGTCGCACTGCTCGTTCGGCTCACCTCGCGGGGGCCGGTGCTGTTCCGCCAGCTCCGCGTCGGCCGCGACGGGCGCGAGTTCATGGTGCTGAAGTTCCGCACGATGCACCAGGAGCCGCCGGGGGAGCCGCCGGGCGACGACGGCGAGTTCGCCCTCGCGGATGGCCTTGCGCCGGGCGGCGTGGAGGGGATCGACCGTCGTACGAGCTTCGGGCGCCTACTCCGCAATACCTCGCTCGACGAGCTGCCGCAGCTGATCAACGTCGTGCGCGGCGAGATGAGCCTGGTCGGTCCCCGGCCTGAGCGGCCGGAGTACGTCGAGCGGTTCGCCGTCGAGGTGGACCGCTACCAGCGCCGGCACCGCGTGAAGTCGGGGATCACCGGCCTTGCACAGGTGCGAGGCCTGCGCGGGCAGACGTCGATCGCCGAACGGGTCGAGTGGGACAACTTCTACATCCAGAACTGGTCCGTGTGGCTCGACCTGCGGATCATCCTGATGACCGTCGCCGAGGTCTTGCGGTTCCGCGACAGCTGGAAAGCGCACCGCCGGAAGCGGTCTTAAGGTCTTCGGCGACATGAGCGCCGGACCTGGCCGCTCGGTCGATGCTCGTTCGCGCGTACTAGGACGTTCGTCCGCGGCTCGCGGCCTCATGCGTCCAAATATCCGTCCTCGCCTGGACGCTCCCCACTGGACCGGCCGACGAAAAGAGCATGACCTCGCGCTCCCTCGTCCGTCTCGGCTCCACATTTACCGTCTTCGCCGTCCTCCTGCTTGGCGCCCAGGCGGCGTCCGCCAAAACCTCGCCACACCGCCGCAGCACCACACGCTGCAAGCTGGCCGCCGCCGGCCACCGCCAAGCAAACCGCGTCGGAGCACGCTGCGCGATCGACACCGCGGCGCGGATCGCGAGTGTGGTGCCGCACAAGCTGCCGCGCAAGTCCGGCAGCGGCTCCGGCTCTCCGGTCCTGGGCCGCCTGATCGTCGGCCTCAACGCGGACGTCGACGGCTGGGGCGACGCGAGCACACAGCCGCGCATGCAGCAGGTCACCTCCCAGACCGGGGCGCAGTGGATGCGCGAGGAGTTCGACTGGGCAACGATCGAGCCGCAGCCGGGGGTGTTCGACTTCTCGTACTACGACCACTACATGCAGTACGCGGCGGCGCAGGGGATCCACATTCTCGCGACGCTCGATGACACCCCCTCGTGGGCCGGCGCCGACTCCTCGACGATCCCGAGCGACCCGTCCACCTACGCGCAGTTCGTCGCGGCCTTCCTGGCTCGCTACGGCGCCGGCGGCTCGTTCTGGGCCGCCAATCCGGCGCTCGACGGGGCGCCGCCGATCCAGGTCATCGAGCTCTACAACGAGCCGTACTTCAACACGGGCAGCGACTACGACCCAGCCGCCTACGCGAACGTCGTGAAGGCCTCGTACATCGCGGCCAAGGCCGTCGATCCCACCGTCACGGTGCTGATGGGCGCCGAGATGCAGAGCGCGATCGACGCCTCGGGCGACTGGCAGTGGTGGGTAGACGCGCTCTACCGGGCGGTGCCCGAGCTCAACAAGTACTTCGACGGCGTCGCGATGCACGACTACGGCGACCAGCTCACCGGCCTGCAGCCGATCGTCTCGGGTCAGCCGTATCCGAACTACGGCAACGTGCTGCGAATCGAGGACCTGCGCCAGCAGTTCATCAGCCACGGCGCCGGCGACAAGCCGTTCTGGATCACGGAGTCGGGCTGGTCGACCTGCACGGGCGACAGCGACTGCGTGAGCGATGGCCAGCAGGCGAGCAACTACCAGACTTTGTTCCAGGACGTGAACACCAGCTGGAGCAGCTTCGTCCAGGCGGTGTTCGTCTACAACTATCAGGACGGCGCTGATGACCCCACCGGCATTCAGGACGGGTACGGCCTGGTGGACCTCGACGGATCGGCCAAGCCCGCACTCGCCGCCTTCCAGCAGGAGCAGACCCAGGCCGGTTGGTAGGGACCAAAAAATGGAGGACCGCTTCAAGGTTCCGCCGGTGCCCTGTGGTATGTTGGCCACTCCGACCCGTACTGGCGTCGGTGCGGCATGCGATCGAGAGCTCCGGGGCCGGCCAGCTCTCAAGTCGTTGCCGCGCGCTGCCGATTCGCTCGAGTGATGAGTTCTCGCTTCCGACTCCTCCCCGTCCTGCTGGCGTGCACGCTCGTCGCGTGTGGCCTGGCGGTGCTTGCCCAATCGCAGGCACACGCGCGGCCCCAAGCGCAGGCGCAACCGCGGACCGGATCGCCGGAGGCGCGTGCAGCGGTTTCCGGCGGCCTGATCGTCGGGCTGGCGAGCGGCGCCGCCGGTTACGGCGGCCGCAGCACCGAGCCCCAGCTCAAGAGCCTGATGACGACGAACGCGCAGTGGTTCCGTGACCAGTTCTGGTGGAACAAGATCGAGCCGCGCCCGGGCCACTTCAATTTCTCCTACTACGACCACTACATGCTCGCGATCGCGCGACTGCACCTGCACGTCGTCCCGGAGCTGGTCGGGTCGCCGCGCTGGGCGGCGCCGTCGCCCACGGCGCTCCCCACCCACCCGAGCTCGTTCGGCGAGTTCGTCGCGGCGATCCTGCATCGCTACGGCAAGGGCGGCACCTTCTGGGCCAGGCATCCGACCCTGCGCGGCTCGGCCGTGACCGCGGTTGAGCTGTGGAACGAGCCCTACTTCGCCAGCGGCAACGGCGGCCATTACGACCCGGCCGTGTACGCCGACATGGTGCGGTCGGCTGGAATCCGTGGCCACCGCGTCGATCCCAGCGCAGAGCTGCTCCTGGAGGCCGAGATGGAGTCGACGCTCACGCACGGCTACTGGGTCTGGTGGGTCGACGCGCTCTACAAGGCGGTGCCGAGCCTCAATCGCTACTTCAACGGCGTCTCGATGCACGATTTCGGCAGCGAAGTCACCCAACTGAGCCCGATCAGGTACGGCGAGCCCTACCCGAACTTCGGACGGATCCGCCGGATCGTCAACCTGCGGCAGCAGTTCGTCCGCCACGGGGCGGCCCGGAAGCCGTTCTGGATCATGGAATCGGGCTGGTCGACGTGCACCCAGCACGTGATCGACTGCACCACCCCCGCCAAGCAGGCGCGCAACCTCGGGATCCTGTTCAACGACGTGCGCGGCCACTGGCAGTCGTGGGTCCAGGCGGTGTTCGTCTACCGGTACGAGGACGGCTTCCCGTCCGACTCGGTGCAGGGCGGCTACGGACTCGTGTATGCCAACGGCAAGCCCAAGCCGGCGCTCCAGGTCTTCAAGCTGCAAGCCGGCGATACGGGGCGCTGAGCGCGGGCGGGCGCGGGTCCGCAGCCGCGCCCGCGTCTACCGCTACGGTGCCGACATGCGGGCCGTCCTGATCTCGCCCGACCCCTCGTCCAACGCCGGCGGCGTCGAGCGCTTCTGCCACACGCTCGCGGGCGTGCTCGAGCGAGACGGCTGGAGCACCGAGCTCGTCGGCCCGACGCTGCGCGTTCCCGCGGCGCTCGCCCGAGCGGCGGCCGGACCCTCGATTCAGGCTGTGTCGGCCACCCGCGCGGCCCGTCGGCGCAGCGCGGACCTGGTGATCAGCAACGGGTTCTTGGGCGGGCCGACCAGCGCCCCTCGGATCCACGTGTTCCACGGGACGATGGTCCGCCACGTCGCCGCCGGCGTCACCGGCAGCCGTCGCTACCGCCTCCGCGAAGCGATTGCCGGCTCCGTCCCCGAGGCGCTCTGCGGGAGGGGTGCGACCGTCGTCGCGGTGTCCGGCACGACCGCGTCCGAGCTGCATCGCTACTACCGCCAGCGGGTCGACGCGGTGATCGCCAACGGCGTCGACACCGAGCTGTTCTCGCCCGGCGACCGCGCGCTCGCACGCCAACGGCTTGGGCTCGACGCCGCCGACCGGTACGCGCTGTTCGTCGGCCGGTTCGAGCATCGCAAGGGCGCCGACCTCGTTCCCGAGGCGTGCCGTCGCGCGGGCTTCCGCCTGCTCGTCGCCGGCTCCGGAGCGCCGGACGGCGCGACCTCGCTCGGGGTGCTCGCGCCCGGACCGTTGGCCGATGCCTACCGGGCAGCCGACTGCGTCGTGCTCCCAAGTCGCTACGAGGCGTGCAGCTTCGTCGTGCTCGAAGCGCTCGCGTCCGCGGTGCCGCTGATCACCACGGCCGTCGGCTGGATGTGCGACCTGCTGTCGCGCCTTCCGGGCTACCGGCGGTGGATCATAGACCCCGACGTCGACCAGTTGGCGGGCGCGCTGTCCGAGCTCGAGCCCGACCCGGAGCTGATCTCGAAGGCGCGCACATACGTCGTGCATGAGAACAGCCTCGAGGCGTTCGGGCGCCAGTGGCTCGAGCTGATCCGGGAGGTGCGGGAGCGGTGAGGCTGCATGGCAGGCGCCTGCAGACGCTGATCGAGCTCCCGCTCGCGCAGGCGGCGCTGGCGGTCGCCGTCAGCGCGGTCGCCGCCGGCGCGATCGCGCACGGCGGGGGCCGCACGCCCGTGACGATCGCACTGCTCCTCGCCGGGGCCGCGGCCGTCTGGCGCTGGCCGGCGCTGACCCTGATCGGCCTGCTGATCGTCTGCCAGGAGCTCGATCCCGCACAGGGGTTCGGTGGCCCGGGGGCGAGCGGGCTGCTGTTCCTCGGTCACCAGGTGTTCTTCGACACCGTCTCCCGCACCAGCATCCTGACGCTGATCTTGGCCGCCACCGCGGCCTGGACGCTGATCGCGACGAAACCGGTGCGGCCGTTGCCAGGCGCCCTCCTGATCGCGCTCGTGTTTGGCGTCTACATCACGGTGTTCATGTGGGTGGACGGCTCGGCGCTCAGCTCCGCCATCAACCAGAACGCGCTGTTCGCGGTCCTGTTCGGGCTCGGGTTCCTCGTCGGGTGCCGGGCGACGGGCAACTTCGGCTGGCGGACCTACGCGGCGCCCGCGCTGGCCGCGATCCTGTCGGCGATGGCGCTCGTCGGGCTGTACCTGTACGCGAGCGGCCAGGGCCAGAGCGGTACCGGGACCAGTGTGATCTTCTACGACTCGGCGATGGGCGCGATCGCAGGCGCCGCCGCGCTCGCCGGCCTGACGCTCGAGCGCGCCCGGCGGGGACGGCTGGCGTGGGTGATCGTCGGGGCCGGGCTGGTGATCGTCGTGCTCGCCGCGCGCCGCAACGTCTGGGCGGCGATCGTCGTCGCACTGGCGGTCGCGCTGCTCGTCTCGCCCCAGCGCGGGCGAATCGTCGCACGCCTGCTGGGCGCGGCGGCGGTCGCGGTGCTGGCGGCTGTCGTGCTCGTGCCGTCGCTCGGGTCGCAGATCGGCGACCAGCTCTCGGCGATCTGGGAGGCGACGCAGGGCACCGCGGCGGACGCGAGCGTTCACGGCCATCTCAGCGACATCTCGATCGGGTGGCACGCCGTCGAGTCCTCGCCGCTCACGGGCATCGGGCCGCACGGGCAGTTGCTGGGGCTGGTCAACGAGGGCGGCGGCCAGCTCTACGTCCACAACCAGATCCTCGAGTCGTGGCTGCGCTTCGGGCTGATCGGAGCGGTGCTCGTCGTGGCACTCCAGGTCGTGCTCGTCGCCCAGGCCGTGCGGGTCCTCAGGCGCACGGACACCGATCTGCTCGACCGCTGGGCCGCGATGCTCCTGCTGATCGCGCCGGTGGCGATGCTGACCGCGCCGTTCCTGACGCAGACCGAGCGCTGGCCGGCGATCCTCGGCGTCGCCGCCGGGCTCGTCGGCGCGAGGCTCGGACGTGCTGGCACCTCGTCAGCGTCGCTGCACCCGGTCCCAGCGGGCGGCGCCCAGCCCCCGCAGCCGCGCGCCTAGCGTCCCCGCCACGGTCGCGCGGGTGCGACGCGCGATGAAGCCGGCCTGCGCGCTGATCGGATCGCGGATCGCTCCGAGCCGCCGCAGGATCCGCCGGTGGCGCCACAGGAACCGCCAGTTGTTCCGGATCGCCCACGTTTCATACGCGATCCGACCGCGCCGCTGCCCACCCTCCCACTGATCGAGCTGAAAGGAAGCCGTGCGGGGGGTGAGCACGCACCGGAAGCCCGCATCGACGGCGGTCAGGAACAGGCTGGTCTCCTCGCGCCAGGCGTTGCCACGCAGCCGCTCGTCGTAGCGGACCTTGTCGAACACCTCGCGCCTCGCCAGGATGATCCCGTTCAGGAAGGGCGTCTCGAGGTCCGCCAGCGGAAACACGCCGGGGTGCGTGGCGAGCCCGATCCGGGCAATCGCCGCGCGCCGCCCGGCCGCCATCGCGGCATCCGCCTGCTCGAGGCTCGTGAGGACCAGCCACGGAGCGCTGACGACATCGGCACTGCGCTCCCGCGCGACCTCCAGCAGGACGACCGCGAACTCGGGTGGCAGGTGGCAGTCGTCCTCGGTCATCAGCACCCAGCCGCCGCGGACCTCGTCGATCCCGCGGTTGCGCGCGGCGGGCGATCCCCGCTGCGGCTGCTCGATGATCGTGATCCGATCGCAGCCGAGCGAGCGCAGCCAATCGGCGGTGCCGTCGGTCGACCCGTCGACGACGACGACGATCTCGTCGACGCCGCGGAGCGCGAGCAGCGACGGGAGGTTGCGGATCAGTGCCGGCAGCCGGTTGAACGTCGGCAGCACCACCGACACGCGATCCACACGGCTGTCCGGTGCCACTGCCGCAGCGGTCTCGTCGCTCATGCGCTCGCCGCCGCGCGCCGGCTGAGGAGCCCCCGGACCTCCGCGATCGTGATGCCGCGCGTCCCGAACAGCAGCGGCGGGTAGGCCACGATGCCGACGGCCAGCCCAACCACGACCGGCTCGTTCCGAACCGTCCACACGAGCGCCGCGGCAACCGCGACCGCGATCGCGATGCGCGCCACCCGTGCGAATGGCAGTGCGAGGCCGAGCCGGCGCCTGACGACAACGGCGATCGCGGTCATCACGCCGGCCTCGGTCGCGAGCGTCGTCCAGGCCGCCGCCGGCGCCCCGATCCGCGGGATCGCGATCAGGTTCGCGATCACGTTGACGGCCGCGCCGGCGAACGTGATCACGATGTACGGCCGCAGCATTCCCTGCAGGATCAGCTGGCTCGTCAGCAGGTAGCCGAGGCAGATCGGTATGAACGCCGGCAGGAGGATCTGCAGCAGGTGGACCGAGTGGTGGTAATGCGACCCGTAGATCAGCCGCACGAGCCCCGGCGCGAGGATCGCGCCGCAGACCGCGACCGGCAGCGCGAGCGCGAGCAGCAGCGCGACGCTCCGCGCGAACAGCGGCTGGACCTGCTGCCCGGGAGCCTCCTCGTGCTCGACCCTGGCGAGCAGCGGCAGCAGCACGCCGCTGACGGTCATCGGCAGGATCTGGAGGACGTCGAGGAACCGGTAGGCGGCACTGTAGTAGGCGGACACGGTCGCGCCACGGTAGTCGAACAGGATCACCCCATCGATCCGGTAGTAGGCCGTCACGAACATGCCCGCCAGGCCGATCGGCCAGGCGAGGCGGAGCAACTCGCGCAGCAGCCCGCGAATCCCCACGAAGCTGACCGCCGTCACCCCGGCCGGCAGCCCCGCAATCACGAGTGCTTGCACGACGCCCGCCAGCAGCGCGCCCGCGCCGTACAGCCCAAGACCCGCGTGAGCGGCGCCGAGGCCGATGACCACCGCGAGCCAGATCACGTTCTGAACCAGCATCGGAATGATCACGAGCTCCGGCCGCAGCCGCGCCTGCGCCGCCGTCAGCAGCGCCCCGATCGACCCGACCGGCATCGTCGCCATCAGCAGCACCGTCATCAGCCGGGCCTGATAGCCCGGCATCAGCGCAAATCCCACCGCCCCGCCGAGAATTGCCGTCACGGTTCCCATCACCAGCATCGCCAGCCACAGGGCCCCCGCGATCCGCGCCCGGTCCTCCGGTCGGCGCGCCATTTCGCGCACCGCGATCTGCGACATCCCCAGGTCGTTGAGGCTGCCGGCGAGCGCGAGAATCGTCAGGCCAAGCGACAGCTCGCCGAACTGCGCCCGGGTCAGCGTGCGCGCGAGCGTGGCCGCCACGAGGATGCCGAGCAATGCGCCCAGCACGCGGCCGCCGATCTGCGCGCCGGTGGCCAGGGTCAAGCGCCGGCGCGAGACGGCGACCGTCGGGGCCCTCATGCCGCCAGCATGCCAGAGGCCGATGCGGCCCCGAGGACCCGACCTGCGGCGCGGCTGATCGATCATAGAATCGCCGCCTCGTGGCGACCATCTGCGCGCTCAACAACTATCCGCTGGCGAAGATGTGGGCGCTCGCTCGCGCCGGCGCGATTCCGCGCCAGCACGCCTGGGGCATCGATGCGCTCGCCGCGGCCGGACACATCGTCGAGCTGGCGCCGTTTCACGAACCGCAGGAGCATCATCCCCTTGATCGGCTGAGCGGCCTGCTCCGTGGCGCCGCCGGCCACCTCGACCAGGAGGCGTTCGCGGCCGGGCGGATGCTGCGGGGCGCCGACGCCGTCTACTGCGCCGATGGCACCGGGCTCGCCGGGATCGCGCTCGTGCGCCCGCTGCTGCCGCGCGCCAGGCTCGTGTCGGTCGTCCACCACCCGATCCGCAACCGCGTCAGACTGGCGGCCGCCGCGCGCCAGGACGCGCTGCTGTGCCTCAGCCCGGCTGTGCGGGCGATGCTCGCGCGCGAGCTGCCTCGACGGCGCCCGGCGCTGCTCGACGCGCCTTGGGGACCGGCGCTCGACTCGCCGCTGTACCGCAGCTCGGGCGAGCACGCCGGCGTGGTCAGCGCCGGAAAATCGAACCGCGACCTGCGCACGCTGGCGGCGGCGCTCGCACGCGTCGACGTGCCGGCGCTCGTATACGACCTCGAGGGCCAGCTTCCGGGCGCCCTGGGGGCGCGGATCGAGGTCCGGAAACCGGGTGACGAGGGCGCCGACCCCGACTCTCCGGGCGGCTTCCTGGCCGCCGCCGCGATCCCCGACATCGCCCGCGCCGCGATCGTCGCAATCCCGATCGGCGACCCGAACCGCCTGACCGGCCTGACCGAGGCGGCCGACGCGCTGGCGCTCGGCAAGCCGATCCTCGCGACTCGCACGCCGTACTTCCCGTTCGACCTGGAGGAGGTCGGCTGCGGTCACTGGCTCGAGCCCGGTGACGTCGACGGGTGGGCGCGGCAGCTCGAGCGGCTGGCCGGCGACGCCGCCCTGCGCCGCCAGCTTGGCGACGCCGGTCGCCGGTTCGCCGAGCGGGTGTGGAATTACGACGCGTTCTGCGCGGCGCTGTCCGAGGCGCTGTCGGTGCCGGGGCGCTCCGCCCCGGCGCGCTCGGGCTCAGCGCGCTCGAGCTGACCTTCAGGGGTTCGCCGGCCGACCACCCGGCTCGGCTCGGGGAGCACGATCGACCATGGCGGCACGTCGTCGACGACGATCGCGCCGGCGCCGATCACGGACTCCTCGCCGATCGTCAGTGTCCGACCCGTCGGGCACATGATGATCGCGTGCGCGCCGACCACGACCCCGCGACCGAGCCGCACGCCGATGCCCGGAGTCTGCTTGTCGTCGTTGGTGGCGATCGTCGCGTACTGCCAGATCTGGACCCAGTCGCCGACCACGGTCGAGCCGTGGACGACCACGCCGAGCCCGCGGTGCGACAGGTTGACGTGACCCTGGAGCTCTGCCTCGGGCTCGAGGATCGCGCCGAACGCGAGGAAGTTGAGGGTCTTGAAGAAGCGCGCCGCGAGCGTCCAGCCGTGCCGGTGGCACCAGATGCTCAACCGCCAGAGCTTCAGCGCAATCACAGCGTCTGGCGCCCCGCGAATCGCACGCGCCGCTTCACCGCGGTGACGGTCGCCCGCCCGCCCGATCGGCACGGCAGAACCCGAGCTTCACGACCGGCCGCTGCGCCACCAGCTTGTAGCCCTGGGCCCTGACCAGCTCGATCACCTCGCGCGCCTGCCGCGGGGTGCCCGTGTGGTGCAGTTGAAACGCGAACACGACCACGCCGAGCGCACGCAGGTCGATACTCGGAATCAGCTCGTACTCGAGCCCCTCGATGTCGATCTTGAGCAGATCGATGCGCTCGTCGCCGAACTCGCGCATCAGGCTGGCGAGCGTCAGCCCATCGACCGGGTGCCAATCGGCGGTGTCGTAGAGGCCCGCGGCAGACAGCGACGCGCTGGCCGACTCGTGGTGGGTCTGCATCCTGATCGGACCGTCGGCCAGCGCCAGCGCGGCTCGGCGGTAGGTGAACCGCGGGTCGCCGGCCGCGGCCTCGAGCACCCGCGGCTCGTATTCCTCGACCGGATCGACGGCCCGGACGTTCGCGTCGTAGCGCTTGATCAGGTCGAGGTCGAAGCTGATGTCGTCGCCCGAGCCGACGCAGTAGCAGATCGGCTTTGGATCGAGTACGCCATCTGGGATCTGCCAGCCGCCGTAGCGGCTCCCCAGCTCGACGAGCGCCGTCGCGGGCTCGAGCGGGAGGCCGGCAAGCGACCGCTCGAACATCCTGCGGCGGATCGCTCCCCGCACCTTCTCCGGCCGCAGCTTGCCGACGATCGAGCTCACGGCGCGAGCAGCCGCTCGATCTGTCCGCATACGACCGGCCGCGCGTAGCGCTGCTCGGCCCACGCCCGCGCCGCCGCTCCTTGGCGCGGGCCTAGCTCAGGGTCGTCGAGGTAGCGCCGCAGCAGGTCTGCCAGCGCACCAGGGTCGTTCTCGGACTCGAGGATCGCCCCGAACTCCGGCGAGATCATGTCGGCCACCCCCTCGGCACCGGTCGACAGGCACGGCCGGCTCGCCAGCATTCCGAGGATCGTCGCCCGCGGCGCTCCCTCGGTCGGCGAGGGGCAGAACACGCTGACGTCGAACGCGCTCAGCACGTCGGCGACGTCGCCGGTCGGCGTCGGAACGAAGTGGGCGCGATCGGCGAGCGGGCTGGCCTGGGCCCGCAGCTGCTGCTCGGTCTCACCGCTGCCCGCGAGCAGCAGGTGCGTGCGCGGGTCCCGCAATGCCAGCACGGCGTCGACCACGACGTCGTTGCGCTTCTTCGGGTGGAATCGCGAGAGGCAGCCGACGACGAACGCCTCGGGCGGGATCCCGAGGCGCTCCCGGACGGCGATCCGGCCGCCGGGGCTGAACCTGATCCCCTCGACGTCGACGACGTTCGGGACGACGACGACGTGGTCGGCCCTGACGCCGACCGCCTCGACCGATCGCTTGGTTCCGGCCGACACGGCCATCACGAGCTCGGCACGCCGGCTGGCGGCGAGGTACGCGCGGCGCGGGAACCCGCGCCGCAACTGGAACGGGATCGGACCCCACTCGGCCCACACGAGCTTGCGCCGCAGCCGCGCCGGCAACCACGCGGTCAGCAGCTGCTCCTTCTTGTAGTGGACCAGCAGCACGTCGAACGGCAGCTGCGCGGCGAGCGCCCGCCAGAGCCGCGCGATCAGCGCCGGCGAGGTGACCAGCAGCCGCCCCCAGGTGTCGGCCGCGAGCTTCGGCCCGATCTCGAGCGGGATCACCGGTACCCGGCTGTCGCGTCCGATCCCGGGCATGTCGCTCAACATCACGGTCTGGTGACCGCGCTCGGCGAGCGCGTCGAGCATCTCGATCGCCGCAAACTCGGCGCCGCCCGCGGAATGCGTTGTCATCACGCTAACGATCTTCAACTGTCCCACCCTGAGCCTGTCTCGGCGAGCACGGTCGCGAGGTACTGCACCGAGTAGTGCGCCACGACCAGCTCGCGCCCGGCGGCGCCGAGAGCAGCCGCCCGCGCGCGATCGGCCAGCAGCGACTCTACAGCCGCGGCGAACTCCTCCGGGCTGCGGGCGACCAGGTGGTCGCGACCTTGCACGGCGTATTCGAGCCGGCTGGCCGCGTGTGCGGTCGCGACGACCGGCAGGCCGTAGCTCAGAGCCTCGATGAACTTGAGCGGCGAACCTCCCCCGCGAAGCAGCGGCACGAGCGCCACCGCAGCGGCCGCGTAGACGGGCCGCAGGTCGGCGACGAACCCCGGGGTGTGAATCCGGTGGTCGCGCGGCGCCGGTTCCAGGCCGCGACCGACCGCGACCAGCTCGGCCTCGGGCCGCAGCCGCCACACTGCCGGCAGCACCTCGTCGCAGAGGAACTCGAACGCGTCGCGGTTCGGTTCGTAGGTGTAGTCCGCGACGAGCAGCAGCGTCGGATTCGGCGCCGGGGCGACCGGAGTGATCGCACCGACGTCGATCACGTTCGGCACGTACCGCGTCGAGATCGGCGCGCCCACCAGTCGCCGGGCGCCCTCCGCGTCCGCACGGGTGGCCATCCAGGTCTCTACGAAGGTCACCAGCACATCACGCTCGAAGCGCTCGTACGCGGCCTGCATGGCGGGCGGTCGAAACCCGCTCGACTCGAGGTTGTGGGCCAGGTAAGCGGTCGGGCGACGGCGCGCCTGCCGCAGCAGCGCCGCCGCGGCGACCGGTCCGTCGGCGATCACGCGCACCTCCGGAGCGGCGTCCGCCGCTGCGCTGAGGAGCTCGGGCGAGACGCCGCGAGCGAGGATGTCCGGAATCCCAGTGGCGCGGGCGCGGGCGAAGGCGAGCGCCCGCGCCGGCCCTCGTGACGCCCTCATCGCCCGCAGCGTCAGCTGCTCCAGTCGCGCAAACTCCGCGCTCGGAGCGTTGCCGTCGAATTCGATGTAGGCGAGCTCGACCGGGGCGTGGCAGGCGAGCGCCGCGACGACCCCGTAGGTCCGCAGGCCGGTGCCGCTGCTCAGCCTCGGCGTCACAGTGGAGACGACCAGATAGCTCATCGCAGCAGCGCCGCGCCGATCTCCGCTAGGCGAGCCTCGTATGAGTGGCCGAGGGCGTCCGCGCTGCGGGCGCGGCGCCGCGGCTCCGCGCCCGCCTCCAGCGCCCGCTCGATGGCGGCAAGCGTCTCGTCCCGCCCTTGCACCAGCTCGACTCCGTCGACGCCTGCGAGCGCCGGCAGGCCCGTCGCGACGATCGGCAGCCCGGCGGCCAGGTACTCGTACACCTTCATCGGGAAGATGCTCGCGGTCAGCCGCGAGTTGCGGTAGGGGATCAGCCCCACGTCGGCGCCACGCAGCACCGCGGGCAGCTGCTGCTGGGTACGCGCGCCGAGCAGGTGGATGTTGGGCGCTTCCAGGAGCCGCGACACATCGGTGTCGGGCTCGCCCAGCCCGATTGGACCGACGAGCGCGAACGACCACTCCAGCCGCGCGGCCGCGAGCCCCTCGAGCAGCTCGAAGTCGAGCTTCTTGGCGGCGATTGCGCCGACGAACACGATCCGCGGCGACGGGATCGCGGCGAGCGCCGGGTCTGCCGCGCCGGCCTCGAGCGCGGTCGCGAACAGCCTGGTGTCGGCGACGTTCGGCGCGTACAGAACGTTGTTCGACAGCGCCCGCATCCGCTCCACCAGCACCGGCGCCGAGGCGATCACGAGGTCCGCCCGCCGCGCGAAACGCGCCTCGGCGGCTCGGAAGCCGGCTGCGTCGACCCCGTCCTGGGCGGCGATGTCGTCGACGCAGTGGTAGACCACCAGCTCCGGGCGCAGGACGCCGAGCAGCGTCTCAGCCTGCGGCACGTACCCCCACAGGATCGGATGGCGCAGCCGCAACCAGCGGGCGGCGGCGCCCACTTGGGTGCGCAGGATCCCGCGGTTCAGCAGCCGCACGGCTGCCGGTTGCTGCAGCGGCAGGACCAGCGGCGACAGAACGGTGACGCCGTCGCGCCGGCGGGGTGCGGCCAGACCCCAGCGCAGTCGCCGCGCGATCCGGCGCAGGTCGCGACCGGAGCCGAGCTGCGGTCGCCGCAGGCCGAGCGACTCGACGAACAGCACCTCGCTCCCGGCGGCCGCCAGCCGCGCCATCAGGTGGTGCTGGTTGGTCCAGACCTCGTTGTCCCAGTCGTTGAAGCCGACGCACACGACCGACCGGCCGCCGATCGGGTTGTCCGCCTTCGCCGCGAGCACCTCAGGCGTCCGGGAGGAAGTGATCGCGGAGGCGCTCGAAGTCCTCCTGTGCCTGCGCGTAATCCTCGCTGCGGCCGATGTCGAGCCAGTAGTCGCAAGACCGCCACGCGCGGACCGCCTCGCCGGCGTCGATCAGCCGCAGGACGAGATCTGGGAAGTCGAGTCGCTGGCCGGCCGGAATGAACTCCATGACGCGGGGCGAGAAGCAGTAGACGCCCATCGAGACCTCGTATGTCAACGTCGGCTTCTCGATGTACCCGGTGACCCGAACCGGGTCGTCGTCGTCCTCGGTTCGCAGCACTCCGAGCGAGATCTCGACCGACTTGGTATTGGCGGCGATCGTGGCGATCTGCCCGCCGCGGCGGTGATCGTCGAGCAGAGCCTTGTAGTCGAGGTCGGTCAGCACGTCGCCGTTCATGACCAGGAAGTCCTCGTCGAGGCCGTCGATCGAGCTCAGCGCGCCGACCGTACCGAGCGGCTCGTGCTCGCGGAAGTAGTCGATCTCGACACCGAAGCGGGCGCCGTCGGCGAAGTACGCCTCGATCAGCCCGGCCAAGTGCCCGGTCGCGATCGTCAGTCGCGCGAACCCGGCCCGCGCCAGCTGCCTGATCACGATCTCCAGCACCGGGCGATCGCCGACGGGCATCAGCGGCTTCGGGAGGACCGTCGTGTAGGGGCGCAGGCGCGAGCCGACGCCGCCGGCAAGGATCACACCGCGTGGCATCGGCAACAGGCTAATGACGTCTTCCATCACCTGACTTATCGGCAGGTTGATCGATCGGCAGGTTGATCCGCTACGTTTGCGATGGTGAGCGCGCGTGCGCCGTCGGGCTCCGCGCCTCGACCGCGCGGAGTGATGATCATCGAGCAGGGCGGCCGTGGCGGCATCGCCGACTACACCGGCCGGCTGGCCGAGGCGCTCTGCGCGCGTGGGCTGCTCGTCAGCATCGCAACAGCGACCGACCATCTCTACCACCTGCCGGACGCCGTCGAGGTCCTCGGCGTGTTCACGTACGTGCGGAGCACCTCGCCCGCCGGGCGCCTGGTGCGGCGTGCCGGACTCGGCCGCGTCGCCAACGGCCTCCTGTTCCTCGCCGCCCTGCCGCGACTCGTCCGCCTCGCCCGCCGCCGCGCGGTCGTGCACGTGCAGGGGTTCGAGCGCACCGAGCTCGGCGTACTCGCGATGGTCGCGCTCGACGTGACCGGCGCTCGGATCGTCTACACCGCCCACAACACGTTCAAGCGCAGCCGCTGGACGCTCGACGCGACCCGCGTGCTACCGCGACTCGCATGCGCAACGATCGTCCACACCGAGGCGGACCGGCGCCGGATCGGCCGCCAGGTGGTGACGCGGATCCCGCACGGCCACTACGGCGCGATTGCCGACGGCGCTCCGCATGTCGACCCAGCGGCGGCGCGCGCCGCGTTCGGGCTTCCGGAGGAGGTCCCGATTGTGCTGCTGTTCGGCGTGCTGCGCCCTGACAAGGGGCTCGGTGACCTGCTTGAAGCGCTCGCATCGACGCCCGGCTGGCGCCTGCTGATCGCCGGCGAGGAGCACGGGGCCCTGGCCGCCGCGGCCGAGCAGTTACGCGACCCCAGGCTGTCGGAACGCGTGAGGGTGTGCCAGGGCTTCCTGCCGCTCGCCGAGGTCGCGCGCTGCTTCGCCGCCGCTGACGTCCTCGCGCTCCCCTATCGCCAGGCCAGCCAGAGCGGCGCGCTGCACCTCGCCTACGGCTTCGCTCGGCCGGTGATCGCCTATCCGGTGGGGGGTTTCCTGGAATCGGTGCTGGACGGCGAGACCGGCTGGCTGTGCGCCGACGCGACGCCGGCGGCGCTGGCGGACACGCTCGCCGAGGCGGCGGCGGCTGGCCACGCGGAGCTGCGCCGCCGCGGCGCGCGAGCCCGGTCGTGGTCGCAGGAGCAATTCGGCTGGGACCGAATCGCCGCGGCGACCGAGGCCGTGTACGACGCCGTGCTGGCACGGGCGCGAGGCCCCGAGTGGGCGAGGCACGGCGGCGGTGGCGGTCGCTGACGAGCTGGCGCGGCGCTTCCCGCGGGTCGCGGTCGTCCACGAGTGGCTGACGATCCCGGGGGGCTCCGAGAAGGTCGTAACCGCGATCCTCGCGTTGCTGCCACACGCGGAGTTGTTCACGACGGTGTACGACCCTGCGCCGTGGCCGCCGGTGATCACCGGTCGTCCCGTCCACGCCTCGATCCTCGACCGGTTGCCGGGCGCGACCCGGCATTACCGCTACCTGCTGCCATTGATGGACGCCGCGTTCCGCCGCTTCGACCTGAGCGGCTTTGACCTGGTGATCTCCTCCAACCACGCCAGCGCTAAGAACGTCACGGTCCGTCCGGGCACGCCACACGTCTGCTACTGCCATACGCCGATGCGCTACGCGTGGGACGAGTCGCTGCTCGCGGGCGAGGCGATCGGTCCGCTCCCGGCCCCAGTCGCCGCCGCTCTCGCCGCCTGGCTGCGACGCGTCGACCGTAAGCGCTCCTCAGGTCCCGACGTATACGTCGCCAACTCGACGTTCGTGGCCGAACGCATCCGCGAGGCCTACGATCGCGACAGCCGCGTGATCCACCCGCCGGTCGCGATCGCGAACCTCCTCGAGGCGCCGCGCGCGCCCAGCGAGGCGTATCTGGTGTTCGGCAGGCTCGTTCCGTACAAGCGCGCCGATGTTGCGATCGCCGCCTGCGAGCGGCTCGGCCGGCGGCTGGTCGTGGCCGGTTCGGGGCGGGATCTGGAGCGCCTGCGCGCGATCGCGTCGCCTCGGGTCGAGTTCCTTGGCGAGGTGCCCGATGCCGACGTGCCGGAGGTCATGTCGCGTGCACGGGCGCTGCTGTTCCCGGGACTCGAGGACTTCGGCATGGTTCCGGTCGAGGCGCAGGCAGCGGGCGCGCCGGTGATCGCCTACGGCGCCGGCGGCGTGCGCGATTCGGTCTTCGACGGACGCACCGGAGTGCTGTACGAGCCGGGCAGCGTCGGAGCATTGTGCGACGCGATCGTCCGGTTCGAGGGGCTCAGCTTCGACGAGCGAGCGCTCCGCGGCAACGCTTCCCGGTTCGCCCCAGAACGCTTTGCCGAGGCTTTCGGTGAGCTGCTGCTCGGTCTCACGGATCCGCCTGAACCTGCCGATAACCTTGCCAGTCGATGACTCCCGCGCCCGACGAGCCGTCTCTGGCGGCGAGCAGCCGCGATCGCTCGCCGCTGCTGCACGCGGCGCGGGTGGTGCGCGAGCGCTGGTGGATCGTTGCCATCTGCGTGGTCGTCTGCGCCGCCGTCTCCTACCTGCTCGCCTCGTCGGCGACCAAGCAGTACACGGCGACCGCTGAACTGCTGGTCCAGCCATCGAGCCTGACCGGGCTCGTGAACGGGACGCAGACCCCGGCGACGGACTCGGCCACGGTGGCGCAACTGCAGAGCACCGATGTGTCGCTCGCCACCTCGAGCCCGGTCGCCAATCAGGTTCGAACCCAGCTTCATCTCAGCGAATCGGCGGGCGGCTTGGCCGACGAGGTCAGCGCCACCGCCGACAGCAGCAACTCGCTGATCGATCTGTCTGTGACCGACCCCAGCCCCGCGCGGGCTGCCGAGCTCGCCGACGCCTTCGCGGCTGCGCTCGTGAACTTTCTCAACACGTCCGCACGCGCGAATTACATCGCGAGCCAGGCCTCGATCCAGGCACAGCTGAACGCGCTGCCGGCCGCTAGCCCCAGCCGGACGAACCTCGAGACGGCGCTTCAGGAGGTGATCGAGCTCGAAGCGGTCGCCAACGGCGGCCTCGACCTCGTCCAGCAAGCATCGGTGCCCGGTTCCCCGTCCTCGGCGTCCGTCAAACGCGAGGCGCTCTTGGGGGTGCTCGTGGGCGTCGTCCTGGGGCTGCTGATCGCGTTCCTGCTCGACCTGTTCGACCGGCGCGTCAAGACCGCCGAGGAGATCGAGGTGCTCTACGGACTGCCGACGCTCGCCTCGATCCCGGCCCAGCGCAGGCGGCTGACGGCCTCGCGCGTGCAGCACGACGAGCTGAGCGTCTTCCAGATCCTCCGGGGCGGCCTCGGGTTCGTGTCCCTCCGCCGCGACGTTCGGGTGGTGCTCGTCACCAGCGCCGTGCCGGCCGAGGGCAAGACGCACGTGGCCACCGGGCTCGCGCTCGCGCTCGCCGCGGCCAAGAAGCGGGTGGTGCTGGTCGAGGCCGACGTGCACCGTCCCGCCGCGGGCGTGTTCCTCGGCGTGCCCTCCGACGGCCGCGGCCTGATGAACGCGCTCGTCGATTCCGCCGATCTCGACGAGCTGCTGCTCCCGGTCCCCGACCAGCCGCTGCTGTCGCTGCTTCCGAGCGGGCCGCACACCCCCAGCTCGGCGGAGCTGCTGCGCCTGCCGGCGATGGCCGACATCCTCTCGGAGCTGGCCGGCGACCACGATTTCGTCGTGCTGGACGGCCCGCCGCTGCTGCCTGTCGCCGACGCGCAGGTGCTGCTCGACAATCCGATGATCGACGGCGTGCTCGTCGTCGCACGCCCGAACCTCACCACGCGCGAGCAGATCCGTCGGGTCGTTGCCGTGCTGCAGCGTCATCCGACCGTCGGTGCCGGGCTCGTTGTCAACGGCACCAACGACAACCGCCACATGTACTACTACGCCTCCGGGCACGACGGCAACGACACCAACGGGGTACGCGCTCCCCTGGGCCGCGTACCCGATAGCCGCTCCGGGACGTGACCGGCGCAGGCGATCACCTGATCGCGGTCACCGGTGGTGCCGGCTACATCGGCGCGCCGCTGTGTCTGCGGCTGGCGGCCTCGGGCTGGGAGGTGCGAGCGCTCGATGTCCTGCTGCACGACCAGCGGCGGGTCGCGGACGCGCTCGAGCGGGCCGGCGTCGAGCTGATCCGCGCCGACGTGCGCGACGCAGCCGCACGCGAGCGCGCGCTCGACGGTGCGAGCGCGGTCGTGCACCTCGCTGCGATCGTGGGCGACCCGGCTTGTGCCCGCGATCCGCCGCTCTCGCGAGCCGTCAACGTCGACGGCAGTCTGGCGCTCGCCGCCGACGCCGAGCGGCTCGGGGTGCCGCGCTTCATCATGGCCTCCACCTGCTCCAACTACGGCCGGATGGAGGATCCGGACGTGCCGATCGACGAGCAGGGCACGCTCGCGCCCGTGTCCCTGTATGCCGAGCAGAAGGTCGCGGTCGAGCATGCGCTGCTGGAGTCCTCGAGCGCGTCGATGGCACCGACCTGCCTGCGCTTCGCGACCGTTTACGGGGTGGCTCCGAGGATGCGCTTCGACCTGACGGTCAACGAGTTCACGCGCGACCTGTGGGCCGGCCGCCGGCTCGAAGTCTTCGGCGAGCAGTTCTGGCGACCGTATGTTCACGTGGTCGATGCCGGCCGCGGGATCGAGGCGGCGCTGGCCGCGCCCGACCGCACCGCCGGAGAGGTGTTCAACGTCGGTCGCTCCGGGGAGAACTACCGCAAGCTCGACCTCGTCGAGGAGATCCGGCGCGTGACCGATAGAGGAGATGTGCGATTCGTACATCGCGACGAGGACCCGCGCGACTACAAGGTCAGCTTCGACAAGATCCGCAACGTCCTCGGGTTCGAAACCGAGCGGACCGTCCCGGACGGGATCGCAGAGGTGTTCGGGGCGCTCGAGGATCATCAGTTCGACGACCCGTTCGATGTCCACTACCGAAACATCCCGTGACACGCTGATCCCGGTCTTCGACGTCCGGGTCACTCGCGAGGACCTCGAAGCCGTGGCCGAGACGCTCAGGTCAGGGTGGTTGACAATGGGCCCGCGCACGTACGAGTTCGAGCTCGCCTTCGCCGAGGCGATCGGCGCGCGCCACGCCGTTGCGGTGTCGAGCTGCACCGCCGCGCTGCACCTCGCCTACCTGGCGACCGGAGTCGGGCCCGGTGACGAGGTGATCGTTCCGTCGTTCACGATGGTGGCGACCGCCGCGGCCGTGATCCACGCCGGCGGGACGCCCGTGTTCGCGGACATCGTCAGCCCCGCCCGGCCCGTGATCGACCCCGACCACGTCGAGACGCTGATCGGCGATCGCACCAAGGCGGTCGTCGCGATGCACTTCGGCGGCTACGCCGCCGACATCGAGCGCCTGGCCGAGATCTGCCGCGATCGAGGCGTCGTGCTGCTCGAGGACGCCGCGCACGCGCCGCTGGCGACCGTCTCCGGCAGGTGTCTCGGAACTTGGGGACTCGCCGGCACGTTCAGCTTCTTCTCCAACAAGGTGCTGTGTGCAGGTGAGGGCGGTCTGCTCGCGACCGACGACGAGGGGATCGCCGAGTTCGCGCGGCTGCGCCGCTCGCACGCGATGACCATCGTCTCGTGGGACCGCCTGCTCGGCGAGTCCGGCAGCTACGACGTGCCGGCGCTCGGGTTCAACTACCGGATCGACGAGCCCCGAACGACGCTGCTCCTGTCGCGCCTGCGGCGGCTCGAGGCGGAGATCGAGCAACGCCGGGCGATCACCGATCGCTACCGCCGGCTGCTCGACGGGAGCCCTGGGCTGATCGTGCCGTTCAGCGACGATCAGGTGCGCGGCTCGTCGTGCTACGTAATGAGCATCATGGTCGATGACGACTTGCTCCGCGCCCCACTGCGCCAGGCCCTGCGCGACCGCCACGGGATCCAGACGAGCGTGTTCTATCCGGCGATCCACCACCTCAGCGCATACCGGTCTCGGTTCCCGGGCATCGAGCTGCCGCAGACCGAGCGGGCTGCCGCGACCCAGATCACGCTGCCGCTGTTCCCCCATCTCACCGAGGCGCAGCAGGACCGCGTCGTCGAGGCGCTGCGGACGGAGCTCGCGCGATGAGCTGGACCGTGCCGCTGACCGAGGTCGAGCTGAGCGAGGCGGATATCGCCGCGTTCCTGCGATGCCTCGAAGAGGGGTGGTTGACGATGGGCCCGAGAACGCAGGCGTTCGAGCAGGCGCTGGCGGATCTCTGCGGCCTTCCATACGCCGTGGCGGTCTCGTCGGGCACGGCCGCGCTACACCTCGCGTTGCGCGGCGCCGGGCTCACGAGCGGCGACGAGGTGCTGGTCCCGGCGCTGACGTTCGTCGGCGCCGCCGCCGCGGTCCGCCACTGCGGAGCGACGCCCGTGCTGGTCGAGTCCTGCGGTCCCGAGGACCTCAACATGGATCCCGAGGACGCGGCCCGGCGCGCCGGCCCGCGAACACGCGCCGTGCTGGCGACGCACTGGATGGGGTACTCCTGCGACCTGGAGGCGCTCGACCGGCTCTGCCGGGAGCGCGGGCTGCAGATGATCGAGGACTGCGCCCAGAGCATCACCGCGCGAACCGCCGACGGGCGGATGACCGGCACGGTCGGTGTGGCCGGGTGCTTCTCGTTCTTCTCCAAGAAGCAGCTGTGCGTCGGTGAGGGCGGCATGATCGTCACCGCGGACGAGGAGCTTGCGGCGCGCGCCCGGCTGCTGCGCTCGCACGCGCTCACCTCGCAGACTTGGGATCGCCATCTCGGTCACGCCGACAGCTACGACGTCGTCGACGTCGGCTTCAACCTGCGGATCGACGAGCCCCGCGCCGCGCTGGGACTGAGCCGGATCGAGCGACTGCACGAGGACATCGAGGTGCGCCGCGCGCTCGTGCGACGCTACCGCGAGCTGCTCGGCGGAGTCCCCGGCGTCTCGATCCCGTGGTCCGAGGAAGCGGTCGAGCGCTCGTCGCACTTCGGCTTCACGATCCTGCTGGAGTCACGCCAGGAGCGCGACCGGCTCGTGTCAGAGCTCGTCGAGCGCGGGATCCAGACGACCCACTACCCGGCGATCACGACGCTTTCGGACTACAGCGAGCATCCGTCCTGCCCGCGGGCCGAGGATCTCGCAGCCCGCCAGCTGGTGCTCCCACTCGCGAGCTCGTTCGAGCTCGAGACAATCGAGCTCGTCGCCCGCAGCATCGTCGAGCTGGTGGCCACGCCCGTTTGAGCAGTGGTTGCCGGCGTCGCCACCCGGCAACGCGAGCGACCGCGGGACGGACTCCTCACTGGTCTGCAAGCGGACGCACCGGCGCTGATCCCAGCGCTGCTGGCGGTCGCGTTGATGCTCCTATGGTCGGTCCACGACGGCGGCTTCGACGCCGACACGTGGTATTGGGGGGCGCTCGCGATGCTGTCGCTGCTGGCGGTGACGGTGCTGGTGGTGAAGCCGTGGACGCGGCCGCTGCGCCGCTCGGCCGTGGCCGGGCTGGCCGCGTTCGGCGCCTACGTCGCCTGGTCCTACGGATCGATGACGTGGGCGCAGACACCGGGCCAGGCACTCGACGGAAGCAACCGGGCGCTGCTCTACCTGCTCGTGTTCGCGCTGTTCCTGATCCTGCCGTGGACGGCGCGGGCAGCGCTGCTCGCGCTGCTCGCTTATGCGGGCGGCGTGATCGTGATCGCGATCGTGCTGCTGGCGCGGTTGGCGTCGGGCTACCAACTCGGCGAGCTCGTGATCCAGGGCCGGCTCGCCGCTCCGACCGGCTACTTCAACTCGACCGTCGCGCTGTTCATGTTCGGCACCCTGCTCGCGACCGCCCTCGCCTCCCGCCGGGAGCTCCCGGCGCCGATCCGTGGCTTCCTGCTCGCTGGGGCGGCGGCATCCCTGCAGCTGTGCATGCTCGGGCAGAGCCGCGGCTGGCTGTTCACGCTCCCGCTCGTGCTGGTCATCGCCGTCGCGCTGGTTCGCGACCGGTTGCGCGTAGCGGCGCACGCGATCCTCCCGGTCGCTGCCGTGCTCCTGCCGGTCCACCGCCTCTTGGGCGTCTTCAAGGGCGGCAACAGCGGCGCGGCGATGACGGCCGCCGCGCAGACCGCGGCGCACACCTCCCTCGAGCTGTGCGTGGCCGTGCTGGTGGTCGGGACGCTCGCCGCGTGGTTCGCGCCGCTGCTTTCGCGCCAGCCATCCGTCGCGGTGCGCCGCCTGATCGGGGCCGGCGTCACGGCGCTCGCGCTCGCCGCGGCGCTGGGCGGCGGCGTCGTCGCGACCGGTGGGCATCCACTGCGCTTCGTCGAGGCGCAGTGGAACGGCTTCAGTCACCAGGAGCCCTCGACGCCGACGGGCGGCTCGCACTTCGCCGCGATCGGTAGCGGGCGCTACGACTTCTGGCGCGTCGCGCTCGATGCGTTCCGCGCGCACCCCCTCGCCGGGATCGGGCAGGACAACTTCGCCGACTACTACATCCTGCGCCGCCGGACCACTGAGGATCCGCTGTGGCCACACAGCCTCGAGCTGCGACTGCTGGCGATGACGGGGATCGTCGGCTTCCTCCTGTTCGCCGTGTTCCTCGTCGGCGCGATCGCGGCCGCGCTGCGCGCCCGGCGGGCCACCGGGCTGTCGGGAGCGCTTGCCGCGGCGGCGCTGCTGCCGCTCGTCGTCTGGCTCGTGCACGGCTCGATCGACTGGTTCTTCGAGATGCCGGCGCTCAGCGGCCCGGCGCTCGGCTTCCTCGGCATGGCTGCCTCTCTGTCCGTGCCACGGGCCCCCGCCCCGGCCCGCGTTCCGGCCCCCGCCCAGCGCCGCGGGCCGGTCCTCGCGTCGGTGCCGGCGGTCGTCGTGCCCGCGCTGGCGGTCGCGCTGCTCGCTGCGTGCACGGTTGCGCTCGCGTTCCCCTACCTGTCCGTCCGCGAGGTCTCGGAGGCGAGCGACGCCGCCGGGGTCGACCCGACGGCGGCGCTGCACGACCTGTCGGTCGCCAGCCGGCTCGATCCGTGGAGTCCGGAGCCCGACCGGCTCGCCGGGCAGATCGCGCTGCTGCTCGGCTCCTACCAGCAGGCCGAGCGCGACTTCCGGCGGACGGTCGCGCGCGAGCCGGGCGGCTGGTATGGGTGGCTCGGCGCGGGCCTCGCCGCGTCCGCGCTCGGTGACGCCACGCAGGCGGCCCGCGACCTGCACGAGGCGGCTGTGATCGACAACCAGGATCCGGTGATCAGAACGGCGCTCGCGCGCGTGCTGACGACCGATCCGCTGGCACCCGCAAAGGCGCTGGCAATGCTCTCGGCCGAGTCGGGGGTCTGACCTGCGCCTCCGGTCCGCGCGCCGAGCGCGGACGCGACGCCCGGCTCCGCGCCCCAAATCATGTAGCATCGCCCGCCAAGTCGGCTGTCAGACGACCTCCGATGGCGGGTATCAGCCGTCCGGCTGAGAAAACGACACACCTGGAAGAGAGCATGAAAAGAACCGCACTACTTGGCGCCCTACTGTTCGTGCTGATGCTCGCCCTGCCGGGCTTGACGCTCGCATCGTCTTCCTGCCAGACGTACAACCCGCAGAACTGCAAAAAGACGACGACGACGACGACCACGACCGCGACGACGATCACGACCGCGACGACCGCGCCAACGACGACCAGCTCGACGCAGCCAACCTCGACGACCACGACGATCGTGACGACCACCCCGACGACGACCAGCAGCCTGCCGTTCACGGGCGCCGACGTGGGCCTCCTCCTGGCGGGTGGCCTGATCCTGTGCGCCGGTGGCTTCGTGGTCCGGCGGGTTTCGCGCCGGTTCGAGTAACAGCAGGGCTTCCAAGCCAGCTCTGTGGGGCAGGCAGGACGCTTGAGCCTTCCCGCCCCGGCTGGCGGCTTCGCGGCGCTCGTCACCGGCGCGTCGTCGGGGATCGGCGCGGCGATCGCCGACGAGCTGGCGGCGCGGGGCCACGCCGTCGTGCTTGTCGCGCGGCGGCTCGAGCGGCTGCAGTCGCTCGCCTTGGAGCTTGCCGCCGAGCACGGCATCACAGCGCATCCGCTGAGCTGCGATCTCGGCGACGCCGAGCAGCGTGCGCGGCTGCCCGAGCAGCTGCGGCAACTCGGGCTCGAGGTCGACGTGCTCGTCAACAACGCCGGCTTCGCGACGGGAGGTCCGTTCCACGAGTCCGATCCCGACCGCGAGCTGCAACAGGTGCGCCTCGACGTCGAGGCGGTTGTCGCGCTGACCGCCGAATTCGTCCGCGGGATGGTCTCGCGCCATCGCGGCGCGGTCCTCAACGTCGCCTCCACCGCGGGTATGCAGCCGCTGCCGTACTCGGCCGGCTACTCGGCCGCCAAGGCGTACGTGCTGACCTTCTCGGAGGCACTGCACACCGAGCTGCGTCCCCACGGCGTTACGGTCACGGCGCTGGCCCCCGGACCCGTGAGCACCGAGTTCTGGGAGATCGCCAACTGGAAGGTCAGCGGCCAGAGCTTCGAGTCGGCCATCCCGCGGCAGGCGTGGATCACGGCCAAGCAGGCTGCCCGGGCCGGCGTCGAGGGCCTCGAGTCCGGCTCCCGGGTGGTCGTTCCAGGTTTGCCGATGCGGGCCGCGATGCTCGCTTCCCGCTACATCCCGAACGCCGTCAAGCTCCCCTCGATCGCGATCGCGCTCCGCCGCCGCTGACGCTCAGCCGCCGCCGCGTGGGTCGGACGGCCCGCGAACGGCGTCGTGAACCCGAGTTCGCGCGCCGCTTCAGCGTGCGGCTTCGGCAGCTCCGCCGATGTCAGCCGGTGATCAGCGAGACGCCCGTCATCTCGATGGGCTGCTGGTAGCCGAGCAGCTCGAGCACGGTCGGCGCGACGTCGGCAAGCACGCCGCCGTCGCGCAGGGTCAGACCGGGCACGGTCACGATCAGCGGCACCGGGTTGAGCGAGTGCTGCGTGTTCGGGGTGCCATCCGGCTCGAGCATGTGGTCGGAGTTCCCGTGATCGGCCGTGATCACGCACGCGCCCCCCGACGCGTGCACGGCTCTGACGACATCGGCGAGGCACGCGTCGACCGTCTCGACCCCCTTGACCGCCGCCGCGATCACGCCGGTGTGGCCGACCATGTCGGAGTTCGCGAAGTTGATGATCCCGAACGCCGGGTGGTCCTCGTTCCAGGCTGCGATGAACGCGCCGGCTGCCGCACCGGCGCTCATCTCGGGCTTGAAGTCATACGTCGGTACGTCGCGCGGGGACGGGACCAGCTCGCGTCGCTCGCCCTCCTGCGGCGTCTCCTCGCCGCCTCCGAAGAAGTACGTGACGTGCGGATACTTCTCGGTCTCGGCAACGTGCAGCTGGCGGCCGCCGTGCCGTGCGATCACGATCGGGAGGGTCACCGACGGATGGTGCGGCGGGAACGCGACCGGGTAGGGCCACCCCTCCTCGTACTCGGTCATCGTCGCGTACCGCTCGATCACGGCGGCGCCGCGGCGGTCGATCTCGCTGAACTCCGGGTCGGCGAGCGCGCGCGTGATCTCGCGCATCCGATCGGGACGGAAGTTGAACGTGAAGACGCTGTCGCCGGGTCTGATCCGCGCCTCCCCGCCGATCAGCACCGGCTTGATGAATTCATCGGTCTCGCCCCGCTCGTACGCGCGCTCGGCGGCCTCGGGCCCGCTCGCGGCGGTGTGCTCCGCCGTGCCGTGCACGAGCATGTCGTAGGCCAGCTGGACGCGGTCCCAGCGCTTGTCGCGATCCATCGCGTAGTAGCGGCCGACGACCGATCCGAGCCGCCCGCGGCCCGCGGCCGCCATCCATGCCTCGACCTGCTCGAGAAAGCCCTTGCCCGAGTGAGGCAGGCTGTCCCGCCCGTCGGTGAACGCGTGCAGCACGAGGTCCTCAACGCCCAGCACTCCACCCAGCTCGACCAGCGCGCGCAGGTGCTTCCAGCCCGAATGGATGCCGCCGTCCGACACCAGTCCCAGCAGGTGCACGCGGGGGGCAGCGGTGAACGCGGCACGGATGACGGGATTCTCGCCCAGGGTCCCATCCTCGACCGCTAGGTCGATTCGCGTCAGGTCCTGCATGATCACGGCGCCTGCGCCGAGGTTCAGGTGCCCCACCTCGGAGTTGCCCATCTGGCCCTCAGGGAGCCCGACGGCCCGTCCGCAAGCGGTCAGCTGGGTGTGCGGATAGGCGTCCCGTAATTGATCCATCACCGGCGTGCGCGCCAGCGACACCGCGTTCCCGGGCCCGGGCGGGGCCAGACCCCAGCCGTCCAGCACGACCAGCGTGCAGGACGGCACCGGCAGCCTGTCTGGACCCGGCGCAATCGCGATAACCGAACCTGGCATCTGAGCTCAGCCCGCAGCCGCGACGATCGTCGCGAACGATTCGGGGTCGAGGCTCGCCCCGCCGACGAGTGCGCCGTCGACGTCGGGCAGGGCCAGCAGCTCGGCGGCATTATCGGGCTTGACGCTGCCGCCGTACAGGATCCGCGTGCGCTCGGACTGTTCCCGTGCGCGGTCGGCCACGAGTGCGCGGATGAACGCGATCGCCTCCTGCGCCTGCTCCGGGGTCGCGATCTGGCCGGTGCCGATCGCCCAGATCGGCTCGTATGCGATCACGATCTCGCCGAGTCGATCGTCGGGCACCCGCGCGAGGTCCTCCTGGACCTGGTGGCGGAGCTTGCGCTCGGTGTCACCGCGCCCCCGTTCCTCCTCGGTCTCGCCGACGCAGAGCACCGCCAGCAGTCCGGCCTCGAGCGCCGCCGGCACCTTCTGCGCGAGCGCCTTGTCAGACTCGCCGTACAGCTCGCGCCGCTCGGAGTGGCCGAGGATCACGCCGTGGACGTCGAGCTCGGTGAGCATCGTCGGCGACACCTCACCCGTGAATGCCCCGTGGTCGGCCTGGTTCATCGTCTGCGCGAACACCTGTACGCGCGAGCCGCGGGTCGAGTCGACCATCGGCTGCAGAGCCATGAACGACGGGCAGATCGCGACGTCGACACGATCCGCGGTCGACACGCGCGGCAGCAGGGCCTGGATGAAGGTCTCCGCCTCGGCGATCGTCTTGTTCATCTTCCAGTTCCCCGCGATCATCGGGGTCCGCTCGGGGCTCACGCGAGTGCCTCCACGCCCGGGAGTGCCTTGCCCTCGACCAGCTCGAGCGATGCGCCGCCGCCGGTGGAGATGTGGGTGATCCGGTCGGCGAGGCCGAACCGCTGGACGGCCGCAACCGAGTCCCCGCCGCCGACGACGGTCGTCCCGGGGCAAGCCGCGACCGCCTCGGCGACCGCGCGCGTCCCGGCGGCGAATGGCTCGACCTCGAACGCGCCCATCGGGCCGTTCCAGAACACGGTGCCGGCGCCGGCGATCTCCTCGCCAAAGCTCACGCTCGTCTTGGGCCCGATGTCCAGGCCCATCTTTCCGTCCGGAACATCGACGCCGTCGATCGTCTCCGGGGCCGCGTCCGCCGCGAGCCGGTCAGCGATCACCAGGTCGACCGGGAGCAGCAGCTCGGCACGGGCGCCCTCCCACGAGTCGAGCGTCGTGCGCGCGAGCTCGATGTCCTCGGCCGCGCACAGCGAGGCTCCGACCGAATGCCCCTGCGCCGCGAAGAACGGGAAGCACATCGCGCCGCCGATCAGGAGCTTGTCGGCGATCCCGCGGAAGCGCTCGATCACGAGGATCTTGTCGCTCACCTTCGCGCCGCCGAGGACCGCGACGAGCGGCCGCGCCGGGTGCTCGAGCAGTCCGGTGAGCGTCTTCACCTCCCGCTCGAGCAGCAGTCCGGCCGCGCGGTCGGCGACGAGATGAGCAACTCCCTCGGTCGAGGCGTGGGCGCGGTGGGCCGCGCCGAACGCATCGTCGACGTATACGACGGCGAGCGCCGCGAGCGCTGCGGCAAGCTGGGGATCGTTCTTCGTCTCCCCCGGCTCGTAGCGCACGTTCTCGAGCATCAGCACCTCGCTGGGACCGAGCGCGCGGGCGGCGGCGGTCACCTCGTCACCGACCACACCTGGCGCGAGCGTCACGTCGACCCCGATCAGCTGCGACAGGCGCTCGCTGACGGGCTTCATCGAGAGCTCCGGCTCGCGGTTCTTGGGCCGGCCGAGGTGCGAGACGAGGATCAGCGCGGCGCCGCGGTCACGCAGCGTCTGGATCGTCGGCAGCGCTGCGCGGATCCGCGTGTCATCGGCGACGGTCACCTGACCGTCGGGGCCCTTCTCCAGCGGGACGTTGAAGTCGACCCGCACCAGCACCCGCTTGCCGTGCAGGTCCTGGGGCAGGTCCTGGAGCGTACGCATCGCTACAGCAGCTTCTGAACGAGATCGACGACGCGGCAGGAGTAGCCCCACTCGTTGTCGTACCAGGAGACGAGCTTGGCGAGCGTGCCGTCGATCACGGCGGTCAGTTTCGAGTCGAAGATCGACGACGCCGGGTTCTTGACGATGTCCGAGGAGACGATCGGGTCCTCGGTGTAGACCAGGTATTCGCTCAGCGGCCCCGCGGACGCCGCGGACTTCACCGCGGCGTTCAGCTCCTCCACGCTGGTCGGCCGTTCGGTCTCGACCGTCAGGTCGACGACGCTGCCGGTCGGGACGGGGGCGCGCACGGCGAAGCCGTGCAGCTTGCCGTTGAGCTCGGGAATCACGAGCCCGATCGCCTTCGCGGCTCCGGTGGTCGCCGGGATCAGGTTGATCGCGGCGGCGCGGGCGCGGCGCAGATCCGGGTGCGGCATGTCCTGCAGACGCTGGTCTGCCGTGTACGCATGGATCGTGGTCATCAGTCCGTGCTTGATTCCGACCGTATCGTGAACGACCTTCGCGACCGGCCCGAGGCAGTTGGTCGTGCACGACGCGTTCGAGATCACATCGTGGCGCGACTTGTCGTACACCTCGTCGAAGTTGACGCCGAGCACGACGGTCACGTCAGGTTCGGTCGCCGGCGCGGAGATCACCACCTTCTTGGCGCCCGCCTCCAAATGCTTGGCGGCGCCC
>Ga0302235_10000333_pt1 | contig 38871 bp, 36 predicted proteins | sample II_Palsa_N3_3_FD_193577 | JGI IMG/M metagenome (GOLD analysis project Ga0302235, IMG submission 193577) | Peat permafrost microbial communities from Stordalen Mire near Abisko, Sweden - II_Palsa_N3_3 | ecosystem: Environmental > Terrestrial > Soil > Palsa > Peat permafrost | place: Sweden...
AGTGCGCGAACCGCGGCGGGGTGACCGCCGGGTCCTTGGCCTGGTCGTCCCACCGGCGCACGGCCACCGCGTCCCGCGCGTGCGGCAGCGCCTCGAACGCGGCCACCTCGGCCGCGGTCATCGGGCCGCCCTGCAGCGACAGCGTGCGGACCGATTCGGCCGACAGCAGCCCGAAGTAACCGGCGTCCGCCCCGCACAGGTACCGCTTGGCCGGCACGTGCAACCGCACCGGCTCGGTCACCGCGGTGCCGAACCACTGGCTCAGCCATCGCGCGCCGGACTCGCCGTGCCGATCCTCGTCAGTGCCGAGTAGATGGCCGATGTCGTGCAGCAGAGCCGCGGCCACCAGCGTGCCCTCCGCGCCAGCCGCTTCGGCCAGCGCGCCGGCCTGCAGCATGTGTTCGCCGATTGGCACCGGCTCGCCCATGTGGTCACGCGCCATGGGCCCGGCGAACAGCTCCCCGATCGTCTCGACCGCCGTCATGGAATCTCCTCTCGCTGTAGCACCGCCAGGGTGCTGGCCAGGCCGTCCAGGTCGGCGTAACACCCCTGCAGGTGCCGGCCGCTGGTTACGTTGAACGCGGTGCGGGCGTGCATGACCCGGGTGTTGTCGAAGATCAGGCAGTCGCCCGGCGCGAGCCGAAGGTTCAGCTGCCGCCCGGGCCGGGCCAGCAGCTCGGCCCACCGCCGGTAGGCCGCGTAGAACGCGACGACCTCCGCGTACGGCAGCTGCAGCGGCTGCGCCGACCGGTTGTTGAACCGGACGCCACGGATCCGGCCGCGCGGGCTGAGCTGGATGAGCGGCAGGCTGGCCCGGAGCTCCGCGCTCTTGTCTTTATAGCCGAACGGAACCGGGGTTCCCGCGATCAGGTCGAACGTCTCGCGGTCCGTGGCGCGAAGCTCGCGGGCCGCGGCGAACCCGTCGACCAGGCCAGTTTCCCCTCCTGGCCCCCCGGCCTCCTTCTGCGCCGCGCGCAGGCAGTGCAGCAACTGGACGGTCGGCACCGGATCCCGGTACGGGTTATCGGTGTGCGGCAGGATCCGGCGGCTGGTGAAGGCCAGGTTGCCCGGCCGGGGCTCGACCCGGACGTCGAACAGCCGACCGTAGTTGGTCTCCCGCACGAACCCGAAGGTTGCGGCGACCTCGAGCACCATAGCGGGCTCGGCGGGCACGTCGTGGAGCAGCACGAAACCCCAGCGCAGCACCGCGTCCAGAGCTCGCGCCCGGTTCGCGGGCTCACCGAGGTAGCGCGGCCAGGTGTCCCCGGGCAGTTGGTCCAGGTCGGCCGACAGCCAGAGTTGCTTATCGTCCTCAGTGCGCCCGTCACCGTCGCCGTACCCGTCGAGCGCGTGGTCGGCTAGCCACTCGCGGGGGAACACGGACCGGTGCCCGTCAGGGGCGAATGTCACCACCACCGAGGCCCCGGCGACCTCGGTGCCGCTGACCGCCAGAGCGCCCGGCAGCTCGGTGACGTCGGTCAGCTTCTGCCCGCTGCCGGGATCAAGGCATTCGGCGCACGGGCAGTTGTCGCGCAGCCAAACGGCAGGGAAACGTAGCATGTTTCCATCCGCTTCGAGTACCAGGTCCCCGCCATCTTTGCAGCTCAAGTGCCTCCTCCGGCCCTTCAGCAGGTACTACCGGCGTGTAAAGTTGGCTATACATGTTGCAAATTGAGTATACTGACGGCCGTGAGGCTCACGCAACGGATCGTGGTGATCGGCGGGGGCGTGCTCGGCACCATGCACGCGGTGGCGGCGCGGCGACGCGGCTACGAGGTCGTGCACCTGGAACGCGAGAGCGAGGCCCGCGGCGCGAGCGTCAGGAACTTCGGCCTGGTCTGGGTCAGCGGCAGGCGGGCGGGCGCGGAACTCGCGCTGGCCCTGCGCGCCCGCGAGCTGTGGGCCGAGCTGGGCGCCGAGGTCCCGGGTCTGCGCTTCTGGCCCGCGGGCTCGCTCACCCTGGCCACGGAGGACGCCGAGCTGCGCGTGCTCAAGGAAGCGGCCGCGCTGCCGGACGCGGTCCAGCGCGACTTCGAGCTGCTCGACCCGGGCGGCGTCCGGACCGTCAACCCGGCCCTGCGCGGCGAACTGGCCGGCGGCTTGCTCTGCCGCGCCGACGCGATCGTCGAGCCGCGCCTGGTGCTACCCGCGCTGCGCGGCTACCTTTCCGCCACCGCAGGCGAGGCCCGCTCGGGCCGGCACAGCGGCTATGAGTGGCTGCCCGGGCGCGAGGTGACCGAGATCGCGCCGAACGCCGTGCGTGATCACACCGGCGTCTGGCACCAGTGTGACCTGATCGTCCTGTGCCCGGGCGCCACGTTCACCGGGGTGATCGGCCGCTACCGCGACTACCTGGCGCGCGACGGGGTGCGCCGGGTGCGGCTGCAGATGATGCAAACCGCGCCCATGTCCGAGCGGCTGACCACGGCGGTCGCCGACGGCGACTCGCTGCGCTACTACCCCGCCTACGACCTGCCAGGACGGAGCCAGCTGCCGCCGCAGACGCCGGTCGCCGCGCGCACCCGGGCGCAGCTGCTGATGGTCCAGCGGGCCGACGGCGGCCTGACCATCGGTGACACTCACGAATACGACGAGCCGTTCACGTTTGACGTGGATTCCGACGCCTACGACCATCTGCAGGCCCGCGCCGAGGCGCTGCTCGGCGGCCCCATCCCGCGGATCCAGCGCCGCTGGGCCGGCATCTACAGTGAGGTAGCGCCGTCCGCCGCCAGTCATGTGCTGTACCACCGATCTGAGCCCGAACCGGGCGTCGTGCTGGTCACCGGGCCGGGCGGGCGGGGCATGACCTGCAGCCCGGCCATCGCGGAGGAGACATTCAGATGACACACATCACGGTCGCCTGCTTGGACATGGCCGGCACCACGGTCCGCGACGACGGCAGCGTGCTGGAGGCGTTCACCGCGGCCATCGCGACGCAGAACCTGCCCGCGGCCAAGTACAACCAGGCCATGCAGGACGTGAAGTCGACCATGGGCCAGTCCAAGATCGAGGTGTTCCGCCAGATTCTGGGCCACGAGGACGCCGCGCAGCAGGCCAACGAGGCGTTCGAGGACCACTACGCGGCGGCCGTCCGCGCGGGCCACGTGGCGGCCATGCCAGGGGCGACGGAGGTGTTCAAGACCTGCCGCGACGCCGGCATCCGGGTCTGCCTGGCCACCGGCTTCTCCCCCACGACCCGGGACGCCATCATCTCCGAGCTGGGCTGGGGCGAGCTGATCGACCTGGCCCTGTCTCCCGCCGACGCGGGCCGCGGCCGCCCGTGGCCGGACCTGCCGCTGACCGCGCTGCTGTCCTTGCACGGCGAAGCGGTTGGCGAGCTCGCGGTGGCCGGCGACACCGCCAGTGACGTCGAGTCCGGGCTACGCGCCGGGGCCGGGATCGTGGCGGGCGTGCTGACCGGCGCCGGCTCCCGCGCGGACCTGGAGCAGGCCGGCGCGCCGCTCATCCTCGACACGATCGCCGCCCTCCTGCCCCATGTCCTGGGCTGACGGTCCGCCACAAGCTGGTCTAGGCCTCTGGCCGAAGGCCGACCAGGCTGGTTAGGATGTGCGCTCATCGACGTACCTCCACTCCGGTCGGGGAAGCAGAGCGTCATCAGCGTGAGTAAGGCCATGACGAGCCACCAGGGCGGAGCGGGACAGCCGGCTGGAATCCGTGACGTGGCCAGGAGAGCCGGCGTATCCGTTGCCACGGTGAGCTTCGCGCTGAACGGCCAGCCAGGTGTCGCGGAAGATACTCGCCACCGGATCCTGGCGGCCGCGGCGGAGCTTGGCTACCGGGCCAACCCGCAGGCCCAGGCCCTGCGGCGGGGCCGGACCACCACTTACGGCCTGGTGATCCGTAACTTCAACAACCCCTTCTTCCTCGAGGTGCTGAGCGGCGCCGAGCAGGTCGCGGACGAGGCCGGGGCCACTTTGCTGCTCCTTGATTCGCACTACTCGCTGGAACGCGAGCGCATGCTGGTGCGGGAGATGGCCGCGCAGCGCCTGGCCGGGCTCGCCATCGCGCCGGTCGGGAACGGCGAGTCGGTGCGGCTCTGGCAGGAGTTGCGCCCCGGCACGCCGGTGGTGGCGCTCAACGCGACCATCGAGGGCATCACCGGCGTGTCGCGGGTATACCCGGACAACGCGATCGGGGTCGACATGGCCATGCGCCGGCTCGCCGAGCTAGGTCACTCCCGCGTCGCCTTCCTGTCCGCGCCGCGTGGCCTGGTGGCAGATCCGGACCGGCTCCGTCATTTCCGCCGCCTCGCCCGCGAACTCGGGGTCCGGGCTTACGTCATGCATTCGCCGTTGACGATCGCCGCCGTGCGCAAGGCGGCCGGAACCCTGCTGGCCCGCCAGGACGCCCCTACGGCGGTCATCACCAACTCCGATTACACGGCGCTCGGGATCTACCTGACCGCCCGCGACCTGGCCCTGCGTGTGGGACCCGACGTCTCGGTCATCGGGCATGATGACCTGCCCACGTCTGAGCTGCTGGATCCGCCGCTGGCGACCATCCGCCTCGACGGCCGGGAGATGGGCCGCGCACTCATGGCGAGGCTGCTTGACGGCCATCCGCCGCACGACTACATCGCCCCGGTGGACCTGGTCGAACGAGCCTCCCTCCAGGCCCCGCAGTCCTGCCTGCCGACCGCGGCGATCCCCGTGGACGGAGCACCCGCGTCGTTGCGTGCGGCAACTCGGTAACGGTTCTTGACACCTCGTTCAGCCTGTGTTTGCATGTCGCATGCTAAACGTTTTAGCTGCGTTTATCCTGCATTCTCAGCTGGGGGGCCAGGGGAGCCACGGGGGCGTGAGGCCTCCTCAGCGTCGCTGCCCGGTACGTTTCCGGACCGTCGCGATCCGCTTCGGGATGGGGAAGCTATTCAGGAGGCACTCGTGAAATCGCCATATCGATTCGCGTTCGCCGGCGTCGCGGCCGCCCTGCTGCTGGCGACCGGCTGCTCGTCGAGTTCGTCATCAAGTTCGTCATCAGGTGCATCGTCAGGCTCGAGCGTCAACTGGGCCACAGAAACGTCCGTCTCGGCCGGGGGCGGCATGAGCGCCCTGATCGCGGCGGCCAAGAAGGAAGGCACGCTGAACGTCATCGCCCTGCCGCCGACCTGGGCGAACTACGGGACGATCATCGACGACTTCCAGAAGACCTACGGGATCACCGTCAATTCCACGCTCCCCGACGGCACCAGCCAGCAGGAAGTCGACGCGGTGAAGACCGAGAACGGCACCGCCAAGGCGCCCGACGTCATGGACATCGGCCTGGCCGTCGCCCTGGCTAACACGAGTCTGTTCGCGCCCTACGAGGTCAGCACCTGGTCGGACATCCCGGCTGCGCAGAAGGACCCGAACGGCCTGTGGTACGAGGACTACGGCGGCTACATGGCGATCGGGTACTCGACCAAGTTCGGGACGATCACCTCGCTGAGCCAGCTGCTGGGCCCGAAGTTCAAGGGCGCGGTCGCGCTGAACGGGAACCCGACCTCGGCCAATGCGGCGCTGAACGGCGTGATGATGGCGAACCTCGCCGAAGGCGGAACCGCCAGCAACATCGCCGACGGCGTGAACTTCTTCGCCAAGCTCAAGGCGGCCGGCAACTTCAACCCCATTTCGGCTACTGGTGCCACGATCAAGGCGGGCACGACCGAGGTCGTGTTCAACTGGGACTACCTCAACCTCCCGAGCTACGTGGGCGTCCCCGCGGGCAGCTGGAAGGTGTTCATCCCGCAGAACGCCGTTCTCGGCGGGTACTACGCGCAGGCCATCAACAAGGACGCGCCGCATCCTGCGGCAGCCAGGCTGTGGGAGGAGTTCCTCTACTCGCAGGCTGCCAGCGGCGGGCAGAACCTGTGGCTGGAGGGTGGCGCCAGGCCGGTGGAGCAGCAGGCCATGACCTCTAATAGCAGCATCAATACCTCGGCGGCCTCGGCACTGCCCGCCGTGACCGGGACACCGGTGTTCCTCACTGAAGCCCAGAACACCGCCGCCGCCAACTACCTGGCGGCGAACTGGGCGAAGGCCGTCGGCTAGCGAGGGAACGTGGCCGTCGCAACGACAACGCAGACCGGCGCCCGGCCCTGGTGGGCTGGGCGCCGGCCGCCTACTCCGGCCTGGGTCGGCACCGTCCCGTTCCTCGCCTACGTCGGGGTTTTCCTGCTCTGGCCGACCGGGATCGTGGTCGTCGACTCGCTCAAGAACCCGAACGGCGCGTGGGCGTTCTCCAATATCAGCGAGCTCGGCAACCCGCTGGTCCGCGGTTACTTCATCGGCTCATTCAAGCTCTGCGTGCTTTCGTCGGTGGCCGGGGCCGTGCTGGGCGCGATCCTGGCCTATGCGGTGGCGTCGGGCGACCCGGACGGCGTAGGCCGCAGGCTCTACATAGCCGTCTCGGGCGTTCTCGCCCAATTCGGCGGGGTGACGCTCGCGTTCGCCTTCCTCGTGACCATCGGCCCCGTGGGCCTGCTGTTCCACGCCAGCTGGTACTTCGACTTCCCGTGGGGCATCGGGCTGATCTATACGTATTTCCAGATCCCGCTGATGGTGCTGGTCTTCCTGCCCGCGATCGACGGGCTGAAGGTCCAGTGGCGGGAGGCGTCGGAGAACCTCGGCGCGTCCGCCTGGCAGTACTGGCGGTACGTCGGCGGGCCACTGCTCATGCCGGCGTTCCTCGGCGCCTTGTTGCTGCTGTTCGCGAACGCGCTGTCGGCCTTCGCGACCATCCAGGCCTGGGAAAACCAGATCGCCTACATCGTGCCGCAGCAGATCAGTACCGCGCTATCCAGCGAGGTCGGGCTGAGCAACGTCAACGTGGCCGACCTGCTCGCCCTGGGCATGGTGATCCTGGTGGCCATCGTCATGACGGGATATGCATTGCTGCAGCGCAGGGCGGCGCGATGGCTGCGGTAACCGCGCTCAATGAGAGCGCCGCCGCCGCGTCGGCCGGGCGCACGCGAGGCATGCAGGCTGGCCGGCGCAGACGGCTGAACGTTTTCCGTTACGTGGTCTTCACCGTGTTCGGGCTGTTCTTCCTCCTGCCGCTGCTAGCCATGCTCCGGTTCTCCCTGGAGGGGGCCAAGCTCGGCACCTGGTCGCTGACGGCCTGGCGGCAGATCGCTTCGTATCAGAACACGGGAATTCCTCCCTTGCTGAGCGCGATCGAGATCACCCTGGAACTGGCGGTCATCACCTGCGCGGTCATGCTGGTGCTGCTGGTACCGACCATGATCTGGGTCCGGCTGCGGGTGCCGTGGCTGGCGCGCACCATCGAGGTCCTGTGCTTGCTGCCGCTCACCATCCCCTCGATCGTGCTGGTGGTCGGCCTGGGCGAGATCTACAACAGGATCCAGCACTACAGCCTGTCGGCCCTCATGCTGTTCTGGGTCTACGTGATCCTGGCGCTGCCCTACGCCTACCGGGCGCTCGCCGCCGGACTGGGCGCGATCGACGTGACGACGCTGTCCGAGGCCGCGCGCAGTCTCGGGGCAAGCTGGTTCACCGTGATCGTCCGGGTGATCGCGCCGAACATGCGGCAAAGCATCCTGAACGCCGTGCTGCTGACCTGGTCGCTGGTACTCGGCGAGTTCACCATCGCCTATCTGCTGCTGTACACCAACCTGCAGGTGGAGCTGTACTCCATCAGCCGGAACACGCCGAATGCCGGGGTGCTCTTCTCGACCTCGTTCGCCGCGCTGCTGTTTGCCTTCGCGCTGCTGATGATCCTTTCCTACGTTGGCCGCCGCCGTCGCGGCCGGGGATGAGGTACGGCCCGTGACTTCGCCAATGACCAGGGCACAAGATGGCGCGGCCCGGACCGCTGTCGAGGTGCGGATGGAGGCACTGAGCCGGCACTATGGCCCCGTCGTCGCGCTCGACCGCCTTGACCTGACCCTGCAGCCCGGTGAGCTCATCGTGCTACTCGGCCCGTCGGGCTGCGGCAAGACCACGACGCTGCGCCTGCTGGCGGGACTGGAGGACGCCGACGCCGGGCAGATCTTCGTCGGCGGTAAGGACATCACTCGCCTGCCCGCCAGCAAGCGTGACATGGGGATGGTGTTCCAGGCCTACTCGCTGTTCCCGCACATGACGGTGCGGCAGAACGTGGCCTTCGGGCTGCGGCTGCGCCGGATCGGCGCGGCTCAGCGGGACAAGCGCGCGATGGAGATGCTGGAACTGGTGGACCTGCCCACGCAGGCGGACCGGTACCCGCACCAGCTCTCCGGCGGCCAGCAGCAGCGGGTCGCCCTGGCCCGAGCCCTGGCCATCGAGCCGCAGGTGCTGCTGCTTGACGAGCCGCTGTCGGCACTGGACGCCAAGGTCCGGGCGCAGCTGCGGGACCAGATCCGCCGGATCCAGCTCGAGGTGGGCATCACCACGCTGTTCGTCACCCACGACCAGGAAGAGGCGCTGGCCATCGCGGACCGGGTCGGGGTCATGCGGGAAGGCCACATCGAGCAGCTCGCGCCGCCCGTCGAGGTCTACTCGCGCCCGGCCACGTCGTTCGTGGCCGAGTTCGTCGGTCTCACCAACCGGCTGGTCGGCGAGGTCCGGGCCGGCCAGCTGACCGTCCGCGGTTGCACGCTGCCGCTGGTGGACCGTGAGACGCCCGACGGCCAGGTGGTCGCGCTGGTGCGACCGGAAGCGGTGACGCTGGCCTCCCACGACGCGCCCGAGTCCGGCTTGCTGGTCGGCACCGTGATCGCCGTTACCTTCCTCGGTGCGACCAGCCGGGTCACCGTCGATCTTGGCGACGCCACCATCCTGGCTCAAGTTACGACCGCAGATGCGACCGCGCTGCCGGCGGGCAGCCGGGTCGCGCTGACCATCCGGCCTGACCCGGTGCTCGTATCGGCCAGCTCGGACCCGGCCGTCTCGGTGGCCGGGGACGAGGCGTGAGCCACCACCACGGGCCCGGACGGCCTCCGCCGCTGACCACCCATCGCCGCCTCGAGCGCGGAGCAGTACTCCGTAACGGGGGGTCGGCCCCCTACCGGGCCGTCGAGGCCCGCGCCGGTGAATCGCACCTGATCCGCGACGACTTCGGCGCGGCCAGGGCGGACGCGGCGGACGCGCCCGGTTCCGGCCGTCCGCTGCTGTGCCTGGTTCACATCACCGACCTGCAGCTCGCCGACGTTCAGTCGCCCGCACGGTTCGAATTCCTCAACGCCCGTTTCGCCGATCCCAGGTACGCCGAGATCCTGCCCGTGCAACGCCCCCAGGAGGCGCTTACGGTGCACGCCGTCGACGCCACCGTCCGCACTCTCGGCGCGGTACAGGGTCCGGCGACGGGTCTGCCCTTGCAGCTCGCCGTGACCACGGGCGACGCGATCGACAACGCGCAGTGGAACGAGTTGCAGGCGTTCCTCGCCCTGTTCGAAGGCGGCGTGGTCGCGCCGGATTCCGGTGGGCAGGACTACGAGGGGGTGCAGGCGCTTGACTGGCCGGGCGACGTCTTCTGGAGACCCGACGGAGCGGGTCCCGGCGGACCGGACCTCTTCCGGCGCGAATACGGCTTCCCGCATCACCCTGGCCTGCTCCGGCGGGCGCTGCGCGAGTTCTCCGCGGCCGGCCTGGGTCTCCCCTGGCTGTCCTGCTTCGGTAATCACGAGGCGCTCAACCAGGGCGTCGGCATCCAGACCCCGGGCCTGGCCGCGGCACTGACCGGCAGCAAGAAGCCGACCGCACTGCCCGCGGACTTCAACCACGACCTGGCGCTCGAGCTGTTCACCACCCGCCCCGAGGCGTTCATGGCCGGCCCGTCCCGGTCGGTCACAGCGGATGCCTTCCGCAGGCCGATCAGCCGGCGGGATTTCGTCGACGCCCACCTTCGAGCCGGTTCGCGGCCGTTCGGCCACGGGTTCAGCGAGCGCAACCGGCTGGACGGTACCGCGTATTACGTCCACGACACCCCGGCCGCCCGGTTCATCGCGCTGGACACCAACTGCCTGGCCGGCGGGGCGGCCGGGTGCCTGGACCGGGACCAGGCCCGGTGGCTGGAAGCCAGGCTCGGCGAGGTCCACTCGGCCTACCGGACAGCGGACGGGAGCGAGGTCCGGACCGGCCACGACGACCGGCTCGTGATCCTGTTCTCCCATCACGGCAGCAGCACGCTCGATAACCCGCGCGGCGCTCACCCGGGATCAGGCGGCGAGCCGGTACTGGGCGCCGCCGACCTCGTGGCCCTGGTCCACCGGTTCCCGAACGTGGTGCTGTGGCTGAACGGTCACACGCACACCAACACGGTTCGCTCGCACCACGACCCGGCCGACCCGGCCCGCGGGTTCTGGGAGGTCACCACCTGCGCGGTGGCGGACTGGCCGTGCCAGACCCGTGTGGTCGAACTTGTCGACCACGGCGAGTACCTGTCCATCGTGACCACCATGGTGGACCACGACACGCCGCTGCGGCCCGTGTCGCTGGAAACCACCGATGACCTCGCCGCGCTGCATCGCGAGCTTGCGGCTAACTTCCCGTGGGCGGTGTCGGTCATGGCCGGAGCCGCCAGCGACCGGAACACCGAACTGCGCGTCATCCCCCCCTTCCCGGTCAAGCGCCTGCCTGGCGCGTAGGCGCGCTAGGACCTCGGTGCGATCAGCACCGGTTCGCTGGGGAGGGTCACCGAGACCGAGGTGCCCGGGGCCAGCGCGCCGGCCTCCGAGCTGGCCTTGTCGACCTGCACGGTGACGTCCCCGGACAGCAGGACGGCGACCCGGGTCACCGAGCCGAGGAACGTCCTGGTGGTCACGATCCCGTTTCCGTTCTCGATGACCGCCATGGTCAGCCCTTCCGGCCGGACCAGCACGTCTACCGCGCTCGTGCTTTCGTCCGGAGCCTCGCCCCTGACCGGCACAGTGCTGTCGAGCGCGGTCACCATCCCGCCGCCTTGGAGTTCGGCCGGGATCCGGTTCATGACGCCGACGAACTCGGCCACGAACGCGGTGGCCGGGTGATCGTACAGCTCGTCCGGCGCGGCGATCTGCTCCAGCTTGCCCTTGTTCATGACCCCGACTCGGTCCGCCATCGACAGGGCTTCCTCCTGGTCGTGGGTGACGAACAAGGTGGTGGTGCCCAGCCGCTGCTGCAGGGTGCGGATCTGCTCGCGGAGCTGCAGGCGGACCTTGGCGTCCAGGGCGGACAGCGGCTCGTCCAGCAGCAGCACCCGCGGCTCGATGGCCAGGGCCCGGGCCAGTGCGACGCGCTGCTGCTGCCCACCCGACAGCTGGTGCGGGTACTGCTTGGCCTGCGGGGCCAGGCCGACCAGGTCCAGCAGCTCACCGGCCCGCTTGCGCCGGTCGCCCGCGCCTACCTTGCGCATCCGGAGCCCGAAGGCCACGTTGTCCAGCGCGCTCATGTTCGGGAACAGGCTGTAGCTCTGGAACACCATGCCCATGTCCCGCTTGGCGGCCGGCACCGAGGAGATGTCCTTGCTGTCGATCAGGACAGATCCAGTATCCGCGATCTCAAAGCCGGCCACGATGCGCAGGGCCGTAGTCTTGCCGCAGCCGGACGGACCGAGCAGCGCGACCAGCTCGCCCGGGGCCATGTCGATGGACAGCCCGTCCAGGGCCTTGGTGGCCCCGAAGAAGCGGCTCAGATTCTGCAGCACCACGCTCGTGCCCCGGGCCTCGGTCATCTGCCGGGTGCCGTCGGCCGCGGTGGCGTCCCGGGCGGTGTTGGTGGTCATTAATTACCCCGCGTTTCTTGACGTGCGACGGTAAACAGCGTGACCGAGCCGCCGCCGGTCCTGCGCGACTGTCGGGTTCCGAGCACCGTGATGCCCATGAGGAAGATCCAGGTCACGAACAGCGCGAGCAGTGAGGCCGCGACCGACACCTGGCCGCTGGTCTGGCTGTTGACGTAGATCCACACCGGGAAGGTCTGGTACAGCGCCAGGCTGGCCATCGTGTACTCGCCGAGCACCAGGGCCACGGTCAAGACGATGGCCGACAGCAACGCGGTCCGCAGGTTCGGCAGGATCACCCGCAGCATCGTGCTGACCCAGCCGGCCCCCAGCGAGTTGGACGCCTCGGTAACCGTCTTCAGGTCCAGCGAGCGTAGGCCGGCGTCGATGGCCCGGTAGGCGAAGGGCATGGCCAGCACGACGTACTCCAGCCCCAGCAGGTACGGCGTGCCCTTGAGCGAGCCCGGGGCGATCTGCAGGACGCCCACGATCAGCACCACCGGCGGGATGACGATCGGCAGGATCGTGATTCCCTCCATCAGCCGCCGGATCCCGGGCAGCCGTAGGTGGACGTAGACGGTAGTGGGCAACATGAGCACGATCGTGATCACCGTGGTGACGACCGCCAGCCGGACTGACAGGCCTAGGGAGGAGGTGAAGCCTGGTTCGCTGACCACCGAACCGAAGGCCTTGATCCCGGCGAACCGGAGCGCCACGATCAGTGGCAGCAGGAAGAACACGGCGGCGATCAGCAGGACCACCCAGCGCCAGGCTGTGCCGGCCCGGGGGGCTCCTTGCCGTGCGGCCCGGCGCGGCGCCTTCACGATCTGGGTATCGGCTACCGCAGCCATTTGGCGGCCCTCCGTTGCAGCATGACATAGATGATCATCGCGACCGCGATGATGACCACCATGCCCAGGCCGAGCGCCTTGCCGATGTTCTCCTGGCCGGCGATGACGTTCCCGTTCAGGAACGACCCGATCTGGATCGCGGTCAGCGGGATCGTCCCGTTGGTGAGCGCCTCGGCGGTGGCGTACGCGGACAGCGCGCTGCCGAACAGCAGCAGCACACAGCCCAGGAACGACGGCAGCAGCACCGGGCCGCCCACGAAGCGCCAGTACTCCCAGGTCCGCGCGCCCATGTTCTCGGCCGCTTCGCGCCACGCGGGGCGCAGCCCCTCCAGGGCCGGCAGGATGACCAGCACCATCAGCGGGATCTGGAAGTACAGGTACACCACGATCACGCCGCTAAGGGAATACAAGCTGAAGCCGTAGCCGTAAAGGTTGAACCCGATGTTCGCGAGCCAGTGGGTAATGAGCCCGCTGGATCCGAGGGAAGCGATGAACAGGAAGGCCAGCGGCACGCCGCCGAAGTTGGCGAACACGCCGGAGGCGGTGATCACGACCTGCCGCAGCACGTTCCCGCGCTTGGCGGTGAAGATCGCGTACGCGATCAGCAGCCCGAAGATGGCCGGCAGGATCGAGGTGAATACGGACAAGATGATGCTCTGCCAGAAGCCGTGCAGGTAGATGCCGTGGGTGGCGGCGCTGACGTTGCTGAAGGTGAAGCCGCCGTTGTTGGTCTCGAAGGCTCCGACCGCGACCGCGATCATCGGCAGCAGCAGCCCGAGCGTCACGTACGCGCCGAACGGAACGATACCGGCTACCCGGCGCAGCCAGCGCAGGGCGCCCGGTACGGTCAGCCTCCCCAGGGGGCCGGCCTCGGCGGCGGGGTCGGACCCGGGGGCCCCGGGATCCGCCAGGGATCCCGGGGCCGCTACGGTCTGGTCCACCGCTAACCGATCACGCTGGACCACTGCTGGGCGACGACGTTCTCGGCCGCCGCTTGCTGGGCCTGAGTGGGGAAGGTGACGTTGCCGGCCGGGGCAGGCGGCAGCGCCTTGTACGCGCTCTGGTTGACCGTGCCGTTCGCCACTAGGGTCGCCAGCTCGATCGGCCGGGCCTCGCCCTCGAGCCAGAGGTTCTGGCCGACGGTGGAGTACAGGTATTCCTCCCACAGCCGGGCCGCGGCCGGGTCGGGCGCGTACTTGCTGATGGCCTGGTCGTAGTAGGCGGCGTAGGACGCGTCCGACGGGATCACGATCTTCAGGCCGGGGACGCTGGGGCCGATTTCGGAGGCCAGCAGGTAGTCCCACCAGATCACGATCGGCGTCTGGCCGCTTTCCATCGTCGCCGCGCTGGCCGCGACCGGTACGAAGTTGCCCACGTCGTGCAGCTTCTTGAAGTAGTTGATACCAGGGGTGATGTCGTTGAGCGAGCCGCCGTTGGCCAGCGCCGAGGCGAATACGGCTGAGAACGCGGCGCTCGCCTGGGTCGGGTTGCCGTTGATGGCCACCTGGTTCTTGTAGATGGGCTTGAGCAGGTCCGCGAACGAAGTCGGCGGGGTCTTTACCGTCGCCGAGTTGTACCCGATCGCCACGTATCCGCCGTAGTCGGCGTACCAGCTGCCGTCCGAGGCCTTGGCGTCGGCTGGGATGTTGCTCCAGGTCGCTACCTCGTACGGGGCCCAGTCGCCTGCTTGGTCGCCCTTGACCGCGAACGCGGTACCCACGTCAACCACGTCGGGGGCGCGGCTCTGGCCCTTGAGCTGAGCGATGGCGTTCAGTTCGTCCTGGCTGGAGCCGTCCGGGTTGGCGTCGGTGATCTTGATCCCGTACTTGGCGGTGAAGTCCTTCATGATCGTGCCGTAGTTGGCCCAGTTAGAGGGCAACGTGATGACGTTGAGCTGGCCTTCCTTCTCGGCCGCTGCGACCAGGGCACTCATGCCGCCGCCCGCCGCAGCGGAGGTAGCGGTCGCCCAGTTAGTGGTGCTGGTGGTGCTGCTGCTGGTACTGCCGCCGGTGCTGCTGCCGCTGGAACTCGACGAGCTGCCGCAAGCCGCAGTGAGCAGCAGGCCGCTGGCAACTGCGGCGGTGGCCGCAATCAGGTGCCTTGCGCGCACTATTTCCCTCCCAAGCGCAGTCCCCGGGAACCCGGGATGCAAAAAGCCAAATCTTGGCTAGACAAGTCGAGATCATGACTAGCCAACAAAAACGGGAGGTATCCAGCCCATGGCGACCGGGAAGCCGTTACTGGTCAGGTTGGTAACATCCCTGACCTGCGGCGACCGGTTCGTACCGATCGCCCATCATGTGAGACCGCAGACGGCCTGCGATATCAGGTTGGTAACGGACGGCGCAGTTTGGCGCGCAGCAGGTCCAGATCCCCGGCACTGAGACCATGATCGGTCAGCCAGCGGGTGACCCCGCCGTAACGGGAATCCATCTGCTCGAGGAAGGCTGTCATCGTTTCCGCCCGGGCCCGGTGAGCTTCGACCGGCTTGCTGTCGATGTCCCGGGCGTAGGTGGGTGAGCGGCGCAGGCGATTCAGGATGGCCTCGGTGCGCTCCCCTGTCGCGGCGTAATCGTCCACCACGGCCTGCGGCCGGACACCGGCCGCGGCGAGGGCCAGTGCCACCACCACGCCGGTGCGGTCCTTGCCGGCCGCGCAATGGACGAGCGCCGCGCCCTGATCGTGTGCGACGCTGCGCACCGCGCCCACCACCTCGTTCGGGCGGTCCTCCAGGTAGCCCAGGTAGTGCCCGCAGGTGGGATCGCCCGGGAAGCGCGATTGGTCCTGCCTCTTCTTGACCAGCAATGCCTCGGCCACCACGTCGGTAGCCAATCCGATCTCGGGTACCACCGGATGATGAGTGTGCCGGACGCCGGGGATGGCATCCAGCGGCGCCGGGCCCTCGGCCGCCAGTTCGGCTGAGCTGCGCAAGTCGACCACAGTGGTCACGCCGATGTCCTGCACGAGCCGGCTGACGTCGGAGGCCGACAGTTCCTGCAGGTTGTCAGCCCGCAGTAGTCGGCCGCTCACCGTCTGGCCGCCGTCGTCGGTCGGGAGGCCGCCCAGGTCGCGCACGTTGACGGCACCTTCAAGGTCGATCCACAGCATGACAACAACCCTGACAGACACTCCCCGGGCCAGCGGACCCGGGCGGACCCGTAGGCGCGGGGCGTATCCGCGCCGCGGACCGGCCATTCGGCTCTGCGGGCCGGCCGCATGAGGCATACTGGATCAGATCATGATGCCGCCTAGACGCCCGCGGCCCGCCGCCAAGCCGGTACTGGCTCCGCGTCTTCCTGGATCGTAGGAAGAGGCCTCCTGACAGCAGTCGGCTCGAGCCCTGGCCGCTGCCGTTGAGTGGGGTTCTCATGACGTGGCTCTCATCTTCTTCCGACCCGCCTGCCCGTCCTGACCCGCCCGCCCGCGGTTCGGCCGGCCCGCCGGGAATACAGGTGGTGATCGAGGTGGATGTGAGACAGGAGACGGCCACGATGGTGATCAGCGGTGAGCTGGATCTCACCACCAGACCAGTGCTGGCCGAGCAGCTGTCGGCGATCCTGCGCACCAGGCCGCGGCGGCTCATCGTGGATCTAGCCGGTACCGGCTTCATCGATTGCGGCACCGCGCGCCTGATCGTCAGCGCGGGCCAGTTCCTGCCCGAGGGCAGGCGTACGGTTATCCGGCACCCCAGCCGGGCGGTCCGGCGGGTTCTGGAGCTAACCGGACTCGACGCCAGCTGCGAGATCGAGGGATGACCTAGGAGCGAGCATGACCGTCACGCCGCAGGATGTACGTCACGCCCTGAAGGAGCTCGGCCGGCTGCGCTTCGGTGAGATGCGAGTCGACGAGGCGATGCACCAGATCGTGCAGACGACCCACGCGATTTTCTCCGTGGACGGCGCGGGTCTGATGCTGGCCGACGCCGAGCACCACTTGCGCAACGCGGCGGTCTCCGATGACCGGGTCCGGCACCTGGAGGAGCTGCAGATCGTCCACCAGGAGGGCCCGTGCATCACGGCGTTCGACGACAAGGTGCTGGTGGGGGCCGATGATCTGGCCTCGGACCCGCGCTGGCCCTCCTTCAACCGGGCCGCGGTGGACCGGGGCGTCCGTGCCGTGCTAGCCAGCCCCATCCCCTACAACCAGGACGCCATCGGAGTGGTGGCGGTGCTGTCGCGGGAGCAGCATCCGTGGTCCGCCGAGGCGGAACTGGCCCTGCTGGCCTTCACCGACCTCGCCGCCCTGCTCATCGCGAGCATGATGATGGGCGAGCAGCAGACGGTGCTGGCCACGCAGCTGCAGGGCGCGTTGAACTCCCGGGCCATCATCGAGCAGGCCAAGGGTGTGCTCATCGGCCAGCAGGGACTTTCCGCGCAGGCCGCCTACGAGCAGATCCGGGCGCAGGCCCGGGCCGAGCGCCGCAAGATCGCGGTCGTCGCGACCGAACTGGTGCGCGGCGCCGTCCGCGATAGCTGACCCTCCCCGTCGGCCCATCGGGCTGCCGCGTTTGGCATAGGAGTCCGCTCCCGGGGAAGTGGTGAGGCGGCTAGGCCGTAAGACGCCCGAGGAGAGGAGTGCACGTTGGTCACCCGGACAGCGCGGCGCAGCGGCCGGCGGAGCGCTCGCTCCGGCCGACGGGCCGCGAACAGTGAGGCGCTGCGGTGGCTGGCCCGGGCCGGGCTGGCGGCGCGCGGCGTTATGTACGTCATCGTCGGCTGGATCGCCGTCCAGGTCGCCTTCGGCCGCTCCCGCCAGCAGGCCGACCGGACCGGCGCGCTGCATTCCATCAGCTCCACCCCGGTGGGCGGCGTCCTGCTGTGGCTGCTGGTCGTCGGGTTCATCGGCATGGCGCTGTGGCGGCTCTGCGAGGCGCTCTACGGCGCGCCGGGTTCGGGCAACACCAAGGCCAGCAAGAGGCTGTCCGCGTTCGCCCGTGCCGTCATCTACGCCGTCATCGCCTACGGCGTCCTTAAGTACGCGCTCGGCGAGGGCAGCCCGAAGTCCAGCGACGCCCAGTCCGTCGACCTGACCGCGACGCTCCTGAAGTACCCGGGCGGTCAGGCCCTGGTGGTCGTGATCGGTCTCGCCTTCATCGGCGGCGGCCTCTATCTGGCCTACCAGGCCTGGCGCAAGGAGTTCCGCCGTGACCTGGAACTCGGGCAGATGCGGCGCCGCAGTCGGCGGGTGGTCGAATGGCTCGGCCGGTACGGCGGGATCGCCCGCGGCATCGTGTTCGTGACCTCGGGCATCTTCCTCGTGGTGGCGGCCGTCGACGCGCAGCCTGAGCAGGCCAAGGGCATCGACTCCTCGCTGCGCGCGCTGGCCGCCACGCCGCTCGGGCCGTGGCTTCTGCTGCTCGTCGCGATCGGCCTGATTATGTTCGGCCTGTTCTCCTGCTGCGAAGCCAAGTGGGTCCGGCTGTAACACAAGCGCGGCACCGGTTCCAGCAAGTGCCTGCCAGATATGCGGCATTAGCGGATCTTCCTTCCTCGCTGTGCGTGCTCGGTGACCCCAGACTCCCCGCCGTCAGGACCCGCGCCGAGCAGGGCGCGGGTCAGCGCGTGATGCTCGCTACTCATCTCGGTGAGAACCTCAGCGAAGTGGGCGTCGCGCAGTACCGGCGGGCGTTCCCCGGCGCGCAACGACACCAGTACGGTCCGCCTGATCAGCTCCTTGATGAAGGACGCGGTGACGCCTTCGCAGCCCGCGGCCACCTCGTCGAGGTCAGCGTCTATAGCCAGGTCACGCGCATAGACCCGGAGCAGGCGCAGGCGGCACCGCGCGTCGGGCCGCGGAATCTCGATCGCCAGGTCGACTCGCCCCGGACGGTCGGCCAGCGCCGTCTCGAGGATGTCAGCCCGGTTGGTAGTCAGCGCGAACGTCACGTCGGCGTCGGCGCCGACCCCGTCCATCGCGTCGAGGAGAGAGAACAGCAGCGGGTTTCCGTCCTGGGCGAGATCGCGGTCGGTAGCGACCAGATCGACGTCTTCCAGCACCACCATCGACGGCTGCAGACGCCGGGCCAGGGCGGCGGCCTGGTCGATGAAGCGAATGGACCGGCCGGTGAGCAAGATGATCGTGCTGCTGGTCAGCCGGCCGGTCAAGAACCGGATGGTGTGCGTCTTGCCGGTTCCCGGCGGGCCGTGCAGGAGCAGACCACGCTTGAGATGCTGGCCGGCGTCCAGCAGTTCCCGCGACCACTCGGCGACACCGATGACGTGCCGCTCGATGTTCTCCAGCACGCCCTCGGGCAGGACCACCTCCTGTGCCGCGATCACGGGCCGGGGCAGGAACGTGACGAGTTCGTTGCCATGGTGCTCGCTCGCACTAAAGCTGAGCACCTGACCGCGGAACACATCGTGCGCGCGTATCAACCGCTCGATCTCGTCGCGGGTCGCGGTGGCGGCGGCCTGGTCGGCCGCGAGTATCTCGAGGTTACAGAAGGGCGGGCCGAACCGGCTTTCGTCACGGAGGCCGATCACCACCGGCGTGCCGTCCGGCGCCGTCGTCGTCACCAGTCCGAACGTCACGACCTCGGTGTTCTCCTGCGGCCCGACCGGGGCCGTGCCGTAGCTGGCGGCCCCGGCTCGCAGGTCACCGGCGGGCCCAACCCGGACTCCGCCGCCCATCATGCGGAGCGACCCGAAATGAGCGGGCATGTTGATCAACGACAGCATGTCCTCGTGCGGACGGTGGCCGATCCCTGCCGCGCCGAACCAGTCCGGCTGAGTGTGCTGTGCTGCCAGGTAGGCGTCGACGCCCCGCTGGATGTTCACGTTCTCCCAGGACGGAAACCGCTCGGTGACCTGTACCACGGCGGACAGCTCGCAGCCGAGGTGCGCGATTACACGGACGGCGACCTCAGAGGGGCCCGCGTCCTCGGCCAGCGTCCTGGCCCCGACCTCGACGAGCAGCCGCAGACCGCGAGCCAGCCCGCGCAGGTCGTCAAAGTCCGGCACGGGCGGAGAATCGGGGATGCTCATCTGATTAACAATGCCCGGTGGGCGGAGGCACTGCCAACAGAGTTTCACCGCGTTAAGTGTCGTTTGGGCTAAGAAATCACAACCAGCCTCTCACGGCGTGTCTCGGTTCCTTGCGTAGCGCAACTAACAGTGGCAAGGTTCTGGGAATGATCCCTCTGTTGACCAGGAAAAGAGCGCCTCTTCTCGCTCTGCTCGCCATAACCTGCACCGCGCTGGCTACGGGATGCAGCAGCAGCGCCTCTTCCAGCACCACGTCCTCCAGTTCCGCGCCTGCCAGCTCCGCGCCTGCCAGCTCTAAGAGCGCTTTGCCGAGTGGCGACGTCGACGTGTTCTCCGCTGGGTCCCTCGACACCTTGATGACCAAGTCGGTCGGACCGGCGTTCCACACCGCGACCGGCTACACGCTGGTCGACACCTCGCACGGATCGGGGACCCTCGCGGCTGATATCAAGAACGGGGTCGCGGTCGCCGACGTCTTCGTCAGTGCCTCGCCAGCGGTGGACACCACCCTTGAGGGCAGCGCGAACGGTAACTGGGTCTCGTGGTACGCGGCCTTCGCCTCGTCGCCGGAGGTCCTTGGGTACTACCCCAAGAGCAAGTTCGCCAAGGACCTGCAGACCATGCCGTGGTACAAGGTGATCACCCTGCCCGGGTTCCGCCTCGGGCGGACCGACCCGACCCAGGACCCCGGCGGCGTGCTGGCCGTCAAGGCCCTCGAGGAGACGGCGACGGCGCAGAATCTCCCGGCGCTGAAGACGCTCGCGACCGAGACGTCGGACGTCTACTCGGAAGATCCTGAAGAGGCCGACATCCAGACCGGACAGCTCGACGGTGCGTTCATGTACGAGGCCGACGCCAACTCCCAGGACAGCCCCTTCGTGATGCTCACCGGCACCAGCCTCGCCGGCGACTACACGATCACGCTGGTCAACAAGGCCCCCCACCTGGCTGCGGCCGAGGCCTTCATCAAGTTCCTCCTCGGCCCCACCGGTCAAGCCGAGATGAAGGCTGACAACTTCGACATCGTCTCGCCGGCGACGGTGACCGGTTCCGGCGTGCCGAGCGGTCTCACGAGCCTGTTTAACTCGTGACCCCTGGCGGGGCGCCGCGCCTGCTGCGCGGGCTCGGCGTCCTGCTGGTCCTCTACCTGGCATATCCGGTCGGGGCGTTCGTCTACCGCGTCATCGGTGGGCACGGTGAAGGCTGGAACGACCCTGGACTCTGGTCGGCCTTGTGGGTGTCGGTCGCGGGCGCCACCATCTCGGTGCTGATCGGAGTGGTGACCGGCATCCCGTTGGCGTACGTCCTGGCCCACCGCCGAGGGTGGCTGTCCTCGGCGGTGGGCGTGGTCGTCCAGCTCCCGCTGGCCGTACCGCCGCTCATCTGCGGCATCCTGCTGGTCTACATCGTCGGCCCGTACACGTTCCTCGGCCAGCTGTCGGGAGAGCGGCTCACCCAGACGATGTACGGGGTCGTCATCGCCCAGTCGTTCGTCTCCCTACCGTTCCTGGTCGTCGTGGCCCGCAGCGCCTTCCGTGCCGTCGACCCGTCCCTGGGCGACGTCGCCGCCACCCTCGGCCACGGTCCGCTGGCTCGGTTTCTCCGCGTCGACGTGCCCGCCGCGTCGGAGGGCCTCCGGACCGGGGCGATTCTCATGTGGCTGCGGGCCTTCGGGGAGTACGGCACGACCGTGGTCCTCGCCTACCACCCCTACAGCCTCCCGGTCTACGTCGACAACCTGTTCTCCTCCGGGCCACTGTCGCTGGCCGAAGCCCCGACGATCCTCGCCTTCGGCGTCGCCGTGCTGGCGATCGCCGCGGTCCGCGTGCGGCGCCCGGCCCGCGTCCGGCGCCGACTGATCCCGGCGCCGCTCGCTCCCGTGCCGACTCCGCTGGCCCCGGTGGGCTTCGACATCGACGTCACCGTCGGGACGTTCCGCCTGCGGGTGGCGCACCCCGAAGGCGCCCACCGCCTGGCGGTCGTGGGACCGTCAGGCTCGGGCAAGTCGGTTACGCTGCGGGTCCTCGCCGGGCTGCTCGGGCCGGACGCCGGGACCGTGACCTACGGCGATGTCGACGTGAGCCGCACCGCACCCGAGCGGCGCCGGGTCGGCTACGTCCCCCAGGGCTTCGGCCTGATGCCCGGACGCACGGTCTGGCAGCAGGCGGTCTTCGGCGTCGACGCGGATCCAGCCCGGGCCGCCTGGTGGCTGCAGACCCTCCACCTCGACGGCCTCCTCGACCGGCTGCCGGAGCAGCTCTCCGGTGGGCAGCGCCAGCGGGTCAGCCTGGCCCGAGCGCTCGCCGGGGATCCTCGGGTGGTGCTGCTCGACGAGCCGTTTTCCGCGCTGGACGCCCCGGTACGGGCCGAGCTACGGCGGGAGCTGCGCCGCCTGCAGCGCGAGGTCAACCTCTCTACGGTCCTGGTCACCCACGACCCGGAGGAGGCGGCGATGCTGGCCGACGAAATCATGGTCGTGAGCGACGGGCAGGTACTCCAGTCCGGGAGTTGCCGCGACGTGTACCAGCGCCCCGCTTCGGCCAAGATCGGTCGCCTGCTCGGCATCGACAACCTCTTCGAGGGCGAGGCCGGTGCCGACGGCGTGCTGCTCACCGGCCGGGACCTCGGCCCCGGCGTCCCAGGTGGCGGTGTTCCGGTCGGCCTTGCTACGGGTCTGCCGGCCGGCGCTCGGCTGCTGTGGCAGGTGCCGCCCGAAGCCGTTCAGGTCCGGCCGGGACCGTCGCCGTCGGGCGGCAACGGGCCGACCGTCGACCTCGGCCCCGGGCGGGTGACCGACATCATCGACCTAGGCCGCACCGTGGAGGTGGTGGTGTTGTTGTCCTCCGGTATCGAGCTCCGAGCCCGGACCCTCGAGGTGCCCGACCTCAGCGTCGGCGCCGCCTGCCGGGTGGAGACCGACCGGAGGGCCGTGTCGGTCTGGTCGGAGTCAGCAGTTACTGGCACTCCAGGTGATACGACACGTCTGGTGTGACCAGCGGCGAGACGGTCGTCATACCGGCGACGGTGAGCGCCGCCGCGATGGGGCGCTGAGGCGGACCCAGGCCGGATCACCAGGACAGACAGCAGTCCTTGGCGGCGCCGAAGGCCCCGTGGCAGCCCGGGAGCTTGGCACACACACGCCGTCTGGGCGACAATGCCGGGATGGCTAGTGATAACAGCTGGGCCCAGGTGCTGCGGATGGGCTTGCCCATTCTGGATGGGGCCAGGCCCTCGGGGGTGCTCGGATGGGTGGGCCCGGTCGTCCCGGTTGTTACCCAGGCCGCCGTCGGGGCCGGGCACTGGGCCGCCGGGCGCCGGCGGCGGGCCCTGGCCGCGTGGACGAGCGCTGCTGGCTACGGGCTGGTGGCGTGGGGCCTGGGCACGGAAGCACCGACCCCGGCCGAGGTGCGACAGAACATGGAGCAGAACATGCAGCGGCTGCAAAGGGAGGGAGCGCTGCCAGAGCCTGGCACCAAGACCCCGGCTGCCGTCCGGACGCCGACACCCGCGGCCCGCCGCCTAAACCGCTACCTATCGCGGGCCGCCCCCTTGTTCAAGGCCACGGGCACCCCCCAGTACAAACTTGCATCCACTGCCGTGGGGATGGTCCTCGGCGTGTGGTGGGGCCTGCGCCACCCGCGGCGGCTGACGGTGCTCGCGATCGCCAGCGAATCCTATACCGTCGTGTTCTATGTCCCCTGGGTGGCCCGGGCCGTGCAGCGGCGCAGGCCGAGGATCGCCATCGGGTGGGCCCTGGTCATAGCCGGATCGGCAGCCCGGCTCCCGGCAGCAGCGGCTGAACCGCTCCGGTAACAGCAGGCCCGCACCGGCCCCATATGCCAGAGACAGATGCCAAGGCGAGTGCGGAGTGTCAGACGTTACTGGTGCAGCGAACGGGGAGCCGTCCTAAGGACGGCCCCCCGTTTCGGGAATGTCTACAACTGGGCGGTTACCGCCTTGACCTCGGTGTAGGCCTCGAGGGCCGCGTGGCCCATCTCACGGCCCCAGCCAGACTGCTTGTACCCGCCGAACGGCAGGGACGCGTCGAAGACGTTGTAGCAGTTGATCCAGACGGTCCCGGCCCGGAGCTTCTTGGCCAGGGCGTGGGCCTTGGAGATGTCCCTGGTCCAGATCCCGGCGCCCAGGCCGTAGACGGAGTTGTTGGCCTCCTTGGCGATCTCGTCCAGGCTGCGGAACGGCTCCGCGACCACGACCGGCCCGAAGATCTCCTCGCGGACGATCTTCATGTCCGGCCGGGTGTTGGTGATCACCGTGGGCTCGACGAAGTAGCCGTTGTCGCCGAAGCGGCCGCCGCCGGTCAGCGTGGTCGCCCCCTCGGACACGCCGGACTCCAGGAACCCGGTGACCCGCTGCAGCTGCTCCTCGGAGACCAGCGGGCCCATCTGCGTCCCGGACTCCATGCCGGGGCCGAGCTTGATGCCCTTGGCGATCTCGGCTACGCCGTTGACCACCTCGTCGAACCGGTCTTCCTGGACGAAAAGCCGCGAGCCGGCCACGCAGCACTGGCCGTGGTTGAAGAAGATCGCGTTGGCCGCGCCCTCGACCGCACCCGCCTCGGCGTCGTCGAACACGATGTTGGGGCTCTTGCCGCCGAGTTCCAGGGTCAGCTTCTTCAGGTTGGTGGCCCCCGAGGCCGCGACGATCAGCTTGCCGACCTCGGTAGAGCCGGTGAAGGCGACCTTGTCGACGTCGTCGTGGGCAGCCAGGGCCGCGCCCGCGGTCTCGCCGAAGCCGGTGACCACGTTCACCACTCCGTCCGGGATGCCGGCCTCGGCGATTAGCTGGGCGAGCAGCAGCGCGGTCAGCGGCGTCTGCTCGGCCGGCTTGAGGACTACGGTGTTGCCGGTGGTCAGGGCAGGACCGAGCTTCCACGCGGCCATCAGCAGCGGGAAGTTCCACGGGATGATCTGTCCGACGACGCCGACCGGCTCGCGCAGGGTGTAGGAGTGGAAGTTCGCGCCCGGCATGTAGGGCACGGAGATGTTGATCGTGTTGCCCTCGATCTTGGTGGCCCATCCGGCCATGTAGTGGAACAGGTCCGCGGCCAGTGGGACGTCGGCGGCGCGCGCCACGCCGACCGGCTTGCCGTTGTCGAGCGACTCCAGCTGGGCGAGCTCGTCGGCGTGCTCAAGGATGAGGTCGCCGATCTTCCAGATGAGCCGACCCCGATCCGATGGGGTCATCCGGCTCCACGGGCCGTCTTCGAAGGCCCGGCGGGCGGCGCGAACGGCGCGGTTGATGTCTTCCGCATCGCCTTCGGCGACCTGGGCCAGGGTCTCCCCGGTAGCGGGGTTGGGAGTTTCGAACGTCTGGCCGGACGCAGCGTCGGTCCACTGCCCGTCGATAAACAGCTGCCGGGGGGTGGTGATGAAGTCTTTCTGTGGGTAGTCACAATAAGACAACAATGCCTTGGGCCAGCACAAGGCTTGATCTCAGGATTAGGCGGCCTCTCCTAGGAGCGGCGAGCCTCGGTTTTCGCGGCGATGTCATCCAGGAAACCCAGGGCAGCCGCGGCGGTGGCGTGGCGCCAGGCCAGCAGGATCTCGTCGAAGCCGAGCACCAGGCCCTCGTGTCACATCGACCGGATCCCATCCGACAGTGCTATGACGGATCTCGACGAGGGGGTGCCCGGTGGACGAGGGTGACTGGCTGGTGGAGCGCTTCGAGGCGCACCGGCCGCGCCTGCACGCGGTGGCTCACCGGATGCTCGGCTCGGCCGCCGAGGCGGACGACGCCATGCAAGAGGCCTGGCTGCGGCTCAGCCGGTCCGGCGCCGAAGGCGTCGAGGGCGTCGAGAACATGGGCGGCTGGCTCACCACGATCGTGGCCCGGGTGTGCCTGGACCTGCTGCGCTCGCGTCGGTCGCGGCGTGAAGAGCCCATCGGCGAACACCTTCCCGAGCCGGTGAGCGACGCCGACCCCGAACACCAGGCGCTCATGGCTGACTCGGTCGGACTCGCGCTACTGGTGGTGCTCGACACCCTCACTCCGACCGAACGCCTGGCGTTCGTCCTGCACGACATGTTCGACGTCCCCTTCGACCAGATCGCGCCGGTCATCGAACGCTCCCCCGCCGCCGCCCGCCAGCTCGCCAGCCGCGCCCGGCGCCGGGTCCGGGCGGCCGGCCCGAACCCCGGCAGCGACCCGGCCCGCCAGCGGGAGGTGGTCACGGCCTTCCTGGCTGCCTCACGTGGCGGTGACTTCGCCGCCCTGGTGGCTCTGCTTGACCCCGACGTCGCCCTGCGCACCGACCCCGACGGCGTCCGGCTGGGCGCGCCCGAGGAGATCCTCGGCGCTCACGCCGTGGCCAGCGTCTTCATCGAATACGGTCACGGAGCGCGCCCGGCCCTGCTGGCCGGGCTCGCCGGGGCGGTCTGGGCTCCGGGCGGACGACTCCGGGTCGCCTACGTGTTTACCGTCACCGGCGGCGCGATCACCGCCATCGACCGGGTCGCCAATCCCGAACGGCTCCGGGACCTCGAGCCGGTCATCCCTGACGACTGAGCGCGGTCCGGTCGAAGTCGCCCTCGGAGGCCCCGGGGCCCGGTATGGCCGTCACCGCGCGCGCGTCCAGCGGCTGGCCGCAGTGCGAGCAGGTCGGCACGGCCGTCACGATGTGCCCGCAGCCGGCATGCCTGGTCTCCACCGGCGGCCCGCTGGGTGCCGCCCATCGGTCGCCCCACTGGCGCATCGCCGTTACCACGTGCCACAGGTCGCGCCCCTTGTCGGTGAGCCGGTACTCAGCGCGCGGCGGACGGTCCTGATAGGGAACGCGCTTGAGGATCCCGGCCTCGACCAGGTGGTTCAGCCGCTGGGTGAGGATGTTGCGGGAAATGCCCAGGCGCGCCTGGAAGTCATCGAAGCGGGTCACGCCGAGGAACGCGTCCCGGACGACGAGCAGGCTCCACCACTCGCCCACGACGTCGAGGCACTGCGCGACCGAGCAGGTGACGTCCTCGAAGCTGGTCCTTTGCACGAGCCCAGCATAGAGGGTTGCGTTATAGAACGCACTAACCCTAGAGTGAGTTCTGTGAAGAAACTTATGCGACGCCGCGAGGTCACCTGGGAGGACCCCATGGTCGGCGCCGCGCTGGCGCTCGACTTGAGCGGCCTGGACTACCTGCGGGCGATCGCAGACGGGCGCATCCCGCCGCCGCCGATCGCCGTCTTGCTCGGGATGGGCATCGTCGATGTCCAGCCAGGCCGGGTGGCGTTCTCGCTCGAGGTCGGCGAGCACCTGTACAACCCGATCGGATCGGTCCACGGCGGCGTGTTCTGCGTCCTGCTCGACTCGGCCATGGGCTGCGCCGCGCATTCCACCCTCGACCGCGGCCGGGTGTTTAGCACCCTTGAGCTGAAGGTGAACATGGTCAAGCCGCTGACCGTGAACACCCCCAGCGTGGTGGCGACCGGGCGGGTGATCAGCTCCGGCCGTCGGGTTATCACCGCGTCGGGCGAGATCACCGGGCCCGATGGCACGCTGTATGCGCATGGCACCACCACGTGCCTGGTCATCGAACCACACCAATCCCCGTCAGGAGGGAACGGCCATGGCCGCTGAGCAAGGCACGCTGACCACCCGTCCCGCGGTCACCCCGAGCCTCGAAGTCGCCTCGCTCGAGGGCGGCAGCGCCTTCCTGCGGGCGGCGGGCCTCGTCTTCGACGAGATCACCGCGACCCGGGTCACCGGGCACCTGGACCTGAACCAGGACCACCACACCCCGTGGGGCATCGTCCACGGCGGCGTCTACACGACCGCCGTCGAGAGCGCGGCCAGCGTCGGCGCCAGCACGGCGGTACGCGATCAGGGTCAGGTGGCGGTCGGGCTGACGAACACCACCCACTTCTTGCGTTCGGCCACCCAGGGACGGGTGAACCTCGAGGCCACCGCGCTCAGTCAGGGACGCACCCAGCAGTTGTGGCGCGTCGACATCACCGACGAATCGGGGCGGCTCATCGCCCACGGCGAGTTGCGGCTGCAAAACGTCGCTGGCAAACCCTAGTCGGCCCGCGCCGACGACCGGTCTCTGCCGGCCTCACGGACCCGGGAGCGCCTTGCGGCGCAGATCGCGGCGTATGGCCTGGCCGAGCCTGCGCGTCTCGCGGCTATTCAGGTAGGCGCCCGCGGCGGCGCCTGTGAGCAGCGGGGCCAGCGAAAACGCACTCCGGCCCGCCCTCGCGGCCAGTCGCCTGCGCAGCAGCCGGGCCAGTGGGGATCCGGCGGCGAATATCACCCCGCCGGGAATCATGAACACGCCCCGGCGGTGCGCCCAGGCGGCCACGTAGGCACTCATCCGCTCCGGGAGGTTGCCCTGGGCCGGCGTGCCGTACGCCTCGTGCAACTCGGCGATGAGCTTGATCTCGATCCCGACCACGGCCAAGGTCTCCGCCGCTATCTCGACAGGGAAGGCGGGTAGCGCCGGCAGCGCGGCCCACACCCCCGCGGCTCCCCCGGCCGCCGCCGAAGCACGAGATGCCCCGTCGATGAGGCTGTCGGCGATGTCATCGGCGGACTGGCCGGGGAACTGCTCCCGCAGCGCCGCCTGGTCCCGTACCCGCAGCCGTGGCGCCATCGCGGTCACCTGCCCGGCCAGCCAGCCGGTGCCCGAGCCGGCCCCGCGCCGCGCCGTCCCCATCCCGCGCCATGCGGCCCGGGTTCCGCGCCCGGCCACGCGCGCGCTCGAGCCCGCGGCCTTGACGAAGGCCGCGGCCAGCCGCTGCCGGTCCTGCGGGCGTTCGGCCTCGGTGACGTCGGCGGCTACCTCGGCGGCGCGCACCGAGATCTCGTCCGGTTGGGTTTCCGGTTCAGACATGGCATGAACCTACCCGGCCCTGCGGCCAATCCACCTGACCGGCCGGTTTACCTGTTCAGTTAGGACTGTACGGCGTATACCGCAGGTCCGGAGCGGGCCGGGACGTGGTGGCGCGCAGCATGGCGGTTTCCCGGGCCAGCAGGGCGCGTTCGGCATCCAGCCGGCGTACGGTGTCGGCCTGGTCGAGCAGGCCTTGCCGTTCGGGCAGGTCGATAACCATGGTGGCGGCGATGACATAGGAGAGCAGCCCCGGCTCACTGGGCAGCTCCTCGATCCGGACGGTAGCGCCGCCCCGTTCGGTGAGCGCCTCCAGGTAGGCGCGGAACGCGACCTGGACCGCGCGCACGAACGGTGCGGCGAGCGCCGGGTCGACCGGATCCTCGGCGAGCAGGTCGACCTCGCCCTGCAGGTACGGCAGCGTCTGATCGAGGGACAGGAGCCTGAACCGCTGCGTGCCCACGGTGACCAGGTCGAAGCGCCCGTCGTCGAGCTGGTCGACCCGCCGCAATATCGCGGTGCAGCCGATCTCGTACAGCGACTGCACCCCGTCGATCCCGGTCTCACGACCCTTGCGGATCGCGATCACGCCGAACCGCCGGGGCTCGGGCCGTGCGAGCAGATCCCGGACGAGCTGCCGGTAGCGTTCCTCGAAGATATTCAGCGGCAACAGCATGCCGGGATAGAGCACGGCCCCGAGCGGGAACAACGGCAGCATCTCGGCCATACCATGACAGTACGCTTTGTCCGGGTCGGCCGGGATAGTGACTTATGGCAGCAGCACGATCTTGCCGAGGATGTGGCCCGTTGCGAGCTGCCGGTAGGCGTCCTGGACCTGGTCGAGCGGGAACGTCGCCGCGATCGGCACCTCGAGCTCGCCGGCCGCGATCAGCCCGGCAAGTTCGGCGAGTACGCTCGCGCTGGCCCCGGCTCCGTTGCCATCCCCCTTGACCCCGTACCGGGCGACCGCCTCGAAGTTGGCGATCGTGTCGATGCGAGACGCCTCGACGCCAAGCTCGAGGGCCAGCTGTACGTAGTCCGCGCCGAACGTGTCGATGAACGCGTCCACCTTGCCGGCCGCCAGCCGGATCCGGTGGGCCACCCCGTCGCCGTAGGCCACGGGAATGACGCCGTGCCCGGCAAGCCAGCCGAAGTTGGCCTGGCTGGCCAGCCCGATCACGGTGGCGTCGGCCCGCCGGGCCAGCTGGACCGCGAGCGAGCCGACCCCGCCGGCGGCGCCGGAGACGACCACCGTGTCGCCCTCGGTCAGGCTGACCGCCCGGACCGCCGCGTACGCGGTGGCCCCGGCCACGAACAGCGCCCCGGCCACCTCCCAGGGCACCCCGGCCGGCTTGGGGGTCAGGTGCTGCTCCTCGACCACCACGTACTCGGCCTGGCTGGCCCGGTTGTCGGTCCAGCCAATCACCTCGTCGCCGACCGAAACGCCGCTCACTCCGGGCCCGGTCTCGGCCACGATCCCGGCCAGATCGCTGCCCTCACCGGACGGGAACGTGGCAGGCCACCTGGCGGCCAGCAGCCCCTCGCGGATCTTGGCCTCGCCCGGGTTGATCCCCGCCGCTTTGACCTGGACCAGGACCTGTCCCGCCCCCGGCACCGGGCGCGGCACGTCCACGACCTTCAGGACCTCGACCCCGCCGTACTCATCGAACCGGACTGCCTTCACTGGCCTGCCTCCTAATCCCTGGCTATTTCCGGCTGTAGCCAACTACCGGCCGCTCCCCTTTATGCCGCCCGCAGCCCTCGCCACGAGGAGAATGTCGGCGGCGCGCATAAGGTGCCTCTGTGACCGGTCGCTGGGATCGCGCTGGAGTGCTCGCACTGGCGCCCGACGCGTCGTCGCTGCGGGCCGCGCAGCCCCTGACGTCCGGCCGGTCGTGGCTGGTGGCGGCGGCCGCGGACGACCGTGCGCTGTGGGGTGAGTGCCGGGGCAGCGCCACCGCGCCCTACCGCACCGTGATCGACCTGTCGGGTCCCGCGTACCGCTGCTCCTGCCCGAGCCGGAAGTTTCCGTGCAAGCACGCGCTCGCTCTGCTCCTGCTGTGGTCCGACGGCGTGGTCGGGACGAACGACGACCCGCCCGAGTGGGCCGCGAGCTGGATTGCCGAACGCGCCGCCAGGACCAGTGACCCGCAGAACCCCAAGGCCCCGGCCGACCCCGCCGCGGCCCAGCGCCGAGCCGAGCAACGGGAGGCCCGCGTCGCGACCGGCCTGGTCGAGCTCGACCGCTGGCTCTGCGATCAGGTCCGCCAGGGCCTAGCCGCCAGCCAGCGGGCCGGTTATCGGCATTGGGACGACATCGCCGCCCGGATGGTCGATGCTCAGGCGCCTGGCCTGGCCGAACGCCTCCGCGCGCTGGCCGCGGTCCCGTACTCCGGGGCTGGCTGGGAGGGGCGGTTGCTCGAGGAGTACGCGCTGCTTTGGCTGCTGGCCGCGGCCGGCCGGGACCAGGCCGGGCTGCCGCCGCCGCTGCGGGACACCGTTCGATCGCGAGTCGGCTTCACCGTCCGCCAGGCCGAGGTGCTGGCCAGCGCCACGCCGGTCGGGGATTACTGGCAGGTGCTGGCCAGGCGCGATCTGGACCAGGACCGGATCCGGACCCGCCGGGTCTGGCTGCGCGGCCGCGACACCGGCCGGACCGCGCTCGTGCTCAGCTTTGCCGCCGTCGGCCAGTCGCTGGATGACTCGCTCAGCGTCGGCACCGAGGTCGACGCTGACCTGGCCTTCTACCCCGCCGCTGTCCGGCTCCGCGCCCTGCTCGCGACCCGACGCGACACCTTCCCCGGCCGCCCGCCGACGGGTGTCACCGTCACAGGCCTGCTGGCCGGGTACGCGGCCGCGCTCGGCGAGGACCCCTGGCTAGACACCTGGCCCGTCGTGCTGGACGCCACCCCGGCCCGCGCCCCGCTACCCAGCCTGTACGACCAGGCCGGCGACGCCGTGCCGCTGCACCCGGGCGCGGGCGACTGCTGGGCGCTGTTCGCGCTGTCCGGCGGCGAGCCGCTGACGGTGGCCGGCGAGTGGACCCCGCGCGGCCTGTGGCCGCTGACCGCCTGGGACCAGGGCGGAAGGCCGGTACCGCTGTGAGTACATGGCACGACCTGGTCACCGCGAGTCTTATCGGTACCGAACGGGCCGTGGTTCCCGCGGTCGGTATCCCCGGCCTGCCCCCCGCCGAAGACGACGGCGGCGATCCAGCGGCCGTCCTGCTCGACCGGGCCGCGCTGCTGACCGCGGCCCGCCGGGCGGGTCGCCGGCCCGATTACGCCCAGCCACTCCCCCAGTCCGAGCCCGACTCGCGGCCCGTGGTGAGCCCGGCCGCTGACCGTCGGCTGGCGCGGCTGCTCGCTGGCGAGTACCCGGAACTGCTGACCGAGTGGCTGACCGCGGTCACCGCCCGCGGCCTGCGGGCGGCGCCCCAGTCACTTCCCGTGCTCCTTGACCGGGCACGCCGCGCCAGGTCGGCGGATCCCGCACTGGCGGATCTGGTCGCCGAGGCGGGCGGGCCGCGCGCCAGATGGCTGGCCGGACTCAACCCGGACTGGGAGTTCGCGGCGGCATCCGCCCTGTCCGGCCAGGACGCGTGGCGGCTCGGCAACACCGCCCAGCGGCGCCGCTACCTGGCCTGGTTGCTGGCCAGTGATCCGGACGCGGCCCGGGACCTGATCCGCGGCGGCTGGGACGCGGCGGGCCCCGCCGAGCGGGTAATGTTCTTGTCCGTGCTGGCCGACCGGCTCAGTCCGGCGGACGAGCCGCTGCTCGAAGCCGCTCGGCACGACCACCCCGAGGACGTGCGCCGCCAGGCCGCCGATCTGCTGGCGAGCCTGCCCGGCTCGGCGTTGGGGAAGCAGATGACCGAACGTGCCCGACGCTACGTACGGATCGAGCACGCCGCTCGCGGCCCGCGCCTGGTCATCACGCCGCCGACCGCCGAACCCTCCCAGCCGGACCGGGGCCGCCTCGTGCTCGAGATCGTCGCCCGGACTCCGCTACGGACCTGGACTGACCGATCCGGCCTGACCGCCGCGCAGGTCGCGGCCTTGCCCTCGGGTGACTGGGCGCCGGTACTGTTCACCGGCTGGGTACGCGCGGCGATCGCCCAGCGTGACCACGAATGGACGGCCGCTCTGATCGGCCACGCGCTCACCGGCCGCCCGCCGCGCATGGCCGGGGAGATCCAGGCGCTGCAGCGACTAGCCCGCCGCGCTGATCCCGCGCTGGGCGCACCAGATACGCTGCCCGAGCCGCGGCCGGACGCCTTGCCGGTCGTCGGCGCGGCGCTTGGCGTGCTGCGGTTTCGCCACGACATGCTGAAGGAGCTGAGCGATGACGGAAACGACGGCTGAGCCCCAGGTGGTGCTGCGTCCGCACGCCGAGGACGAGCACCGAGCCGAGCTGGCCGCCCTGGCCACCGCCGACAACCGGCCGCGTCCCCCGGGCTGGCGGCTGTCCCCGTGGGCGGTGACGACCTACCTGCTGGGCGGGCAGGCCGGCGGCACCGAGATCACGCCGAAGTACGTCGGCTCCCGCCGCCTGGTCGAGGTTGCCGTGGCCACGCTGGCCACCGACCGCGCCCTGCTGCTGCTCGGCGTGCCGGGCACGGCCAAGACCTGGCTGTCTGAGCACCTGGCCGCGGCCATCTCCGGCGACTCGACGCTGATGGTGCAGGGCACCGCGGGGACCGCCGAGGAGGCGGTCAGGTACGGCTGGAACTATGCGCGGTTGATCGCGGAGGGACCGTCCTGGGAGGCCATGGTGCCCAGCCCGGTCATGCGGGCCATGGCCGCGGGCCAGATCGCCCGCGTCGAAGAGCTGACCCGGATGCCCTCTGACGTGCAGGACGCGCTGATCACCATCTTGTCGGAGAAGACGCTGCCGATCCCGGAGCTAGCTAGCGAGCGGCAGGCGGTACGCGGCTTCAACGTCATCGCCACCGCCAACGACCGGGACCGCGGCGTGAACGAGTTGTCCAGCGCGCTGCGCCGGCGGTTCAACACCGTGGTGCTGCCGGTGCCGTCCTCGGCCGAGCAGGAGGTGGAGATCGTCACCCGGCGGGTCGCTCAGCTCGGCCGCTCGATCGGGCTGCCGGAGATCAAGCCCGGCGCCGAGGAGATCCGGCGCGTGGTCACGGTCTTCCGCGAGCTGCGCCAGGGCGTCACCGAAGACGGCCGGTCAAAGGTCAAGTCGCCGAGCGCGACGCTGTCCCCCGCCGAGGCGATCTCGGTCATCACCAGCGGCCTGGCCCTGGCCGCGCACTTCGGCGACGGCGTGCTCCGCCCCGCCGACGTGGCAGGCGGCATCACCGGCGCGGTCATCCAGGATCCGGTGTCCGACCGGGTGGCGTGGCAGGAGTACCTGGAAACCGTGGTCCGCGAGCGGGACGACTGGAGCGATTTCTACCGCGCGTGCCGCGAGGCGGCCGGCTAGTGACCGGCCCGGCGCTGTACGGCATCCGGCATCACGGACCGGGATCGGCGCGGTCGTTGCGCGAGGCCCTGGCTGAACTCGAGCCTGATGTGGTGCTGATCGAGGGGCCGCCCGAGGCGGACGCGCTGCTGGAGCTGGTGCGCGATCCGGAGATGCGGCCGCCGGTGGCGTTGCTCGGGTACGTGCCGGGACAGCCGAAGACGGCGGCGTTCTGGCCGTTTGCGGTGTTCTCGCCAGAGTGGCAGGCGATCAGGTACGCGCTGCGCGCGGGCGTACCGGTCCGGTTCTGCGACCTGCCAGCCGCGCACCAGCTGGCCATGACCGACAGCAGAAGACAGCAGTCACGCACCGACCCGATCAGCGACCTGGCCACGGCAGCCGGTTACGACGACCCGGAGCGCTGGTGGGAAGACGTGGTCGAGCACGTCCCGGGACCCGCAGTCTTCGACGCCCTGGCGGAAGCCATCGGGTTCCTCCGCGCGGAAGATCCCGAACCCGATCAGCGCGACGTGGCCCGCGAGGCGTACATGCGTAAGGTGCTGCGCCGGACGACCAAGGAGGGCTACCAGCGAATCGCGGTGGTCTGCGGCGCCTGGCACGTTCCAGCGCTGCAGCACCTCCCGCCCGCGGCGGCCGACGACCGGCTACTGCGCGGCCTGCCGAAGGTAAGGGCCACCTTCACCTGGATCCCGTGGACCTACGGCCGTCTCGCCTACACCTCGGGTTACGGCGCCGGCATCCGCTCCCCGGGCTGGTACGACCACTTGTTCTCCTGCGATGGGCAGCCCGTCGAGCGGTGGCTGGCCAAGGCCGCCGCCGTGCTGCGGGACGAGGGCGTTCCGGCGTCGTCCGCGCACGTGATCGAGTCGGTCCGGCTGGCCGAGGCGCTGGCCGCGCTGCGCGGGCGGCCGCTGGCGGGCCTGGAGGAGGTCACCGAGGCGGCCCGCGCGGTGCTATGTGAGGGCAGTGACCTGCTCGTAGGGCTCATCCAGCGGCGCCTGGTGGTCGGCGAGCGGCTCGGCGCGGTGCCGGCCGCCACGCCCATGATGCCGCTGCAGCGGGACCTGCAAGATCAGCAGCGCAGCCTGCGGCTGCGCCCGGAGGTGCAGCCCCGCGACTATGACCTGGACCTGCGTAAGCCGAACGACCTGGCCCGCAGCCACCTGCTGTACCGGCTCACCCTGCTCGGGGTGCGGTGGGGCGCGCCGCAGCAGGGCCGGACCCAGAACATCGGGACGTTCCGGGAAAGTTGGCAGCTGACCTGGGGACCGGAGCTCGACCTAGCCCTGATCGAGGCGAGCATGTGGGGCAGCACGGTGGTGGCCGCCGCGTCGCAGCGAGCCCGTTCCCTGGCCGTCGAGGCCACCGCGCTGGCGGACGTGACCGGCTTGGTCGAGCGGTGCCTGCTCGCCGATCTGGGCGACGCCCTGCCCGAGGTGCTCGCGGCGGTCAGGGACCGCGCCGCGCTGGAGGGCGACGTGACGCACCTGATGGCGGCGCTGCCTGCCCTGGTCCGGGCGGTCCGGTACGGCGACGTGCGCGGCACCGACCCCGGCCGGCTCGGCGAAGTAGCAGTCGAGATGATCACCCGGATCTGCGCCGGCCTGCCCGCCGCGGTGATATCCCTGGACGAGGCGGCCGAACGGGCCATGCGCGACCGCATCAACGCCGTGCATTCGGCCACCAGCCTGCTCGCGGACCCCGGCAGCCGCACGCGCTGGCTGGATACGCTCGCCCGTGTCGTCCCGCGCTGTCCTCCTCTTATCTCCGGCCGCCTGACCAGGCTGCTCCTCGACGCGGGACGGCTTTGTCCGGACGACGTGGCGGTGCGGATGTCACGCGAGCTGTCCGTCGCCGTGCCGGCCGCGGCCGCCGCGGGCTGGGCCGAGGGGTTCCTGGCCGGCAGCGGCCTGCTGCTTCTGCACGACGACACGCTGCTCGCCCTGGCCGATGCGTGGCTGGCCGGGCTGAGCGCGGACGCCTTCGCCGCCGTGCTGCCCGCGCTCCGGCGCACCTTCGGCCAATTCGCCCCGCCCGAGCGGCGAGCCATCGGTGACAAGGCGGCCCGGCTGGGCGGCAGCAACGGGCCGCCGGTCATGCCCGTATCGCCGGACGACGACCTGGATCAGGACCGGGCCGCGATCGCGGTGCGGACCGTGGCCGCGCTCCTGGGCCGACGCCCTGCATCGGTGAGCGGATTATGACCGCTGACCACGACGAGCGGATGCGCCGCTGGCGACTGGTGCTCGGCGCTGCCGACGGTACCGGGATGCCGCTACACGGCGACGACGCGCGGATCGACGCCGCGCTCGGCGCCCTGTACGACTCCGATGAAGGCGCCGGGCTCGAGCCCGTCGCCAAGCGCCAGGCTGGCCTGGGCGCGTCGGCCCCCCGGGTCGCGCGCTGGCTCGGCGATATCCGCACGTTCTTCCCGGTCAGCGTCGTCCAGGTGATGCAGAAGGACGCGATCGAGCGGCTCGGCCTGACCCGGCTGCTGCTCGAGCCCGAGATGCTCGCCGCGGTCGAGCCCGACGTGCACCTAGTCGGGACCCTGCTGTCGCTGAGCCGGGTGCTCCCCGAGCAGGCACGGGAGTCGGCCCGCGCCGTGGTGCGTACCGTGACCAAAGACTTGGAACGGCGGCTGGCCCAGCGGACTCGTTCGGCCGTCACCGGCGCGCTGAACCGGGCGAGCCGCACGAACCGGCCCAGGCGCCCGGCCGACATCGACTGGGACCGCACCATCCGCGCCAACCTGCGGAACTACCTGCCCGAGCAGCGGACCGTCGTGCCGGAGCGGCTCGTCGGCTACGCCAGGAAGCAGCAGGCGGTGGCGCGGGACGTCATCGTGTGCCTGGACCAGAGCGGCTCGATGGCCTCGTCGGTAGTGTACGGCGGAGTGTTCGGCGCGGTGCTGGCCTCGATCCGGTCCCTGCGCACGTCAGTGGTCGCCTTCGACACGGCGGTCGTCGACCTGACCGAGCACCTCGGCGACCCGGTAGACGTCCTGTTCGGCACCCAGCTCGGCGGCGGCACCGACATCAACCGTGCCCTGGCCTATTGCCAGCGGCTGATCACCCGCCCCGCCCAGACGATCCTCATCCTGGTCAGTGACCTGTTCGAGGGCGGCGACACCGGCGAGATGCTGCGCCGGGTCGCGGACCTGACCACCGCAGGCACCCAAGTGATCGCCTTGCTGGCGCTCTCCGACCACGGTGCGCCGACCTACGACCATGAGGTGGCCGCCGCCCTGGCCGCGCTGGGCGTCCCCGCCTTCGCCTGCACCCCCGACTCGTTCGGTGACCTGATGGCCGCCGCCATCGACCGCCGCGACATCGCCGAGTGGGCCCACCGCCAGCAGGCCTCCGCCTAGAACGCCAACGAGGCCCGGGCCCGGGAGCGGTCAGGGGCGGCGATCGGGGGCCGCCGCGCTAGGTTAACGGGGTGATCACGCAGGAACTGCTCGACGAGCTCTGGGATTTCGGCGACCCGGCCGGGTCGGAGCTGCGGCTCGCGTGTGAGGCGGCGTCGCAGGCGCACACTGACGCCGAGCAGGCCGAGCTGCTCACGCAGCAGGCCCGGGCGCTCGGGCTGCAGGGACGCTTCGACGCGGGGCGGGCGCTGCTGGAATCGCTCGGCCAGGCCGCCGATGCGGCCGTCAGGACGCGGGTCAAGCTCGAGGCCGGCCGCCTGCTGAACAGCGCGAGAAAGGCGGAGGAGGCCGTGGTCGAGTTCGAGGACGCGGCCGCGCTCGCCCGGTCCGGCGGCCTGCTGTTCCTCGAGATCGACGCGCTGCACATGCTCGCCATCGCCGACAGGGCGCGGTCCCGTGAGCGGGTGGCCGAGGCGATCGATCGCGCTCTGGCGGCGCCGGATGACCGTACGCGGCGCTGGCTCGTCTCGCTGTACAACAACCTCGGCTGCTCGTACTCCGAGGCCGGCGACCTCGACCAGGCGCTGGCAGCGTTCCTGCAGGCGCAGGAATGGGCAGAGCGGGTCGGCACCGAGCAGCAACGGGCGTGGGCACGCGAGGCGGTCCAGGAATGTGCCCCGGCGCGGCGGGCGCCTGATGCCCGGTGAGCCCGGCTTCCGCCGAGGCCAGGCGGATGAGACTTCGCCGGCTCCGCCAACGAGGATCACGATCTACGGCCGCAGTTCTAGCTGGTCGCGGTAAGCCGCTCGATGATCTCGCCGGCCGGGCACTCGGTTGCCGAGCGGTAGCCCTGCCCGGCCCACAACGACATCCGGCCGGTGTCGCCCTCGGCGGCGGCCGCGGCCCGCAGCGGACGCGTCGCGTTGTTGATTTCCGGGTAGGCCGCGGGCGCGCCCTGGTGGTCGCGGATGAACCGGTTGACCAGCCCGCGGGCCGGCCGCCCGCTGAAGGCCCGGGTCAGCGTGGTCGCGGTGTACCGCGGGTCGGCCAGCGCCGCCTTGTACCGGGGATGCGCGCCGCTCTCCGGGCAACGCAGGAACGCCGTGCCGCACTGCGCGGCCGCCGCGCCCGCCGCGATCACGGCCTGGACCTGACGCGGGCCCATGATGGCCCCGGCGGCGATCTGCGGCAGACTCGTGACTCTCGCCACCTCGCCGATCAGCGCCAGCAGGCCGTAGTCTCGGCCGGGCTCGTCGTCGTTCACGAACGTCCCCCGGTGGGCTCCGGCCTCATAACCCTGGACGCACAGCGCATCCGCGCCCGCCGCGGCCGCGATCGCCGCCTCACCGGGACTGGTCACGGTGACCGCGACCAGGCTGCCTGCGTCCTGCAGGGCCATGACGACCTCGGCGTCGGGGCATCCGAAGGTGAAGCTGACCATCGCGGGCGGATCGGCCAACAGCGCCGCCACCTTGCCGTCGAAGCCGTCGTCGTCCCAGGTCCCGTCGCCTAGGGGCCCGGCGGCACGCAGGGAGCCGAGGTATCGATCCAGCGCCGCGGGGTCCGCGTACGGCGTACCGGGGACGAAGACGTTCACCCCGAACGGCTCTGCGGTCACGGCCCGGACCGCAGCGATCTCGGCCGCCATCGCCGCGGCCGTCTTGTAACCGCCGGCCAGAAAGCCCAGCGCCCCG
>Ga0302235_10000335_pt1 | contig 38683 bp, 36 predicted proteins | sample II_Palsa_N3_3_FD_193577 | JGI IMG/M metagenome (GOLD analysis project Ga0302235, IMG submission 193577) | Peat permafrost microbial communities from Stordalen Mire near Abisko, Sweden - II_Palsa_N3_3 | ecosystem: Environmental > Terrestrial > Soil > Palsa > Peat permafrost | place: Sweden...
CCGGCAGTTAACGAGATCGTTATCGGGGGCAACGCAGCCCGCACTATACTTTTTGAAGCAACCACCCAGAGCATTAGAGGAGGCCGTGATGGCCGGCACAGTTACTGAAGTCACCGACAACAATTTCCAAGCCGAGGTACTCGAGTCCGACGTGCCCGTGCTGGTCGACTTCTGGGCGCCCTGGTGCGGCCCGTGCAAGCAGCTGACCCCCATCATCGAAAAGGCGGTCAAGGCCGCCAACGGGGCGGTCAAGCTGGTCAAGCTGAACATCGACGATCATCCGGAGATCCCGACCCAGATGCGGGTCCAGTCGATCCCCGCGGTCTATGCCTTCAAGGACGGCCGTCCGGTCGACGGCTTCGTCGGCGCCCAATCGGAAAGCCAGATCAAGGCCTTCATCCAGAAGCTGGCCGGCAAAGCCGGGCCGTCGCCGATCGACGAAGCGATCGAGATGGCGAAGCAGGCGATGGCCGCCGGCGATCTGGCCACGGCCCAGGACGTGTTCGCCCAGGTGCTGGATCATCAGCCCGGCAACGCGCCGGCGCTGGCCGGCCTGGCGCGCATCGCGCTCGGCCAGGGCGCCATCGAGGACGCCAAGCAGATCATCGGCCAGGTGCAGGGCGAGGGCCTGAAGCAGGCCGACGTCATCTCGGTGAAAGCGGGGATCGAGCTGGCCGAAGGCGCCGCCGCCGCCCAAGGGGCTACGGCCGAATTCGAGACGCGGCTGGCGGCGGATCCGGCCGATCACGCGGCCCGCCTGGAATTGGCCAATGCGCTGTTCGCCGCAGGCGAGCAGGCGGTCGCGATCGATCATCTGCTGCAGATCGTCCGCGCCGACCGGGATTGGAACGAGCAGGCGGCGCGCAAGCAGCTGCTGAAGCTGTTCGAGGCGCTGGGTCCGATGGACCCGTTGACCGTGCAGACGCGCAAGCGTCTCTCGTCGATCCTGTTCAGCTGACCGGCTCGACCTATATCCATAGCCATGATGACAGAGCGCGGCTTCGAGACTCGCCCCCAGGACCTGCCGGCCAGCCTGCCGATCTTCCCGTTGACGGGGGTTCTGCTGCTGCCGCGCGGGCGCTTGCCGCTGAACGTGTTCGAGCCGCGCTACCTGGCCATGATCGAGGATGCGCTTGCGGCCGACCGGCTGATCGGCATCATTCAGCCGTCGGTCGAACGGCCGACCGGGGCCGAACCGCCGATCTATCGCACCGGCTGCGTCGGGCGCATCACCAGCTTCGCGGAGGACGACCATCGCTATCTGATCACGCTGACCGGCATCAGCCGGTTCGACGTGGTCGAGGATCACCTGACGCCGCGCGGCTATCGCCGGGTGACGCCGGACTGGTCGGCCTATCGCAATGATTTCCACGAGGCGCCGGACGGCACGGCCGATCGGGCGCGCCTGATCACCGGCCTCAGGACCTTCTTCAAGCGCAACGGCATCAAGGCGGACTGGGATACGGTATCGGAGACGCCCGACGAGCGGCTGGTGACCTCGCTCGCCATGATCTGCCCATTCGGTCCGGCCGAGAAGCAGACCCTGCTGCAGGCGCGGGATGCCGCCGAGCGCGCGCGGCTGTTGACCGGGCTGATCGAGATGGCGATCCTCGACCCCGAGGGCGACGGCCAGCGTCCGCTCGCCAATTGACAGGAAAGACCGCGCCGATGGCCGACATGATTCCGCAAATCGACCCGAAGCTGCTGGAGATCCTGGTCTGCCCGCTCAGCAAATCGCCGCTGCGCTATGACCGGGATGCCCAGGAATTGATCAGCGACCAGGCCGGTCTGGCCTATCCGATCCGCGACGGCATTCCGATCATGCTGGTCGACGAGGCGCGCCAGATCGACCAAGCCAAAAGCCCGACGGCCTGATGCAGGACGTCTGGCCGACCGAACTGACGCTGAAGCGGGCCGAACGGCGGCTCGACGTCGCGTTCGACGACGGCACCCGCGCCAGCCTGCCCGCCGAATATCTGCGCGTCGAAAGCCCGTCGGCCGAGGTCCAGGGCCATGGCGCCGGGCAGAGGGTGACCGTGCCCGGCAAAAGCACCGTCGGCATCGCCGGGCTGGAGCCGGTCGGCAATTACGCCGTCCGCATTCTGTTCGACGACCAGCACGACACCGGCATCTTCACTTGGCGCTATCTGCGCCAGCTGGGCCTGGAACATGACACCCGCTGGGCCGCCTATCTGGCCGCGCTCGAGGCACAGGGGCTCCAGCGCTAAAGCCGTTCGCCTTTGACCAATCGAGGCAAATCCCCCACCAAGCCCATGGCATGGCGCATCAGCAGCTGCTTCAGCGGCGGTGCCCTATCGACCAGCTTCAGGCCGACGTCGCGCGCCAGCTTGATCGGCGCGACATTGTTCGAGAACAGCCGGTTGAGGCCGTCGGTCACCGCGGCCAAGGTCACGGTATCGACCCGGCGCCAGCGCTGATAGCGTTCCAGCACGGTCGCCGCCCCCGGATCCAGCCCCAGGCGATGGGCATCGACGATCAGTTCGGCCAGTGCCGCCGCGTCGCGGATGCCGAGGTTGAGGCCCTGGCCCGCGATCGGATGGATGACATGGGCGGCCTCGCCCAGCAGCGCCAGGCGATCGGCGATCATGCGTTCGGCATAAAGTACACCCAACGGATAGCACCAGCGCGGACCGGCGGGTGCGACCGCGCCCAGATGCGGGCCGAACCGGCGAGCCAGTTCCGCCGTGAAGTGAGCCTCGTCGAGCGCCATCATCGCCGGCGCCAGATCGGCCCGTTCGGTCCAGACGATCGACGAGCGATGGCGCCCCAGGGCGTCGTCGGTCATCGGCAGGATGGCGAAGGGTCCCGCCGGCAGGAAATGCTCGACCGCGACGCCGTGATGCGGCTCGGCATGCACGACCGTGCCGGTGATGGCATGCTGACGATAGTGCCAGCCCAGCGTCTTGATGCCGGCCTGTTCGCGCAGGCGCGAGTGCTTGCCGTCGGCCGCCACGGCCAGGCGCGCTTTGATGGTCCGGCCGTCGACCAAATGGGCCAGGACACCGCCACGCGCGGTCTCAATCCGATCGACCGAGGCCGGCGTCACGTGGGTGAGATCGGCCAGTCCCGCCATCCGCTGGAACAGCGCGCGCCGCAGCGCCCGGTTTTCCACGATGAACCCTAGCGGATCGTCGCCCAGATCCGCGTGATCGTAGTGCAGGAACAGCGACGAGCCCTGGTCGGCGACGCGGATGTCGCGGATCGGTTCGGCGGCCGTCGCCACCAGATCCCAGACCCCGATGCCGGCCAGAACCTGCTGCGAGCCGTAGGCGATGGCCGAGGTGCGACCGTCGAACGGCTCCTCCAGCATGGTCGCTGGCGGTTCCCGGTCGATCACGATGGTCCGCAGACCGGCCGATGCGGTGGCGATGGCGAGCGGCAGGCCGGCGAGCCCGCCACCGACGACGACGATATCGGCGCTCAGATTCCTATCCATGGGCGGCACCTTGCCGAGACGGCCCTCGCTTGTCCAGGCGCACACAAGGCGCATCGTTGCCTAATATTTGGGCTAATGGCAGTCTGGACCGGAGCAACCTCCTGGTTGCGTGCCGCTTCGGTCGGGCGGCATGGATCTTGAAGCAGGTCTCGGCAACGCCACACGCTGTGCCGGCACGACGCGCGCCGTCGTCGCGCCGGGAGGGAGCCCCAGAGCCATGAAATTCATCATTGCCGTCATCAAGCCATTCAAGCTCGACGAGGTCCGGGAGGCGCTGATGAGCCTTGGAATCCAAGGGTTGACGGTCAGCGAAGTGAAGGGCTTCGGCCGGCAGAAGGGGCAGACCGAGATTTATCGTGGCGCCGAATATTCCGTGAGTTTCCTGCCTAAGCTCAAGATCGAGCTGGCCGTGCCGGACGATCTGGTCGAGCGTGCGGTCGAGACGATCCAGCGCACCGCCAACACCGGCCGCATCGGCGACGGCAAGATTTTCGTTTTGGACATCGCCCACGCCGTGCGCATCCGCACCGGCGAGACCGGTGCCAGCGCGCTTTAGCGCCTGGCCCGAGCCATTCAAAGCCAAATCATTGGCATCTTAGAAACTTGGATGAAGGAGCACGCAGCATGAGGCAATTCGGGATGCCTGGAACCCGGGCCGGTCTTTCCGGTCTGGCGCTTTTGGTCGGCCTGGTGGCATTGGCCGCGCCCGCCCTGGCGCAGGATGCGGCACCGGCGGTGGCGGTGGCGGCCGACGCGGCGGCACCGAAGCTGGATTCGGGCGATACGGCCTGGATGCTGACCTCGACGGCCCTGGTGCTGATGATGACGATCCCGGGCCTGGCCCTGTTCTACGGCGGCATGGTCCGCAAGATGAACGTGCTGGCGACCGTGATGCAGAGCTTCGCCATCACCTGCCTCGTCACCGTGCTGTGGATGATCATCGGCTATAGCCTGGCCTTCACCGAGGGCACGCCCTTCATTGGCGGTCTGTCGCGCCTGATGCTGAACGGCATGGCGCTGGACGCGATCAATCCGCTGGCCAAGACCATCCCCGAATCGGTCTACATGACCTATCAGATGACCTTCGCGATCATCACGCCGGCGCTGATCTGCGGCGCCTTCGCCGACCGCATGAAATTCTCGGCCATGATGTGGTTCATGACCGCCTGGAGCCTGCTGGTCTATGCGCCGATCGCCCATTGGGTCTGGGGACCCGGCGGCTATCTGAACGATGCCGGCGTGCTCGATTTCGCCGGCGGCACCGTCGTCCATATCAATGCCGGCATCGCCGGACTGGTCGCCTGCCTGATGATCGGCAAGCGCAAGGGCCTGGGCACCGAGCATTTCGCACCGCATAACCTGGTGCTGTCGGTCATCGGCGCGGGCTTGCTCTGGGTCGGCTGGTTCGGCTTCAACGCCGGCTCGGCCTCGGGCGCCAACACCAATGCCGGCATGGCCATGGCGGTGACCCAGATCGCGACCGCCGCGGCGGCGCTGGCCTGGATGTTCGTGGAATGGGCCTTGAAGGGCAAGCCGTCGGTGCTGGGCATCATTTCCGGCGCGGTCGCGGGCCTGGTCGCGATCACGCCGGCTTCCGGCTTCGTCGATCCGACCGGCGGCCTCGTCATCGGCCTCGCCGCTGGCGCGGGCTGCTATTTCAGCGCCACCAGCATGAAGAAGCTGTTCGGCTATGACGACAGCCTCGACGCGTTCGGCGTCCATGGCATCGGCGGCATGATCGGCGCCTTGCTGACCGGCGTCTTCGCCAAGGCGGCGATCGGCGGCGACGGCAAGAGCGGCTGGATCGACGGCAATCCGGGCCAGATCCTGATCCAGCTCGAGGGCATCGCCTTCACGGTGGTCTATTGCGCCGTCGCCAGCTTCGTCATTCTGAAGGTCCTCGACATCGTCATGGGCCTGCGCGTCGAAGAGGAAGTCGAGCGCGACGGGCTCGATCTGGCCCTCCATGGCGAGACCGTTCAGTAACCGAACTTCCCCTCCAGCCCTCCCCGGGGCCTAAGGAAGTACGCAGGTCGGCGCCCCTTCGAAAGGAGGGGCGCCGATTTTCGTCTCGCCTCCTTTTTGCTTTCGCCGTAGAATCGCCTTGAAGAGTCTCGGGTAAGGCCGTGATTCGACTTGTAAGTCGGTCCGGCGGGACTTGGCCCCCGAGGGTCCTTGAGAGGGAATAAGTGTTGATCAACGAGCGACTTGACCGGCTCGGCGAGAATCCGTTCACACGCCTGAACGCGCTGCTGGCGCCGATCACGCCGCGCGCCAACCAGCGGCCCGTGCTGCTGTCGGTCGGCGAGCCGCAGCACGCGCCGCCGGCGTTTCTGGCCGAAACGATCGCAAGCAACAGTGATCTGTGGAACCGCTACCCGCCGGTCCAGGGCACCGACGAATACCGGCTGGCCGTCACCGACTGGCTGACGCGGCGCTATCATCTGACGTCCGGATCGCTCGACCCGGCGCGCCATGCCCTGGCGCTGTGCGGCACCAAGGAAGGCCTCTATCTGGCGACCCAGATGGCGGTGCCCCAGATCGAGTCGGGCAAGAAGCCGGTCGTGCTGCTGCCGAACCCGTTCTATCTGGTCTATCGGGGTGCCGCCGCCATGGCCGGGGCCGAGATCGTGCCGATGCCGGCGACGCGCAAGACCGGGTTTCTGCCCGATTTCGAGGCGATTGCGCCGGCGACGCTGGAGCGGACCGCGCTCGCGTTTCTGTGCAGCCCCGCCAATCCGCAGGGCGCCGTCGCCAGCCTGGATTATCTGAAGCGCGCGATCACCCTGGCGCGCGCGTATGATTTCACGCTGATCGTCGACGAATGCTATTCGGAGATCTGGGACAAGGCGCCACCGCCGGGTGCCATGGAAGCCTGTCAGGCGCTGGGCCAGGGCTTCGCCAACGTGCTGGTGTTCCATAGCCTGTCCAAGCGCTCGAGCGCCGCCGGCCTGCGCTGCGGCTTCGTCACCGGCGACGAGACCCTGCTGGCGCAGTTTCAGCGCTTCCGCAGCTTCGGCGCCTCGCAGGTGCCGATGCCGATTCAGGCCGGCGCCGCGGCGCTGTGGCGCGAGGAAAGCCACGTCGAGGCCAACCGCGCGCTCTATCGCTCGAAGCTCGATATCGCCGAGCGGCTGCTGGGTGGCCGCCACGGCTTCTACCGGCCGCAAGGCGGCTTCTTTCTGTGGCTCGAGGTCGGCGACAGCGAAGCGGCCGCGCGGCGCCTGTGGCAGGAGGCCGCGATCAAGACCCTGCCCGGCAGCTATATCGGCGTGCCCGACGCCTCGGGCCGCAATCCGGGCGACGGCTTTCTGAGGGTGGCGCTCGTCCATGACGACGCGACCCTGACCGAAGCGCTGGAACGCCTGGTACAGGTATTGTGACGATGCGCCCACGAGGGGAGATCCACCGGTGAAACTCGCCATGGCCAACCTGACGGCCACGCTCGACAAGACCCGCGACAAGACGCGGGATCCGGGCGTGAAGGAATTCTTGCGCCGGCGCGTCAACGAGCTGGCCGGCGGCGTGCTGTTCGTCGCCAGCATCATCCTGTTCCTGATCCTGGCGACCTACGACCATAGCGACCCGTCCTGGAACCAGGCGGTCGATAAGGTCCCGGCCAATTTCGGCGGCCAGTCCGGCGCCATCCTGGCCGACGTGCTGATCCAGAGCGTCGGCGGCGCCAGCATCCTGGTGCCGGCGGTCGTGGCGATCTGGTCGCTGCGCCTGCTGCTGCAATTGCCGATCCGCCGGGTCTGGATCCGCCTGACCCTGCTGCCCTGCCTGATGGTGGCGGCCGCCCTCAGCCTGGGCATCCTGCCGGGCGCCCTGGGCGGCGTCATCGGCCGGCTGTTCTGGCAGAAGCTCGCGATCGGCGATCTGACCGGCCCGGTCGGCGCAGGCATCGGCGCGCTGGTGGCACTCGGATTGATCTATGTGCTGGGCCTGACGCGCGGCGAATGGCGCGAGGTCGGGCGCGGCGCCGGCAAGATGGCCAATGCCTCCCGGCTGGGCGGCCAGGTCATGGCCAAGGCCGGCGGCAAGGTCGGTCTCTCGACCTGGAACTGGGGCCGCAATCTGGCGAGCAACCGGCCGCAGGGCGCCGGCCTGGACGCGGAGCGCGTGCCGCGCGAACCGCCGATCCGCGTGAGGCGCCAGGCGGCCGAGACGGTGCCGTTCGACCGCCGCGAGCCGACCATGGGCGAATCGACGGCCCCTCACCCGGCCCCGCGCGAACCGGTCATGGGCGCCCGGCGCGAGCTGGCACCCGGCGTGGTCGCGCCCAAGCCGGCCGCCCCCGCCCCGGCCAGGCGGCCGGAACAGGCGCGTCAAGCAAGCCTGGACCTGGAGCCGCAGAATCAGTACGACCTGCCGCCGCTCGACCTGCTGGCCGAAGCGCCGCTGACCCGCGGCCTGAGCGGACCCAGCGAAGAGGCGCTGCAGCAGAACGCGCTGCTGCTGCTGAACGTGCTGGAGGATTTCGGCGTCAAGGGCGAGGTCGTCAAGGTCCGGCCCGGCCCGGTCGTGACGCTCTACGAGCTGGAGCCGGCGCCCGGCACGAAATCCTCGCGCGTCATCGGCCTGGCCGACGATATCGCCCGCTCGATGAGCGCGGTCTCGGTCCGCGTCGCGGTCGTGCCCGGCCGCAACGTCATCGGCATCGAACTGCCGAATGCCAAGTCGGAAACGGTCTACCTGCGCGAGCTGCTGGCGTCGGATGCCTACGAGCGCTCGTCGGCCAAGCTCAGCATCGTGCTGGGCAAGGACATCGGCGGCGCGCCGATCGTGGTCGACCTGGCCAAGATGCCGCATCTGCTGATCGCCGGCACGACCGGCTCGGGCAAGTCGGTCGGCATCAACACCATGATCCTGTCGGTGCTGTACCGGATGCCGCCGGATCAGTGCAAATTCATCATGATCGACCCGAAGATGCTCGAGCTGTCGATCTATGACGGCATTCCGCATCTGCTGGCGCCGGTCGTGACCGATCCGAAGAAGGCGGTCGTGGCGCTGAAATGGACGGTGCGGGAGATGGAGAACCGCTACCGCGCCATGTCCAAGCTCGGCGTGCGCAACATCGAGGGCTACAATGCCCGCCTGACGGAAGCGCGCAATCGCGGCGAGAACCTGTCGCGCCGGATCCAGACCGGGTTCGACGCCGAAAGCGGCGAGCCGACGTTCGAGGATCAGCCGCTCGATTCCAAGCCGCTGCCCTTCATCGTGGTCGTGGTCGACGAGATGGCCGACCTGATGCTGGTCGCCGGCAAGGATATCGAGGCCGCGATCCAGCGGCTGGCCCAGATGGCCCGCGCCGCCGGCATCCATATCATCATGGCGACCCAGCGCCCGTCGGTCGACGTCATCACCGGCACGATCAAGGCGAATTTCCCGACCCGCATCAGCTTCCAGGTCACCTCCAAGATCGACAGTCGGACCATCCTGGGCGAATCCGGCGCCGAGCAGCTGCTGGGTCGCGGCGACATGCTGTACATGGCCGGCGGCGGCCGCATCACCCGCGTCCATGGGCCGTTCTGCTCCGACGGCGAGGTCGAGGCGGTGGTGAACTTCCTGAAGAACCAGGGCCAGCCCAGCTATATCGAGGAAGTGACCGAGGACGACGGCAACGATGCCGCGACCGAGGGTGCGGCCTCGACCGGCGGCGGCGACGGCGACCCGTCGAACGATCTCTACGACCAGGCCGTGGCGCTGGTGACGCGCGAGAAGAAGGCATCGACCAGCTTCGTCCAGCGCCATCTGCAGATCGGCTACAACCGCGCCGCCCGCATCATGGAACGCATGGAACAGGAGGGCGTCGTCAGCCAGTCCAACCATGTCGGCAAGCGCGAAGTGCTGGCCCCGCCGCCGCGATAATCCAAGGACGCCCTGGCGCCGCCATAATCGGGCTGCCAAATCAGGCCCTCAAAGCAGATCGGAGCGGTCGAACCATCATGCCCCTTCAGGGACACCTTTCCCGTCGCGCGCTGCTGCGCGGCGCGGCCGTCGCGGCCCTCGGCCTCACTTTCGCTCCCGTCCTCTCGTTCGCGGCCGCCCCGGTCTCCGCGGCGCTGACGCCCGAGGACACTGCCGATCTGAAGCGGATCGAGAGCTATCTCGGCGGCATCAAGACCCTGCAGGCGCTGTTCCAGCAGACCAACCCGGACGGCTCGACCGCCGAGGGCGAGCTGTACCTGTCGCGCCCGGGCAAACTGCGCTTCGAATATCAGCCGCCGGTGCAGATGCTGATCATCTCGGACGGAAATTTCGTCGCGGTCAACGACCTGGAACTGAAGAACGTGCAGTTCTTTCCCGTCGAGTCCACCCCGGTCTGGTTCCTGCTGCGCGAGGCGATCAAGCTGTCGGGCGACGTGACCGTGACCCGGTTCGAGCGCGGGCCGAAAAGCCTGCGCGTCACCTGCGTCCAGACCAAGGATCCGAACAGCGGCGCCATCACGCTGGTGTTCCAGGACGACCCGCTGGTGTTGAAACAGTGGATCGTGCTCGATCCGCAGCATAGGCTGACGACGGTCGCTCTGATCGATCCGCGCCAAGGCGTCGAGCTGAAGCCGGAGATGTTCTATCTGCCGAACCGCGCCGACAACCACGGCTGACGAGGGATTCGCGAACCCATGTCCCTGCCCCTGATCGCCATTCCCTGTTGCCGCCGCCAGCCGGACCAGCACCCGTTTCACCAGGTCGGGGAGAAATATATTCTCGCCGGGCTGGAAGTTGCCGGCTGTCTGCCGGTGCTGATTCCCGCGCTCGGCGACCGGATGGACCTGGCCGACCTGATCGGCCGGTTCGACGGGCTGTTGCTGACCGGCAGCCCGTCCAATGTCGAGCCGCAGCACTATGACGGCCCCGCGCCGCCGGCTGGGAATCTGACCGATCCGGAGCGGGACGCGACGACCCTGCCGCTGATCCGCGCCGCCATCGCCGCCGGGATCCCGGTGCTGGGCATCTGCCGCGGTCATCAGGAGCTGAACGTGGCACTGGGCGGCAGCCTGCATCAAGTGGTGCACGAGGTTGCCGGCCGGATGGATCATCGCTCCGACAAGACCGGCACGGCCGCGCACAAGTACCGGCTGGTGCATCCGGTGGCGCTGACGCCGGGCGGTCTGTTCCGGCGCTTGGCCGGGACGGACAGCATCGAGGTCAATTCCCTGCATGGGCAAGGCATTGATCGTCCGGCGAAAAATCTGGCGATCGAGGCGGTCGCGTCCGACGGCCAGATCGAGGCGGTCCGGCTGGAAGGCGCCGATTTCGTGGTCGGCGTCCAATGGCACCCGGAATGGCGACCGCAGGAAAATGCGTTTTCGATCAAGCTGTTCGAAGCCTTCGGCGCTGCCTGTGCCCGGCGTGCCGAGGCCCGTTCCCGCCGGGAATACGCCGCTTAACACCTGAACCGTCGATCGGTTTCATGCAGGGCTTGATCCCCGGGCATGCAACAAGCGCAGTTGTTGCGGCCCGGATACACCCCAAATGTTTTTACGAAGTGATCGAGGACCTCGCGTCCTGATCCCGATAAGGTTCCCCTGCCAAATCGGGCTCCCCCAACGGCACTTCAACCCCCCGACGCCCGGTCATCCCCCCTGACCGGGCGTCACCCTTTTCTACCCCCTGCCCATTCGCTTGACGCCCCGCGCGCCATGGTCGAGGATCTGCAGCTTCAAATTGCAGAAGGTGCCGCCATGGTCGTTTTCCGACGCGCCCGATGAGTCCGGTCCAGGCCACGCTGTGGCGCAAGGCCGCGATCGCGACGGCATTCGATCTGCGCAGGCGGCTGGGCGCCGGCGCCGCCGATCTGCACCAGGCCGGTGCGGTCACGACGCGCCGGGTTCGGGGGTTAATCGTCTCGACCGCCCGCGCCACGCGCCGTGCGCTGCACCGCCGCAGAATACAGGCACAGGCGGGCGCAGCGAGCATGGCCGCGGCACTCAACCAGCAGCGTCACGGCACCTGGCTGGTCCTGTTCGGCCTGCTGTTCACCCTGCTCTGGCTCCTGGCCGGCTGGATCGGCATGGCGAACGGCATCTGGCGCGGCATCCTGGTCGGGATCGTCACGCCGCTTGGCGTGAGCGCCCTGTTTCCCCTGCGCCGGTCCGTCCGATAAGTTATTTGCATTTGCATATATTTCGCGCGATGCTCTTTCCACCTGATGGAAGTCCGCCATCTGAGCGGATGCCGGGGAGGAAGTCATGCACGCTGCGGCGAAATCGACACCGGAACGCCAGGCGTTCTACGATCGGCTGACGCCGAACAATCTGGCCCCCTTGTGGGAAGTGCTCGGCGCGCTGATCACGCGCGAGCCGCACAGCCCCTGCGTCCCCGCCTTCTGGCGCTATGACGACGTCCGGCCGCAGCTGATGGAAGCCGGCCGGCTGATCACCGCCAAGGAAGCCGAGCGCCGGGTCCTGATCCTGGAAAACCCGGGCATGCCGGGCAAGTCCTGCATCACCCAGACGCTCTATGCCGGCCTGCAGCTGATCCTGCCGGGCGAGGTCGCCCCGTCCCACCGCCATACCCAATCGGCCTTGCGCTTCGTGATCGAGGGCAACGGCGCCTTTACCGCGGTCGATGGCGAGCGGACGCTGATGCGGCCCGGCGATTTCATCATCACGCCGAGCTGGACCTGGCACGACCATGGCAACGAAACGCAGGAGCCGATGGTGTGGCTCGACGGGCTCGATATCCCGCTGGTGGGCTTCCTCGACGCCAGCTTCGCCGAGCCGGGCAATGCCGAGCAGCAGATGGAGACCAGGCCGGCGGGCGACAGCCTGGCGCGCTATGGCATGGGGCTGATGCCGGTCGATTGGAAGCCGCAGACCCCAACCTCGCCGGTGTTCAACTATCCCTATGAACGCTCGCGCGAGGCGCTCGAAACCCTGAAGCGGGCGGACGAATGGGACCCGTGCCACGGGCTGAAGCTGCGCTATGTCAATCCCGCCACCGGCGGCTCGCCCATGCCGACGATCCAGCCCTTCATGCAGCTGCTGCCGGCGGGCTTCAAGACCGAGAGCTACCGCTCGACCGATGCCACCATCTATGTCGCGGTCGAGGGATCCGGCACGAGCCGGATCGGCGATCGGGTGTTCCATTGGCAGCCGCGCGACGTGTTCGTGGTGCCGAGCTGGTGCCCGGTCCGCCACGAGGCGGGGCCCGAATCCGTGCTGTTCAGCTTCTCCGACCGGCCGGTCCAGCAGGCGCTGGGCCTGTGGCGTGAAGCCCGCTGATTGAAGCCGCACCGGCGGCGTGCTTTCATGCGCCGCCGCCGCCATTTCCGTCCCTGTCTCGAGGTTTTTCATGACCTATGCCGTTCCCGCCCCCGCCATCGTCACGGTTCCCGTGGTCGGCGGCGATCCGTTTCCGGTGCGCCGGATCTATTGCGTCGGCCGCAACTATGCCGCCCATGCCCGCGAGATGGGCACCGATCCCGATCGCGAGCCGCCGTTCTTCTTCATGAAGCCGGCCGACAGCATCCTGGCCAACCATGCGACCATGGCCTATCCGCCCAAGACCAAGAACCTGCACCATGAGATCGAGCTGGTCGTCGCCATCGGCCGCCAAGGCAAGGACATCCCGGTCGCCGAAGCGCTCGACTATGTCTATGGCTATGCCGTCGGTCTCGACATGACCCGGCGCGATCTGCAGAACGAGGCCAAGACGACCGGCCGCCCGTGGGAGATGGGCAAGGGCTTCGACCAGTCCGCTCCTTGCGCGCCGATCCATAAGGCCAGCGACGTCGGCCATATCGGCAAGGGCGCCATCTGGGTCAAGGTCAATGGCACGACCAAACAGACCGGCGACATCAGCGACCTGATCTGGTCGGTCGCCGAAAGCGTGTCCTATCTCTCGGCTCTGATGGAGCTGTTCCCCGGCGACCTGATCTATTCCGGCACGCCGGAAGGCGTGGCCGCCGTGGTCAAGGGCGACAAGCTGGTCGGCCATGTCGACGGGCTGACCGATCTGGAAATCACGATCGGCTGATCGGTTTCGAGGCGGCCAGCAGCCTGGCCGCCTCGGCCACCGGCGCGCTCCATTGGCTTGGAGCCGGCTGGCGCAGCAGCCGCAGCGTCGGATACCACGGGCTGTCGGTCCGTCCGGTCAGCCAGCGCCAGCAAGACGAAAACCGGTCGAGCAGCCAGACCGGCCGGCCCAATCCGGCGGCCAAATGGGCCACCGAGGTATCGACCGTGATCAGCAGGTCGAGCTGGCTCATCAAGGCGGCGGTATCGGCGAAATCATGAAGCCACGGCGCCGCATCGAGGGCTGCCACCCCCGCCGGCGGCGCCCATTGCGCCGCGGCCGACCCGAGTTGCACACTGACGAACCCGGCCGGCACCGCCAGGATCGGCGCCAGCTCGGCAAAGCGCATGCTGCGCCGATGGTCGAGCCCGCCGGTCGGCGAGCCGGCCCAGACCAGCCCGACCCAGGGCCGGGGCAGGCCCGCCAGCCGTTCGGCCCAGGCCGCGCCGGCAATCGGATCGGCCGTCAGGTAGGGCGTGGCGGCCGGGATCGAGTCCAGATCGGTGCCGAACAGCAGCGGCAGGCTCATCAGCGGCACTTGAAAATCCAGCGGCCCGGTATCCTCGCCGTCGCCGACCACGGCCTGCACGCCCGGCACCGCCGCGGTCAGCCGCATGAGCGCCAGCGGCACGCGCACCAGCACTTCGGCGCCCCGTGCCGCCAGCAGAGGCGCATAGCGCAGCATCTGCAGCGTGTCGCCGAGTCCCTGTTCGTGGAACAGCAGGATCCGCGTCCCGGCAACTTGGGCCAAGTCGGTCAGGCGCGGCACGGTCGCCTCGGCCAGATCGACCGCCCGGCGCCGATGCTCGAACAGCGGCCAGCCTTCGGCAAACCGCCCGGCGCGCAACAGGGTCATCGCCCGGTTGCGCCCGATCTCGGCATCGTTCGGCGCCAGCAGATGCGCGGTCTCGTAGGCCGTGATCGCCTCGCCCAGCGCGCCGGCGAAATCGAGCAGATTGGCGATATTGGCCACGATCCGCGCGTTGCGCGGCGCCAGCGCATGGGCCTGGCGGAACAGGGTCAAGGCCTCGCCGAACCGGTCCAGCTCGACCAGCGCGCTGGCGAGATTACTCATGATGTCGAAGCGCGCCGGCGCCAGGCGCAAGGCCGCGGTCAAGGACGCCACCGCCGGTCCGAACTGCCGCAGGCCGCCCTGGGCCAGGCCCGCGAGATTGAACGCCTCGGTGTCCGCGGGCTCGCCGAGCAGCCGCACGGCCTCGTCGAATTTTCCGGCGGCAAGCGCCTGGCGAACCGCATCAAGACGGGCCTGCTGGGACATGGTGGTTCCGGGTAGCGCCTTTGGGGTTTCGCTTCTAGCATGTTCAGGCTATTCGGCTATCCCCGTCCAAACCACGGAAATCCTCCCCTGATGAAAATCGCGACCTGGAACATCAATTCGGTGCGTCTGCGCCTGGGCAATGTCGAGCGGTTCCTGGCCGAATCCGACACCGACGTGCTGTGCCTGCAGGAGACCAAGACGGTCGACGATACTTTCCCGGCGGCAGCGCTGAAGGCGGCCGGCTATACGCATCAGATGATCCACGGCCAGAAGAGCTATAACGGCGTCGCGATCGTCTCGCGCCTGCCGTTCGTGGCGACCGGCGACGCGTCCGGCGCGCACGGCTGGTGCGGCAAGGAGGATTGCCGGCACATCTGGGCGCGGCTCGCGGACGGCACCGAGGTGCATAATTTCTACATCCCGGCCGGCGGCGACATTCCCGATCCGGATCTCAACGACAAGTTCGCCCACAAGCTGCAGTTCCTGGACGAGGTCACGAGCTGGCTGGCCCGGCATACCGATCGCCGCAAGACCGTGCTGGTCGGCGATCTGAACATCGCGCCGCTGGAGCATGACGTCTGGTCGCACAAGGCGCTGCTGGGCGTGGTCAGCCACACGCCGATCGAAGTCGATAAGCTCAACCGGATGCAGGCCGCCGGCGGCTTCGTCGATGCGGTCCGCCATTTCACGCCGGCGGCCGAGAAGCTGTATTCCTGGTGGAGCTACCGCGCCAAGGATTGGGACGCGGCCGACAAGGGCCGAAGGCTCGACCATGTCTGGGTCACGCCCGACCTGATGCCAGGCGTGTCGAAGGCGGAGATCCACCGCCCGGTGCGCGGCTGGGAGCAGCCGTCCGACCATGTCCCGGTCACGGTCACGATCGGGTCATGACCAGCCTGTCCAACGGGCAGCCGATCGACCTGGTCATCTTCGACTGCGACGGCGTGCTGATCCGGACCGAGCAGCATTGCTGGGCGGCCGACTCGGCCGCCTTCACCGCCGTCGGCATCCCCATGACCGAGGAAGAGGTGGCGCTGCGCTGGACCGGCATCGCGTTCAAGGACATGTACCGGACCTTGGAGCTGGAACATGGCATCACCCTGCCGGCCGATTTCCATGACGGCATCGCCCAGACCGTCCGGGCCGCCTGCGTCGCGGCCGGGCCGGACCTGGCCGTGCCAGGCGTGCATGCGGCCGTCGCCGCGATCGCCCAGCGCAAATGCGTCGCCTCCTCCTCCGGCCCGGATTGGCTGGAGCGCTATATTTCCCAGATCGGCCTCTGGTCCGCCTTCGCGCCGAACGTGTTCAGCGCGGTCGAGGTCGCTCATGGCAAGCCGGCGCCCGACCTGTTCCTGCATGCGGCGCGACGGATGGAGGTCGATCCGGCGCGCTGCCTCGTGATCGAGGACAGCGTGCCGGGCGTGACCGGGGCGGCGGCGGCCGGCATGCGCGTGCTGGGCTTCACCCAGACCGCCTGGGATCCCGCGACCCATGGCGCCCGCCTGAGGGCGGTCGGCGCCACCACGACGTTCGACGATATGCGCGATCTGCCCGGCCTGATCCGGGAAGCAACTATTTCCTGAGGTCGGTATTGCCGGCGGCGTGCATCGAGACGACCTTGCCGGCCGGGTCCAGATCGAACGTCAGCTTCTCGCCGACCAACGCGCCGGCGGTGAATTTGAAGATGTTGGGGCCGACCGGGTCGAGCGGGATGCGGGTGCGCGCCGGATCGTTGAAGCCGGAATCCTGCCAGGTCAGGCGGCCGTCGATCAGCACGATCTCGGAATCGCGCCCCTCGTTGGTATAGCGGCCGACGAATTTCGACCAGGCCGGATCGGCGACGACGGGCGGTCGGCCGAGCGCTGCCGCGGCGGTGACCGGGCCGACCAGCGCGCCGAAGGCCTGGTCGACGAAGCGGGTCGGGCCGTTCTCGTCGGCATTGATCAGCACCACCACGGCCAGCTTGCTGACCGGATCGATATCGAGCCGCCCGGCATAGCCAGCCCCACGGCCGGCATGGCCGATCCGGCTCTGGTTGCCGACGCGGCGGGTCTCGAAGCCCAGACCCTGGCCGCCGGTCCAGTCCGGGAAGATCGCCTGAACCCGCAGCATCTCGCGCCGGCTCTCGGCCGACAGCACGTCGGACTCCGCGTCCGACAGGAAGAAGGCGGCGAAGCGCCCAAGATCGGCCGCGGTCGAGATCACGCCGGCGGCGCCGTACATGCCGCCCATCGGCATGAAGGCGCGCGGCTCGCGCGTGCCGTCGCCCTGACGATAGCCGTAGCCGATCGCGATGCCCTTCAGGTCCGCCGGCGGATTGACCAGGGTGTGCATCATGCCGAGCGGCTGGGCGATATGGCGCAGCACGTAATCCTCGAACCGCTCGTCCGATACCGCCTTGACCAGCTGGCCCAGGATGGCATAGCCGAGGTTGGAATATTTCCACAGCGTCTCGGCCGGAATCGCCGGTTCCTGGCGATCCAGATCGGCCATCAGCTGGTCGCGCGTCGGCATGACCCGGTCCTGCCATGACGTGCCGAGCGGCTCGCGCGGCAATCCGCCCAGCTGCAGCAGCAGCTCGCGGATCGTGACGGCCGGGTGCGGCACGCCGGCCAGATGGAAACTGGTCAGATGCTTCTGCACCGGGTCGTCCAGGTTCAGCAGCCCGGCATCGCGCAGCTGCATGATGGCGACGGCGGTGAACAGCTTGGTGATCGAGGCGACGCGGAACTGGGTATTCTCGGTCACCGGCACGCCGGCGGCGACATCGGCCTGGCCATAGGCATGGACCCAGAGCGGCGTCTGATCATGGATGACGGCGACGGCCATGCCCGGAAAGCCGCGCTTCGTCACCTCGCCGGCGAGCGTCTGGTCCAGCCCCTGCAGCGCCGCCTGCACCTTGGGGTCGGCCGCGACCGGATCGGCCGCCAGGGCGGGGGTCGCCAGCAGGGACAGCGATGCGAGGGCCAGCACCATTCGGTTCATCGGGTCAGCCTTCGGTCGAATGGGGGATGGTCTCGGCCTCGGCCAATGGGCCCTCGGCCAGGACCCGGCGCAACTGGGCGGTGGTGTTTTCCAGGCGCTGGGCGATCACCCGCATGATGGTGAGCGACATCTTGGGAAAATCGGTCAGCAGGCGGAAGAACAGGTCCTTGGAGATGCGCAGCGTGACGACGCGCGAGCGGGCGCGGATCGAGGCGGTGCGCGGCACGTCGCACAGGATGGCGATTTCGCCGATGAATTCGTTGCGGCCGACCCGGGCGACCGCACGGGCGCCGCCGGGTCCGTCGATCAGCACGTCGGCATCGCCCTCCATGATGATATAGGCGGCATCGCCCATGTCGCCCTGATGGAAGACATATTGATCCGGGTCGAACGTCACCCGCTCGCTGGTAAACGCGATCAGCTTGAGCTTCGCCGGCTCGATATCGGCGAACAGCGGGACGCGGCGCAACAGCTCGACCTCTTCCAGCAGGCTCATTTTTCCGCCTCAATCAGCTGATTCATTGCCGAGTCCGGGTGATCGAGTTCGGCGAAACCGCCTTGTTCGACGACCTGACCGGCTTCCATCACGACGACATGGTCGAAATGGCGGGCGAAGCGGGCGCGCTGCAGCACGATGATCATCGCCACATCCTTGCACTGCTCCTGCAGCCCCGCCAGGATTTGCTGCTGCGCCGACGGATCGAGCGACGCCATCGCCTCGTTCAGGATCAGCAGATCCGGCCGCTTGACGATCGCGCGGGCGATCGCCAGCTTCTGCCGCTGGGCCCCGGTCAGGCGCGAACCGCCGCTGCCGACCTGATAGTCGAGCCCGACTTCGCTTACCGCCGCATGCAGCTCCATGCGGTCGAGCACCTGGGTGACCAGCGACTGCACCCGGGCCGCCCCTTGCGCCGCATCGAACGCGACGGTGCCGAACAGCATGTTTTCCATGACCGTGGCCGAGCCGTTGTAGCGGTCGGGATCGAAGAATTCGATCTTGGAGCGCAGCGCCTCGGGCAGGTCGGCCCGGAACACCTGGCGCGCCTCGACGATGCGGCGGCGCAGGTCGGCATCGATCAGCCCCAGGCGATGGCGCGTCTCGATCAGGCGGAACGGCAGCGCCAGCAGCCGGGTCCGGTCGGCCGCGCGCAGCCGGCCGATGCCGCCCGACGCCCGATTGAGGATCGCCCGGTAATCCGGCAGCTCGTCATGGGCGATGAAGCTGAACTGATCGAAGAATTCATGGCCCGGCGCCAGGTCGGCGAACAGCTCGAGCATGGTCTCGGCCACCTTGAGCCCGGTCCGGATCAGGTCCTCGGTCAGGCCGACCTTGGTCAGCACCTGCAGCACATAGCGGTTTTCGGCCAGATGCCCCGCGGCGAAAGTGGCATCGACCGGCGTGCCGAACAGCAGATTGTCGCCGAACGTCAGGTTGGTGTTGTAGCGATCGGCCTCGAAGCGCTCGACCAGCCGATCCATGCCGGCCTCGACCAGCTGCTGGGCCAACGCCTTGCGCGCCTGGACAAAACCTTCGGCGACCGCCGGCCGGCGCCGGGCGTCGAGCCGGCCGCGCAGGCCCAGATGATAGATGTCGTCCTCGAGGCCGACGAGCTCGATCATCTCCAGCAATCGCCCGGCGATCGCCGTCGGTTCGGCGATGTCGGCCTGGGCATAATCGACCCAATCGGCCTGAAAGTCGAAATCGAGATTGCCGGCCCGGCGGGTCTCGAACAGGTTGCGCTGGCGCCGCTTCGCCGTGGCGGCGTCGTAGGGCGCCTCCGTCACCGGCCGATGCTTCAGCCCGAACAGCAGGTTTTCCCGGATGCTGGAGGCGAACATCCCGGCGGCGGCGCCGACATAGGCAATGCGCCGGCCGCTGACGGCATAGGGGATCTGGTTGAGATCGTGCCCGCCGATCAGGATGCGGCCGGCCGAGGGCACCAGCAGGCGCGCCAGCAACATGGCGAATTCGCCCTTGCCCGAGGCGCCGGTGCCGACGATCGCGATATGGGGGCCGAGCGGCAGCGACACGTCGAGCCCGTTCAGGATATGGGCCCGGTTGTCCTCGTTGTAGACCAGCTTGCTGACCGTGATCTCGCCGGCGAGGTGCGGGATCTCGCCCGGCTCGGTCATCTGCAGCGCGCGGTCGATCAGGCCGGGCGGCTGGAACTGCTCGACGACCTGCTCGTACTTGATCCGGCTGTCTTCCTTGATCTGATAGAAATCCAGCAGCTCCTTCCAGGGCGCGGCCAGATCCTTGTAGGCCGACAGCACGGCGACGAGCGAGCCGAACGACAATTGCCCGCGGATCACCAGATAGCCGCCGATCGAATAGAAGAAGAACGGCGTCAGCTGGTTGATCATGTTGTTGAGGAATTTGACGAAGAATTTCCGCTGGTAGATCTCGAACCGGATCTCGTAGATCCGGCCGAGCCGTTCGGCGAAATCGGCCAGCTGCAGGCGCGCTGAATCGTTGGCGTGGATCTCCTGGATGCCGCCGACCGACTCGCCGACCCGGTCGGCCAGCGTCCGGATGGTGCGGACCCGTTGTTTTCCCAGCTGGTTGACCTTGCGCTGCAGCTTGGGGATCACATACCCCTGCAGGGGATAGAGCGCCACGGCCGCCGCCCCCAGCACCGGGTCCTGCACGAACAGGAAGAAGATCGCGGTCAGCAGCGTGCCGCCTTGCTGGGCCGGCAGCGCGAAGGCGTCGCCGATGAAGCCACCGAGCGGCTCGACCTCGGACGTGATCATCGGGATCAGTTCACCGGGCGAGGTGCGTCGGAACTGCAACAGGGGAAAGCGCAGGATGCGGTGATAGAGCTCGAACCGGAGGCGGCGCAGCATGCGCTCGCCCAGGCGGCCCTTCAGCACGTTGATCCAATATTTGAACGCGCCATTGACGATGACCAGGGCCAGGAAGGCGCCGCACAGCACCGTCAGATACTGGGTCTGGTTCAGCCGGACGCCGTCCAGCATCTCGCGCAGGCCCTTGCCGTTGATCGCGTTGACGATCGTCTTGGGCAGATCGAGCGAAAGATAGTAGAAGGGCAGAGAGACGGCGGTCAGCGCCAGAACGGCTAGCTGATCGCGCAGACTGTACCTTAGGATGAATCCATAAATGGATTTATCCATCGGCTGCGATGCGGGAATGGGCCCGATCGCGGTCGGCGCCGCGGCCTCATGGGCGCGCGGTTCGGAAATTTGTTCGATCGTGGCGGGCTGTTCCGTCATGAAATGCTGGTATCCGGGCGCCCTGAGCTATGCGATGGTCGCTCGCCCGCCGAAGCTCCTCCGACGGTCAAGATGTTGTCTCCACGCCCACACAAGCGCGTCCTGATCTATAGCCACGACAGCATGGGCCTCGGTCACCTGAGGCGCTGCCGGACGATTGCGCACGCATTGGTCGATGCCGATCCGCGCCTGTCCGTCCTGATCTTATCGGGTTCGCCCATCATCGGCAGCTTTGATTTCCGCACCCGGGTCGATTTCGTGCGGGTGCCGGGCGTGATCAAGCTCCGGAACGGCGAATATACCTCGCTCAACCTGCCGTTCGCGATCGAGGAAACGCTGGAGATGCGCGCCTCGATCATGCGCCATACCGCGTCGATCTTCGATCCCGACCTGTTCATCGTCGATAAGGAACCGCTGGGCCTGCGCGGCGAGGTGCGGCCGACGCTGGAGCTGATGCGTGCCCGCGGCGTGCCCTCGGTACTGGGCCTGCGCGACATCATGGACGAGCCGGGCCAGCTGGAAGAGGAATGGCAGCGCAAGCATGTCATGCCGGCGCTGGAAGAGCTCTACGAGCAGATCTGGGTCTATGGCCTGCCCGAAATCTGCGACCCGCTCGAAGGATTGCCGGTGCCGGCCTCGGTCCGGGCCAAGATGCGCTACACCGGCTATCTGAAGCGCAGCGCCTCGACGCTCGCCGACGCCGGCGTCACCGCGCCGTTCGACGAGCCCTACCTGCTGGTCACCCCCGGCGGCGGCGGCGACGGCGAGACCATGATCGACTGGGTCATCTCCGCCTATGAGGCGACCGACGATCTGCCCTGGCCGGCACTGCTGGTGTTCGGGCCGTTCATGTCGAGCGAGCGCCAGACCGCCTTCGCCGCCCGCTGCGCGGCCAACCCGCGCCTGCAGGCCATCACGTTCGACGCCAAGCTCGAACGGCTGGTGCAGGGTGCCGCCGGCGTCGTCGCCATGGGCGGCTACAACACGTTCTGCGAGATCCTGTCGTTCGACAAGAAGGCGCTGATCGTGCCGCGGACCGTGCCCAGGCTGGAGCAGTTCCTGCGCGCCGAGCGGGCCCAGCAGCTGGGTCTGGCCCGCATGCTGGAGAATGACGAGATCCGCAGTCCCCAGGCGATGATCGAGGCGCTGCGCCGCCTGCCGGCGCAGCCGGTGCCGTCGGCGCGCCATGTCGAGGGGCTGCTGGGGGGGCTCGACCAGGTCAATAGCCTGGCGCTGGGCCTGATCGACCGCCCGACCGCGATCCAGCCCAACCAGACCGCGCGCCGCCACAGCCGCCCGTCGGCATGAGACGAATCGCCATCGTCGTCAAAGGCTATCCAAGACTGAGCGAGACCTTCATCGCCCAGGAGATCCGGGCGCTGGAACAGGCCGGCCTGACGCTCGAGCTGATCTCGCTCCGGCGGCCGACCGACCAGGCCGTCCATCCGATCCATCGCGAAATCGGCGCCCCGGTCAATTACCTGCCCGAATATCTGCACGAGGCGCCGCTGCGCCTGTTCCGCGCCTGGCGCCACGCCCGCCGCCTGCCGGCCTACCCGGCGACCCGCGCGCTGTTCCTGAAGGATCTGCGCCGCGATCCGACGCGCAACCGGCTGCGGCGCTGGGGCCAGGCGCTGGTGCTGGCGGCCGAGCTGCCGGCCGGGATCGCGCTGTTCTATGCCCATTTCCTGCATACGCCGGCCTCGGTCGCGCGCTATGCCGCCCGGCTGACCGGGCTGCCCTGGGCGGTCTCGGCCCATGCCAAGGACATCTGGACCTCGCCCGCCTGGGACAAGCGCGAGAAACTGGCCGATTGCGCCTGGGCGGTAACCTGCACCGCGGTCGGCCGCGACCATCTGGCCGCGCTGAGCCCCCCGGGCAAGCCGGTGCTGCTGGGCTATCACGGGCTGGATTTCCGGCGGTTTCCGGCGATGACGGCGCCACTCGACGCGCGCGACGGCCGCGACCCGGCCCAGCCGGTCCGGCTGCTGTCGGTCGGTCGCGCGGTCGCGAAGAAGGGCTATCCGGACCTGCTCGACGCGTTGGCCCGCCTGCCGGCGAACCGGCATTGGCGCTTTACCCATATCGGCGGCGGCGCGGGCGCGGCGGCACTCAAGGCGCGTGCGACGGCGCTGGGCCTGGCCGACCGGATCGAATGGCGCGGGGCCGCTGCCCAGGACGACGTGCTGACGGCCTATCGCGCCGCCGACCTGTTCGTGCTGGCCAGCCGGATCGCCGCGGATGGCGATCGCGACGGGCTGCCCAACGTGCTGATGGAGGCGCAGAGCCAGCGGCTCGCCTGCCTGGCGACACGGGTCGCGGCGATTCCCGAATTGATCGACCATGAACGGACCGGCCTGCTGGTCGAGCCCGGCGACGTGGCGGGATTGGCGGCGGCGCTGGATCGGCTGATCTCCGACCCGGATCTGCGCCAGACTCTGGCCAGTGCCGGCGCCGCGCGGGTGCGCGAGCGCTTCGGCTTTCAGGCGACGATCGACCGGCTTGCCGACTTGCTCGGCGCGGGGATCCTGGACGAGACGGCATGCGCGTCGGCTTCTACGCACCGCTGAAGCCGCCCGATCATCCGGTCCCGTCGGGCGATCGGCTGATGGCGCGGCTGCTGATCCGGGCGCTGCGCCTGGCCGGGCACGAGGTCCGGATCATGAGCCGGCTGCGCAGCCGCGACGGCGCCGGCGACCCGGTCCGCCAGGCCCGGTTGGCCGCCCTCGGTCGCCGGCTGGCCGACCGGATCCCCGGCGCCCTGCCGCCGGACCTGTGGTTCACCTACCACCTCTACCACAAGGCGCCGGACCTGATCGGACCGGTCGTGGCCGACCGGCTCGGCATCCCCTATGTCGTGGCCGAGGCGTCGTTCGCACCCAAGCAGGCGGCAGGACCCTGGGCGGCCGGCCATGCCGCGGTCGCGGCCGCGCTGGCTCGGGCCGATGCCGTGATCGGGCTGAACCCGGCCGATGCCGCGTGTGTGCGGCCGCTGCTGGCGGATCCCGCGCGCTACCACGCCCTGCCGCCGTTTCTCGATATCGAACCCTTCGATAGGGCCCGGGGCCGCCGCGATGCGAGACGCGCCGCCCTGGCCCGGGCGTGGCAGCTCGATCCGGACGAACCCTGGCTGATCGCGATCGCCATGATGCGGCCGGGCGACAAGCTCGCCTCCTATCGCGCTCTGGGGCAGGCGCTGGCCCTGCTGCCGGACCGGCCCTGGCGCCTGCTGGTGATCGGCGACGGCAGCGCACGCGACGCCGTGGCCGAAGCGCTGGCGCCGCTCGGCCGGCGCGTCGCCTGGCTCGGCGCGCTGGACCGCATTCCCGAAACCATCGCCGCCGCCGATCTGCTGGTCTGGCCGGCGCTGCGCGAGGCCTGGGGCATGGCGCTGCTGGAAGCGCAGGCGGCCGGCCTGCCCGTCGTGGCCGGCCGGGTCGGCGGTGTGCCGTCGATCGTGGCCGACGGCGAGACGGGCCTGCTGACGCCCGAAGGCGATGCGGCCGCCCTGGCCGACGCCATCGGCGCCTTGCTGGACGATCCCGATCGCCGCCGCGCCATGGGCCGCGCCGCCGTTGATTATGTGACGCGCGCCCATGCCCTGCCGGCCGCCGCCCGGCGGCTCGACGCCATTCTGCGGGGTGTGGCATGACGCCCTTCGCCGTGCTGCGCCACGCCCCGACCGCCTGGAACGAGGCCAGGCGGCTGCAGGGCCGGTCCGATCCGACGCTGAGTCCGCGCGGCCGGGCGGCGGCCCATCGCTGGGTGTTGCCGGAGGAGGTTGCCGGCTTCCGCTGGCTCGTCAGCCCACTGCGGCGCGCCACCGAGACCGCGGAGTGTCTGTCCCTGACGACCGTTGTCGAGCCGGCGCTGATCGAAATGGCCTGGGGCGACTGGGAAGGCCGGACGCTGGCCGATCTGCGCGCGGCCGATCCGGCCGGCATGGCCACGATCGAAGCGTGCGGGTTGGACCTGACTCCGCCGGGCGGCGAAAGCCCGCATCTGGTCCAGGCTCGGCTGCTGCCCCTGCTCGCGCGGCTGGCGGCGGAAGGACTTCCGACCGGTGCCGTGACCCACAAGGGCGTGCTGCGCGCGTTGCTGGCACTCGCGACCGGCTGGGACATGCGGAACGATCCGCCGGTCAAGCTGCGGCCGGCGACGCTGCATCTGTTCGACCTCGCCGCCGACGGCATGCCCCGCCTGGTTCAAGCCAACCTGGCGCTGGCCCGATGACGCGCGTGCTGATCCATGTCCAGCATCTGCTGGGCACCGGCCATCTGCAGCGGGCGGCCCTGGTCGCCCGCGCGCTGATCGCCGAGGGCGCCGTGGTCACGCTGGTCACCGGCGGCATGCCGCTGCCCGGCTTCACACTCGAGGGCGGCCGGGTCGTGCAATTGCCGCCGCTGAAGGCGACCGACGCCAGTTTCCGCACCCTGGTCGGCCCGGGCGACCGGCCGCTCGACCCGGCGATGCAAGCGGAGCGCCGCAAGCTGGTGCTGGCGGCGTTCGCCAACGCCCGGCCCGACATCGTCGTGACCGAGACCTATCCGTTCGGGCGCCGCGCACTGCGTTTCGAGCTGGAACCGCTGATCGAGGCGATCCGGGCGGCCCGGCCGCGGCCGCTGCTGGTCGCCTCGATCCGCGACATCCTGGTCGCCAAGCCGGATCCGGCCAAGCGCCAGGCCATGGTCGACCGGTTCCTGGCCGACTACGACCGGCTGCTGGTCCATGCCGACCCCCGACTGATCCGGCTGGAGGGCAGCCTGCCGGAGGCGGGGCAATTGACCCAGCGCATCGCCTATACCGGCTTCGTAGCGCCGGCCGCCGCCGTGGTGACCCCCGACACCCCCGCCGGCGAGGTCGTCGTGTCGGCCGGCGGCGGTGTCGTCGGCGCCGCCCTGCTGCATACGGCCCTGGTCGCCCGGCCCATGACGCGCTACGCCCGGACACCCTGGCGGCTGATCACCGGCCGCAATCTGCCCGACGCAGACTTCGATGCGCTCGCCGCCGAGGCCGATGACGGTATCGTGATCGAGCGGTTCCGTGCCGATCTGCCGGCCCTGTTCACCCGCGCCGCCCTGTCGATCAGCCAGGCCGGCTACAATACGGCGGTCGAACTGCTGCAGGCGCGCGTGGCCATGGTCCTGGTGCCCTTCGCCGAAGCCGCGGAAACCGAACAGACCCTGCGCGCCCGCCTGCTGACCCAGGCCGGCATGGCCCAGATGGTCGAAGCGGCGGACCTGGATCCCGCCCGCCTGGCTCAGGCGATCGACCGGGCCCAAGTCCCGCCGGTCCTGTCGGTCGATATGGACGGTGCCCGAACCGCGGCCCGCATGATCCTGCAAAGGACCGGCGATCCATGCTAGAGAGAAGCTGAAACGCCAGCATCCGCAGAAGGTTGTCCGCCCTTGAGCCTGTCCGCCCGCACCATCGTACCGTCCGGTCGGACGCGGGTCTGGGCGCCGCTCGAAGCGGAGTTGGCGGCCTGGGCCGCGGCCGGCCGGATCGCCCGCTTCTGGTGGCGCGACGATGACGCAACGGCACCGTCCGCGCCGTTCGATCGGCTGCTGGCACTGGCCGGCGACGCGCCGCTGGCGCTGGCCGTGATCCCCGTGGCCGCCACCGACGCCCTTGCCGACCGGCTCCGGACGACCGACAATGTGACCGTGTTGCAGCATGGAATCGCCCATATCAATCACGCGCCGGCCTCGGCCAAGAAGGCCGAGTTGGGTGCCGATCGCCTCGCCCCGGCGCTGGTGACCGAGCTTGTCGCCGGGCGCCGTCGGCTGGAAGCGCTGTTCGGCCGCCGGTTCCGGCCGATCCTGGTGCCGCCGTGGAATCGCATATCCGGCGATCTGGTCGCCTTGTTGCCACAAGCGGGATTCGTCGGCCTGTCGACCGCCGGGCGGCAGGCCGGATCGCCGTGCCTGCGTCAGGTCAATAGTCATCTGGACCCGATCGATTGGCACGGCACGCGCCGCTGCCGGCCTGCGGGCGATCTGATCGCGGAGACCGTGCGCCATCTGCGATCCCGCCGGCTGGACGTCTCCGACGAACCGATCGGCTTGCTGACCCATCATCTGCTCGACGATCGCGCGACCGAGCGCTTCGCGGCCGATCTGGCGGGTATCGTGCGCTCCCATCCGGCCGCGGCCTGGGTCTCGGTCGCGGACTTGTGGCCGGCATGAGCGAGCATCGCTATCCGGCCCGCAGTCTGCTGGAGGATTACGCCCGGGGCGCCGCCGGCCTGGTGTTTCTGGCTGTAGCCCTGGTGCCGATGCATTGGGTCTTGCATCTGATCTTCGGTCTGGTGGCGCTTCTGCTGCTGAGCTTCGGTGTCAGGACGTTTCTGCGCGGACGCAGCCGGATCGTGCTGGACGGTAGCGGCCTCGCCCTGGTCGGACCGGTCAACAAGCAGGTCGCCTGGAGTTCGCTCGACGGGCTGAAGCTGCGCTATTTCTCGACCCGGCGCGACCGCAAGCAGGGCTGGATGGAGCTGACAGTGCGCGGCGCCGGCGCCAAGCTGGCGGTCGAGAGCCAGATCGAAGGGTTCGAGGATATCGTCCGGGCCGCCGCCCAGGCGGCCGTCGCGCGCGGCCTGACCGTCGATCCGTCGACCGAGGGCAATCTCGCCGCGATGGACATGACCGTGCCGCGCGGGCAGGCCGCCGCCTGATGGCCGATCTGCTCGAGATCCGCGACCTCAAGGTCAGCTTCGCCACCCCGGCCGGTCCGTTCGAGGCGGTGCGCGGCGTGTCGTTTCGCGTACCCCAGGGCGGCACGGTGGCGCTGGTCGGCGAATCCGGTTCGGGCAAATCCGTGGTCAGCCAGGCGATCATGGGCATCCTGCCGGCCGCCGGCCACATCACCGGCGGTCAGATCCTGTTCGCCGATCCCAAGGCGTCCGGTCCGATCGATATCGCCGCGATGGACCCCGACGGACCGGCGCTGCGCGAGATTCGCGGCGGCAGCATTTCGATCATCTTTCAGGAGCCGATGACCTCGCTGTCGCCGCTGCACACGGTCGGCGACCAGATTTCCGAGGCGCTGCTGCTGCATCGGGAGACCAGCAAGGCCGGCGCGCTCGACTTGACCGCCGAGATGCTGCGGCTGGTGGGATTCAAGGACCCGCGCAAGGCGCTGGCGACATATCCGTTCGAGCTGTCCGGCGGCCTGCGCCAGCGGGCGATGATCGCCATGGCGCTGGTCTGCCGTCCGTCCCTGTTGATCGCAGACGAGCCGACCACGGCGCTCGACGTCACGATCCAGGCCCAGATCCTGAAGCTGATCCAGGATCTGCAGGCCGAGTTCGGCATGGCGTTGCTGATCATCACCCATGATCTGGGCGTGGTCGCCAATATCGCCGAGGAAGTCGTGGTGATGTATCGCGGCAAGATCGTCGAACAGGGCACCGCCCAGGATCTGTTCACCGATCCGCGCCATCCCTATCTGAAGGCGCTGCTGGCCGCCGTGCCGCGTTTCGACATGGGACCGGGCGACCGGCTGGTGCCGATCCGCGAGATTCCGCCGATCTCGGACACGAAATTCCTGGCGCCGCGCGCGATCGCCCATGTCGAGGGCGCGGCACCGCTGCTGACCATCCTGGGCCTGACCAAGAGCTATGCGACCCGCAAGGGCGGCCAGCCGGTCAAGGCGGTCGACGGCATCAGCCTGCAGATCGAAACCGGCGAATGCCTGGGCCTGGTCGGCGAAAGCGGCTGCGGCAAGACCACGCTGTCAAAGATGCTGCTGCGCGCGATCACGCCGGACGCCGGCCAGGTGCGCTTTCGCGACGGCGACAGCGAGATCGACGTACTGGCGCTCGAAGGCAGGGACCTGACCCGGTTCCGCCGCCGGGTGCAATATGTGTTTCAGGACCCGTTCAGCGCACTCAACCCGCGCATGACCGTGTTCGACATCCTGGCCGAGCCGCTGCTGGTCCACGGCATCGGCGATGCCGCGGAGCGGCGCGCCCGGGTCGAAGAGCTGGTCCAGCTGGTCGGACTCGACCGCAACCAGCTGAAGCGCTATCCGCATAGCTTTTCCGGCGGCCAGCGCCAGCGCATCGGCATCGCCCGCGCGCTGGCGCTCAATCCCGACCTGCTGATCTGCGACGAGCCGGTCTCGGCGCTGGACGTGTCGATTCAGGCCCAGGTGCTGAACCTGCTGAAGGACCTGCAGCAGCGGCTGGGCCTGACCTATCTGTTCGTATCGCACAATCTGGCGGTGGTCGATTACGTCGCCGACCGGATCGCGGTCATGTGCGCCGGCCGCATCGTCGAGCTGGCGCCGCGCCAAGCCCTGTTCCGCGACCCGCGCCATCCCTATACCAAGGCACTGCTGGCCGCCGTGCCGACGCCGGATCTGAATCATAAGCTGGATTTCGAGGCGCTGATGGGCGGCAAGGCCTCCAACCCCGCCGCCTGGCCCCTGCCCTATACCCGCGACGAGACCCATCATCCGGCGCCCGTCGATCTGGGCGGCGGCCACTGGGTCGAGGCGCTGGGGGTCGAAGCCCCGGCAACCGCCGAGGCCCTGTCATGAGGCGTCTGCTGGCGATCCTGGCGCTGCTGCTGGTTGGGGCCCAAGCCCACGCGCTGACCTATATCGAAACACCGTCGCTTGCGGCCGATGTCGCGGCCGGCAAGCTGCCGCCGATCGCCGAGCGGGTGCCGACCGACCCGGCGATCGAGGAAGGCCGACCGGGCCAGCCCGGCGGCGAGATGCGCGTGCTGATCGGCAGCCCGCGCGACACGCGCCTGATGGCGATCATCGGCTATGCCCGGCTGATGGCCTATACGCCCAGCTACGATCTGGTGCCGGACATGCTGGAAAGCGTCGATCAGAAGGAACAGCGGATCTTCACCCTGCATTTGCGCCCCGGCCATCGCTGGTCCGACGGCCAACCGTTCACCGCCGAGGATTTCCGCTATTGGTGGGAGGATGTGGCGAACAACCAGCTGTTGTCGCCGACCGGCCCGCCGGTGGCGCTGCTGCGCCAGGGCGAGAAGCCCAAGGTCGAGATCCTGGATCCGCTGACCATACGCTATAGCTGGTCGGAGGCGATGCCGACCTTTTTGCAGATGCTGGCGAGCCCGACCCCGATCACGATCTATCGGCCAGCGCATTACCTGAAGCAGTTCCACGTCAAATATGCCGACAAGGCCAAGCTGGCGGCGCTGATCGCGGACAGCCATACGCGCAACTGGGCCCAGCTGCACAATCGGATGGACAATCCGATCCGCAACGACAATCCGGACCTGCCGACGCTGGACCCGTGGATGCTGACGACCCGGCCGCCGTCCGAGCGCTTTCTGTTCGTGCGCAACCCGTATTATTACCGGGTCGATCGCGAAGGCCGGCAATTGCCCTATATCGACCGCGTCAATGCGGCGGTGGCCGACAGCAAGATCATCCCGGTCAAGGTCGGCGCCGGCGAGGCCGATCTGCAATCGCGTTACCTGCGCTTCGACAATTACACCTTCCTGAAGGCCGGCGAGGCGCGCAACAATTATCGGGTGCGGCTGTGGAAGACCGGCTATGGCAGCCAGCTGGCGCTCTATCCGAACCTCAACGTCGCTGATCCGGTCTGGCGCACGCTGCTGCGCGACGTGCGGTTCCGGCGCGCGCTGTCGCTGTCGATCGATCGGCACGAACTCAACAACGTCATCTATTACGGGCTGGCGCTCGAGGGGCAAAATACCATGCTGCCGGACTCGCCGCTCTATGACGAAAAGAACCGCGAGGCCTGGGCGCAATATGATCCGGCCCAGGCGAAGCGGCTGCTCGACGAGATCGGACTGACCAAGCGCAACAGCGAGGGCATCCGCCTGCTGCCCGACGGGCGCCCCCTGCAGATCGTGGTCGAGACCGCCGGCGCGGTCGCCGAGGAGGGCGACGTGCTGGAGCTGATCCGCGATACCTGGCGCGAGGTCGGCATCAAGCTGTTCGCCAAGCCGCTGCAGATCGAGCTGATGCACAACCGCATCTTCAGCGGCGAGACCATGATGGCGATCGATCGCGGGTTGCAGAACGGGCTGGCCAATGCCGAGATGAGTCCCGCGGCCCTGGCGCCGGTGCAGCAGGAAGACTGGCAATGGCCGCGCTGGGGGCAATATTACGAGACCCACGGCATGTCCGGCGAGACACCCGACATGCCGATGGGCATCGAGCTGATGAACCTCGAGCATGATTGGATGAACGCGACCGACTTCGAGGCGCGTCGGTCGATCTGGCAGCGCATGCTGGCGATCCATGCCGACCGGGTGCTGACCATCGGGCTGTGCGCCGAGGTGCCCCAGCCGGTCGTGGTCTCGGACCAGCTGCGCAACGTGCCCGAGCAGGGCATCTACAACTTCGATCCCGGCGCCTTCTTCGGCGTCTATAAGCCCGATCGCTTCTGGTTCGTCCCCGAAGCGCCGGCCGACCAGCCATCCTGAGGGCCAGCGGCATGTTCGGCTATATCGTCCATCGGCTGTTGGTCATGATCCCGACCCTGCTTGCGATCAGCCTGATCGTGTTCATCATCATCCAGCTGCCGCCGGGCGACTATCTGTCGACCTACATGGCCGAGCTGCAGGCCCAGGGCGAGGCGGTCGATCCGCAGAAGCTGGCCTATCTGCGCGAGATGTACGGGCTCGACCGGCCCGAGTGGCAGCAATATCTCTATTGGGTCTGGGGCCTGCTGCACGGCGATATGGGCTATTCCTTCGCCTATAACCTGCCGGTGACCCAGGTCGTCGGCGACCGGCTGTGGCTGACCTTCATCGTCAGCATCACCACCATCCTGTTCACCTGGATCGTGGCGTTCCCGATCGGCATCTATTCGGCGACCCACCAATACAGCTGGAGCGACTACGGCCTGACCTTCCTGGGCTTCGTCGGGCTGGCGACGCCGAATTTCCTGCTGGCCCTGGTCATGCTCTATTTCGCCAATACCTGGTTCGGCATCTCGATCGGCGGCCTGATGGACGACCGTTTCATCGGCGCGCCCTGGAGCCTGGCCAAGTTCGGCTCGGTCCTGGCGCATCTATGGATCCCGGTCATCGTCATCGGGACGTCCGGCACCGCCGGCATGATCCGCCGGTTGCGCGCCAACCTGCTGGACGAGTTGCAGAAGCAATATGTCGTGACCGCGCGCGCCAAGGGCCTGTCGCCGTTCAAAACGCTGATGAAATACCCGCTGCGCATGTCGCTGAACCCATTCATCGCCGACATCGGCACGCTGCTGCCGCATGTCATTTCCGGCTCGGCCATCGTGTCGGTCGTGCTGTCGCTGCCGACCACGGGACCGATGCTGCTCGACGCGCTCCGGGCGCAGGACATGTACCTGGCCGGCTCGTTCCTGATGTGCATGTCGCTCCTGACCGTGGTCGGCGTGTTCCTGAGCGATCTGGCGCTCGCCGCCCTCGACCCGCGCATCCGGCTGGGCGCGGGGAGTAGCAAATGAGCGAGCCCGAACAGCCGCTCGCCCATTTCGTCTCGGACGAGCCGTTCGAGCCCAACCGGGTCGAGGCGATGAGCCCGGCCCAGGAGCGCTACTATCGCGCGTCGCAATGGCGGATGATGTGGTGGAAGCTGAAGCGCCACCGCTTGGCCGTCATCTCCGGCGCGATCCTGGGGCTGCTGTATCTCTCGACCCTAGTCAGCGAGATCCTGGCGCCCTATGGCGTCCATAGCCGGCACACGGATTTCATCTTCGCGCCGCCGCAGCAGGTTCATCTGTTCGATCAGGGCCGCTTCGTCGGGCCGTTCGTCTATGGCTTCGACTATAGCCTGGACATGAGCAACCTGCAGCGGGACTACAGCCCGAACCTGGGCCAGGTCCAGCCGATCCGGTTCTTCTGCCTGGGCGACGATTATGATTTCTGGGGCCTGATCCCCGGCCGGTTCCATCTGGTCTGCCCGGCCCAGAACGGCACCCTGTTCCTGCTCGGCACCGACCGGCTCGGCCGCGACATGCTGTCCCGCGTGATCTACGGCACGCGCATCTCGCTGACCATCGGGCTGATCGGCATCTCGATCAGCTTCACGCTCGGCATCATCATCGGCGGCTTGGCCGGCTATTACGGCGGCTGGGCCGATGCCATCACCCAGCGCGTGATCGAGATCATCCGGTCCTTTCCGGAACTGCCGCTGTGGATGGCGCTGTCGGCGGCGCTGCCGGTGACCTGGAGCCCGCTCTGGGTCTATTTCGGCATCACGCTGATCCTGGGCTTTCTCGATTGGACCGGGCTCGCCCGCGCGGTGCGCTCGAAATTCCTGGCGCTGCGCGAAGAGGATTTCGCCACCGCGGCCGTGCTGATGGGCGCCTCGCCTCGGCGCGTGATCTTCCGCCACCTGCTGCCGAGCTTCATGTCGCATTTGATCGCGTCGGCGACGATCTCGATCCCGTCGATGATCTTGGGCGAGACCGCGCTGAGCTTCCTGGGCTTAGGATTGCGCTCGCCGATCACCAGTTGGGGCGTGCTGCTGAACGAGGCGCAGAACATCAATGTGGTGGCACTGTATCCCTGGCTGATGCTGCCGGTCGTGCCGGTCTTCACCGTGGTGCTCGCCTTCAACTTCTTCGGCGACGGGCTGCGCGACGCGGCCGATCCCTATCGCTGAGCCGGCTGCGAGACGTGCAGCACCCGGAAGCGGTGAGCCGACATGCCGGGCGCATCGAAGCGCGCGTGCAGCAGACGCCAGCCGGTCGGGTCCAGACCGACGATATCGGCGGCATGCTCCTGGGTGATCAAGGCTGCAATGTCGGTGCCTTCGGCCACCGTTTCCTCGACCAGGTCGAGCGTCCGGACCGAACCGGCCGGCGCCGTGATTTTGAGCGGCAACCAGGTGCGGACTTGCGGCCGGCCGAAGCTGGCGACCACGGCCGCGAAACCGGCATGGGCCAGAAATCCCTGCAGCGCCTCGGGCGAGTGCCAGACATAGAACGGCGCGTAGCGGTTGGCCACGGCGCCGTCGCGCCCGGCCTCGGACATCAGGAACGCCTTGAACAGCAGCCCCGGGAAATCGTCGAACGCGCCGCCCCTGGTCGCGACCCGATCGACGATCCGGCCCATGTCGTAGTCGGCCGGCAAGGTGAAGACATATTGCATGGCGATCATGGCAAGGCTCCCGAGGTGGCCCGTCCTACATGAACGCTCGCGGCCCATTTGAAAAATTGATAGTTTCAAAGGATCGCATGAGCGGAGCCGATCGATGCGCCTGACCAATCTCGACATGGACCTGCTGCGCACGCTGTCGACCGCGATGGCGCTCGGCGGCTTCGCCCGCGCCGCGGCCCAGCTCGGCCGCTCGCAATCGGCGGTCAGCCTGCAGATGCGCAAGCTGGAGGAGCAGTTGGGCGTGCCGCTGCTGCGCAAGCAGGGCCGCGGGCTGGCGCTGACCGAGGCGGGAGACGTGGTGCTGGGCTATGCGCGCCGCATCCTGGCGCTGAACGACGAGACGGTCGCGGCCGTGCGCGGGCTGGATCTGTCCGGTGCCGTGCGATTGGGCCTGCCGCAGGATTTTGCCGAGACCTGGCTGCCGGACGCGCTCGGCCGCTTCGCCCGCGCCCATCCGCAGATCCGGATCGAGGCGCGGGTCGACCGCAATGCCGCCCTGCTGGACGATCTGGCCGGCGGTCGTCTGGATCTGGCGCTGCTGTGGGGCGAGGAGACCCGGCCGGGAGCGGACCTTTTGGCGCGCCTGCCGATCCACTGGATCGGACGCGGCGATATCGAATTTCCCGCCGACGCACCGCTGCCGCTGATCCTGTTCGCGCCGCCCTGCGCATTTCGCGCGGCCGGGCTGGCCGCGCTCGACGGCATCGGCCGGTCCTGGCGGCTCAGCTTCACCAGCCCGGCGCTGGGCGGGTTGTGGGCGGCCGCCGCCGCCGGTTTGGGCGTCACGATCCGCACCCGCGTCGGGCTGCCGGCGACGCTGCGCATCCTCGGCGGCCTGCCGGCCCTGCCCGATATCGCATTGACCCTGCATCGGACCGCCAGCAGCACGCCGGCGATCGACCGGCTGAAGGAGATCCTGGTGCAAACCTTGGCCGACAGTCTGGGCCGGAGTCTGGCGGCATGATGCTACGCTCGCTGCTCCTGGTGCTGCTCGTCCTGGCGTCGCCGGCCCGCGCTGAAACCATGCTGCGCCGGGTGATCGCGGCCGACCTCACCTCGCTCGACCCCCATCTGATTGGCGGCGAGTACGAGACGGTCGTCACCGCCGACCTGTTCGAGGGCCTGACCGTCTATGGTCCGGACGCCTCGATCCAGCCGGGCCTGGCCCTGCGCTGGGACAGGGCGCCGGACGGTAAAAGCTATGTCTTTCATCTACGCCCGGGTCTCGTCTGGTCCGACGGCAGCCCGCTGACGGCCGAGGATTTCGTCTATTCGCTGCGGCGCGCGCTCGATCCGGCCACCGGCGCGCCCTATAGCGAAATCCTGTATCCGATCGTCGGCGCCCGGGCGATCGCCGAGGGCACGGTCAAGGACCTGACCACGCTCGGCGTAGTCGCCCTCGATCCCGTAACCCTGCGCATCGCGCTCGACCAGCCGGCCGCCTTCCTGCCCGCCATCCTGGCCCATTCCATGGCGTTTCCGGTGCCGCAGGCGGTGATCGCGCGCTGGGGCGGGGACTGGATCCGGCCGGAACATTTCGTCGGCGACGGCGCCTTCACGCTGGGCGAATGGGTGCCGCAGAGCCGCCTCCGCTTCCGGCGCAATCCGCTTTATCACGCGGCCGCGACGGTCGCGCTCGACCGGGTCGATTGGCTGGTGATGCCCGACGAGAACGCGGCCTACAAGGCGTTCCGCACCGGTGAGGTCGATCTGGCCGACCTGCCGGCCCGGCTGCTGCCGGAGGCCCGGCGCGCGCTGCCGGCGGCGCTGCACGACCAGCCTCAGCTGAACACCCGTTATGTCGAGATCGACATGGCCCGGCCGCCGTTATCGACCGACCATCGGTTGCGCGAAGCGCTGGCCTTGGCGCTGGATCAGACGGCGCTAGAGACCAAGGTCGTGAAGCAGGGCGGCACGCCGGCCTTCAGCTACGTGCCCGACGGCATGCCCGGCTATACGCCGCCCAAGCAGTCGTTCGCGGCCCTGCCGATGGCCGAGCGCCTGACCCGGGCACGCCAGCTCTGGACCGAAGCCGGTTACGGCCGCGAGCACCCGCTGACGCTGGATTTCCTGACCGACGACCTGCCGGACTACGTGCTGGAGGCGAAGGCGATCGCGACCCTGTGGCAGCAGGCCTTACCCGGCCTGACCGTCACGCTCGATACCAACGAATATCAGGTCGTGAACGCCCGGCTGGTCCGGCACGATTACGAGATCTCGCTGTCGAGCTGGAACGCCGATTTCCCCGATCCATGGAATTTCCTGGCGGCCTGGCGCCGCGACGCCGGCACGACCAACGTCATTGCCTATGCGAACGCCGACTATGAGGCCGCCCTGGACCAAGCCGAAGCCCTGCTCGACCCGCGTGCCCGCATGGCGCAGCTCGCCCAGGCCGAGCGGCTGCTGTTGGACGATGATGTCATCCTGCCCTATGGCTTCGGCAGCGACCGCACCCTGGTCGGCGCGGGTGTTTTCGGCTGGCAGGCGAACGCCCAGGGCATCCATCTCAGCCGATACATGGGCGTAGCCCGTTAGGCCAGGTAAGTCCGAAAGCTCAGACGGAAAGAACACCCGAGTGCCCGCTGCTCTATTCGGCGAGACTCTTACCACCGTAATGGGGCTGGAAATCGCTTTGAAACATACACCGTGCAACCTGCCGTCCGTAACCAGAGGCCAGCCGGCGACGAACGCCGGCTTCGATGAAGGACGGTGCGCCGATGCGAAACGCGAAATTCAAGCTTTATCATGATGCCGCTCTGCGCAGTGCACGGGTGAAGTGGCTGCTCCACGAAATCGTCGGAGATGATTTTGTCGTGGAATATGTTGATATCTACGCGGCCCAGCAGTACGGGGCGGATTATCTGGCGATCAATCCCAACCATAGCGTTCCAGTCCTGGAGATCACCTTGGAAAATGGTGAGTCCATGAAGATGGTCGAGAGCGCCGCAATGATAACCTTGCTGGCGGACGCGTTTCCAGAGAAGGGTTTGGCGCCTGCGCCAGATCAGCTCTCCTTCGAGCGAGCCGACTATCTGCAGCTCGTCCATTTCGGCGCGTCGATCGATATGATGCTATGGCAGATCCGTATCCACGAACATATCTTGGCAGAGGCCGAAAAGGATGTGCGGACGGTACGCCGCTACAAGAAGAAATTCGCCACGGAAGCGGAGCCTCAGCTTCGCAGGCGTCTTGAAAGAACGTCGTTCATCTGCGGTGACAAATTTTCCGCTGCGGACTGCATCATCGCGCATTGCGTCATGTGGGCTCAGATTCACGAGCTCTGTACCCACGACGTCTTCAAACGCTACCTTGCCCGCGTTTCGGAGCGTCCCGCCTTCGCTAGCGCTTTTTCCGACGCCCACCGGTTCATCCGCGAAGTGCCTCCGGAGAGCCCCGTCGTTCGGCTGTTCACCGGCTGAGACGATGGGCATCGGTCCAATGACCGATGCTTTGCCTGGATATCCGGATGCGGTCCTTGCTGGATATGGGCCTATCCTAAAGCGTCAGGATCATGCCTTCGCGCGCGATGAGCGTGCCCGGGCGTCGGGCGGCCACCTCCAGGCCGAGCGCGTCGAGCTGGGCATCCGTGCGGCGCGGCGCGTGGTGGAAGATCACCAGCGTCTTGGCGTGCGCCGCCTCCATCAGCTTGATGCCTTCCTGCCAGGTCGAATGGCCCCAGCCAATCTTGCTCTCATATTCGGCGTCGCTGAACATGGCATCATAGATGACGTAATCGGCGCCCTCGATCAGGCCCAGGACATTGTCGTCGAGCCGGCCGGGGAAATGTTCCGTGTCGGTGACATAGCACAGCGAACGACCGCCATAGTCGATCCGGTAGCCGGTCGCATTGTTCGGGTGATTGAGCGGCGCGGTGCGGACCGTGATGCCCGGATGCGGCCAGAGCGTCTCGCCGGCGTGGAAATCGATGAAGGTCTTGTCGGAATGCAGCGCGTTGACCGGAATCGGAAACAGCGGGTCGGTCATCATGGTGTTGATGACGTCCTCGACATTCCGTTCGGGCGCCAGATGGCCGGCATAGAATTTCAACCGGTTGGCGGCGCTGAACGCCGGCATGAAAAATGGAATCCCGACGATATGGTCGAGATGGGTGTGGGTCAGGAAGATGTCGAATTCGAGCGGCCCGGTCTCGGCTTCCAGATTGTTGCCGAGCAGCCGGATGCCGCTGCCGGCATCCAGAATCAGGCGCTGCTTGCCGCAAACGACTTCGAGGCAGGGGGTATTGCCGCCATAGCGCACCGTGTCCGGTCCCGGCACGGCGATACTGCCGCGCACACCCCAAAAGGTACAGGTGAAGGGCCCTGGGGCCGAGCCGGTCGGGCCGTTGTGTTCGCTCACAGCGCTCATGCCTCAGCTTGCCAATCCTGTCGGCCTCGCGGCCCGCTCTACGGCACTAGACGGTAGCCACCCGGTTCCGTAATCAAAAGTTCTGCCTTGGACGGATCGAGCTCGATCTTCTGCCGCAGACGGTAGACGTGCGTTTCGAGTGTATGCGTGGTCACGGCCGCATTATAGCCCCAAACCTCGTTGAGCAGCAGCTCGCGACCGGTCGGCCGATCGCCAGCCCTCAACAGGTATTTG
>Ga0302235_10000337_pt1 | contig 38560 bp, 37 predicted proteins | sample II_Palsa_N3_3_FD_193577 | JGI IMG/M metagenome (GOLD analysis project Ga0302235, IMG submission 193577) | Peat permafrost microbial communities from Stordalen Mire near Abisko, Sweden - II_Palsa_N3_3 | ecosystem: Environmental > Terrestrial > Soil > Palsa > Peat permafrost | place: Sweden...
TGGTTAGGCGCGGGTGAAGCGGCGGCCGGCGACCGGGGAGACGTCCTCGTCCAGGCGGACGGGCTGCTCGGGTTCGCCGTCGTGGGCGGCGGCCTGCGCCTCGAGCATTGCCAGACGCTCGGGGGTCAGTGCGGTCGCGTCCTCGTTCTCGGCGAGCCACTCGCGGGCGGCGGCGGCGGCGTCCTCGTCGCGGACGACCGTCTTGCCGGCCGCGTAGTAGCGGTCGATCTCTGCGAACAGCTCGTCGACGAGGCGGTCGGTCGGGACCTTCTTGAGCGGCTCGCCGCGCGAGTAGATCATTCCCATGTCCTTGGCGCCGGTGATCCCGAAGTCCGCGTGGCGGGCCTCGCCGATGCCGTTGACGGCGCAGCCGAGAACGGACACCTCGATCGGATCCTCGTAGGCCTCGAGCCGCTGCTCGATCTCGGCAACGACGGTGTCCATGTCGAACTGGAGGCGACCGCACGTCGGGCAGGCGATCAGCACGGGGCCGCGCTCGCGGAGCTTGAGCGCCTTGAGGATCTCCCAGGCGACCTTGACCTCCTCCTCGGCGTGGAAGGTCGAGAGCGAGATCCTGATCGTGTCGCCGATCCCGTCGGCCAGCAGCGTCCCCAGCCCGACCGCCGACTTCAGCGACCCCGACCACTTGGTTCCGGCCTCGGTCACGCCGAGGTGCAGCGGGTAGGGGATCTTGGCGGCGAGCATCCGGTTCGAGGCGATCGTGTTGGGAACGCTGGTCGACTTCATCGACACCTTGAAGTTCGTGAACTCGAGGCTCTCCATCAGCTCCACGAAGCCGAGCGCCGCGGCGACCAGCGCCTCGACCGGGTTGGTGTACTCGAGCTCGCGCAGGTGCGCCGGGAGCGAGCCGGAGTTGACGCCGATTCGCAGCGGCGTCCCGAGCTCCTTGGCGCGCTGGGCGACCTGCGCGACCTTGTCTGGACCACCGATGTTCCCCGGGTTGAGGCGCACGCAATGCGCGCCGGCGTCGAGCGCCTTCAGCGCCAGCGTGTGGTTGAAGTGGATGTCGGCGATCACCGGGATCGGCGACTGCGCGACGATCGTCTTGAGCGCCTCCGCGTCCTTCTCGCGCGGCACCGCGCAGCGCACGAGGTCGGCGCCGGCGTCGGCCACGCGCCGGATCTGCGCTATCGTCGCTGTCAGATCAGCTGTGTCCGTCTTGGTCATCGTCTGGACCGCGACGGGCGCGCCTCCACCAATCGGCACGGTGCCGACGCGGATTTGGCGCTCTGACGGCATGTGCCCAGTGTAGACGCGCGTCGCCGACCTCCTGGTCGCCGTGCGGACGCCGGCGCAACTCCGACCACCCCACCAGGTTCCATAGGACGATGCCCTCACTCAAGCGACTATCCCAAGGCCTCGCGGCCGCGGCGATCCTCACGGCGCTGACCGCGCCGGCCGCGCACGCCTCCACCACCCAGCAGTTCGTGATCCAGGACGATGCGGCGCTTCGTGCCAACACGCTCGGCGCGCTGACGACGATGCGCGGCCTCGGCGTAACGATCGTCAAGGTGACCGTGCGCTGGAGCTCGATCGCCCCGAACGCCGCATCGCACTCGATGCCGCGGCACTTCACCGCCTCGAATCCGGCCTCGTACCCGGCCGCGAACTGGGCGTTCTATGACGCGGTCGTGCGCGACGCGAAGATCGTCGGAATCAAGGTCGGCTTCACGGTCACGAGTCCGGCGCCCCTGTGGGCGACCGGTTCCGGCTTTCCGAAGGGGAGTCTGCCGGGAAATGCCTACGTCTGGAAGCCGTCGGCGCCTGACTTCGGCGCGTTCGTGCAGGCTGTTGGCAAGCGCTACAGCGGAACCTACAGACCCAACCGCAAGACTGCGCCGCTACCTAGGGTGAGCTGGTGGTCGATCTGGAACGAGCCCAACTACGGACCCGACCTCGCTCCGCAGGCGATCGACAACGACACCATCTACACGGGCGCCGGCATGTACCGGCAGCTGCTCGACCACGCCTGGGGCGCGCTCGCCGCAACCGGCCACACGCCGAAGAAAGACACGATCCTGATCGGCGAGACCGCCCCCCGCGGAGTCGTCGGCAAGGGCTTCCCCGGCAACTTCTCGGGCACGGTGCCGGTGACCTTCCTGCAGACGCTCTACTGCGAGAACTCGGCCAACCGGGAGCTGACCGGCGCCGCGGCCGCAGCCAACGGCTGCCCCGGCAACGCCGGCGCGGTCCGTGCCCAGAACCCAGCGCTGTTCGACGCCAGCGGCTACGCCGCCCACCTGTACGCGCAGGGCGTCCCGCCGACGATCCCGACCTACCAGTGCGGGATCAACAAGTTCTGCTGGAACGCCGCAACCAAGCAGAGCAACCCAGGCTACCTCGACTTCGCTGAGGTTTCGCGCTTGACGAAGCTGCTGGAGCGCCTCGCCGGCCACAGCTTTCCGATCTGGAACACCGAGTTCGGCTACTGGACGAATCCGCCGGACAGCGCCAACAACGCGGTCGAGCGCCGCGAGGCCGTCAGCCCCGCAACGGCGGCGCTGTACATGAACTGGGCCGAGTACCTCAGCTACGAGAACCCGCAGATCGCGAGCGACGATCAATACCTCCTGGTGGACCCGGTCAGCTCCGCGTTCTCGACCGGCCTCGAGCTGAACAATGGCGTCAAGCTCGCGACCTACGCCGCCTATCGCACGCCGCTGTTCATGCCCGTCACGACGGCGACTCACGCCACCTCGCTGACCGTGTGGGGCGCCGTGCGGCCGGCCGACGTGCTCGTCTCTCGGCACGTCAAACCGCGGGCGATGATCCAGTTCCAGGCCGCCTCGCGCGGACCGTGGACGACCCTCCAGACGGTCGCGATCAAGAACTCGCGCGGCTACTTCGACGTCCGGGTCCCGTTCAAGCAGAGCGGCTCGGTACGGATCGCGTGGACCAACGGCGTGACCCAGTTCACGAGCCGCACCCAGCAGATCAAGCTCGGCTGACGCGTCAGCTGCCGGCGGCGGGAGGCGGCGTGCCTCCGCCGCCAGACCCGCGCCTGCTCGCGTAGTACGCGAGGCCGCCGCCTGCTAGCACGATCACGATCACGACCGCGATCAGCGGGCCCGACAGGAACGAGCCACCGCCAGCGCCCGAACCGGTGCTCACATGGACCTTCCGCCCGGTCTGGCTGTACAGCTGGTCCTGGATGACCGTGTAGCACGGCGTGTATTCCTTGATCTGCGCTGGCATCGTCGCGAGTGCGTGCTCCAGTTGCGCCGACGAGTAGTGCTGCGTGAGCTTGTAGCCGTGCTCGTTGCAGTCGACTGAGGGTGACTGTGCCGCCACGGCGTTGCCGGCGGCGATCGCCAGGCCGCCGGTGAGGAGGCAGACGCAGGTGAATAGCTTGACTACGCGCATTGGGCGGGAAATCTACGGCTTGCAGCGGTGGAACGACGGCTCGTGCTCCGGTTAACGCTGGAACAGGACCGAGGGTTTCGCCGATGGGGTGGCGGCAAACAAAGCCTGCGCCCGGCTTGCGATCCACTGCGTCGACTGGTTCCACGCCGGCGCGATCTCGAATCGCCACACCTCGATGTCGTAGCTGACCTGGGTGGCGACGAGGAGCCGCACGCCGCGAGCTGGATGCGGTACGAGCATCATCGCCGGATCGCCGACGACGTCGACCTCGGCGACGCGCACGGCAGGCGATGGGGTCGGGCCGCCGAGATAGCTGAAGCGCACGTCCGGCAGGTAGATCGCGAGCGGCTGCTCGGCGGCGTTCTGGTCCTCGGCGACGATCAGCCGCGGCCCGATCGGCTGGCCCAGGGCGGCGGCGGCGCCGCGCCAGTCGTCGCGCTGGAGCGCCGGGTCGCCGGCGATCTTCACCCCGGCCCAGAGGAACACCGCGAGCAGCAGCGCCGCCAGCGCCAGCCCCGGAATCCGCGCCCGCGGGACGGTGCACGCCGCCCCGAGCGCGACCGCGAGCGGGACCCATGCCCCGATGAAGTTGCGGTTGTAGACGTAGTCGTGCCCGAGCCAGGCGAGCACGATCGGGACGAGCACCACGCACAGCCCGAGGGCACTCGCCAGCGCGGCGCCGCGTCGCTCGTGTGCCGCGCCCCCGCGCCACAGCAGCAGCGCTGCGACGGCAGCGAGGCCGGCCGCCCACAGCAGTCCGTAGGAGACGAGCGAGCTCCCGCTCAGATACACCTGCGAGACGCCGAAGTCGGCCGCTGTCGCATTGACGCGATCCGACAGGCGCAGATGGGTGAGCCAGTTGAGCGGGTGCGAGGTATCGCCGATCGCGAGCGGCAGCACCGCCGCCTGGACTGCCGCGAGCAGCCCGCAGGCGAGCAATGTCGTCCGGTCGCGCCGCCCCCACAGCAGCCACAGCGCCTCCGGCGCGATCAGGAAGGCGGCGAAGAAGTGAGTCAGGATCGCCAGCGCCGAGCTGAGTGCCCAGAGCGCGACCTCAGCGCGGGCGCCGGTGCGCGCGGCGCGCGCCGTGTACAGGAATGACAGCGCGCCGAGCAGCGCGAACAGCATGTACGCGCGTGCCTCCTGCGAGTACCAGATCATGAACGGGCTGGCCGCCGCGAACGCGGCGGCGACGACGCCGGCCGCCTTCGAGACCAGCTCACGGCCGCACATGTAGACGACCGGGATCAGCGCGACCCCGCAGACCGCCGACAGCGACCTGATCCCGAGCTCGCCGGCGCCGAACACTCGCGTCCATACCCAGGCGAGCGCGAAATACAGCGGCGGCGTTGTTTCGTTCAAGCGCAACGCGTCCAGCATCTGGCCGAACGACAGGCCGACCTCATGGACGGTCGTCGCCTCGTCCACCCAGAAGCTCTGAGTCGTGATCGTCGCGAAGCGCAACACGGCCGCGACCGCGGTGATCGCGGCCACCAGCCAGACCTCGGGGCCGACCGAGGGGCCGTCGCCGCGCCCGTGGGCACGTCCGCGTATCCTCGCCGCGACGCCGGTGGTGCGCGGCTCTGCAAGCATCTGGGCCAGTGTAAGCGGGGCGCCCGGCCTGGCGGGGATGCGGGCGCACGCGCTACTTCCGTGCCGCGCGGCCGTTTTCAGCCTGCAACAAGTGATCATCGTCTCAGCAAACCGCACCGCGCCGCGGCGCCGCGTCAGGCTCCTCCTCGCCGCAGCCGCGCTGCTCGGCGCCCTGTCGCTCTCTGCCTGCGGCGGCAGCCTCGTCGGCGGCGGTCCGAGCGTTGGACGCGGCCACACCCTCGAGTCGATCATCGAGGCACACGGCCTCGTGATGGACGACCCGGTCGCCGCGCTGGCGCTGTTCAAGCAGCTCGGGGTCGATCGGGTGCGGGTGTACATCGCCTGGGAGACGGTCGCGCCCGACCCGGAGTCGCGGCGGGGCCCGTCCGGCTTCGACGCGGCCAACCCGGCGGCCTACCCGGCGGGCGGTTGGGCGCCGTACGACGCGATCGTTCGCGTCGCCGCCGCGGACCGGATCGGGCTCGATCTGACCGTCGGCTCGCCACCGCCGCTGTGGGCGGCCGGACCTGGAGCTCCGCGGCACAGCCTGGACGCCGCCGAGTGGGAGCCCTCCGCGCGTGACTTCGGACTCTTCATGCATGCGCTCGGCGAGCGCTACAGCGGTCACTACCGGCCCCGAGGCGCGACCAAGCCGCTCCCCCGTGTCGACTTCTGGTCGATCTGGAACGAGCCCAACTACGGCCCCTACCTGGCACCGCAGGGAATCGACAAAGGGACTGTCGAGGTCGGATCGCGGCTGTACCGCGGCCTCCTCGACGCAGCCTGGAGCTCGCTCGCGGCCACCGGCCACACGCCGGCGACGGACACGATCCTGTTCGGCGAGACGGCCCCTCGCGCGAGCGGTCCGGCGCCCGGCAACTTCAACGGCACGCTCCCGCTGCGGTTCATCCGCGCGCTGTATTGCCTGGACGGCAGTTTCAAGCCGCTGCGCGGCGGCGCGGCGACCGAGCGCGGATGCCCGGCGACCGCCGCAGGATCGGCGCGGTTCGCGGCCGACAATCCCGCCCTGTTCGACGCGAGCGGCTTCGCGGACCATCCGTACCCCGACGCCGAGCCCCCGACATACGTGACCCCGCCTCCGCTCGGGACCGACTACGCCGACTTCGCGGCGCTCGGCTACCTCGAGTCGACGCTCGATCGAGCCGCCGCCGCCTACGGCCGCCATCCGCGCTTTCCGATCTACTCGACCGAGTTCGGCTACTGGACGAACCCGCCCAACGCGAGCGCCTTGCCGCCGGTGACAGCGGCCGCGTATCTGAACGAATCCGAGTACCTGAGCTGGCGCAACCCGCGGATCGCGAGCTATGACCAGTACCAGCTGACCGATCCGCCGCCCGGGGACGGCTCGGTGTTCGACAGCGGGCTCGAGTTCGCCGACGGGCAGCCGAAGCCGTTCGTCTACGACGCCTACCGGATGCCGCTCTGGCTACCGGTCACCCATGCCACGAGCGCCACCAAGCGGCTTGTCGTGTGGGGCTGCGTGCGCCCGGCACCGGTGGTCGCGCAGCGCACGCACCGCCCGCAGCAGGTCGCGGTCCAGTTCGCCGCGGCCGCGGCCGCCGGGCGGGCGGGCTCTTTTCGCACGCTCGCGACGCTGACGATCGACACCGCCGCCGGCTGCTACTTCGAGACGAGCGAGCGGTTCCCGGGAACCGGCACCGTTCGCCTTGCCTGGCGCGACGGCGGTCAGACCTTTTACAGCCGGCCACAGACAATCACGCTGTGAGCCGCGGCCACGCGCAACATCCGGCCCGCGGTGGGGTTCTTGAAGGCATGGTGCCCGCCTCACTGCCCGGGCCTCACCGGCCTGGACGGATCGTGGCTGGCCTCGCCGCGCTGCTGTGCACGCTGTTCGGAGGCTGCGCGTTTGCGCCGGCGCGCGCGCTCGCGCCCGCGCTTGCCCACGTCCCTGCCAGCACGACCGCGACCAACCCGCACGAGCTGGTCTCGATCATCCAGGACGACCCCCAGCTGCTGCGCAACCCGGCGGCGACGCTGCTGCGCTTCCGGCAGTTGGGCGCCCAGCAGGTACGGGTCGCCGTCCGCTGGTACTACATCGCGCCCGACCCGAACTCGTTCCGCGCCCCGGCACGCTTCAACGCCGCCAACCCGGCGAGTTACTCGAACGCAGGCTGGGCCCCGTACGACGCGATCGTGCGCGACGCCACCGCTGACGGGATCGAGGTCAACTTCAACGTTGTCGGCGGTGCGCCACTGTGGGCGACCGGCGGCGGCATGCCGAAGTTGGCCAAGAGCCAGGGTTACCCGTTCTACCAGTGGGAGCCGTCGTCGTTCGCGTTCTGGCAGTTCATGCAGGCGCTGGGGACGCGCTACAGCGGCAACTACAACCCGCAGGCACGGCGGATCGAGCGCGACAACCGCAACGACCTGCCGCGCGTCTCGTTCTGGTCGATCTGGAACGAGCCCGACTACGGCCCGAGCCTCGCGCCGCAGGCGCTGCCGGGCCACCCCGGCGTCCCCGACAGCCCGCGAATGTACCGTGGGCTCGTCGACGCCGCCTGGTCGGCGCTGCGACTCACCGGCCACGGCTCGGACGGGTTCCTGTTCGGCGAGCTCGCGCCGCGCGCGACGCCCCAGGCGTTCGGGGATTTCAACGGGATGCTGCCGACCACGTTCGTCCAATCGCTCTACTGCCTCGGGTCCAACTACCAGCCGCTCCGCGGCACGGCGGCGGCGCTGCAGGGGTGCCCGACGACGGCGGCTGGCACGCGCGCGTTCGTCGCGCAGAACCCGGGGCTGTTCAAGGCAACGGGTTTCTCCGACCACGCCTACATGCGGTGGTTCCCGCCGAACGACGAGCAGAACTTCAATTCTGGCGCTGTCCCGGTGCCCTACCCGAGCAATGTGTGGGCCCAGCTCGTCCGCGGCTTCACCTCGCTCGGGACGATCGGGAACCTCAGCTCGATGCTCAAACGGTCGCTCGCGGCCTACGGGTGGCACAAGCAGCTCATGATCTGGAACACCGAGTTCGGATACATCACGAGCCCGCCGAAGAAGCCGAACAAGGTGAACGCGGACCCGTACATTCCGCCGGCGACTGCCGCCTACTACGACAACTGGGCCGAGTATCTGTCGTGGAAGAACCCGCAGATCGCGTCGTTCGAGCAATATCTGATGGAGGACCCCCTGCCGGCGCTGCAATCCAACAACTACGGCGGCTTCGCGAGCGGCCTGCTGTTCTACGGCGGCCGGCAGAAGGCGGGCTACGCCGCGTGGCGGCTGCCGATCTTCCTCCCGAACACGACCGCCTCTTCGCCTCGACGGCCGCTCGAGGTGTGGGGCGACGTCAGACCCGCCTACTACGCCGACGTCGACAACCCCTACTCGTCGGTCCAGTCGGCGGAGCTGCTGTTCGAGCCTCACAGCCACGGCAGGTGGATCCTGCTCGAGGCGGTCACGGTCACGAACCCCGACGGCTACTTCGAGGTGCCCGTGCGGTTCCCGTCGAGCGGCACGCTGATCATCCGCTGGTACTACCCCGCCGACGACAAGCTGTTCGGCTCCGCCGCGGGCGCCGCCGTGTTCAGCCGGCCGGTGCAGGTGACCGTCAAGTAGAGCTGCGCGACGCGGCCCGGCTAGCCGGCCGGGCCGCGCCCGGGACGAGGCTGTCTCGTACTGGACCCGGCGCGGCCGGGATCTGAACGCACCTCGGTTCCTCCACCCGCCGGTGCGATACTCGGGGCGATGGAAGCCGCGATTCGCGATCCGGGGCGGGTGGCACCGCTCGAGCGCTCGCGGCTGTTGGACGGCGCTGCCGCGGCGAGCCTCGACCCGGTGGCCCGGATCTCGCGCCGGCTCCTGGGAAGCAGCGCGGCGATCGCATGTCTGATCGCGCCGGACCGGCAGGTCGTGATCGGGCGCGACGGATTCGCGGGTTCGGTGCGTTCGCTGCGCCGCCGGCCGCTGACACGGGCGCTGTCGGAGCTGGTCGTGCGGTCGGGCGGCCCGCTTCTGGTCGCCGACGCGCGGCGGGACACGCCCGCACTCGCGAGGCGCGAGCCCGACGTGATCGGGTACGCGGGCGTGCCGCTCCACGACGGCGACGGACACATCCTCGGCGCGCTGTGCGCGACGAGCTCGGAGCCCCGCGCGTGGTCCGCTGTCGATCTGGAGCTGCTGTCCGACGTGGCCTCGCTCGCGATCAGTGAGATCAGCCGCGTAACCGTCGCCGCAGCGGCCGAGCGCTGCCTGCGCGCGCAGGACCAGGCGGAGGCGATCGCCTCTGTCGGCAGCTGGCAATGGGACCGCGACGGCAACCGGCTCGTCTGCTCAACCGAGCTACGTCGCCTGCTCGCGCTCGCGCGCAACCCGGCGACGTTGACCGAGCTCGAGGCGCTGATGCCGGCCGATCGGCGCGCCGATCTTCTCGCGGCCGTCCGTGCCGCACTGCGACCCGACGGCGGCTGGCAGGCCGAGCACCGGCTTGCGATGCCGGACGGCCGGTGGCGGGTCCTGATCTCGCGCGGCTTCGTGTCGGCCGGTTCGGACGGCGCCCCCGAGCGCGTGCGCGGAACGCTCCAGGACGTGACCGAGTCGTTCGAGCTCGAGCAGCGGCTGCGCGCGTCGGTCTCGGGTGCGCCGGTCGGCGTCGCGCGGCTCGGCCTCGTCGGCGGCGAGCGCGGACGCTGGCTTGACTCCAACTCGGAGCTCGAGCGCATGCTGGGCGCCGCAGCCGGCGAGCTGGACAGGCGACAGCTCGAAGACTCGACGCACCCCGACGATCTCGATCGCGTCCTTCGCGTGCTCGATCGCTTGGCGCGTGGCGACTCCCTGCGCACTCAGCACGAGCAGCGCCTCCAGAGCCTCGATGGCGGCTGGCTGTGGGTGCTCGCGAGGCACACGGTCGTCGCAGCTCCAGCCGGTGAGCCGGCGTACGCGATCGGGCACTACGTCGACGTGAGCGAGCGCCACCTCTACAAGCGCGACCTCGAGTATCTCGCCGACCACGACGCGCTGACCGGGGTGTTCAACCGTCACCGCTTCGAGCAGGAGCTCGACCGGACGCTGTCGCGCGCCTCGCGCGCGGGCTCGCCGGGAGCGCTGCTCGTGTTCGACCTCGATGCCCTTGAGCATGCGGCCGCGGGGCACGCCGTGGGCGACGGCGTGATCGTCCGGATCGTGCATTCGCTTGCCGCGATGCTGCGCGCCGGCGACACGTTCGGGCGCCTCGGCGACGACGAGTTCGCGATCCTTTTGCCGGATGCCGACGCCGGGCAGGCGCGGCGAGTCGCGGAGCGCCTGCTGCGGACGGTGCGCCGGCGCCTGGACGGCGGCCGTGACGGCGAGCCGGCCGTCGGACTGACCGCGTCGGTCGGGATCGCGATCTGGGGCGAGCAGCGGGCGCTCGCTCGCGCGCACATCCTCGGTGAGGCCGATACCGCCCTGTACGACGCCAAGCGTGCCGGCGGCGACCGCTACGCCGTCTACACCGACGACGATGACGACCCGGGGCTCACCCCTCTGGACTACTGACACCGCCGGCGTACATCGCCTCGATCTCGGCCTCGTACTTGGCGGCGACCGGCCTGCGCTTGAGCTTCATCGTTGGTGTCAGCTCCTCGCCGCCGGGAAGCCAGTCGCCCCGCAGGATCGTGAACTTCTTGATCTGCTCGACCCTGGCGAGGTGCGCATTGGCCGACTCGATCCCGTCCTGCACCTCGGCGCGCACAGCCGGCTCGTCGGCGAGCTCCTCGAGGGATCGCTCCCCGAGCCCGTGCTGCGCGGCCCAGACCGGCGCGTAATCGGCGTCGAGCACGATCAGCGCGGTGTTGTAGGGCCGGCGGTCGCCGATGCAGCAGGCCTGGCCGATGATCGGGTTGGAAGCCTTGATCGTGCACTCGATGTTCGCGGGACTCATGTTCTTGCCGGCCGAGTTGATGATCAGCTCCTTCTTCCGGTCGACGATCCTGACAAAGCGGTCGGCGTCGATCTCGGCGATATCGCCTGTGTGCAGCCAACCGTCGTGGTCGATCGTCTGGTCTGTCTGATCGGGCCGGTTGCGGTAGCCGCGCATCACGAACTCGCCGCGGATCAGCAGCTCCCCGTCAGGCGCCAGCGCGACCTCGGCGCCCGGGGACGGTGGGCCGACCGTTCCGATCCGCGCCTCCCCCGGTCGGTTGGTCGTGCCGAAGCCGCAGGTCTCGGACATCCCCCACAGCTCGCCGACCTCGATCCCGAGCGCGTGGAAGAACTCGAGCACCTCGACCGGAGTCGGCGCGGCGCCCGCGTTGGCGGCGATCAGCTGATCGAGCCCGAGCATCGCCCGCAGATGCCTGAACATCTGCTCGTCGGCGGTTGCGACCACCTCCTCGAGCTCCGCCGGAACGGGCTCGCCTCGCTGTCGCAGTCGGACGCGCTGGGTCGCCGCCGCGAGCGCCTGCTCCAGTGGCGCTCGCTGCTCCTCGGGCTGGCTCGCGAGCATCGTCTCGAGCTGCGCCCTCATCTTCTCCCAGACCCGCGGGACCGCGAAGAACCACTGCGGATGGACCTGCGCAAGCACCGACGCGATCTCCCGCGGGTCCGGGCAGATCGTGATCGTGCCGGCGTACACGATCGGGATGTAGTGGTGTGCCATCCGCTCGGCGATGTGGGCGGCGGGCAGCCACGAAATGACTCGCGCGCCCGGCTCGAGCGGAATCAACTGCTCGATCGCCGCCGCCGAGACCATGACGTTGCGGTGCGACAGCTCGACGCCCTTCGGCGGCCCGGTCGTGCCCGACGTGTAGATCAGCGTGAGGATGTCGTCCGGCATGATCTCGGCAGCCGCTCCAGCCACGTCGAAGCCCGGATTCGAGCCCTCGAGCTCCGCCAGCGCCAGGCAGCCCGCCGGCGCCTCGCCGTCGACGACGATCACATGCTCGAGCTCGGGCCGATGCTCGGCGGCGGCCAACATGACATCGAGCAACCGCTGCTCGGTGATCGCGACTCGTGCCCCTGCATCGCCGAGCAGGTAGGCGATCTCTCCCGCCGGATAGGTCGTGTAGATCGAGAACGGGGTGGCGCCGAGCATCGCGACCGCGAGGTCGACGATGTGGAACTCGACCCGGTTGCCCAGCAGCAGCGCAACCGCGTCGCCGCGCTGGACACCGAGACCCGCGAGGCCCGCCGCTACCGCGTCAACGCGCTCCAGCAGCTCCGGCCAGGTGAGCGACTGCGAGTCGTCCAAGGTCCGTACGGCGACGGTTGCCGGATTGGCGGCCGCGGTGCGGCGCAGCGCGTCCGTCACCGTTGCGGCGTCGACCGCGCCGCCGGCCTGGGTAAGCATGCTGGTCTCCATTCCTCTCCCTCCTCGAGGCCGGGTGTTCGGCCCTTGCTCCTCAACGCTAGCGGAGCTTGCGCTGCCGCGGAGGTCACTTCGGCAGGTTCAGGGTGCCGTTCGCGATCGCCGTGAAGTCATTCGTGAGGCCGACCGCGACCAGCATCACGATCAGCACGACGCCCGCCCAGCTCGCGCGCTCCATCACGACGAGCGGCACGCGGTGGCCGCGGACCTTCTCGACCAGCGCCCAGAAGATGTGGCCGCCGTCGAGCGGCAGGAACGGGAACAGGTTGATGATCGCGAGCGCGAGTGAGATCAGGGCGAGCAGCTCCAGCGCAGCCGACGGTCCCTGTTCGACCGCTTGGTGCCCGTAGGAGATGATCCCGACGATGCTGTGAAGCTGCTTGCGCTCCTTCGGCTCGAAGATCCGCGCGACCGTCGAGACCGTTCCGCTCGTGACCTGCCAGATCCACTTCCCCGACAGCCGAGCCGCAGTCAGCGCGCCGATCGGCGCCACCTTCTGGCCGAACTCGAAGCCGACTACGACGCGCCGCTCGCTGCGCTCGTAGCTCGGCGTCACGGTCAGGGCAAGCGGCCTGCCGTGGCGGATCACGTCGATCGTCACCGGCTTGGCCGCCGTGCATCCGGCGACCTGCGCGCCGGGGCAGCGATCGCCGGCGATCGGGTCGACCAGCGCCTCGCTGCTCCCACCCTTCCCGTCGATCGCCACGAGCTGATCGCCGGGCTTGAGCACCCCGCTGGCGGCGCTTCCCGGCACCACCGAACTGACCGTGAACACCGGCTGGCCGTGGTGGTAAACCCCCTGGCCGGAGCCGTCGAGGATGAAGAAGGCGATCACGAACGCGACCAGGAGGTTCACGGCGGGGCCCGAGGCGACGACCACCACCCGCTTCCACACCGGCTGGTTGCAGTACGCACGCGGAACCACCTCCGGAGGCAGCTCCTCCTCCGGATTCATGCCGCTGATCTTCGCGTAACCGCCCAGCGGGATCACGCCGATGCCGTATTCCGTCTCCCCAATCTGACGCTTGACGATCATCGGCCCGAAGAACAGGGCAAAGCGCTCGACTCGCATGCCCACGGCCTTGGCCGCGACGAAGTGCCCCAACTCGTGGACCAGGATCAGCGCGGCGATGCCGAGGAATGCGAGCAGATAGGACACGAGCTATCTCAGTGTAAAGCGGGGCGCGTCTGGGGAGAGCCGGTGAACTGGAATTCGGCTTTTCGTTCAAGCGGCGGCCCGGCGCGCGACCAGCTCCGCGGCGAACGTACGTGCCTGAGCGTCCGCCTCGGTCAGCGCGTCGAACGAGTGCAGCCGGCTGACCTCGATCAGGCTCAGCGTCTCTTCGATCACCGCCGGGATCGCGACGAACGCGAGCCGCCCGGAGAGGAACGCGTGGACGGCGACCTCGTTGGCCGCGTTGAGCGTGCAGGGAGCGGTGCCGCCCGTCATCCCAGCCTCGCGGGCGAGCCGCAGGCAGGGGAAGGCGTCGAGGTCGGGCGGCTCGAACGTCAACGCGCCGACCGCCACGAGGTCGAGCGGGTCGACCGGCACGTCGACCCGCCCCGGATGGTGCAGCGCATAGGAGATCGGAACCCGCATGTCCGGATAGCCGAGGTGCGCGAGCGAGGCGCCGTCGCACAGCTGCACGAAGCTGTGGACGATCGACTGCGGGTGCACGACGACGTCGATCTGCTCGTAGCGGGTGCCGAACAGGTGGTGCGCTTCGATCACCTCGAGGCCCTTGTTCATCAGCGTCGCCGAGTCGATCGTGATCTTGCCCCCCATCGTCCAGGTCGGATGCGCCAGCGCCTGCTCGGCGGTGACCTGCTCGAGCTGCCGGTGGGTGTAGCCCCGGAAGGGTCCGCCCGAGGCCGTCAGGACCAGCCGCTCGATCGTGCCGGGACGCTCGGCGGCGATCAGCTGGTGCAGCGCCGAGTGCTCGGAATCGACCGGCACGATCTGCGCCCCGGTCGCCTCGGCCAGTTGCATCACGAGTTCCCCGCCGACGACGAGCGACTCCTTGTTGGCCAGCGCGAGGTCGATTCCCTCGCCCAGCGTGGCGACGGTCGCCAGCAGCCCCGCGGAGCCGACAATCGCGTTCAGCACGATGTCGCACCCGGATTCGGTGACCAGCTCGACCAGGCCGTCAGGCCCCGCAAGGACTTCCCCGCCCGTCCACGCCTCGCTCGCCTGGGCCGCCGCGTCTGGGCTTGCGAGCGCGATCCGCCGTACGCCGTGATCCTCCGCCTGACGCACGAGTGCCCGCCAATCGCTGTCCGCGCTGAGCGCGACCGGCTCGAGCTCGCCGCCGCTGCGCGCGACAACATCGAGCGCCTGGGTTCCGATCGACCCGGTCGACCCTAGGATGACCAGGCGGCGCGCCACCGGGCGGATTGTAGGCACGTGCCCGGAGCGCGCGCGGGACTAGTGCGGAAGCGCGGCCCAGATGAAGTAGGCCGCGACGACCGTGAAGCTGACGGCGTCGAGCCGGTCAAGCGCGCCGCCATGAGCGCCGAACAGGTTGCCGGCGTCCTTGGCGCCGGCGTCCCGCTTGACGAGCGACTCGAACAGGTCGCCCATCGGTCCGAGGATCGCGATCACGACCCCGATGCCGAACGCGTCGCCCTGGGTCAGGAACCCCGTCTGGTAGAGCCTCGCGACCAGCACCGCGACGATCGCCACGAGCATCCCGCAGAACAGCCCCTCGACCGTCTTGTGCGGCGAGATCTCCGGAGCGAGCGGACGGCGGCCGAACAGCCGGCCGCCGATGTAAGCGCCGGTGTCGCCGAGGAATGTCCCGACCATCACGTCGATCACGATCCCCTTGCCCTGCGGGAGGTCCCGGAGCAGAACTGCGCACGCGAACGCGAGGCCGAGCCAGTAGATCCCCAGCAGCGTGCCCGCGATCGACACGGTGGCGCCGCTCCTCCGCGCGCCGAGGACAAGCGCGAGGAGCAGCGCCGGAATCGCTCCGGCGGCTACCTCGAGCACCTCGCGCAGACCGCCGTAACGGGCGGCGAGACACATCCCGGCGAGCGCGAGGAAGCCAATCGGGACGAGCGGGCGCCAGCGCTCGAGCATCCGGTAGAGCTCGTTCATGCACGCTAGTCCGAGGACGATCATCAGGACCATCCACGCGGTTCCGCCCAGATCGGCGAACACGATCGCGAGCACGGCGGCGGGCACGGCCACCGCGACGCGGGCGAGGAGGTCCGAGCGACGGCGTCCCCTGTCCTGCCGCGGGCGCCGCGACTGGGGCATCAGCGGCCTCCGTAGCGGCGCTTGCGCGCGACGAACTCGGCGAGGCTCGCGGCGAACGCCTCGCGCGTGAAGTCGGGCCAGAGCTCGTCCCTGAACACGAGCTCCGAGTAGGCCGACTGCCACATCAGGTAGTTCGACAGGCGCAGCTCGCCGCTCGTCCGGATGATCAGATCGGGGTCATGCATGTCGGGGGCGTAGAGGTGACGGCGGAACTCCTCCTCGTCGCCGCCGGCGAAGGTTCGCGCCGCGTCGACGATCTCCGCGCGTCCGCCGTAGTTGAAGCACACGAACAGAGTGATCCGATCGTTGTTCGCAGTGAACGACTCCGCCCATGCCATCTTCTTGATCAACCGGGCCGGCACGGGATCGCTGCGCCGGCCGACGAACCGCAGCCGCACCCCCTCGGCGTGCAGCTCGGGCGTCTCGGCGTCGATCCGGCGCCCGAACATACGCATCAGGCCCGACACCTCGGCTCTCGAGCGGCGCCAGTTCTCGGTCGAGAACGAGTACACGGTCAGCTCCTCGATCCCGAAGCGTACGGCGTCCCGGAGGCGCTCCTTGACGGTGTCGGCGCCCGCCTCGTGGCCTCGGATCGCCGGCAGCCCGCGAGCCTTCGCCCAGCGGCCGTTGCCGTCGGTGATGATCGCGACGTAGCGCGGCCCGTCCGGCGGCGGGGCGTCGGCAGGAGGGCCGTCAGGCGCGGCCATCTCAGACCTCGAGGATCTCTTCTTCCTTGGCCTTCAGCAGCTCGTCGAGCTCGGCGATGCGGACGTCGGTCACCTTCTGCAGCTCGACCTCGGCGCGGTGCTCGTCGTCGGAGCCGGTCTCACCCGCCTCCTTGAGCTCGCGCAGGTCGTGCATCACGTCGCGCCGCACGTTGCGAATCGCCACGCGCCCCTCCTCGGCGATCCCGCGCACGACCTTGACCAGCTGCTTGCGCCGCTCCTCGGTCAGCTCGGGCAGCGCGAGTCGGATCAGGACGCCGTCGTTGTTCGGCGTCAACCCGATGTCGGACTCCAGGATCGCGCGCTCGATCGCCTTGATCGAGCTCTTGTCGTAGGGCTGGATCGTGAGCATCCGCGCCTCCGGCGCGCCGACGGTCGCGAGCTGCTTGAGCGGCGTCGAGGCGCCGTAGTAGTCGACGACGATGCGATCGAGCAGGACCGGGCTCGCGCGGCCGGTGCGAACCGAGCCGAACTCCTGGCGCGTCGACTCAACCGACTTGTGCATGCGTTCGCGGGCATCCTCCAGCAACCCGGTGACCAGATCGTCGCTCATGTCCTCACCAACGTTCCTACTCGCTGTCCGGACACTATCCGGTTGATGTTGCTTGCGTCCGCCATGTTGAACACGATGATCGGGAGGTTGTTGTCCATGCACAGGGCGAACGCGGTGGAGTCCATCACCTGCAGGCCGCGGGTCAGAGCTTCCTTGTGGGTGATCTCGGGGATGAACTTGGCGTCCGGGTCCGACGCCGGGTCGGCGGTGTAGACCCCCTCCACCCCGTTCTTTGCCATCAGCACGACCTCGGCGTGCAGCTCGGCCGCCCGCAGCGCCGCCGCGGTATCGGTCGTGAAGAACGGGTTGCCGGTTCCCGCCGCGAAGATCACGATCCGCCCCTTCTCCAGGTGGCGGATCGCGCGCCGGCGGATGTACGGCTCGGCCACCTCCGAGATCGTGATCGCGGACTGCACGCGAGTGGCGATCTCGGCTTTCTCGAGCGCATCCTGGAGTGCCAGCGCATTCAGCACCGTCGCGAGCATCCCCATGTAGTCGCCGGTCGCCCGGTCCATCCCGCGGGCGGCGGCGGCAAGGCCACGGTAGATGTTGCCGCCGCCGACGACGATCGCGACCTCGACTCCGCGCCGATGCACGGCTGCGAGCTCGCTCGCGATCTGCCGCACACGCTCGGGGTCAGTGCCGTATTCGAGGTCGCCCATCAAGGCCTCGCCTGAGACCTTCAGGAGCACCCGCCCGAAGACGGGCTCGCGCTGAGCGTCGGTGGCGCTCACCCTCCGACCGAGAACCGAGCGAAGCGGCGAATGACGACGTTCTCGCCGGTGTCAGCGGCCAGCTTGGCGCGCAGCTCCTCGATCGTCTTGCCCTCGTACTTGTCCTCGTTGACGTGCTTCTGACGGAGCAGCACGACCTCGTCGAGCCACTTGTCGACCTTGCCCTCGATGATCCGGTCGCGGACATTCGCGGGGCGTTCGGCGGCCTGCTCGGCCGCGATTCGGGTCTCCCGCGCGAGATCCTCGGCGAGCACCTCGTCCTCGCTCACCGCGACCGTCGAGGGGCTCGCGGCGATGTGCAGGGCGAGATCACGCGCGAACCCGACGAAGGTCTCATTGCGGGCGACGAAGTCGGTCTCGCAGTCGAGCTCGACCAGGACCCCGACCTTGCCGTTCGAATGGATGTAGCTCTGCACCGTGCCCTCGACCGCCTCATTGCCAGAGCGCTTGGCCGCCTGGGCCTCGCCCCTGGCGCGCAGCAGCTCGACCGCCCTGTCGATGTCGCCGGCTGCCTCCGTGAGCGCGTTCTTGCAGGCCATCATCGCCGCCCCAGTGCGGTCTCTCAGGGCCTTGACCTCCTTTGCGGTGATCGCACTCATGCTGTCTCCTCCGGGGCGGTCTCGGATGGGGTCTCTGCTTCGGACTCGGCGGCAGCGTCCGGCTCGGGAGCGGGTTCCGGCTCAGGTTCGGGCTCGGGCTCGGCGACTGCCTCGGGCTCGGGAGCGGGTTCCGGCTCAGGTTCGGGCTCGGGCTCGGGCTCGACGACTGCCTCGGGCTCGGGAGCGGGTTCCGGCTCAGGTTCGGGCTCGGGCTCGGCGACTGCCTCGGGCTCGGGAGCGGGCTCAGGCTCGGCCGGGGCGGGCGCCGTCGCCGCTGCTGCCGCCTGCGCAGCCTCGGCCGCCGCCTGCGCAGCTGCGGCCGCCTGCGCGGCCTGGTCCGCGGCGGCCTGCTGCCGCGCCTGTTCCTCGGCCTGCTGCCGCGCCTGTTCCTCGGCCTGCTGCCGCGCCTGCTCCTCGGCCTGCTGCCGCGCCTGCTCCTCCGCTTCGCGCCGGGCCTGCTCCTCCGCTTCGCGGCGGGCCTGCTCCTCGGCCTCGCGTCGCTCGCGCTCCTCGGCCTCGCGCCGCTCGCGCTCGATCCGCAGACGCTCCTCCTCGGCGCGGAACACGCCATGGCCCTGGGCGACCACGTCGCCGATCGCTCTGGTGATCGCGGCGCACGAGCGGATCGCGTCGTCGTTGCCGGGGATCACAAAGTCGATCCCCTCCGGGTCGCAGTTGGTGTCGACCAGGCCGATGATCGGAATCCGCAGCCGCTGCGCCTCTTTGACCGCGATCGCCTCGGTCTTGAGATCGATCACGAATACGGCGTCCGGCGGGCGCTCCATGTTCTTGACGCCGCCGAGATTCGCGCGGAGCTTCTCCAGGTCGGCCTGGGCCGCCATGCGCTCCCGCGTCGGCAGCAGCTGCAGCTGGCCGTCGGACTCGTAGCGCTCGAGGTCGTGCAGCCGCCTGATCCGCAGCGAGATCGTCTGGAAGTTCGTCAGCAGCCCGCCGAGCCAGCGGTGGTTGACGTACGGCATGTCGGCGGCCTCGGCCGTCTCGCGAATCGCATCGCGCGCCTGCTTCTTGGTGCCGACGAACATGACCGTGCCGCCCCGCCGGGCGACATCCTGCACGAACTGCTGTGCCTGCCCGAGCAGCTCCTCGGTCTTGACGAGGTCGATGATGTAGATGCCGTCGCGCTCGCCGAAGATGAATCGGCGCATCTTCGGATTCCAACGGCGCGTCTGGTGGCCGAAATGCACGCCGGCCTCCAGCAGCTCCTTGATTCCCACTTGAGCCACTGATTACTCCCTTTGCTGAGGTGTGATACTGCTCCCCGCCGCCGTGAATCGCGACCCGGCTGACGTGTGAGCCGGGGAAGGGCGCGATCCGGCCTGACGGGGGTCGGATACGGTTCGCCCACAAGTGTACGAAGTTCGTTGCGCTCAGGCGGCGACCTGTGCTCGGCTAACGTGCTCGCGGTCGACCGGGCGGTCATAGAAGCGCCTGCGTGACCCGCCGGACGCCGGCGCGGACAGCAAAAAGTGGTCGAACCCGCTCACGAAATTGGGGGGTCGTACGCCCAGGTGCGCTGAGCAGCACTGGGCGTACGACCCCCGCCTCCGAGCCGGGGGGTCGACCACTTTTTGCCGCAAGGACGCCAGGACGCCAGGACGCCAGGACGCGACGGCGGGGCGCAACCGCCTGCGTCAAACCCGCGGCGCCGCGGCCGTCGGGGTCAGATCCGGGTCGTTGGCTGCACGCGACCCGCCGCGGCGGCGAGGGCGGCCTCCAGGTCAGCGGGCAGCGGAGCGCGAAGATCGAGCTCCTCGCCGGTGATCGGATGCGTGAATCCGAGCCGGGCGGCGTGCAGGAACTGGCGCCTGAGGCCGAACCGCACCGGCCCGCCGTACTGGCGGTCGCCGACGACAGGGTGGCCGATCGCCGCCATGTGGACGCGGATCTGGTGCGTGCGGCCGGTCTCGAGCACGACCTCGAGCAGTGCCGAGCCGGCGAGCGTTCGCACCACCCGGAAATGGGTCGTGGCCGGGCGCGGCTGGTCGGTGTCGATCGAGTTGAGGACGCGGTCACGGCGGTCGCGCCCGATCGGAGCGTCGATCGTGCCCGAGCGCGCGGACGGCACCCCGTCGACGAGCGCCAGATACTCGCGGTGGAGCTGGCGCGCGGTCAGGGCGTCCTTGAGCACGCGATGGACCTCCTCGGACTTCGCAACGACCAGCAGGCCGGAGGTGTCCCGGTCGAGCCGGTGGACGATTCCGGGGCGACCGGGGTCCTCGCCGCCCGCCGCCCGCCCGGCGAGCGCCTGTACGAGCGTGCCGCTCCGGTGGCCGCGGGCAGGATGGACGACGACGCCCGCGGGCTTGTCGACGACGAGCAGGTGCTCGTCCTCGTAGGCGATGCCGAACGGCACCTGCTCGACCACCTCGGGCCGGGGCAGCGCCTGCTCCGGCAGGATCTCGATTCGCTCTCCCGCCCGCACCTCGTGACGCTTGGGCAGGACCCGACCATCGACGCGGACGGCGCCCGCCTCGATCAGGCGCGCCGCCTGCGCTCGGGAACCGAGCGGGCCGCCGAGGTAGCGGTCGAGCCGCTGCCCTGCGTCGGCCGGCTCGACGACCACGACCCTGGACGGCTCAGCCATCCCGATCGCGTCGCCGGCCGCCGAATTCGACGACGAGCGCGAGCACGACGGCGCCCACCGTGATCGAGATGTCGGCGAAGTTGAACGCCGGCCAGTCCGGCAGCTTGATGAAGTCGATCACGGAGCCGCTGGCGACGCGGTCGATCAAGTTGCTGAGCGCGCCACCGACGAGCATGCCGGTGGGCAGCCACAGCCACCGGCGCGCAGGTCGGAGCGCCAGCAGCCCGACCAGCGCGGTGAGCGCAGCGGCGATCGGTACGTAGACGAGCGCGCCGGTGCCGGAAAGCGCGCTGAAAGCGACGCCGGTATTGCGCTCGTAGACGAGCGTCAGCACGCCCGGCACCAGGGTTCGCGCGTGGCCCGGCGCAATCGAGGTCCCGATCGTGTGCTTGGTCAGCTGGTCGACGGCGATCACGGCCGCGACCACCCCGGCGGCACGCGCGAGCGCGATTCGCCGAGACCGCGCCGCAGTTGTCAGCGACACCGCCACCACGCGCGCAGCGCGGTCAGCCCTGGATCGCGTTCGTGACCAGGATGTCGACGATGAACAGCACGAACAGGGCGACCATCGGGCTCAGGTCGATCATCCCGAGCGGTGGGATGAACTTGCGAAACAGCCGCAGGTAGGGCTCACAGACGTCACGCAGGAAGTCCATGATCACGTCGAAGATCCGCGAGTACGGCGGTCGCAGACCGAACGACAGCAGCAGGTTGAGCAGGATGTAGACGAGGATCAGGGCGATGTAGACGTCGAACAGCGCCGACACGTACGTGGCGATGTCCGCGCGGCCGACCGCCTCGAGCAGCATCAGCTCGCCGCCTTGGCGGGCGCCCGCAAAACCGCGTCGCTCGCCGCTTGGAAGGCGCTGCGGACGCCGGCCCGCTCGAGCTCGGCCAGTCCCCGAGCGGTCGATCCTCCGGGCGAGGTCACCTCGCGCCGGACCGCGAGCGTGTCGTAGTCGCGGTGGGCGAGCAGCGCCGCGCTGCCGCCCATGCTCTCGGTCACGAGCCGGCTGGCGAGCAAGGGCTTCAGCCCGTGCCGGACGCCCGCGTCGACCTGCGCCTCGGCGAGCAGCGCGTAATACGCGGGCGTCACGCCCGTCAGTGCCGTGGCGGCGTCGAGCAGCGACTCCGGCACGCGTACGACCGCTCCAAGACGGCCGAACAGCTCGAGGACGTGCTCCTCCAGCTCGGGATCAGCAGGCGCGTGATCGACCGCGTCCGAGACTGGCCGCTCCGCGTAGAGGATCACGCCGCGGCGCACCTCGACCGGCGTGTTCGGCATGACCGCGAACACCGGCAGTTGCCGGTAGGCACGCTGCAGCCGGGCCACCGTCGTCGCGCCCAGGACCGAGACGACGGCCTTGACCACGTCGCGTATCTCCTCGGCGACGGTATCGAGCTGGTAGGGCTTGTGGCACAGCACGACCAGGTCGGCGCGCTGCGCAACTTCGCGATTGGTGCCGACCTCGCCGCCGAGCTCGTCGACGAGTGCCCGGGCGCGACCCGAGCCGCCGTCCGAGCACAGCACCGGCTCGCCCCACCCACGAGCGAGCGAGCGCGCCATGTTTCCAGCACCGATCAGGCCGATCCTCATCGCCCGAAGCCTACTCCCGCGACAATATTCCGCCCTGGCCCCGAAGCTAAGACTGGTTGAAGAAGCCCTTCTCGATCAGTCGCGCCCGCTCCTCGGCGGACACCTCGACGTTGTGCGGCGTGAGCAGGAAGACCTTGTCGGCGATCCTCTGCATGCCGCCGTCCAGCGCGTACGTGAGCCCGCTCGAGAAGTCGATCAGCCGCTTTGACAGGTCGGTGTCGGTTCCCTGCAGGTTGAGGATCACCGGGATCGACTCCTTGAACTTGTCTGCCACGTCTTGCACGTCGTTGAAGTTCTTGGGAGCGACGAAGTGGACGCGTACGTCGCCCCCGCGACCGTTGCCGCGACCGACGGGGCGTAGCGTCGTCGTCCGGCGCTCCCCCGGCTCGTCGGCGAAGATGTCGTCGAACTCATCGCGCCGCCGCCGCGACGAGGAGAGCCGGCGCACGTTTGGTCGGTCTCGGTAGCTGTCCTGCATCTCAACCTCCGGCTCCGGATAGGGCTCGAGCTCGTCGTCGTACGTCTCGTCCTCGGCCAAGCCGAAATAAACGAGCGTCCGATGCCAGGTGTCACGGAATGCCATGATCGAGTGCAGGTTCGCGCCTGCGGTCGTTTTCCCTGCTGTGATTATGACGCGCCGGCGCGCAGCAGGATGGATCCGAGTCTGACGATCGTCGCTCCTTCGCTGACCGCCACCGCGTAATCCTGGCTGGTCCCCATCGACAGCTCGGCCAGTCCGTGGCGCTCGCCAAGCCGCCGCAGCTCCCTGAAATACGGCCGGTTGTCCTCGGCGCGCTCGGCGAGCGGCGGCATCGTCATCAGCCCGGCCACCGGCACCGGGCAGCGCCCGAGGAACGATTCGAGCTCCGCCGGCGCGATCCCGGCCTTGCCGGCGTCGCCCGCGACGTTGACCTCGACCATCACCCGGACCCCTGAGCCGCCGTGGCGGGCAAGCTGGGCGAGCGCGGAGTCGCTTGCGACGGTCTCGATGTAGCGCACGTAAGGCAGCAGCTGCGGCACCTTACGGCTCTGCAGCGCACCGATGTAGTCCCAGGTGAAGGTGCCCGGGTATGCCCGCGCCTTCGCCACCAGGTCCTGCGCGCGGTTCTCGCCGAGCAGGGTCACCCCCGCCTGCGCGAGCGCGCCCAGCTCCTGCACCGGCAGGTACTTGACCGCGGCCAGTATCTGAACCTCGTCGACCGGCCTTCCCGTCGCGGCGATCCGCTCCCGGACCCGCTCGAGGTTGGCGCGCACGACCTCGGGTCGCACCCCGCGGATCAGGTCAACCACGCGACCCCAGCCTGGCGTCCCGTAACGCCGTGATCGCGCCGGTGCGAGAAGAACAGCGCTGGATCGGCGCAGATCGTGCAGATCCCCAAGGCGCGGATGTCCGCCACCCCCGCCGCCTCGAGCTGGCGCCGCGCGATCAGCGGCAGGTCGAGGTTGCGCCCACGGCGCACCTGCGGTCCGTAGGCCGCGAACCGCGCGTGCAACTCCTCGCCGACCTCGTAGCAGCAGGGTCCCGCTCCCGGTCCGATCGCGGCGGCCAGCGGGCCGCCGCTTCCGAGCTCGCGTACTGCCGCAATCCCGGCAGCGATCACCCCGCCGGCGAGCCCCATCCACCCCGCGTGCACGATCGCGACCGCGCCTCCCCCGGCGATCGCGATCGGCAGGCAATCGGCGGTCACGACGAGCACGCCGACGCCGGGCGTGGCGGTCACGACGGCATCCGCCACGGCCGGCCCCTCGCCCGGCGGGTTCGGCGCCGCGGCCACCAGCAGGCCGGCGCCGTGAACCTGGCGGCCGTATGCGAAGCCGACGCCGAGCTCGACCGCGAGCCGCGCACGGTTGGCGCGCACGCGGGCCGGATCGTCGCCGGTCGCGAGGCCGAGGTTGAGCGCATCGTAAGGCGGCGTCGAGACGCCGCCGTGCCGCGTTGTGAACGCGGCACGGGCGCCCGGCAGGTCGATCGCGTAGTGCTCGCCGAGTGACGCGAAGCTCATGGCCATGCAGGCTAATGGCCTCACGTGCGCGAGCGCGCCCTCTATCCGTCCGCCGCTGCGCGCGCGGCGCCGATCGCGACCTCGAGCTGCGCTTGACGGTCGCCGGCGCGGCCGTCAAGCGCAGCGGCGCGTGCGGCCGCCAGACCGCGACCGATCGCCGGCCCCGGCGGCAGCCCGGCATCGAGCAGATCGCGTCCGTCGATCAGCAGCTCCATGTGTCTGAGCTCGGACAGCCAGGAACGGGCGGCGTCGGCGGGTCCGATCGCGCCTGCCAGCGCGATCGCCTCGGGCCCGGCGCCGTCGACCGCTGCGGCGAGCTCGGACGGTCGCGTGGCCGCGCCGAGCGCCGCCGACAGCGCGGGCGCCGTGCTTGCCGCCGCCACGATCGCGTCGCGATCCTCCCTGGCGAACGCGAGCCGGTCGAGCAGCGTCCGCGCCGGTTCGGGCGCGAGGCGCCGCACCGCGAGCGCCAGCACCAGGCGCTCCGGAGCACCCGCGTCGCCGAGGAGCTCGAGCCCCCGTGCCGCCCAGGCATCGTCGGTCAGGCCGAACTCCGGGTGCAGCGCCCGGTCGATCCCCAGCTCGCGTGCCGCCGCCAGCGCCCTGATCGGATCTGGCTCCCGCGCGAGCAGCCGCAGCTCGTTGCCGATCCGGGTGCCACTGACGGTCGCCAGCGCGCCGCCGCGTATGGCCGCGGAGGCGAGCGCCAGCGTGTGCCCGTCGATCGTGAAGTCGAGCCGCGCGGCGTACCGGGCCAGGCGCAGCAGCCGCGTCGGGTCATCCTCGAAGCTTCGGTCGTGCAGCACACGCAGGCTGCCGGCGGCGAGGTCGTCGAGCGCGTGCCGAGCCGCGACCAGGTCGCCGGCCCCGGGCCCGTTGACGGGGACCGCGATCGCGTTGACGGTGAAGTCGCGCCGCTCCAGGTCCCGCTCGATGGTCGCCGGGGCGACCCTTGGCAGCGCGCCGGGCTGGTCGTAGCGCTCGCTGCGCGCCGAGGCGATGTCGAGCCGTTGCCCCGCAAGCGTCAGCTGCGCGGTGCGGAAACGCTCGTGTGCGCGCAAATCGCCGTCGAGGCGCTGTCCGCCGATCAGCTCGACGACCTCGCCGATCGGGCCTTCGACCACCAGATCGAGGTCGACCGGGCTCGCTCCGACAAGCACGTCCCGAACCACGCCGCCGACGACCGCGACCGGCGGCGCGCCGGCGAGGCGGTCGATCACCGTCGTCGCTCCCGGCACGCGGCGGATGCGCTCTAGCAGCTCGGCTGCGGCTGGGATCTCCACGGATGCATCTTCGCGGGCCCGGCACGTCCTTGCCGGGCGGTGCGGGTCAGGTTCTGCTCGTTGCAGCCGACCGCCCTAATAATCTCTGGCGATGCCGAGTCGCGGTCCGCGGTATGCGCGGCGGTGGCTCGTCGCCGTGGTGGTCATTCTGCTCTTGGTCGGGTGCACGGTGGCGGTACTGCTGCTGCGCGCGCCCAAGAATGTGTCCCATCCGGACGTGTCGTTCACCTCACCCAGCGTGACGACCACCACCGGGACCACGAAGACGACGGCGAAAGCGCCGCCGCCACCGCCGCCGTTCGTGTGGCCGATGTTCGGATACGACGCCGCCCGGACGCGGGCGTTCACGGGCGATCCCGACCTGACGCCGCCGCTGCGCGTCGCCTGGAAATTCGGCGGCAACGCGCTGCTCGAATTCCCGCCGGTGATCGACGGCGACACGCTGTACTTCGAGGACGACGGCGCGACCGCGAAGGCGGTCGACATCGTGACCGGCAAGCAGCGCTGGAAGACGCACCTCGGGACCCTGTCAGCGGCCACGCCCGCGATCGCGAGCAGTCTTGGACTGATCATCGTGCCGACCCTGTCGGACACCGGCAGCTCGCCCGGGGATGGACGGATCGCGGCGCTGTCGATGGCGACGGGGCGGGTGGTGTGGTCGCGCCCGCTGCCGTACGGCGGCGAGTCCTCGCCGATCGTCGCGGGTCGGACCGTCTACTTCGGCGACCAGGACGGCACCCTGTACGCGCTCGCCGCCAGGACCGGGAAGGTCGACTGGACATATCAGGCGAGCGGCGCGATCAAGGGCGGTCCAGCGCTGGTTGACGGCATCCTCTACTTCGGCGACTACGCCGGGCGCGCGTACGCCGTCCGTGCGGCCGACGGGGATCAGGTCTGGGCCGTGAGCACCGGCGGCTCGGACTTCGGCTTCGGCAGCGGCAACTTCTACTCGACCCCCGCGGTCGCCTTCGGCCGCGTCTACATGGGCAACACGGACGGGTTCGTCTACTCGTTCGCGGCCGGCACCGGGCAGCTCGCATGGGCCACCAGCACCGGCGACTACGTGTACGCCTCACCCGCGGTCGCCGACGTGCCGGGGCTCGGTCCGAGCGTGTTCCTGGGCTCCTACAACGGCGACTTCTACGCGTTCAACGCGCGGTCGGGAGCGATCGAGTGGACGCACCCGTCCGGCGGCCGGATCTCCGGCTCGGCGACGATCGTCAACGGGGTCGTCTACTACTCCACGCTCGGGACGAGGACGACCACCGGGCTCGACGCCGCCACCGGCAGGACGCTGTTCTCGTTCCCAGACGGCGCCTTCACACCGGTCGTCGCCGACCGCAGCGCTATCTTCCTCGACGGGTACGATGTCATCTACGAGCTGCTGCCGGCCGGGCGCCGTAGCGCCCGGTGACGGGTTGCAAGACCTCGCCCGGGAACGTGCGTTCGGCGCAGCATGATATGCTTATTGGTCTATGCGTTGTCGGAGTGGAAGTCATTGTCAGGAGCCGGTGCTCAAGGGACGCCGGTTTTGCGCGGATCACGCGGCTGAGCTCGATCGCATGCGCGAGGAGCTCAAGGATGCCGCGGCGGCCCGTATCGGGCGAGGTCGCCCCAAGCGGTCGTCGACCTGCTGCCGTCCTGGATGCTACGAGCCTCGGGTGCCACCCGCCGCGTATTGCGACGCGTGCGCGGCTGCAGGCTACGTGGAAGAGGCCGCTTAGCGGCCGCCGCCCAGTCGGGGCTTACATCACTTGGCGGGCGGTCGCACCGGGATTCCGGCGCGCGCGAGGTGCTGCTTCACGTCGGCTACGGTGAAGTCGCCGTAGTGGAAGATCGAGGCGCACAGGACGGCGTCCGCGCCGGCGTTCAATGCCGCTACCAGGTGGTCGAGCTCACCGGCCCCGCCGGAGGCGATCACGGGCACGGGCACAGCGTCCGCGACGGCAGCGGTCAGCTCGAGGTCATAGCCGGCGTTGGTGCCGTCCCGATCCATGCTCGTCAGGAGGATCTCACCCGCGCCGCGCTCGGTGCCCTCACGCGCCCAGGGGACGGCGTCACGGCCTGTCGGGGTCCGGCCACCCGCGACGAAGGCTTCCCACCCACCCGCTCCCCGCCCACCCGCTGCCCGCCGCTTGGCGTCGATCGCGAGAACTACGCACTGGGCGCCGAATCTGGCTGCGAGCTCGTCGATCAGCGCCGGGCGCCCGAGCGCGGCGGAGTTGACCGAGACCTTGTCGGCGCCGGCGTCGAGCACCGCCTGCGCGTCGGCGATCGAGCGCACGCCGCCGCCGATCGTAAACGGGATGAAGACGTCGTCGGCGGTGCGCCGGGCTAGCTCGGTGACGGTCTCGCGCTTGTCCGACGTCGCCGTGATGTCGAGGAACACGAGCTCGTCAGCGCCGGCCGCGTCGTAGCGGCAGGCGAGCTCCACTGGGTCGCCGGCGTCGCGGAGGTCGACGAACCCGATGCCCTTCACGACCCGGCCGCGGTCGACGTCGAGGCAGGGGATGACGCGCTTGAAGTGCACTGGCCCCTATCCCCGCCGGCCGTCGAGCAGCGCCTGTCCCTCGCCGACATCCAGCCGCCGCTCGTACAGCGCCTTGCCGACGATCACGCCGGTCAGGTTCACCTGCCGAAGCTCGACGAGCGACCGGAGGTCCGCCAGCGACGAGACTCCGCCTGAGTACACGAACGTGCCCTGGACCGCCTCGGCGACCTCGAGCGCGCCGCTCAGGTCGGGCCCGGACAGCATCCCGTCGCGGTCGATGCTCGAGTACACGAACCGGTGCACCCCGCGGCTCGACAGTCCCTCGATCACCGATCGCACGGGGATGTCGGTCTGCTCGGTCCACCCCTTCGCGGCAAGCTTGCCGTCGCGCGCGTCGACCGAGACCACGACCCGGTCCCCGTGAGCGGCGACGGCATCGTCGAGGAAGTCGAGGTCACGCAGCGCTGACGTTCCGAGGATCACGCGGGCAGCGCCGGCCCCGACGGCCGCTGCGACGTCGGTGGCGGCCCGCAAGCCGCCACCGACCTGGACCGGCACGCCGACCGCTTCGCAGATTCGCTCGACGTCGCGGAGGTTGGCGGGGGCCCCGGCGCGAGCGCCGTCCAGGTCGACGACGTGTAGCGCGCGCGCTCCGGCGTCGACCCAGCGGCGCGCCGCGTCGACCGGGTCGGCGTCGTACACGGTCTGCGCGCCGTAGTCGCCCCGCGCCAGGCGCACCGCCTTCCCCTCGAGGATGTCGATCGCCGGAAGCAGGATCATGCCGCGGCCGCAGGCTGGTGCTGGCGCGCGGACGCGAGCTCGGCGAACCGCGACAGCAGGCGCAGCCCGTCGCGCGAGGACTTCTCCGGATGGAACTGAACGCCGTACACCGAGCCGCGGGCGACGATCGTGGCGAACCGCTCGCCGTACTCGGTCGTGGCGACGACATCCTCGTGGCGCGACGGACGCGCCGCGTAGGAGTGGACGTGGTAGAAGGGCAGCTCGCGGGCCTCCAGTGTGGGGGTCAGCTCGCAGGCGCGCTCGAGCCGGACCTCGTTCCAGCCGATGTGAGGCACCGGAAGACCGCCGCTGTGCAGCGGCGTCACCTCGCCGGCGATCAGCCCCAGGCCGGTCGCGGGCGCCAGCTCGACCGAGGAGTCGAACAGCAGCTGCATCCCGAGGCAGATCCCCAGCAGCGGCGTGCCGGCACCGACGCGCCGGCGGATCAGCTCGTCGAGGCCTGCCGCCCGCAGGTTCGCCATGCCCTGGGGGAACGCGCCGACGCCGGGGAGCACCAGCGCGTCGGCCGCCTCGAGCGCGCCGTGCTCGCTGGTCAGGACTGCGCGCGCGCCGACGTGCTCGAGCGCCTTCTCGACCGATCGGCGGTTGCCCATGCCGTAGTCGATCACCCCGATCGCGACGGACGTGCTCACGTCAGCGTTCCCTTCGTGCTCGGCACGCCGATCTCTGTCGGGTCCAGCGCACACGCCTGCCGGAGCGAGCGTGCGAGTGCCTTGAAGCACGCCTCGACCAGGTGGTGGACATTGGACCCCGCTTGCACGCTCAGGTGCAGCGTCAGCCGCGCGTTGCTCGCCAGCGCGCGCAGGAACTCCTCGGTCAGCTCGTGGTCGTAGTTGCCGATCGCGCCCGGGGGGAACTCGCCCTCGAACACGAGCAGTCCGCGGCCCGAGATGTCGATCGCGCATCCGGCGCGAGCCTCGTCCATCGGCACAACCGCGTCGCCATAGCGGACGATCCCGACACGGTCGCCGAGCGCCCGGTCGAGTGCCTGACCGATGCAGATGCCGACGTCCTCGACCGTGTGGTGTGCGCCCGTCTCGAGATCGCCGTGCGCGCTCACGTCGAGGTCCAGACGGCCGTGCCGGGCCAGCAGGTCGAGCATGTGATCGAGGAACCCGACGCCGGTCTCGCGTTCGCCGGCGCCTGATCCGTCAAGCGTGAGCGCGACGCGAACCTCCGTCTCAACGGTCTGGCGGGTGATCTCTGCGCTGCGGCTCATCCCGGCTGATTGTCGCGGATGCGAGCCTCCATCGACCGGGCGTGGTATTCGAAGCCCTCCGCGCGCGCGAGCGGCGCGGCCGTGCTCGCCAGTAGTGACGGGTCGCCCACGCGAACCTCGGTGAAGCTTCGGCGGAAGGCACGGACCGAGAGCGCGGACGCGAACCGGCCGGTGCCGCCGGTCGGGAGGATGTGGTTGGAGCCGGCGATGTAGTCGCCGAATGCGGTGCCGGCGGCAGCGCCGACGAACACGCAGCCGGCCGTGGTCAGCCGCGGCGCGAGCAGCTCGACCTCGGGTCCGATCAGCTCCAGGTGCTCCGGCGCGAACGCCTGGGCCAGGGACCAAGCTTGGTTGAGATCGTGGAGCTCGATCAGCCGGCAGACCGCGCCGGTGTCGGCGGCGCGCTCGATCAGCGCGGCAAGCTGCTCGAGCAGCTCGCGTGATGTGGAGGCGGCAAGCACGAGCGTTCCGTCGCCGTGCTCGGCCTGGGCGAGCAGGTCGAGCGCGATCGGCTCCGGGTCGCTCCCCGGTTCGGCGAGGACGAGCAGGTCGCTGGGGCCGGCGAAGCTGTCGATCCCGACCTGAGCGGACACCTGGCGCTTGGCCTCCTGGACCCACAGGTTGCCTGGGCCGACGATCACGTCGACCGGCTTGACCGTGGCGGTTCCGTAGGCCAGCGCGGCGATCGCCTGGGCGCCGCCCATCCGGTAGACGCCGGTCGCGGCGGCGAGCTCGCAGGCGCCGAGCACGACCGGGTCGATCTCGCCGTCGCGGCCGGGCGGCGCGCACACGACAACCTCCGGGACGCCGGCGGCGATCGCCGTCACGACGCCCATCACGACCGTGCTCGGATACGGTGCACGACCGCCGGGCACGTACACGGCCGCGCTCCAGACCGGCGCCTCGCGGAGCGTCACCTCGGCCCCTCTCACGCGCACGGTGCGATCCAGCTGGACGGCGGCCCGGGCGGCGTCGCCGACGTTTGCGATCGCGAGCCCGAGCGCCTCGGCGACCGCCTGCGGTAGCTGCTCGGCGGCTGCTCGGACGGCGTCGCGAGGGACCCGCAGCGGCCGTGGCACAGTACCGCCGGTGTCGAAGCGCTGCGTGTACTGAAGGACCGCGTCGTCGCCGCGCGCGCGGACCTCGGCGATGATCTCGGCGACGCCCGCCGCCACCGACTCGGCGGCCGGGATCAGCTCGCGGAGCGCTGCAACCGTCGTTTCTGGGTCAGCCCCGGCGGCGACGATCTCTGAGCGCATCTAGTGTCCCCCGCCTTCGTGGCTACGACCACTCAGCCGCTCCAGCAGCCGGTCGATCGCCGGGCTCTTGAGCCGGTCGGCGACCGGATTGGCGATCAGCCGCGCGGTGCAGACGGCGATCTCCTCGCGGATGACCAGGTTGTTCTCGCGTAGTGTCGTCCCGGTCGCGGTCAGGTCGACGATCCCCTCGCTCAGTCCGGTCAGGGGCGCCAGCTCGACCGACCCCTTGACCTCGACGATCTCGGCCTGCCGCCCGGTCGCCTCGAAGTACTCGGCTGCGATCCGCGGGTACTTGGTCGCGATTCGCACGACGCCGAGGCGTCTGAGCGCGTCGGCGACGCGGTCCTGGCCGGCAACGGACGCGAGCACCATCACGCAGCGTCCGTAGCCGAGGTCGCGGAGCTCGTGCACGACGCGGTCAGACTGCTCGAGCAGCACGTCCTTCCCGGTGATGCCGAGATCGGCGGCGCCCGCCTCGACGTAGGTCGGGACATCGGACGGCCGCATTGTCACGATCCCGGCATCCTCGAACAGCAGCCTGCGGTCGTTCGCCCGGACTTCGTCGGTCACGATGCCGAGCCCGTCGAGCAGGTCGAGCGTGTCGTCGAACAGGGCCCCGCGGGGGACCGCGATCCGCAGGCGACGGCCGTCGTCAGCCACGGCCGCGCTCCTCGCCGGTGAGCGCGATGTGGAGGCGTTCGACGTTCAACGCGAACCCGACGGCGGGCAGCGGCCGGCCGAAGCGCGCGAGCAGGTCGTCGTAGCGGCCGCCGCTTCCGAGCGGTACGCCGTAGGCAGGGTCATAGACCTGGAACACGGCACCCGTGTAGTAACCGATGCTGCGCACCAGCCCGAAGTCGAAGATGACCCGCTGCGCGGTCCGGGGCGTGAGCCGTTCGAGCACCGCGCGCATGTCCGTGCCGGCATCGTGGAGCGGGCCATCGAGTCCGTCGAGCACCTCCGGGCCGCCCCGCGTGCGCGACACCCGCAGCAGCAACTCGGCGTCGGCGTCGGACAGCGATGCCGACGCCAGCTCCGTCTCGACGCCGACGAAGTCCCCGCCCGCCAGCAGCGCGAGGATCCGCTCCGCGCGATCGGGGTCGACGCCGAGAGAGCGCAGCAGTGTGGGATACAGCAGCACATCGCCGAGCCCCACCCGGTAGTTCTCGAGCCCGGCCGCGTCGAGCGCGTCGCACAGGACCGTCAGCGCCTCGGCGGTCCCCTCTGCGCCCGGCGCTCCGACGAGTTCGACCCCGGCCTGTAGCAGCTCGCGCGCCTGCCCGCGCTGGGGCAGCACGCCGCGGTATGCGTGCGCGAGATAGGAGAAGCGAAGCGGCGTCGGCGCCGTCGCGTAGCGGTTGCCGACGACCCGCGCGATCGGCACCGTCATGTCCGAGCGCAGCACCAGCGTGTGGCCGTGCTCGTCGAACAGGCGGTAGGCGGGACGCAGGCTCGCAACCGTCTCGAACGTGCGCTCGTACTCGAGCGCAGGCGTGTAGATCTCGCCATAGCCGGCGGCCTCGAACACCTCGCGGATCCGCCCGGTCATCGCGCGCAGCTCGCGCATCTCGTCGGGCAGCACATCGCGGGTTCCGCTCGGGATCCGGTCGGACATGCCCGTTAGGGAATCAGCCGGCCGTCGGGGTGGTGTCCTCGACCCGCTCGATCCGCGCACCCAGCTCGCGCAGGCGCTCGTCGATCCGCTCGTAGCCGCGGTCGATCTGGCGGATGTTGCCGATCTCGGTGACGCCGTCAGCGCACAGGGCCGCGATCAGCATCGCCATCCCGGCGCGGATGTCGGGCGATTCGACCCGCTCGCCCCGGAGCCGGCGCGGGCCGACGACGATCGCCCGGTGCGGATCGCAGATCGTGATCGCGGCGCCCATCAGCTGCAGCTTGTCGGTGAAGAACAGGCGGTTCTCGAACATCCACTCGTGGATGATCACCGATCCCTCCGCCTGGGTCGCGAGCGCCAGCGCGATGCTCGTCAGGTCGGCGGGGAACGCCGGCCACGGGCCGTCCTGGACCTTCGGCGTGTGGTCGCCGGCGTCGTGCTTGATCTTCAAGCGCTGGCCGCCCGGCACGATCACGTCGCGCCCTTGCAACTCGGACCGCAGCCCGAGCCGCTCGAACACGAGCCGGATCATCCGCAGATCCTCCGGAACCGTGTCCTTGACGATCAGCTCGCCGCCCGTGACGCCGGCTAGCGCCATGAACGAGCCGATCTCGATGTGGTCGGGCGCGATCGTATGGGTGCAGCCGCGCAACCGGCTGGTTCCGTGGACGGTCATCACGTTGGATCCGATTCCGTCGATCGGCGCCCCCATCGCCGCCAGCAGCCGCGCTAGGTCCTGGACGTGCGGCTCCGAGGCCGCATTGCGGATCACGGTCGTCCCGCGAGTCAGCGCGGCGGCCATCAGCGCGTTCTCGGTGGCCGTCACCGACGGCTCGTCCATCAGGAAGTCGCACGGCGTCAGGCCGAGCGGCGGTGCGACGAGCTCGATGTCGCGTCCGTACTTGACGGTCGCGCCGAGGTGCCGGAACGCGTCGAGATGCGGGTCGAGCGGCCGGCGACCGATCACGTCGCCGCCGGGCGGCGGCATCAGCGCGTGGCCGAAGCGCGCGAGCAGCGGGCCCGCAAGCAGGAACGAGGCGCGAATCCGCTCGGCCAGCTCGCGGTCGACGTCGGTGCTCGCGACGGTTGAGGCGTTGACCGAGACCTCGCCAGGTCCGGTCCAGCCGGCGCTCGCCCCGAGCGACCGGAGCAGCTCGAGCATCGCCTCGACGTCGCTGATCCGCGGCACGTTGCGCAGGGTCACCTGATCGTCCGTCAGCAGGCACGCGGCCAGGATCGGCAGCGCGCCGTTCTTGTTGCCGGCGGGGGTGATCGTGCCCGACAGGGGCACCCCGCCTTCGATCACGAACTTCTCCATCTGGGGCAGTGGGCGTGGGGTCCGGCTGCGCCGGCGGTAGCTGAGCGTGTCGTTTAAGGTAGCGGGCATGCAGAACGATGTTTCGCGCCAGGAGGCGTGGACCCTCCTATCGGAGTGGACCGAGAGCGATTCCTTGCGCCGGCACATGCTCGCAGTCGAGGCCGCGATGCGCGCCTACGCACCCCGCTTCGGCGGGGACGCCGAGCTCTGGGGCCTGACAGGACTCATGCACGATCTCGACTACGAGCGCTATCCGAATCTGGACGACGGTCATCCTCGATTTGCGATTGCGGAGCTTCGCGAGCGCGGCTATCCGGAGGAGCTGGTCCGCGCCGTCGCCTCGCACGCCGACTTCATGGGTGTGCCGCGCGAGACGCCGATGGAGAAGGCGCTCTACGCCGTCGATGAGCTGTCGGGGTTCGTGCTCGCCTGCGCGTACGTACGGCCCGAGGGCCTGTCGGGGATGACGTCCAAATCGGTTCGCAAGAAGATGAAGCAGCCGAGCTTCGCAGCCGCCGTCCGACGCGAGGAGCTCCTCGCCGGGGCCGAGGCGCTCGGGGTGCCGTTCGACGAGCACGTCGAGACCGTGATCGGGGCGCTGGCCGCGCGCGCGGACGAGCTGCTGCCGTGACGGACCCGCTCAGGATGGTGGTGCTCGACGGCGACGAGACCGGCCAGGAGCTGCTGGTGCAGGCGCTGCGGGTGCTCGACCCCGAGCTGCTGGGGCTGCCGATCTCGCTCGAGCACTTCGATCTGTCGCTCGAGAACCGTCGCGCCACGGACAACCGGGTGGTCTACGAATCGGCGACGGCGATGCGAGAGGCCGGCCTCGGGCTCAAGGCCGCCACGATCACGCCCGAGGGACGCGACGACGTCGGTTCGCCGAACCGGATCGTCCGCGAGGGAATCGACGGGAAGGTGATCGTGCGTACCGGACGGCGGCTCCCGGGCGTCGCGCCGATCGCGGGCGTCAACTATCCGATCTCGGTCGTGCGCATGGCGGTCGAGGATGCCTACGGCGCCGAGCAGTGGCGCGAGGGCGACCCGGGTGCGCCGGACGAGGTCGCCTACCGGACCGAGAAGGTCACGCGCTCGATCTGTCGGGCGGTCGCCGAGTACGCGTTTCGCGCCGCGGCCGGCATGGGCGCGCGTGTCTACGGCGGGCCCAAATGGACCGTCTCGCCCACGTACGAGGGGATGCTCAAGGAGGAACTCGATGCGGCCGCCGCCCGCCATCCGGCGGTTGACTACCAGCCGGTCCTGATCGACGCGACCTATGCCGGGCTCCTCTCGGGCGCGGCCGACCGCACGCTCGTGATCCCAGCGCTCAACCGCGATGGCGACTGCCTGTCGGACATGGTGCTACCCCTGTTCGGCTCGATCGCCGGCGCCGAGTCGATCCTGCTCGCGTTCGACGACGACTACGAGGTCACCTGCGCGATGGCCGAGGCGCCGCACGGGACCGCTCCAGCCCTGCAGGGCAAGGACATCGCAAACCCGCTGGCGATGATCCTGGCGTGCGGTGCGGTGCTGCATCACGCGGCGGTGGGGCACGGCCCCGACTGCGAGCGTGGGTCGCGCGCGATCTACGAATCGGCGCTCGAGACGATCGCGTCGGGGACCAAGACGCCGGATCTCGGCGGCGGCGCCGCGACTTCGGAGTTCACGACGGCGGTGGTGGAACGGATCAGGACCAAGCTCGAGGTCTCCTCGACGCCCGCAACGGGTTGATGCCGACCGGCGGGGCGAAGCGATTCCGTCCGACCACCCCCCTAGTCTTCACGAACGTATGTTCCGTGCATCCGCCAGCCGCCTTCTCTCGTGGTTGACCGAGGCAACCGACGCCGTTCTCGCCGGTGAGGTCGCTGACGCCCCGCCGGCGATCGAGTACTTCCGCGCCCATCCGCATCACGATCGGCTCCTCGCCCCGGCGCGCGTTCGGCGCGGCGGCGCGGTACCGGCGCGCCCTGCCCACTGCCTGACGCCGGTGCGGGCCGCCACGCGTCCAGCGTCGCAGTTAAGGGACGTGGCACCAACCGACAAGTAGGTCCCGGTGATCCGGGGTCCCGCATGTTGAGGGGCGCTACTGCTCGAGCAGCTCGCGCGCCTCTTCGAGCAGCTGCTTGAGCTGCTGAAAGCGTGCCTCGCCGAACAGGTCCCTGACCTTGCGCTCGTACGCTTCTTCGCGGCGGTGGCCCTGCTCCCGGGCGGCGGTGCCTACGTCGGTGATGTACAGGCCGACACCCCGCCCGGCGCCGAGCCGGCGTTCGACATAGCCGAGTTTCTCGAGCCGCGCCACGACCTGGCTGACCGCCTGTTGGGTCGTTGGGGTGCGGCGGGACAGCTCGCTGACCGTCGACCCCGGCCAGACGCCGACCATGTCCAGCAGCCCGAGCGCGGGCAACGTCAGGGGGGTGTCTCGTAGCTCGGCCTCCCCCAAGAGCGAAACGCGCGTCTGGACCTCCCACAGCAGATGCCCGATCCGGTGGTTCCAGGGCTGGTCGCCGGAATCAACCGGGGTAGAAGTGGGCAGCTTCGAAGGGGGCGGTGTGGTCGTCATCAGCCGAAGGATACCGCCGCAACAAGCAGTTGTGAGCACAAGCTCGTGTAATTACAAGATCTTGTGATATCTTCGCTCCCATGCCAACCTCCATACCTCCCCACAAGACCTGGACGCTCGTGGCCGTTCTGCTGAGGATGTCCCGGACGGTGTGGAACTTCGGTGACGGTCCGGGTGTGATGTGACTACGCGGCGGCGACGATAGCGGCCTCCTCGGTCGGCGCGGTGTTGGGCTGGTGAAGGGTGACTTCGCGCTCGACGCGCGCGGCGAGCTTCGCGAGGTCGGCGTGGCCAACGATGCGCCGGAATTGCTGCTCGGCTTCGAGCATCCCGGCCGCGGTCCAGCGCAGGCACATCTCGCCGTTCTGCCAGTACTTCACGTTCCGCGCGCTGCGGCGCACGCACTCGATCATCGACTCGCACGGGTTCGTCGACGCGAGCGTCTTGCGCAGCGACCCTTTGACGCCCAGGCGGGTGACGGTCAACGTCTCGGCCATCCCCTCGCGCAGCGACGCGGCCGCGCCGGGATGCGAGCGGTCGAGCTCGCCGGCGAGGGTGGTGAGCTGCTCGAGCGCCCGCTCGTGGTCGGTCTCTGCCCACGCCTTGCGGAGGCGGCGCTTGACGAGGTCACGGTCACGGTCGGCCAGGTGATCCAGGACGTTGCGCTCTTTGTGGATCTGGCAGCGCTGGACCGGGCTGCGCCTCCCGAGCACGTCGTTGACCGCGGCCCTGAGCGCTTTGGAGCCGTCGATCACGACGAGCACGCCTTGCTCGACGTCCAGGCCGCGGTGCACGAGGTTGGACAGCAGCTCGCTGGTGACGGTCTTGTTCTCGGTGCTACCTTCCCACAGCCCGAGCGGGATCTTCACGCCGTCGGTCGTGATCCCGAGCGCCACAACACAGGTGTGGTCCTTCAGCCCGACGCCGTCGATCATCAGCACCGCCAGCCTGACGTCGGCGAGCGAGCGGGCCATCAGCTCCAAAAGCGCCTCCTTCGTGCGCGCGACGAACGTCCTGGAGACCGCTGACTTCGATGTCGACCGCGCCTGCTGCTCGACCTGCTCACCGACCGGCTCCTGCAAGCGGCGGTACCGCCGCGTCGAGACGCCGGCGAGCATCCGCTCCAGCACCACCGCCGTGAGCTGATCACGGCTGGCGAAGTGCTCGTAGGTCCGACACGGCACCTCCTCCTCGCGGTCCTTGGCGCGCATCCGCGGCCGCTCGACCGGCACTCGCCGGCCGCCGAGCGTGACCGCGCCGTCGTCGCTGCCGTGCCGGTACGCGGTCCGGTCTGGGTCGTGCTTGCCCTTCGGGCCACAGACGTCCTCGACCTCCTCGGCCATCAGCTCCTCCAGCACGCCAAGCCCGACACCGACGCTCAGCGCGAGCAGTCCCTCCTTCGCTGCCCCGACGAGCTGCCCCAGCGCCTCCTGGATCCGAGGCGGCAACGGCTCCTCCACAGCCTCGATGGCGGCCACGACCTGCGGTCGCGATACGGTCTGCATGGCGGTTCTCCTGTTCTCGTCGCCGGAGCTGGAACTCCGACGAATGGACTTGAAGCGCCCTACACGCTGCCAACGGCAGCGGACGAGGGCGGGAGGACCGCCACCTCAAGTTCTACGCCACGCGGGACAA
>Ga0302235_10000345_pt1 | contig 38166 bp, 38 predicted proteins | sample II_Palsa_N3_3_FD_193577 | JGI IMG/M metagenome (GOLD analysis project Ga0302235, IMG submission 193577) | Peat permafrost microbial communities from Stordalen Mire near Abisko, Sweden - II_Palsa_N3_3 | ecosystem: Environmental > Terrestrial > Soil > Palsa > Peat permafrost | place: Sweden...
GTCCGTGGTGCCACCTTCCAGATCGCCTACCTCCTGGCGGTGGGCGGTGCGGCGCGTGCGACCGCAGTGACGGTGCACGGGAGCGTGGACGGACACGGGCGGCCGGCGCGCCTGCCGGCCTGGGTGGCGGAGTTCGGCGCCGGTGCCGGCGACGGCGAGAGCTCAGAGGGCTGAGACGAGCCCGCCGAACGTGTCCGTCATCGCCCTCTTCGCCGCCAGCGGATCATCTGCTCGCGCCACGACCATGCCGGCTTGCATGACGGCGCCGAGCAGCAGGTGTGACAGCGGATCGATCGCCGACTGCTGAATCCGACCGGTATCGGCGGCCACGGTCAGCACGGTCTTGATGGTGCCGAAGGCGTAACGCTCGTCGAGCTCGTGCCAGCGGTCCCACCCCAGGACCGTCGGACCGTCCAGCATCACGATGCGCTGCACTTCGGGGTTCGTGCACTGGTCGAGGAAGGCGTCGAACCCGACCTCGAGGATCCTTATCGGGTCGGTCTCGCCGCTGCCGGTGGCGACCTGCAGCACCTGGGTGGTGAGCTCGTCCTCCACCGCTTCGAAGGCCGCCTGGAAGAGGTCGGTCTTGCTCGGGAAGTGGTGGTAGAGCGCCCCTCGGCTGACCGCGGCCTCGGCGAGGATCTCCTCGGTGGACGTGGCGGCGAACCCCTTCTCCGCGAAGAGGCGTCGCGCCGTGGCGATGAGTCGGCCCCGGGTGGCCTCGGTGCGTTCCGCCTGCGTGGGCACGCCGGAAGCCTATCCGCCTCTTTACAAACAGACTGTTGGTATGTAAAGTTCCTCCCATGACCCCTCCAGCGAAGACAGACAAGGCAGGACCCACCCACGCAGCTCCGACGGTGCTGCCGCGCCGGAGCATCGGCCTCAGCCGGGGCGACGTGGCCTACGTCGACCAAGGCGATGGGGATGCCGACGCGCCCGCCGCACTCTTCCTCCACGGCGTTCTGGTCAACGCGGACATCTGGCGCGACGTGATCTGGGCGGTGGCGGACATGCGTCGCTGCATCGCTCCCGACCTCCCGGCGCATGGCGCGACGCCCGTCCCCGACGACGGCGCCGCCGACCTGTCTTTGAACGGCCTCGCCGCCATGTTCGACGAGCTGTGCGAGCGTCTGGACCTCGAACAGGTCGACCTCGTGGCCAACGACACCGGCGGAGCAGTGGCACAGGTGTTCGCAGCCCGCTACCCCGAGCGCATCCGGACGCTCACGCTCACCAACTGCGATGTGCACGACAACTTCCCGCCCGAGGCGTTCAAGCCCTTTGTCGCGCTCGCCGAGGCGGGCGAGTTCGGGCCGTTGGTGGCCGCCATGGCCGGTGACCTGACGCTGGCCCGCTCCGAGGCCGGGTTCGGCATGGGCTACGCGCACCCCGACCAACTCCCCGACGAGGTCCTGGCGAGCTATCTCGCGCCGTTCGTCCCCGATCAGGGAAACGGGCTCGAGCGGTTGCTCACGGCGTCCTCGGCCGCCGAGCTGATGGCCGTGGAACCGTTGCTCGCCGGTCTGCAGGCTCCGTCTCAGGTGGCGTGGGGTACCGGCGACTCCTTCTTCGCGCCGGAATGGGCGGAGCGCCTGGCGAGCATGATCCCCGGTGTCCAGCGGGTCGTGCTCATTCCGGACGCGATGTTGTTCTGGCCCGATGAGCGGGCGGCCGACCTCGTCCCGCTCCTGCGTGAGTTCTGGCAGGCGCACGCCTGACCGGCGGTGCCGTCAGGCGGGATGCCCGGCCTCGAGCGGCGGGGTGTTCCTGTACATGAGCAACCCAGGATGGCCGCCTGCGACCGAGCGCACGGCACGCATGAGGAACGCTTCGTGATCGCCGACGGAGAAGTGCCCGAGGATCTGCCCCTCCACGCTGACCGCCGCCTCCACGAGCAGGGGTGCCCCAGTCGAGCCGAGACGCCAGTCGACCGAGGCGAACTTGTCCACCAGGTCGCCGGTTTCCTCGCCGAAGAGGCGGGCGAAATCGACCTGGTCCTCACCCAGGAGATGGAGACCCATGCCCGATGCGCGCTCGGCGACACCGAAGGTGTGGTTCACCTTCGAGACGCACACGAGGAAGTTCGGGGGATCGATGCTGCACTGGGTCACGAAGCCGGCCAGGCAGCCGCTCATCTCCGCGTCGGGTGACCTCACCGTGACCACGTAGTACGGGTAATCGATCAGCTCCAAGTAGGGGCCCAGACCGTCGTCGGCCTCGCTCATTGCCGGGGCGATCGCTCTGCAGTACGGAATCCCATTGCCGGTCCTCCAAGCGTCAGCCACGCACACGACTCCACAGGCACGTCTCAGGGATGTACCGATGGGCCGTCGGCAAGCGTTCCCGTTCTCCGGGCGGCGCCCTGCTGGGGATTCCACTACCCCCAGCGTGGGTAGGCAAAACTCGTGCCCATGGACCACGGGACCGTGCCGAGCCGAGTCCCATTGCCAGGGGGTGGCACGCAATGGTGACCCAGGGGGCAGAGGGCACTCTCGCCGGTGAAGGCGCGCCACCCGGTTTCGACATCAAGCAGGGCGGGCTCGGTTCAGCCGCCCAGGCCCTCGCGCTGGCGACGTTGTGCGGGGTCCTCTTCCTCACGTTCCTCGACAACACCGTCGTCAGTGTCGGGCTCGCCAACGTCCAGAGCGACTTGCACGCGGGTGTCACCTCGTTGCAATGGGTGGTCAACGGGTATGCCCTGACGTTCGCCAGCTTCATGTTGGTGGCTGGGATGCTCGGAGACATCTTCGGGCGTAAGCGCGTCATGCTCGTGGGGGTCGCCATCTTCTGTGCCGGTTCGGTCGTGGCCGCGACGGCGAGCAACGTCGATTGGCTGATCGTCGGCCGCGTCGTCATGGGGATCGGAGCCGCCGCCAGCGAGCCCGGCACCTTGTCCATCATCCGGCACGTCTACCCCGATCGGAAGACACGCGCCGATGCGTTGGGCATCTGGGCCGCGGTGTCGGGCCTCGCCCTGGCCCTGGGCCCCGTCATCGGGGGTTTCCTGGTCGGCTTCTCGAGCTGGCGTGCCATCTTCTGGTTCAACCTGGGATTCGGTGCCGTTGCGTTCGTCCTGGCGGCCGTCGCCGTCCCGGAGACTTCAGACCGTCAAGGGCGCCGCATCGACGTCTTGGGGTTCATATTCGGCGCTGCGTTCCTGGCCTGTCTCTCGTTCGCCGTGATCCAGGGGGAGACGTCGGGCTACACCGCATCGTGGATCGTGGGGCTCTTCATTGCGTGTGGCGTGTCCGGCGTCGCGTTCGTCATCACGGAGAAGAAGGTCAAGAGCCCGATGCTCGACCTGTCGATGTTCCGCCTCCCGCCCTTCGCCGGCTCCAACTTCGTCGCGTTCGTCGCCTACTTCGGCACCTTCTCCATCTTCTTCTTCACTGCCCTGTACCTCCAGGTGGTGGCGGATGCCTCGGCCTATCAAACGGCGGTGGACTTCCTCCCGATGGCCGCCGGACTGATCATCGTGTCGGCGCTCACCGGCCCCCTCGTGGCGCGCGTCGGACCACGTTGGCCGATGGCCTTCGGGTGCCTCCTCGCCGGTGGCGGCATCCTCGTGGCCAATGCCGTGCTCTCTCCGACGGTGAACTTCGCCACTTTGGGTTGGGTCCTCCCACTGGCGGGCATCGGCATCGGCATGCTGCTCGTGCCGGTGACGTCCGTCCCGCTGTCCGTGGTACCGCCGGAGCGCTCGGGCATGGCGGCCTCGGCCACCAACACGAGCCGGGAAATGGGCGCCGTGTTCGGTGTGGCAATCCTCGGGTCGATCGTCAATGCCAAGCTCACGGGCGACCTCGCCGCCAGGCTGAAGGCGATCGGGATCCCGCCGAATTTCCAGAGCCTGGTGGAGCACGCGATCCAGACCGGTGGTGCCTCGCAGGGAGGCGCAGCGACCTCGGCCGAACACAACAAGAACGCGGCGGTCGCGAAGATCGCCACCAAAGTGGTGAACGCCGCCTACGACGCGTTCGGTTCCGGACTTCACGAGGCGCTGCTCCTGTCCGGCTCCCTGATCCTGGTGGGCGCCGTCGTGGCAGCGCTCACGATCCATCGCAAGCCGGGGGAGACCTTCGAGGTCTAGTTGGCGCGCGCGCCAGCGGGCATGCTGGACGGCGACAGGAGGCCTCATGAAGTTCGACACGATGTTGGCGGGGCTCGAAGACGCGCCCGCGCATGCCCGCCGCTTGGAACAACTCGGGGTGGACGGGGCTTTCACGTTCGAGGGCCCGCACGACGTGTTCACCCCGCTGATCCTGGCCGCCGGCGCCACGACAACGCTGGAGCTGGCTACCAACGTCGCCATCGCATTCCCGCGAAATCCCGTACAGCTCGCCCACCAGGCCTACGACCTTCAACTGCTTTCCGGAGGGCGGTTCACCCTCGGTCTCGGTTCGCAGATAAGAGCTCAGGTCGAAAAGCGCTACGGCGCCTCGTTCGACCGTCCCGTGGCGCGCATGCGCGAAATGGTGGGGGCCCTCCGTGCCATCTTCGCCACATGGCAGACCCAGGAGCCGCTGGACTTCCGGGGTGAGTTCTGGTCGCACACCCTGATGCCCCCACTCTTCAATCCCGGGCCGAACCCGTACGGTCCACCGCCCATCGGCCTCGGCGGGCTCGGACCGCAGATGCTCCGACTCGCGGCCGAAGTGGGTGACGCCGTGTTCGTGATGCCCTTCAACAGCGCGGCGCACTTCGTTGGGCGCAGCCTTCCGGCCATTGAGGAAGGTCTGGCCCGTGGCGGCAGGGATCGTTCGTCGCTCGCGGTAACCGGAGAGGTCATCGTGTGCTGTGGGCGCAACGAGGAGGAGATGGAGGCCGCCCGGATCGCCGCCCGGTGGCTCGTCGCCTTCTATGCCTCGACGCCGGCCTACCGCCCGGTTCTCGAGTGCGAGGGTTGGGAGGCACTCCAACTCGAGCTCAACGCGCTCTCCAAGTCGGGACGGTGGGAGGAGATGCCGGGCTTGATCGACGATGCCATGTTGGCCGCGCTCGCCGCAGTGGGCTCGCCCCGGGAAGTGGCGGTGGACATCGCCGACCGATTCGGGGGCCACGTGGATCGCGTCGGCTTCTACACCCCCTACCTCATCAGTGAGGAGACCCTGGCGGAGTTGGCCGGCGAGATGGCATCGGTGACGCAGCGGGAGCCCTGAAGGCCGCGGCCAGCAGTCTCGCCCTTACCGGACCCAGTCGTCGGGATCGGCCTCGCCGCGTTTGTACTGGTCTGCCAGAAGTCTCTGGACCTCCCGGACCCGCTGCTCGACAAGCTCGCGGCGCTCGGAGACCATGGCCACCTGGATCTCGAGCTCGCGCAGGGTCTCGCGTACCGTCGCGGGAGAACGGAGGTCGAGACGTGCCAACTCGGCGTGCGCCGGCATGAGGCCATCAGCCGCGCCCTCCACCGCCTGACGGGCCGATGCGGTCGTGGCCGGCGCGTCGGGTGACAGCGACCATCCCCCGCCGATGGACGCCGCCTCGAGCACACGCGGCATGTCGTCTACGAGCGCCTGCAGGTCCCCGGTCGGAGTCTCGGCGATGGCCTCCAGCGCCCCGATGTCGACGGACAGGACGTGACGGGCGTAGGACAACAGCACTGCGACATGAACCAGATCGTCCCGCCCGCCTCGGAGCCGGGCCGCAGGGGTCGACGCATCGAGCGTTGTCGTCGATTCCAGCAGGTGATCGACGTCGGTCAGGGTCAGCAGCATCGACACGACATCGTTCGATCGCCCCCGCTCCTATCCCCATTGCGCCTGTTCGCGCCTCTCGTTCGCCTCTTTCCCACGCCCCTCAATTCCGTTGCTCCACGGGACGTTGTACCCGCTATGCACCAGGTGCAACCGGTGGCGAACGATTTCAACGCTACCCCCATTGCGCCCGGATCGGGCGACGGCCGGCCGGCCGTGACCATCGTCATCCTGGCTTGGAACGCCTGGGAGCACACGGAGCGGTGCCTGCGGTCACTCCGTCCGACCCTGGGTCAGAAGGACCGGGTCGTGGTGGTGGACAACGGCTCGACGGACGGGACCCGAGAGGCGCTGGCGGCCTACGAATGGCTGGAGGTCGTCGCCAACGACGAGAACCAGGGCTTCGCCCGGGGCTGTAACCAGGGAGCGGCGAAGGCCCGGGAAAGTGTCGTCGTGTTCTTGAACAGCGACACCGTCGTGCCGTCGGGCTGGCTCGACGACCTCGTCGCTCCGTTCGAAGTGGGCGACGTCGGTGCCGTGGGTCCACGTTCGGACAACGTCTCGGGGAGGCAGGCGGTGAAAGCCGCTCCCGATCCGCTCACCGATTCCCGCGCCTTCACGGAATTCGCCGAGGCCTGGCAGACCGGCCACAGGGGACAGACCGCCGAGACGTTGCGGTTGGTCGGATTTTGTCTCGCAATGCGCACGTCCACCTTTCACGCCCTGGGCGGTTTCGACGAGCGTTTCGAGATCGGCGGCTTCGAGGACGACGATCTGTGCCGACGAGTACGCCAGAGCAACCTCCGGCTGCTCATTGCTCACGGCTCGTTCGTCCACCACCGGGGCCACGCCTCGTTCGACGCCAATGACATCGACTGGCAGGTGACCCAGTTCGAGAATCAGGTCCGCTTCGAGGAGAAGTGGGGACCGCCCGCCCTGCGCCCGCCCGTGCTGCTTACCGCCTGCCTGATCGTGAAGAACGAGGAACAGATGCTGCCGGCCTGCCTGGAGTCAGTCCGGGACGCCGTCGACGAGATCGTGGTCTACGACACGGGTTCGGACGACGGGACGGTGGAGATCGCCCGCGCCGCGGGGGCCACGGTCGTGCTGGGCGAATGGGAGGACTCCTTCTCGGCAGCGCGGAACGCCGCGCTCGCGCTGGCCACCGGCGAGTGGGTGCTCTCCATCGACGCCGACGAACGGCTCCAGACCGACCCCGACGTTTTCCGGGCTCAGCTCTCCGACCGCTCGTCCGATGTCGAGGCCCATCTCGTTGCGATCGAGAACCTGCACGGACCGGGGAACCCGCGCTCGGTCCACACCGCGATCCGGGTCTTCCGGCGGCGAGCGGCGACATGGCGGCATCGCTTGCACGAGCAGGTCGTCGCGGCCGACGACCCCTCCCGCAGTCTGCGGACCGCCTACCTGTCGGGTGCCCGCTTGATCCATCACGGCTACATCGCCGAGGTCTTCGACAATCGCCACAAGGCGGAGCGAAACCTCGAGCTCGCCCGCGCCGCGCTCGATGACGGCGAGGTCGATCGCACCTACGCCCTGATGAACCTCGGACGGGCTCTCGAGTCCTCAGGAAACAGCGAGGAGGCGGTGGTGCGCCTCTCTGAGGCCTTCGAGTCGTCCACCGACAGCATCACCAGGCGTCTGGCGGTGACCAACTTGGTCTACATCCTCGGCCGGATAGGGCGCTTCGAGGAAGCGCTGTCCCGGCTGAAGGAGCTGCGGCAGCTCTCGCGCAGCCAGGTAGCGGCCGACATCGCCGAGGGAAGGACCCGGCTCGCCATGGGGGAGACAGAAGAAGGCCTGGCGTGCCTGGCCCGGATTCCGAGTCGAGCCCGGGACGACGACGGCATGGAGTACGGCCCGCACGTGGTGGCAGCCATCCGTGGGGAGGCATTGGCATCGCTCGGCCGCTGGGGCGAGGCGGCGGACGTCGTGCTGGACGCGGTCAGGTCCAACGGCGTGCTCGAGGCCGATGTCAGGGAACTCGTGCACTGGCTGCTGCAAGCCGAGCGTTCTCCCGCCGAGATCACCGCGGCCCTTTGTGCCGAGGACCTCGTGCCGATGCTCGGCCGCGTCCTCCGTCTGGCCCCACCGCTGGCCGACGTGCTGCTGGACGGGGCGTGGGCCCGGTTCCCCGACCACCTCGAACCCCTTGCCGCGGCGGCCCGTGTGGCGCCCAGACTTCCTTTGGCCCGTGCGCTGGTCTGGTCGTCCCGACTGCGGCAATCGGGCCTCGCCGCGTCATGCCCACTCGTCGCGATCGGTCACGACGCCGGGATCGACCCTGTCGTCAGGGTGCGGGCCGCGGCGGCGCTCTACGGATCGTTCCAGGACGCGGGCGCCATCGACATCGCCCGGACCGCACTGGACGAGCTGGATCAGGCCGCCAGGCTGCTCTCCGAGGAGGAGATCGGCCGCCTAGCCCCGGCGCTGCTGCCGGTGCTGGCGAGCGGGACCCCAGCGGCGGCGGACGCCCCGATCGCCACACCGTTGGCGGCGGCGGCGGCGGCCGCGGCGGCCGCGGCGGCCGGCTCCTGGTCTCCGGGCCCAAGGAAGACAGCCCTTCCGACTGCGGCCCGCAGAGACCGTATTGCGGTTTTCGCTGCTGCGCCGACAACAAGGCGGGGAGGCCTGAACATCGTCGGCCCGTTCGAGGGCACAAGCGTCGAAGCGGACGTCGCCCGCCGGCTGGCGGGTGCGCTCCGTTCCGGCGGAGTCCCGGTTTCGACGACCTCGTACCACCGGGAACGGGCGGACGTCGCATCGCCGTGGTCACACTTTGGCCCGTCGGACTTCCCGTTCGACGTGAACCTGATCGTGGTGCACCCGGACCAGATGACGGACTTCGTCCTCGACTCGGGTTCCGCCCTGTTCCAGGGCCGCTACACGGTCGGCCTGTGGGTGTGGGACCTGCAGGCGCCCTCGCCGGCAATGGCCGACGCCGCCAGCATGGTCCACGAGGTGTGGACGCCCACGTCGTGGGGGGCGGTGAATGTCTCGGCGGTGTTCCGCGGGCCCGTCCATCGCGTCGCGGTCCCGGTCGATGGGCAGCCCTCCCCGCGGGATCGTGCGTCGATCGGACTCCCAGACGGCTTCGTCGTCGCGTCCAGCCTCGACTACGACAACGGGTTCGTCCGTCAAAACACGTTGGGGGCGGTGGAGGCGTACACCGCGGCCTTCTCACCGGCTGACGGCCACCATCTCGTCATTGACACCATCCATGCCGACCGGCACCCGGACGAGCACGCGCAGCTGGTCGGCGCGGTCGAGGGCCGTCCTGACGTCGCGCTGCGTCACACCGATGGGTGGTCGGCCGCCGAGCGAGACCGCGTTCTCGCGTCCGCCGACTGCTACCTGTCGTTGCACCGGGCCGACGGAGGACTCGGCGCGGTCGCCAAGGCGATGTCCTGGGGGACCTTTACCGTGGTCACCGCGACCACGGCGTCCCTGGAGTTCCAGACCGAACAGGACTCGGGTCTGGTGCGGTCAGAGGCCGCGTCGATCCCGGCCGACGAGTACCGCTACCCGTCCGGGGCCACGTGGGTGGAGCCGGATCTTCAGCACGCCAGCTCCCTGTTGCGGTCCGCGGTCTCCGAAGCCGAGAGCACGGCCGTCAAGGTTCGCCGCGCCAGGCAGGTCGCGGGTCGCCGCTTCTCCCGATCGGTCGGTGCGGCAGCTGTCCGCGCTCGGTTGGCGGATATCGACGATCGTCTCCGGCCCGCACACCGTGCGGATCGGGTCAGGCCCGACAGGGTTCGTGATCACGCCCGGGGACGGCGTTGACCATCAGACGACAAGAAGTCCGTCGGGTTAGAGCCGCGCCGGGTCAGGCAAGAGATCGTCGACGTCGGACGGCTGATCGATTCCGAGCTCGACCCGGAGGTTGTGCAGGCCTTGCTGCACCAGCTGTGTGACTCGCGGCCGGCCGACGTCCAGGATCTCCGCGATCTCGCTCTTGGCGAGTCCTTCCAAGAAGTAGAGCACCAGGGCCATGCGCTGGCGCTCGGTGAGGCGCCGGAGTGCGGCCTTGACCGCATCGTTCATGGCTGCTCGCTCGGCCCCTTCCGCCGGCGACAGATCGGAGGTCGCGGCGGCGAGGATCCTGCCCTCGGATGCCTCGTTCCCCTCAGTCAGTGGGGCCAAGTGGGTCAATGCAGTGGCCTCGTCGCGGAGATCGATGGCCTCGGCGACCCCGATGCCGAGCTCGGCGGCAATCTCCCGGATGTTCGGCGTCCGCCTGAGGGTGGACTCCAGGTCGTCACGCGTGGCGTGGAACACCTGCACGCGGGCCCTGAGCCGCTTCGGCAGGAAGTCCTCGTGCCGGAGCTCGTCGATGATGGCGCCCTGGATCCGCCGGGTCGCATAGGTGGCGAACTGAAAGCCGGGTGAAGGGTCCCAGCGCTCGATGGCGTCGATCAGTCCGAAGGTCCCGAACGAACAGAGCTCCTCGACTCCGTCCACCGAGCGCGAGCGACGGGCGAAGCGCTTGGCGACAATCGTCACCAGCGGCGCATAGAACAGCACCAAGCGGTTTCGGTGCTCTTGCGAGTGATCCTGCCAGTACTGAGCCCAGAGCGCATCCGCAGCACTGCGGAGGTCGCTCGGGCCATTCCCCGCCTCTTGGCCAACCACGAGCACCTCGTCGAGTAACGACATGGAGTGCCTGTTCCCCCTAACCCACCGGACGCGATGTGCGCTCACGGACTGTGACAAAGATCGTTATCGACAGCGTGGAGCGCCCGTTCAGCCAAATAATGCAAAACCCGTATCGGCGGACCCCAAGTTCAACTACATCGGCCCATTCGAAGCGGGCCAGCTTGCCTTCACCTGTTCATCGGTGCGCCTGTTGAGGCACGCCGTGACAGATTCGGCAAGCCGTGAGCCATCGGGACCTGAACTCGTTGCCCGGACGGGTCGTAGAAGGAAGCGGAGCAAGGACGCTCCCCCTTCCGGAGAGGGAGGGCAATAGTCATCAGGAGGACGAACAATGTCGGGCATTCTCATCAACGACAACTCAACAGCGGTCGAGGCCTACAACAACCTCGACGCCACCAGCGACATGCTGTCTTCGGCGGTGAACAAGCTCTCATCGGGCTTGCAGATCCAGACCGCCGCCGACGACCCGGCCGGGTACCTGGTCGGTCAGTACCTGCAGGAGGAGTCCAACGGGTACGGGCAGTCGATCAACAACGCCCAGGACGCCGTGTCGGTGCTCCAGACGGCGCAGGGCGCCCTCAACCAAGAGGCGTCGGTGCTCCAGACCATGAACACACTGGCCACGGAAGCGGCCAACGGTGGTGTTCAGGACTCGAGCACCAGTGCCGCCGCGCAGTCGGAATTCGCCTCACTGCAGGCCGAGCTCGACCAGATTGCGACCAGCACCACGTACGGCACCACCCCGTTGCTCGGTGGCACCTACTCGGGAGAGACCTTCCAGGTCGGTCCCTACGACAGCGCCAACGACCAGGTGGTCGTCACCATCGCCGCCGCAACGTCGACGGCGCTGGCCGTCAACACCGCGGCGGTCAGCATCGGAACGGTCTCGGCCGCTGAGGCAGCCATGACCGCGGTGCAGACCGCCATCTCGACGGTGGCCAGTCAGGCAGCCAGCGTCGGTGCCACGCAGAACCAGATCCAGGCTCTGGCCTCGAACCTGACCACTGCGCAGCAGAACATCGAGTCGGCGCACGCCAACCTGGTGGACGTCAATGTGGCTCAGGAGACGGCGGCTTTCACCTCCGACCAGATCCTCGAGCAGTCGGGCGTGGCGATCCTCGCCCAGGCCGAGCAACTGCCGAGCCTGGCCCTGAAGCTGCTGTCGTAACCGGCGACGCAGGTTCATCCACAACCGGAAGCCACGGAAAGGGAGCCCCGGGCGGCAGTCGCCGTCCAGGGCTCCCCTCCGTGACAACGGAACGAGACTCGATCACACGAGGGGAGCGGGGAGAGTCAGATGGTCACAGGGCCCGTCAGTTTCTCCGGCCTGGTCTCCGGGCTGAACACACAATCGATCATCAGTGCCGAGATGGCGGTCTACGAACAGCCGCTCACCAACCTGCAGACCGAGCAATCGACCATCAACACCCAGATCGCCGACTTTCAGGCCATCAATACGCAACTGCTTTCGCTCCAGCAGTCGGCCGATGCGCTCGCCGATCCTTCGGCATTCAATGAGGCGTATGCCGCTGCAACCTCGGACTCCTCGGTCGCTACCGCCGCGGTGACCTCGGGCACGCAGACCGGCTCGCTGACGTTCGCGGTCGACCAGCTGGCTGTCGGCTCGACCCAGATCTCCGCCGGAACGGTGGCGTCCCCTAACGACATCGTCACCTCCGGCTCCGTTCTCGTCGGGTCGGGCGGTGCCGCGCTCGGCATCACGTCGATGACGGCGGGCACCGGCCTTGCCGCCGGCGGCCACACCATTGCCGTCACCCAGTCCTCCTCAGGAGCAACGGTGGCCGGATCCGCGCCCCTGGCTGCCACTACCACCATCGGGCCGTCGAACGACCAGCTTGACGTGGTGGTGAACGGCGCCGTGCAAACCGTCACGCTGGCCTCGGGCACGTACACCCCAAGCCAACTGGCCCAGGCCATCGACGCGGCCTCCGGAGGCAGCCTCAGTGCCACGACCAGCGTGTCGGGTCAGCTCTCGCTCGCCACGACCGAGCAGGGATCTGCGGCGTCGTTGCAGGTCACCGGGGGGTCAGCCTTGTCCGCCCTCAGCTTGTCGGCCGGGTCGACAGTGAACGGCACCGACGGGGTGATCAGCGTCGACGGCACCTCGACCACCGTGTCCGACATCTCCGGATCCGGGACGACTTCGGTCGCGCTGAACTCAGGGACAGGTGGGACCGTCACCGTCGGGATCTCCGGGGGCCTCACTGCCGGCTCCATGACGGCGGACAGCGTCTCGGTCGGCGACGGCTCCCTCCAATCGGTGGTCTCGGCCATCAACGGTGCCGGGGTCGGCGTCACCGCCAACGCGCTCGAGGTGGGGACCAACAGCTACGCGCTGGAACTCACGTCCAACGGCACGGGCACCGCCTCGTCAACCACCATCGATCCTCAGGCGTTCGCCGGCTCCGGGCTCGGGGCCCTTCTGACCACGACGAATGCCCAGAACGCCGTGGTGTCCGTCGGCGGCACGGGGGGCTATCAGGTGACCTCGCAGACCAACGCCCTGTCGGGCCTCCTCCCGGGCATCACCATCAACCTGGCCTCGGTGAGCTCGACGCCGGTGACCGTCACGGTGTCGCCCGACGGTTCGACGGTGGCCGGCGACGTCCAGACCCTCGTCAGCGCGGCGAACCAGTTGCTCTCGACCATTTCCACCGACACCGCCTACAACACCCAGACGAAGACGGCGGGTCCGCTCAACGGGAACCTGTCGCTGACGAGCCTGGCCCAGCAGGTCCTCGGCGCCATTGGCGAGGCGGTGGGGAGATCAGGCGCAGGTTCCGACGGGACGGCGGGGGAGTCGGCCGGCTTGGCGATCACCAGTCAGGGGACGATCACGTTCAACCAGACCGCCTTCGAGGCTGCCTACGCCAAGGACCCGACCGGCGTCCAGTCGATGTTCACCGAAGGCGGGACGTTCGCCCCTGCGCTGCCCGCCTACGCCGGTCAGGTGTCGGTGGCCGGCGCCACCGACAACACCTCGCCCGGGACCTATGCGGTCTCCGTCACCCAGTCGGCGCAGCAGGCGGTCGACGTCGGCTCGTCGACCTGGGCCTCCGGGCTCACCGCCCTGTCCCAGGCCGAGACCTACACGGTGAGCGGGGGAGCCGCCAGCGCCACCTACGCGGCCACCGCCGGTGAGTCCGTCGCCGACGTCGTGAACGGGATGAACGCCGCGCTGGCCGCCTCCGGCATCGACGCCTCGGCTGCCCTCGTCGGGTCCGCCGGCGCCTACCAGGTCCAGCTGGCATCGGCGGCCTACGGGTCGGCGGCCACGTTCCAGGTGGCGTCGTCCGGCTCCGACCAGCTGGGACTGACGTCGGGTGGCTCGACCTACACGGGGACGGACGTGGCCGGCACCATCAACGGCCTGGCTGCGGTGGGTTCGGGCCAGGACCTGAGCTCCTACAACAGCGGCGACAACGCGGACGGACTCGTCGTCCAGGTCACGACGCCCGGGATCACGTCGGCCACCGCGCTGGGCAACGTCTCCTACGCTCCCGGATTCGGCCAGGGGCTGGCGCACATTGCCGCGACATCCTCACTGGCGCCGAACGGGATCATCCCCGTCACGATCGCCGGCCTGCAAGGGACGCTCGCCGAGGTGGGGAGCGAGATCTCCATGCAGCAACAATTGGTGGCCACCCAACAGGCCGCCCTCACGGCGGAGTTCACCAACATGGAGACAACGTTGTCGCAGCTGCAATCCGAGAGCTCGTTCCTCAACCAGGCCTTCGGCGGCAGCTCGTCGTCGTCCTCGTCCTCGTCCCTGGGCTCTTCGTCCTCGTCGTCGAGCGGCTCCAGCTCGTCGAGCGGGAGCTGAGCCAATGGCCCCCCCGACCAACCTGGCGGACAAGTACCGCAGCCAGGCCATTCAGACGGCCCCCGGCCCGCAACTTCTGGTCATGCTGTACGACCGTCTGGCCGCCGATGTGGACATCGCCGGTCGATCCCTCGAAGCGCTCGACTACCAGGTGACCAACGAGCGCCTGCAGCACGCCCAGCGCATCGTCCGCATGCTGCGGCACAGTCTCGAGCCAGATGGGTTCACCGGGGGCCGCGACCTGCTGGCCCTCTACGACTTCCTGCTCTCCCACCTGGTGGAGGCGAACCTGCGAAAGGATCCGGAGTTGGTGCGCGAGTGCGGGCGGATCATTGCTCCGCTACGAGAGGCTTGGCAACGAGCCGTGAACAATCCCGATCGAGTCGATGGCACCCGACCAGTGGGCTGACTACCTCGAGGCGGCCTGTGAGCACCTCCGCCAATCGCGCCGGGCCGTCGAGGCAGGCTGCCCCGGCCCACCGGGGCCCCCGCGTCCAACGGCACCCCTGCCCGATGAGCTGCGCAGCCGCGTCCAGCTCCTCGCCGCCGGCTACGACCAGTTGGCGATCGAGGTGTCCACCCGTCTGTCCGACATGCGGCGGTACCGCCGGAGTCACGTTCCGCAACCACCTCCGACGTCGCACTTCGTCGACCAGCGGGTGTGACGGAGTTCCCATCGCCCCGCAACTCTCGGTGAGGCGGGGACGTAGTACGCGGTGAGCATGGACTGCTCGGTTTCTGGCCAGGACGGCCGACGCTCCCATCGGAGCCGAGGAGAACGCCATGGCAGACGCCACCCAGTCGATAGGCATCCTGCAGTTCGCGCTTGACAGCATCGTCGAGCAGCAGCAGACCATCGCCAACAACATCGCCAACGAGGACACTCCGGGCTACCAGGCGGACCAGGTCACCTTCGAATCCTCCCTCGCCAACGCGTTGGCCAACGGCGGGGAGGCCACCGCCCAGTCGGTCCCCGAGGGCCTCAGTTCGGGCTCCAACGGGAACAACGTGTCGCTTCCCACCGAGATGACCCTCATGCAGGAGAACGACCTGCAGAACCAAACGGTCGTGAATGCCCTCGACGACCAGTTCGCCCTTCTTTCGGACGCCATCACGGGATAGGAGCAGCCATGTTCGAAGCAATTGACATCGCCGGATCCGGCGCCTCGGTCGACCAGACCTGGATCGACACCATCGGCGGGAACGTCGCCAACATGAACGATGGCGTCACCCCGGGCCAGCCGGTGTACCAGGCCCAGTACGTCGACGCGACAGCACAGGCCGAGCCCGGGGACCCCCAGTCGACCGGCGACGGCTACGGAGTCCAGGTGCAGGCGGTCGTCGAGGGCCCGGCTCAGGGCCAGCTCGAATACGACCCCACCGACCCGGTCGCAAACGCCCAGGGCAACGTGGAGTTCCCCGTGGTCGACCTGGGCAGCGAAATGACGGACCTCGTGCAGTCTCAGACGTCGTACCAGGCGAACTCGGCCGTCATGTCGCACGCGACAAGCGCCTACCAGTCCATCCTCAGCATCAAGGCCTGACGTGATCCCGGTCATTCCCTCCATCAGCTCGGCGATCGCCGCCGGGTCGTCGCAGGTCGCATCAGCGGCGTCGGGTGCGGCATCCGGCGCGGCAGCCTCCGGGACGGGCGCCGCGGAAGCGGCAACCGGGACATCGTCGAGCTCCTTCTCCGACGTGCTCGGCAACGCCATCGACTCGCTGGATTCGTCGCAGCAGGCCGCCACCAACCTGTCGCTCCAGGCGGCGACCGGCAACGCGAGCATCGCCGACGTCACGGTGGCTTCCACCAATGCCGATCTCGAGACGCAGCTGGTGACGGCGGTCCGGGACAAGGCGGTGGACGCCTTCAACTCCATCATGGACATGTCGGCCTGACGATGGCGCTGGTCCCGATCTCCCGCGATTCCCTGAGCACGGCGCGTGGGCGCGCCACCACGGTCCTGGCCGGCTTCACGACGGGCCAGAAGGTGATGACCGTCTTGGCGGTGGTGGGCGTGATCGTCGCCGCGGTCGTGTTCATGGGGGACGAGTCCAAGCCGAGCTACCAGCCTCTCTTCACCAACCTCCAGGCTTCGGACGCCGGTGCCATCACCCAGCAGTTGGCGAGCCAGAAGATCCCGTACCAGCTGGCGGACGGGGGTTCGACGGTCCTGGTCCCGGCGGCCGACGTCGACCAGGAGCGCATCGCCCTGGCGCAGCAGGGCTTGCCGCAGGCCGGCAATGTCGGGTTCTCCAATCTGGAGAAGAGTGGCATCACCACGTCGGAATTCGTCCAGCAGGTCGAGTACCAGCAGGCGCTCGAGGGCCAGCTCGAGCAGACCATCTCCTCCATTCAGGGGGTGCAGTCGGCCCAGGTGAACCTCGTGGTCCCGCAGCAGAGCGACTTCGCCGTCGGGACACAGCAGGCCACCACGGCGTCCATCCTCGTCAACCTGTCGCCGGGCACCGCGCTGTCCTCCGGCCAGGTCAGTGCCATCGTCCACCTCGCGGCGTCGTCGGTTCCGGGACTGTCGTCGTCCGATGTGACCGTCGTCGACAACCATGGCGATGTCCTGACCGCCCCGGGCGACGCCGGCGGGACGTCAGGAGCTTCGAACACCCAGCAGACAGATGCCTACGACAATCAGCTGGCGGCGTCCCTCACGGCTCTGCTGGCGCGGGTGGTCGGGGAAGGGAACGCCGCCGTCCAGGTCAACGCGCTGCTCAACTTCAACCAGAGCCAGACCACCACCAACGGCCTCCAGTTGAACGCGCAGGGTCAGCCGGTGACGGCTCCCACCGGGCAGACCAACTCGAACAGCACGTACAACGGCACCGGAACGCCGCCCTCCGGTGTCCTCGGCTCGAGTCAGGCCCCGACCACCACCAGCGGCACCGGGACCTACACGACGACCAACTCGCAGATCACCAACGCCGTCGGCCAGGTGACACAGACCGTGAAGCAGGCGCCAGGTCAGGTGGAACGGACCTCCGTCGCGGTGCTCCTCAACTCGTCGAAGGCCAAGAAGATCGACCAGGCCGAGCTCCGGTCGTTGGTGACGGCGGCCGCCGGGTTGAACACCGCCAACGGCGACCAACTCGTCGTGACATCGATGCCCTTCGCGTCGGCCGGAACCTCCCAGAGCGCCCTGTCCTCCGCTGCCGGCTCGGCGCACCGCCAGCAACTTCTGGAGCACGCAGGCGAGATCGGCGGTCTCCTGTTGCTGATCGGCGGCATGGTGGCCGCCACCCTTTTCGCGGCCAAGCGCCGGCGCCCGCTCTATCAAGAGATCGCCCTCGGCGAGCTCGGGCCGGTCGCGTCGATGATCCCGGTGGAAGAAGAGCGCAACCCGACCGGAGAGCTGCCCGCCATACGAGTGGCCCCGGCTCTTCAGCTCGGGTCGGACGCCGTCCTGGCGCAGGTCAACCAGTTCGTCGAGCAGCGGCCGGCGGAGGCGGCCCACCTCCTCAAGAGCTGGGCGGACGAGCGCGACGAGGTCGACGGGGGAAGGACGCTCCCCGTATGACGACCACCGCACCCAGCACCCCGAGCATGGATCGGGAGTCCGACCCCCCGACCCCCATCAACGTCGCCGCTCCTGTCGCCGACCGTGTCGCCGACCGTGTCGCGCCTTCGATTCGCTTGACGAACCGCCAGAAAGTGGCCGTGGTGCTGGCCCAGCTCGGCCCCAAGAAGGCGACGCCCATTCTGAAGGAGATGTCGGATCCCGACGCCATCACCTTCACCACGGAGGTCGCCAACCTGCCATCGCTCGACACCGACACCGTGGTGGAGGTCCTGTCCGAGCTCATGGCCAGGATCCACGAGTCCACCCTGGTCAGCCAGGGCGGCATCACGCTGGCCCGCCAGTTCCTCCAGGAGCGGTTGGGGCAAGCGCGCGCCGACGAGGTGCTCGACGAGCTGGAGAACAAGAGCACGGCCGGGCCACTGGCCGTGCTCGCCCATGCTGATCCCCGCCAGGTGGTCGCCATCCTCGCCGAGCAGCAGCCGCAGACGGTGGCTGTCCTGCTGGCGCACATGCGGCCCGAAGACGCGGCGCGCATCATGACAGAGCTTCCGGGCGAATTCCGGATCAAGGTCGCCCGTCGGATCGCGCAACTCGATCGCGTCGACCCGGCCGCAGTGCGGCAGACGACCGCGCTGATCGAGGCCAAGCTGCGCAGCCTGCACACGGTCGGGGCTCTGACGGTGGCCGGCGGTGCATCGGCGATCGCAGAGATCCTCAACCATTCCGACCGCCAGACCGAGCGACAAATTCTCGGGGAGCTCGAGATGCAGGACAGCGAGCTCGTCGAGCAGATCAGAGCGAGCCTGTTCACCTTCGACGACGTGATCGCACTCGATGCTCGCTCCTTGCAGCAGATCTTGCGTCGCGTACCGACCTCGACGCTCGCCACCGCGCTCAAGGGGGTGCAGCTCGACACCGATGCGATGGCCCACATCCGCGGCAATCTGACTGAACGGGGCGCGCAGACACTCGACGAGGAGCTCGAGGTGCTGGGAGCCATCCGCACCTCGCAGGTGGACGCGGCGCAGGCCGAGATCGTGCGCACCGCCCGGGACCTCGATGCCGAAGGCGTCATCGTGATCGCCCGCAACGACGAGGTTGTCCTGTGACGATGCAACGAGATGCTGTGGCGGCGCCCGCCGGGCCGCGGATCCTCGACGGACAAGGTCTCTCCGTCCGTCGCCGTCCGCTCGACCCGGGGAGGCCCATCGACTATGCCCGCTTGTCACCGTGCACGCTCGTGGAGGGCGTGACCGACAACGGACATGCGGCGGGTTACGAGGCCGGCTACGCCGACGGGCAGCGGGACGCCGAGGCGGCAGCCAGGGACGCCGAGCGTGCCGGCGCCGCTCGGGTCGACAGGGCCGTGTCCGCGCTGTGCCGCTCGGTGGATGCAGCACGGTCGGCCTACGAGGAACGGTCCGCCCAGCTCGAGGACGCGGTGCCTCGATTCGCCTTCGACCTACTGGAGGCGCTGTTCGGACGGGAGGCGGCGCTCGCCGTCGATCCCGGGCGCGAGGCCGTCGCCCGAGCGCTGGCCCTCGACGAAAGCACGGTCCCGGCTGTCGCCCGGCTCTTTCCCGACGATGCGGACACGATCGGGGAACTGGTCGACCTCTCGCCCTCTCGCCCGCTGACGGTGATCGCTGATCCGACGGTCGAACCGGGTGGCGCTCTGGTGGAGATCGGGTCGACCACCATCGACACGCAGCTGTCGCGTGCCCTCGAAAGAGTGCGGGCCGTCATCATCGGGCAACCCGAGGGGGACCCCCGGTGACGACCTTGCTCGACGAGTTGTGCGAGCCGGCTCGAGCCGCCGCCCGGCCGAGAACCTACGGGCGGGTGGACCAGGTGGTCGGGATGTCCATTGAGATCAGCGGCGTGCCGGCCGCGGTCGGTGACGGTCTTCTGCTCCTCCCCGACGACGGGCCTCTGCAGGCCGAGGTCGTCGCGCTGCGCAATGGAAAGTCGGTGTGCGTGGCACTCGGCGAGACCACCGGGTTACGGGCGGGAACGCCGGCCACACCTATCGGCCGGCCACTCTCGATCGTCGTGGGCGAGCGGCTCCTGGGGCGAGTGCTGGACGGCCTGGGGCGCCCGATGGACGGCGGGCCGCCCCTCCGAGGGATGGAGGTCAGCGTGGACGGGCGACCCCCGCATCCGTTGCGGAGAGGACTCGTCGACGAGCAGCTTCCTCTGGGGGTCCGGGCCCTTGACGGTCTCATCCCGTGCGGCAAGGGCCAGAGGTTGGGCATCTTTGCCGGGTCGGGCGTCGGCAAGTCGTCGCTCCTGTCGATGATCGCCCGCGGCACCGAGGCGAAGGTCTCGGTCGTGGCGTTGATCGGCGAGCGTGGCCGGGAGGTCGCCGAGTTCATTGAGCGCGACCTCGGGCCCGAGGGCATGGCCCGCTCGGTCGTCGTGGTGGCCACCTCGGACGCGCCGGCGATGATCCGGATCAGAGCCGCGTTCACCGCCACCCGGATCGCCGAGTGGTTCCGTGACCGGGGTGACGACGTGGTGCTCATGATGGATTCCGTCACCCGGTTCGCTATGGCGCAGCGCGAGGTGGGACTGGCGGCGGGGGAACCACCGGCGACACGCGGGTATCCCCCGAGCGTGTTCGGCCTGCTGCCACGACTGCTCGAACGGAGTGGCCGGGCTGAGCGCGGATCGATCACCGGCCTGTACACCGTCCTGGTCGAGGGGGATGACATCAACGAGCCGATCGCCGATACGACTCGTTCCATCCTCGACGGACACATCCGGCTGTCGAGGTCGCTCGCCGAGGGCAACCACTACCCGGCGGTCGACGTGCTCGAGTCCATTTCGCGGGTGGCTCCGGCGATCGCTCCGGCCGAGGTGCTGCGGGCGGGCGCCAGGGTCCGCGAGCTGCTCGCGGCCTGGCGCGACGCACGCGACCTCATTGAGATCGACGCCTACGTTCCCGGCACCAACCGCGTTGTCGACCGGGCGGTCGAGCTTCGACCGGCCATCGACGCCTTCTTGCGCCAACCGGTCAGCGAGACCACGTCGCTCGCGGCCACGACCGAGGCGTTGCTGCGCCTCGTGCCCGAAGAGGAGGGCGTCTCGTGAAGGCATACCGCTTCCGGCTCGACTCGGTGCTCCGGGTCCGCCAGTTGCAGGAGCGCGCCGCGGCGCAACGGCTGGCCGCGGCCGTCCGGGAACTGCAGTGCGCACGGGCCGAGCTGGCGAGTGCCCGACGATCACTCGCAGGCCTGGCCGCTCCCGCAGGTCGGCTGAGCGCCGGCACGGTGCAGTGGACCCAGGCGCAGTCCGACCGGATGTCCGAGCGGGCGCGGCAGCGCGCTGATGAGGTGGACACAGCAGAAGAGCTGGCGCGGCAGGCTACGCAGGCCTGGGGGACCGCGCAGCAGCGCATGGCCACACTCGAGCGACTCGACGAGCGCCACTTGGCGATGTGGCGGACGGAGTTCGATCGAAGCGAAGGGCTTGCGCTCGACGATCTGACCACTGCCCGACAGTCCGCAGAGGACGGCGTGCGATGACGATCAGCCCAGTCTCGTTGGCCGACATTGAACAGACCGTTGCCGAACTGCAGCAGTCGCCGGGCGCCCCACAGGCTGGTTCGACCCCTGCATCGGCATCGGCGGTCGACGACACCGACGGGGCCGGCAACGACTTCGCCACCACTCTGGCCCAGGCGACCGGAGGGGGGGCAACCGGCGACCTCTTCGCCGATGCCATCGCCGCGGATGCCGACCCTTCGTCCGACACCCTCGGCTCCTCACTCAGCTCCTCGCTCACCTCCGCGCTCAGCTCCTCGGGTCAGTCCACCGACCCGCTCGACGCGCTCACGTCGAGCACCGGGAGCTCGGGGAGCGAATCCGAGCTGCTCGCGCTGCTCGTGGCCGCGCTTGGCAACGGCGGCGGATCCCCCGGGGACACCTCGGCCTTGGAGCAGAGCGCCGCCAGTCCGGGGTCTGATGGGGCGGCTCCCGCCACGGGCGCAGTGACCGGATCCGACGTGGTGGGAGAAGCGGAGAAGTTCGAAGGGACGCCGTATGTGTGGGGCGGAACGAGCCCCTCGGGTTTCGACTGCTCCGGCCTCGTGCAGTACGTCTACGGCCAGCTGGGGGTTTCCCTGCCCAGGACCAGCGAGGAGCAGGCCCAGGTCGGCACCCCGGTCGCCAGCCTGGCGGCGGCGCAGCCCGGCGATCTCCTCTTTTTCGCCGGTTCGGACGGCACGGCGAACTCCCCCGGTCACGTCGGGATCTACGTGGGCAACGGCCAGATGATCGACGCGCCGTACACGGGCACGACGGTCCAGGTTCAACCCGTGCCCGCCGACCAGGTCGTGGCCATCCGGCAGGTGCTACCCGATGCCAGCGCCAGCAGCACCACCGCTTCTGCCAGCTCGAGCACGGGCGGCCCGACCCAAATGGGGAACGTGTCCGTCCCGGCGGCCTACGCCGGAACGATCGAACAGGCGGCGGCCTCCAACGGGATTCCCGCCTCGCTCCTCGCCGGGCTGCTCTATCACGAGAGCAGGTTCGAGCCGAATGTGGTCAGCTCGGCGGGCGCCGAAGGCATCGCGCAGTTCATGCCGGCGACGGCGGCGGGCATGGGCGTCGACCCGACCAATCCGACCCAGTCGATCGAAGGAGCGGCGCAACTGCTCGGCAGCTACACCCGCCAGTTCGGCTCCTACACCGACGCCTTGGCCGCGTACGACGCCGGTTCATCGGCGGTCGAGCGCTATGGCGGGATCCCGCCGTACGCCGAGACCCAGGCCTACGTGCCCGCGGTGCTCGCTCTTGCCGGTCTGTCCGGGCAGTCGGGCACGGTGGCCGTATGAGTGCCGCCACGGTCGTCGTGAGCTCCGCCGAAGGCGCCGGCGACATGCCGTCGTCGGTTCCCGTCGCGGGTGGGGACACCTCGACGGAGGGTGCCCCGCCGTTCTCCGAAGTGCTCTCCCGCTCGTCTTCCGATCGACCTGACTCGCCGGACTCGTCGGACACCTCTCCGCCGCCCGAGCCGTCACCGGATTCCGACGAAGCCGCCCCCCAGACCGGTACCGTCGCAACGGCCGTCCCGGTTTCCTCGAAGTCCGCGGCAGGCGCGGCTGACTCGTCTCGCGAGCGGGCGCAAGGACGGGCCACTCCGTCGAAACCAGGCGTCGCGCCATTCCCGCATGCTGCCGCGTCGCCACCGCCGTACCGTACGGAGGCGGCGGACCGGACTCCCGCTCCCGTCTGCGGCCCGACGCAGGCTGCGGGCGCGGCAACCGACGTGGCTGCGAGCCCGGGTGTCGCCTCTTCCTCGACTGAGTCACCCTCGACATCCCCTGCCTCGCAGCTCCCCGAGGCGTTGACCGCGGTCACGGCGTCAACTCCTTCCGAAGGTTCGTCCGTCGCCGCAGCCCACGCCGCAGCGCCCGCCGCGGCCGACGGATCGTCGCCGCCCGCCTTCGCCACGACCTGGGCCGCAAACCGTCCCGACAGCTTCGATGCCGGAACGCCCGACGAGGGCGTCCGCGCCACGCAGGCTCCCGCCGGTGCGAGTGACGTCGGGCGCACAGGAGCGCGCGGTTCGGCCGATCCCGAGGTCGCTCCCGGCTCCGTCGTGCTGCGCGCCGGACCGCTGCACAGCGAGGCGAGCGCATCGACGCCGAACGCGACCGCGTCGGCGCTCAATGCCTCCGCAGTCACTGCAGCCGGCACGGGGTCTTTGCGGTCCACCGCTGTCTCGGCGCAGGAAGGCTCCACCGTGGCCGCGTTTCCAGACGGAGAGGGAGTGATCTCATCGTCCGGCCTCGACATCGGCGACCTGGCTGCCTCCATCTCGCGCCCCTTGGCGGCGGGCGGAGGGGACTACAGCGTGCAGGTGAGCCTCCACCCGCCCGAGCTGGGTCAGGTGCGGGCCCTCCTTTCACTCCAGGGCGATGTCTTGCACGTCACGCTGACCCCGGAGCACTCCAGCGGATTCGACGCGCTCTCCGACGCCCTGCCGACTCTGCATGACCAGCTGGCCGGAGGAGGAGTCGAGGTGCACGTCAGCTTGGGCCAACCGGGCGACCAACCTGGAGGAGACGGTGGAGCAACGGCAGAAGCGGGGTCGGTCGCAACGGCACCCTCCGACGACGCGAGCCAGTCCCTGCTCCTCTCCTCCGTCCCGGTCACCTCCGGTGACCCCGGCCGGATCCATCTCATCCTGTGACCGCATCGCCCCAACACCACGTCGTGTGCCTCAGGGTGCGCGTGACCGCAATTTCGCCAGAAAGGGAGAAGCCATGACCAGCCCGATCTCACCGGTAACGGATCCGAGCCAGGCGAGCAGCACTGACTCCAGCAACGCTGACACGAGCAGCCTCGGCATGGCCGGACTGCTCGACCCGTCGACGTTCCTCAACCTGCTCGTCGACGAGCTCAAGTACCAGAACCCGCTCGACCCGACCGACTCTTCCGACTTCATGAGCCAGATCGCAGAACTCTCGCAGGTCGAGCAGCTGCAGTCGGTGTCGTCTGCGTCGCAGATGGGCGAAGCGGCGGGACTCATCGGCAAGACCGTGACGGCCGACGACGCGTCCGGGACCACCATCACCGGTGCCGTGACCGGCGTCACCAACGGCACCTCAGGACCGTTGCTGGACGTGGGCAGCACCACGATTGCCCTCTCCGACGTGCAGCAGATCGGCTGAGGCGGCACCTCGAGCTGACCAGACACCGCACACATCGACGACGGCTCTGTCTCGATTTCGTCGACCAGGACCACGACCACACGTATCCCGACTGACCACAACAAAAAAGGAGCATTCCATGAGCGTTCGATCTCTCGGTGCCGCAGCGTCCGGCATCGACACCATGCAGACCGATCTCGACACGATCGGCAACGACATCGCCAACTCGGAGACCGACGGATTCAAGTCGGGGACGGCGGAATTCGAGGACCTGCTGACCGAGCAACTGCAGCCCGCTGGAGCGGCGTCCGGCACCTCGCTGGCCAGCACCAACCCGTCCGCCGTCGGTGCCGGTGCCGAGGTGTCGGCCATTGCCACGGACTTCTCGGAGGGACCGGTCACCCAGACTGGGGTGAGCTCGGATGTGGCCATTGAGGGCAACGGCTTCCTCGTGGTCAGCCAGAACGGGCAGACCTCCTACACCAGGGACGGGGACCTGCAGATCGACGCCAACGGGAACCTCGCCACCCAGGGCGGCGGCCTGGTGCTGGGCTGGGCGGCCGGCCAACCGACCACGTCACCTCCCGGGCCTCTCAGCATCATTGTGGGGTCGGCCGAGCCGCCGGCCGAGACGCAGAACGTCGACCTGGGTGGCAACCTTCCGGCCGGTTCGACCACGCCGGTGAATGTCACGACGACGATGTACGACGCGCTGGGGAATGCAGTCCCAGTGGACCTGACCTTCACTCCGACCGGCGCGGCCAACACCTGGAGCATGCAGGGGACTGTTCCCGGCGCGGCCACCACCCTGTGGACCGCTCCGCAGACCGTGGTCTTCGGGTCGAACGGGCAGCTTTCGACGATCAACGGGGCGGCGGTCGGCACCGGCACGACCCCGCTGGCGGTCGACAACCCGCCCAGCAACTACACGTGGACCGGCGCGGCGCCCCAGATCGACTTTCCGGCCGCCGGTTCCGAGAACGCCGTCACCCAGTTCGCGGCGGACCAGACCATCGCCGTCACCTCCCAGGACGGGTACGCGGCGGGAACGCTCGACTCGTATTCGATCGGCGCCGATGGCGCGATCACGGGTACCTATTCCAACGGTGAGAGCCAGACCCTCGGGACCATCGCGCTCGCCCAGTTCGCGAACCCGCAGGGGCTCGACGACATTGGGGACGGTGAGTACACGCCGACGGCAGCTTCGGGCAGCGCCCAGTTGGGCGAGCCCGGTACCAATGGCCTCGGCGGCCTCCAAGGCGGCGCCGTGGAGGGATCGAACGTCGACCTGGCCACCGAGCTCACCGATCTCATTGAGGCGCAGACCGCGTACCAGGCGAACACCAAGGTCGTGGACTCGACGTCGACCGCCCTCCAATCGCTCGTCGAGATGTCGTGATGCCTGGCCCAGCGGTGTAACCCCCGCAACTCTGACCCCAGACGGGCCGTAACTCAAGGCAGGAAGAGGGTCGGGGGAGGGGGAACCAGCTTGATCGCCTTGTCGAAGCTCGACGGGACCACCATGTACCTCAACGAGGATCACGTGGAGCGCGTGGAACAGGGCGCGAACGCTGCCGTCTACCTCACCAACGGGACCTACCTGATCGTCCGCGACGACGTCGAGACCATCAACGACCGGATCAGGTCCGAGAAGGCGGGGCTGCTGTCTGAGGCGATGGGCGCGGGTGCTGCCGATTCGGTCAGGATCTTGAGCGCGGTGCCAGACGGGCGGCCGCGAGGGGAAAGCGGGCCATGACTCCCGTCGGGATTGTGCTCGCTCTGGCGGCAGTTGTCGTGTCGATGACCCTGGACCACGGCCAGGTGACGGATCTCATCAAGATTCCCGCCATCATTCTCGTGCTGGGCGGGAGCCTGGGCGCCACGATCGCTGGCTTCGACAAGCGTCGGCTGCGCTCGGTGCCCAAGGCCGCCAAGCTCGTCATGCTGCCGGGTCAGCCTCCCGATATGAAGGGCACCATCGACACGCTGCTCACCATGGCGAGAGAGGTCCGGCAGAACCCCCTGGCGCTCGAGCAGCTCGAGACTGACGACGCCTTCTTGAGGATGGGGATCCAGGTGATCACCTCCACGTCGGACCCCGAACGGGTGCACGAGCTGCTCGGTGCCGAGGTGGACGGGCTCCGGACTCGTCACACCACCTCGATCAAGTTCTTTTCCGACATGGCCGGCTTCTCCCCGACCTTTGGGATCCTCGGGACGGTGATCGGCCTCATCGGTGTGCTGGGGCAACTCACCGAGCCCGGGAAACTCGGGCCCGCGATCGCTTCGGCCTTCGCCGCCACGCTGTGGGGCGTCCTTCTGGCCAATGCGGTCTGGCTGCCGATATCGAACAGGCTCCGGCGGCTCTCCGACGGGGAGATCACCTATCGCGAGATGGTGATCGAGGGATTGCTGACGATGCAGCTGAACGTGTCGAGCATGGACCTCAAGGACCGCCTCTACGCCTTCCTCCCGCCCTCGGAGCGGGCCGACGATGCCGTCGCGCCCGTGACGCCGCTGGTGGACGCGGAGGCGGCCGCATGAATCAACCCCAGAACACGGTGCTGGGAACGGCGCGACGGCGGACGGGACGCGTGAGCAAGGAGGCCGCTTCGGAACAGCACGACATGAGCCAGGAGCGGTGGCTCCTGACCTATGCCGACATGATCACGCTGCTCCTGGTCCTCTTCATCGTCCTCTTCGCCCTGTCGAAGATCAACCAGGCCAAATACCGGCAGTTCCAGCAATCGGTGAGCCACATCAAGCTCGTCGGCTCCTCGGTAGCGCACGGGTCGACCACCGTGCCCAGCCGAGGACGAGCTCCTCTCTCGGCGTCGTCGAACCGTCTTCGTCAGATCGAACGCGTGCTCTCTCATGCGCTGGCGGTGAAGGGACTGTTGGGCGATGTCACGCTCACCATCAACGCGTCCGGACTCGTCGAGGGCCTGGTGGCCGACTCGACGTTCTTTCTGACGGACTCGGCGCAGCTCTCCCCGCTGGGAGACGAGATCGTCGATACGTCGGGGCATGTCCTCGACTCGTATCCGAACAACGTCGACGTGGCCGGCTACACCGACGACCAGGCCATCACCGGCGGCCCCTTTGCCAACAATTGGGCGCTGTCAGCAGCCCGGTCCTCGACAGTGGTCGAGCGCCTCACCACGATCGATGATGTGAATCCGGAACGCGTGGTGGCCATCGGGTACGGGCAGTACCACCCGGTCGTGCCGAACACCTCGGCGGCGGGCGAGGCGGAGAATCGGCGCGTGAACATCGTCGTCAGCCGCCTGTCGACGCCCGGCTCGAGCGCAGCGCAATGAGCGCCGTCCAGACCGAGGCTCGGCTCCATGACTTCAGGCGGACCGAGACACTGGAGCGCGTCCATCTTCACGCAATGAGCGTGATGCTCGACAGCTTCGCCCGGCACGCCAGCGCCCGCCTGTCGACCGTGTTGCGGCAGCCGAGCGTCCTGGCGCTGCGGTCGTTGGACCAGTTGACCTGGGGTGAGATCTCCACGAACCTCGCAAATGGGTTGCATTTCCTGACGTTCTCGCTGCCGCCGTTGGCGGGCCAGGGCGTCCTGGCGATCCCGACGGCGGAGGCGCTCGCTGTGGTGGACCTGCGCCTCGCCGGCACCGGGGAGGAGGAGTACTCCGAAGGCGTCCTGACCGAGATCGAACAGGAACTGCTGGCCCCGGTGGCCGAAGGCATCCTCGACGAGCTGGCCAAGACGCTGGCTCGCCTGCAGCCGACGACACCGGTTCTCGAGATGCAGGAAGCCAACATCCAATTCGTCTCCGTGGCGTCGCCGACCGAGACCTGCCTGGCCGCCCATCTCGCGTTCAGCCTCGGCAACCGCCCCGATTGTGAGATCGTGCTCTGCCTGCCGTTCATGATGATGCGGCAACTGGCCGAGGTGATGCGCACCCGGCCGGGCCATCTGGGTGAAGGCGCTGCGGCTGCCCGGGCCATCGACGTCCGGCACCGCCTGCACGACGTGCCGGTCGATCTGGTGCTGCAGTTCCCCGCCTTCACGTCAACCCCCGACGCCCTCATGACCCTGGCCGTGGGGGACGAGCTGCATCTCGGATTGCCGACCGACCGGCCGCTCGAAGTGCGGGTCGATGGAGTTCTGGTGGCGTTGGCCACCATCGGTCGCTCGGGCCTGCGCAAGGCTTGTGCCATCACAGAGGAGGTTTTTCCATGACCCTTGCCGACACCGGCACGCCCGGGGGTGAGCCGGCGGGCAGCGCCCGGTCAGCGGAGCACGAGTCGATGCAGTTCCCCGCGGGGGACGCGCCCGCGCTGCCGACCGGCGACGACGAGCAGCTCGACATGGGCCGCCGGATGGCGGTGCGCGAAGCCCAGTTCCGCAGTGTGACCGTCGAGGTGTCCGTCTGGATCGGGAAGACGAGGCGGACGTTCGGCGACCTGGCCAAGCTGCGACCGGGTGATGTCGTTGAGCTCGATCGGGCCGTCGGCGCGCCGGTGGACATCGTGCTCAACCGGGAAGTCGTGATCGCGCGCGGCGAGGTCGTGGACGTGGGTGACGAGTACGGCGTCCGTATCACCGAGATCGTCTCGGACGAGGACGGCTAAGCGGGCGATGCTGGCTCTGGAATTCGGACGGATGGTCCTGGCCCTCGCGCTGGTGCTCGGGCTGCTGTGGCTGTTCTCAAAGTTCGGCCGCAGTCGACAGAACAAGGGCCGCGGCCTCTGGACGTCGCGGGACGAGGCGGGGCGGATCGAGGTGATGGACCGGCGGTCCCTCGGGCGTCATAGTTCGATCGCGGTGGTCCGGGCGGCAGGAAGGATCGTGGTGGTCGGCCAGACTCCCCAGCAGATCAGTGTGCTGCTCGACGCTGATCAGGGCCTCGACGCCTCCGACGGTAACCCCGCCGGAGGCGAGGCACCGGCGCTGGGCCGCTCATCGATGAGCGATGAGGAGATGTTGATGCCAGGGCTGGCATCGACGGCCGGGGTGGATACCCCCAAGGCATGGGACGCCTTTCTCGAACGCCTGCGGGAGATGACAGTTCGTCACTGAGCTGTACGACCGGGCTCCTGGCCCGGACGCTTCCTTGAGCTTCTGAGGTCCTCATGACCGTTTCGCTGCTCGCCGCCACGTCGAACGTCAATGTGAACGTGAGCGGGTTGAAACACCCGTCGTCGGCGGTGCTCATCATCATCGTGATCACGGTGCTCGCCGTGGCGCCGGCGATCCTGGTCCTGATGACCGGCTTCACGCGGGTCTTCATCGTGCTCTCGCTGACCCGCAACGCCCTCGGGACCCAGACGGTCCCACCCAACCAGGTCATCGCCGGGTTGGCACTCATCCTGTCCCTGTTCATCATGGGGCCGGTCATCTCACAGATAAACCACGTCGCCGTGCAGCCCTACGACAAGGGCACAATTACGGCGACCCAGGCGATCGATCGGGGCGAGGTCCCGCTCAAGCACTGGATGTTGGCGCAGACGAGGGACGGTGACCTCGAGCTCTTCACCTCGACGGCCAAGGAGAGCGCCAAAAAGCCTCAGGCACTTCCTCTGACGACGATCATCCCGGCCTTCGTGTTGTCGGAGATCGAGACGGCCTTTCTCATGGGGTTCATGATCTTCATCCCCTTCATGGTCATCGATCTCGTGGTGTCGGCGATCATGATGTCGATGGGCATGTACATGCTCCCGCCCACGCTCATCTCCCTGCCGTTCAAGATCTTGTTGTTCGTTCTGGTCGACGGGTGGACCCTCGTCGTCAGCTCCCTTCTCCAGTCCTTCCACTCGTGACGATGGGTCCCCCAGGCCCGGAAGGCCAGAGGAGCGCTCCCTTGGCGACGGGGATGCCATGAACGACACCACCGTGCTGCACCTGGCGTCTCAGGCGCTGGTCCTCATCGCCGAGCTGGCCGGACCGGTTCTCGTCGTGAGCCTGGTCGTCGGCCTCGTCGTCTCCCTGTTTCAAGCGGTGACGTCCATACAGGAGTTCACCCTGACCTTCTTGCCCAAGGTCGTCGCCATCGGCGTCGTCCTCTTGATCTGCGGCCACTGGATGCTGAACGACGCGGTCACCTATACCGAGCAGCTGTACAGATCCATCCCGAACATGGTCAACGCGCCAGGATGACGAGCCTTCCGTTCTCGCCGGCCTTCGCCGTGGCCTTCGTCCTGGCGCTCGTACGCGCGTCGGCGTGGGTGGTGATCTGCCCGCCCTTCGCCAACAAGTCGATACCGGCCATGGCAAAGATCGGCATCTCGCTCGGCATCGCCGTCGAGGCGGCCGTCACGCTGCAGCACGAGACCCTCCCTGCGACTGACAGCCAGATCCTGGCTCAGGTCCTAGTCCAGGCGTCGGTCGGCTTCGTGCTCGGGTTCGTCGTCTCGCTCTTCGTCACGGCGATCGTGGCTGCGGGCAGCCTGATCGATCTCTTTTCCGGTCTCAACCTCCCGCAGGCCCTCGACCCCCTCTCGTTGCAGCAGACGCCGATCATCGGGCAGTTCTACAACCTGGTGGCCACGGCGCTCCTGTTCACAACGGGATCCGTCCTGGTGATCGTGGACGGCTTCCTCCGCTCGTTCAAGGCCGTGGGGACGACGCTGCCCCACGTCACCATGGGCACTGTGGCCGGCGTCATCACTGGTGACGTGACCACGTTCTTCGCCGCCGCCGTCGAGATCGCTGCACCGGTCATCGTGGTGCTGTTCGCCACCCAGATTCTGCTGGCGCTGTTGGCCAAATCGGCTCCGCAGATCAACGTCTTCGTGTTCGGCATGCCTCTCCAGATCCTGGTGGCCTTGGTCGCCGTGGGCTTGGCCCTCGTCGCGCTCCCGGGGGACGTCACCAATCTGGTGGGCCGGGCGATGACCCAGATCTTCGGGGCCTGAGGATGGCCGACAAGTCACAGCGCACCGAACAGCCCACGGTCAAGCACCGCAAGGAGGTCCGGGAGAAGGGCAAGGTGGCCCGATCCTCGGAACTGGGCGCATGGGCCAGCCTCCTCGCCGTCGCCGTGCTGTTCCCCAAGTTGGCCGGTCTAGCCGCCAACCGGGTTGACTCGTTCTTCCGGAGTGTCATCGACTCGGTCGCCCACCCCACCACCTCGGCGGCCATGTCGGTACTGGCCGGGGGCCTCGAGACGGCGGCCCTGGCGGCGCTCCCGATCGTGCTTGTCTGCACCGGCATCGGCGTCCTCTTCTCCTTCGCCCAGGTCGGCCTCCGGTTCACCCCGAAGGCTCTGACGCCGCAGTTCTCGCGGGTCAGTCCCCGGACCGGGTTCAGCAAGATCTTCTCGAGCCAGGGCGCTTGGTCGCTCGGCAAGACGCTGGTGAAGCTGTGCATCTTGGCGGGCATGGGCTACGTGCTGCTCCACCAGTTGATGGGGTCGTTGCTCGGTGGCGGCACGCTGCCACTGCCGACGACGCTCGGTATCGCCGGCGCCTCGACCTCGGCGCTGCTGCGGAACATCGGGGTCGTGGCTCTCCTGGTTGCCGCGGGGGACTATGCCTTTCAGCGACGCTCCTACCAGCAGGGCCTGCGCATGACCAAGCAGGAGGTAAAGGACGAGAACCGCCGCAATGACGGATCCCCCGAGGTACGGCGAGCGCTGCGAAGCAAGGCGCGCCAACTTTCCCGCATGCGCATGATGGCGGCCGTGGCTTCGGCCGACGTGGTGGTGACGAACCCGACGCACTTTGCCGTCGCGATTGCCTATGACCGGAAGAAGGACCGGGCACCGAGGGTCGTGGCCAAGGGCGCCGACATCGTCGCGGCGCGCATCCGGGGCCGGGCAGCCGAGCACGGGGTCCCGGTCGTGGAAAACCCGGTCTTGGCCCGCACCCTGCACGCATCGTGCCAGGTGGACGACGTCGTCCCCGCCGCCCTGTACACAGCGGTGGCCCGGTTGCTGGCCTTTGTCTACTCACTCTCGCCCACCGCCAAGATGTTGGGAGAGGTGCATCGGATGGCCCCGTCGCAGCTGGGCGCAACCGGCTGAAGCGCGGCGCCCGGGCACCTCCCCCTGAACTCTGCCCCCGTGACGTGACGTAGTACCGGGAGCAGTGCCAGGCCAGGACGGCCGGGATGGGTCCAGGGACGGAATGTGACGCGGGAGCCGGCAAGGGGTGGCACACGTGAAGACCGTCCATCGGGATCAGCCCGGGAACGTGCATGGCTGAGCCGATCGCGCTCGGATCGGGGGCTGCCCAGGACCAGCGCTGGCGACGCATGGTCAGCATGGCCATACCTCTCTCGGTCGTCGCGGTCGTCGTCGTCCTGGTTGTCCCGCTGCCCACGTTCGTCGTCGACCTCCTCATCACCGCCAACATCACTGGGTCGATCCTGATCCTCCTCACGGCCATGCAGGTGAAGCGCCCGCTCGACTTCTCGGTGTTCCCGACGCTCGTCCTTGTGGCCACCATGTTCCGCCTGGCCCTCAATGTCGCCGCCACGCGGCTCATCCTCCTGCACGGGTATGCCGGCGTCGTGATCGAGAGCTTCGGCCACTTCGTGATCGGCGGCTCCATCCTCGTGGGGCTGGTCGTCTTCTTCATCCTCATCGTCATTCAGTTCGTGGTGATCACCTCCGGAGCGGGCAGGGTGGCCGAGGTCGCTGCTCGCTTCACCCTCGACGGCATGCCGGGCAAGCAGATGGCGATCGACGCCGACCTGCACGCAGGTGCGATCGATGAGGTCGAGGCCAAGCGCCGGCGCCAAGAGGTGGCCGACGAGGCAGATTTCTACGGAGCAATGGACGGCGCTTCGAAGTTCGTCCGCGGCGATGCCATCGCCGCCATCGTCATCACCGCGATCAACTTGATCGGTGGCCTCGCCATTGGTGTGGCCCAGCATCACCTCTCACTGTCCAACGCCATCTCCACCTACAGTCTGCTGTCGGTCGGCGACGGATTGGTGTCGCAGATCCCCGCCTTGCTGCTGTCTCTGTCGACCGCCATCATCGTGACCAGGGCCGCCACCGAGCACGATCTCGGCCACGACGTCCTGACGCAACTGTCTCGCTACCGGCGGATTGTGCGGACGACCGGATTGGTCATGGCGGGCCTCGCCATCATTCCCGGGCTGCCGAAGTTGCCGTTCCTCCTCGTGGGAGGAAGCGTCTTCTTCTTCGGCACTCGCCTGCCCAAGGACGCGGGCGCGCAGGATGCAGAACCCGTGCAGGCGCCGGCCGCCGTGGCCACGGACACCCCAGAATCGATTGCCGCCGGCATTGCCGTGGAGCAGCTGGTCCTCGAGCTGGGGCTCGAACTGATCGATCTCGTCCAGACCGAACGGGGAGGTGACCTGCTCGACCGGGTCAAGGCCCTGCGGCGGAACGTGGCGGCGGAGCTCGGCATCGTCATGCCCCAGGTCCACACCCGTGACAACCTCGATCTGCCACCTTCCGTCTACGCCATCCGGGTGCAGGGGATAGAGGCGGCGCGGGGCGAAGCACCGCGAGGGAAGCTCTTGGCAGTTGGCCAGAACCTCGAAGAGCTGGCCGGGGTCGAGACGCGGGACCCGGCCTTCGGCGGACGGGCCAAGTGGATCCCCGCGGAGCTCAGCCACCAAGCGGTGGTGGCCGGCGTGACGGTGGTGGACCGCTCCGCGGTGGTGACCACGCACCTCGCTGAGGTCGTCCGCGAGCATGCCGGCACGATCTTGTCCCGCCAGGACACCAAACTGCTGCTCGACGCACTGAAGGGTTCCAATCCTGTCGTCCTCGAAGAGATGGCGGCCGCCAATGTCACGCTCGGCGATGTGCAGGGGGTGCTGCGGGGCCTTCTCGACGAGGGCGTCCCGGTCCGCGATCTGGTGCGTATCGTCGAATCAACGACCGAGCAGGCGCGCACCCAACAGAAGGATGCCGACAGCCTCCTGGAGGCGGCGCGGATCTCGCTGGGCTCGACCATCGGCTCCTTGTTCGCCGTCAACGGTGTGATCCCGATCATCACCATGGCGCCGTCGCTCGAACAGGGTCTGATCGCCTCAATCCGTACCGGCGACCGCGGTCGCACCCTCGGCATCGAGGCGGCCGTGGCCGAGTCGCTGGTGCGCCAGGTAGCCAAGTTGACCCAGGAGGCAGAGTCCCGGGGGGTCACCCCTGTCCTGCTCTGTGCGACCCGCCTGCGCCTGGCTCTGCGGCGCCTGCTCAAGCCGAGCCTTCCTCGTCTCGCCATCGTCGGCGCGGGGGAGATCGGAGCCGCGATGTCCCTCGAAACAGTGGGCAGCGTGTCCGATGAGGCCGTGGTCGCGCAATGAGCCGATCGGCGTCGACATGAGCGAGACCGCGCAGTTCGAGGGACGCACGGCAGAAGAGGCCGTGGCGCGCGCCCGAGCCGCACTCGGAGACGCCGGCGCTCTGCGCTGCTGGAAGACACGGCGTGGCGGGGTGGGCGGGTTCTTCGCCCGAGAGGTCTTCGTGGCCTCGCTGACCCCACCCCCGGGGTCAGAGGCAGCGCGCGGCCGAACGACGCGGGCCGAGCCCGACAAGAAGAGCCGCGTGCGCCGCCGCAATCCCGTCGTTGATGGCACCAAGGCGACCTCGGTCCCCGAGCCGATCCGTCGGGAGGACGAGGAGCAGCCAGTCTGGCCCGAGGACCACCTTTTCGGACTGGTCGAAGCCACCTCCGATCAGGTCTCCCTGCGGTCGCTGCGGATTCCGGACGAGGCATTCGACGAGGTGCTCGCAGAAGCCCAAGCGGCCTTGGCACGCGAGGCCGAAGCCAACGAGGTGAGCACGGCACTCCCGCCGCCTCCGCCACGGCAGGCGCCCGCGACCGACCGGGCGGACGGCGAGGACCAGCCCGAGCCGGGCCACGAGGAGGTCGAGGTCCGGCCCGACCTCCCGGCTGATGCCGTCGCGACGAGTCCGGAGCAGCCCCATGGCATGGAGCCCCCGCCGACGAGTGCCGTCGTCGCGGCGACGGCGGGCCCGGCCACGAAGACGCCTCGAGCGAAACCGCAGGCCCGACCCCGACCACCCATCCGCCGGTCGACCGCGGCACGAAGGCCGGAGCAAGAGCATCGTCCGGCGCGCATCCCGGACCTGCGGCCCGGGCTCCGAGGCCTGGGGGTCCCCAACTCGTTTCTGCCGCGAGGGCGGCGTCCCTCGCTGGACCAGCTGGCGGGGGCGTTGGAAACACTGCCCACGCCACCGCCGATACCTACCAGCGCCGGCGCGGTGGTGGCGATCGTGGGGTCCGACCAGGATGTCGATCGCACAGTGGATCTGGTAGTGCAACAGCTTTCGCTGGGTCGGGGCGACGTCGTGCGGTCCGGGGGCCCCGCAGGCACCGACGGCACGCGTCGTGGTCGTCAGATCGCAAGGCGGCGAGCGAGCGGGCGCGTGTCTCTGGTGGCGGTTCATGCTGCGCCCGGGACTCCGTTGCGGCCGGAGATCTGCGAACTCCTCGACCAAGCCACCCCGGACTACCTCCTGGCAGCGGTCGGCGCCCACTGCAAGAGGGCGGACGTGGAGCACTGGATCAACGGGCTTCTCCCCGTGGATGCTCTGGCATTGTGGGATCTCTCGGGAACCCGAACCCCCGCTGAGCTCCTCGGCCTGGTCCCGATTGCCTTCGTCGACGGGCGGGCGTGCTCCACGTTGGGCTGGACCCTGCTGTTGGCGGCACGGGCGGTGGAGGAGGGCCGATGAGGCGTCGTGACCTCCAGTGGTTCGCCGTCGACGTGTTGCGCTTCCGTCCTGTGGCCACGGTGGTGCTGGCGGTGGCCCTCGTGCTGCCCTCCCTGTGGGAACTGATGAACGGGAACCTCTCGGCGGTGACCCTTCTCGTCCGCCTGGCCCTCGCCCTGGGCCTCTGCGCCATTCTCGTCTGGACGGTGACCGGGCTGGTTCTCCGCTACGCCCGGATACACGCACGGGCATCCGCCGAAGGTGAGCGATTCGGTGCCGTGTCCACCGATTTGGACAACTGACCCCGCAACTCGCCGCACCCTCGGGTCGTTGTTCAGGGCGGTGAGCACCGAAGACCTCCTCGCAGAATTGATCGAGTCGCTGGACGCCGAGCTGGAGCAGTTGACGCTCCTGCGGTTCCGCCTCGTCGTGCTCGGCTCCCTGGTAGCGGCAGACCAGGCCTTTTGGCTGCCAAAGTCGGTCCGCGAGCTCCAGGCGACGACCGACCAGCTCCGCCTGATCGATCTGCGCCGCGCCGCGGCGACGTCCGGCATCACCGAGGCGTTCTTGCTCGACCCCGAGGCGCGCCTCCCCCAGATCGCAGCGCAGGTCGACGATGGTTGGGGCGAGATGCTGCACGATCGGCGCCGTCTCCTCTTGGAGCAGATGGCCAACATCCGTAGCGTCGCCGACCTGACGATCTCCGCTCTGGGCCGCCGCTCGACCCTGCTGAGGGAGGCGTTGGGCTTCCTTTCCGGCAGCGGGGGCTCGAGCTACGGGCGCCAGGGACCAACTCGGCCTCAGATCGTGCAGGGAGCGATGTGAGCGACTTCGGACTCTCCATCGCCGCCAGCGGGCTCAACGCCGACACTGCCGAGCTCGACACCGCCTCGAACAACCTGTCAAACATCAACACCCCCGGCTATGCGCAGGAGGTGGTCAACCTCTCCCCCGAGGCTGCCGCCGGGCCGCTGCAAGCCGGTCGCGGGGTCACCGTGGCCTCGGTGTCGGAGCTCACCGACGCCGTTTACGAATCGGCCAATGTCGCCGCCGAGGGCGTGCAGGGGGCAGCGAACCAGACGAACCAGGTGATGAGCTCCATCGAAGCCGTCTTCCCCGAACCGAGCAGCGACGGTCTGTCGGCGCAACTCTCCACGTTCTGGAGCGATCTCTCCACCCTGGCTGCCAATCCGAACCAGGCTGGCGCTCAGCAGACCGTCGCCGCCGACGCCAGCGGCCTGGCCGAAGCGCTCAACAGCACCTCGACACAGCTCTCCCAGCTCTCGTCCTCGCTGCAATCGGAAGTCGGGACCGGTGCGGCAGACTCGGGGACGCTGGCCCAGGTCAATCAGCTGCTGAACCAGGTGGCACAGCTCAATCAAGGGATCGTTGCCGGCGACTCGGCCGGCCAGAACGTCAATGCGCTGAGCGACGAGCGGCGATCGGCCGTCGACCAACTGGCCGGATTCCTGGGAATCAGCACGTCGACCACGGCCGGCGGTGCCCTGACCATCAATTCGGGCGGTGTGCAGTTGGTCTCCGGTGACGTTGCGCAGACCCTCGTGTCCACGGGCTCGGCCGCCACGGAGAATCTCGGCATCGCCACGTCGTCCGGGGTTGCACTGCAACCCAGCGGTTCGATCGGTGCCGACCTGACGGCAGTGAATTCGACGCTGCCCGGGTATCAGGCCCAACTCTCAGCGGTCGCCAACGCGCTGGCCGGGGGCCTCAATACGCTGCAGGCCAACGGCATGGCGGCCAACGGCGATCCCGGTTCGGCGATCGCGGGGGGCTACACCGGGACGATCCTGCCGAACATCTTCGTCGACCAGGGTTCGACCTCCATGTACACGCCCAGCACCATGTCGGCCGCCACCATCGCCGTCTCTTCGGCCTATCTCGCTGACCCCTCTCTCATCGCCACGGCGGCCGCACCGGGGCCGAGCAACTCGAACGTCGTCGGCACGGCCACGCTCGACAGCGCTAATGCACAGGCCATGGCGGCACTGGCGGGCGCGACGACCGGCCCTGACACGCTCTACCAATCCCTCATCGGCACCCTCGGCACCCAGGCCTCCGACGCATCGGGCACCTCCACCGCGGCAACGAATCTGGCGACCACAGCCGCCGGCAACCT
>Ga0302235_10000354_pt1 | contig 37700 bp, 32 predicted proteins | sample II_Palsa_N3_3_FD_193577 | JGI IMG/M metagenome (GOLD analysis project Ga0302235, IMG submission 193577) | Peat permafrost microbial communities from Stordalen Mire near Abisko, Sweden - II_Palsa_N3_3 | ecosystem: Environmental > Terrestrial > Soil > Palsa > Peat permafrost | place: Sweden...
AGCTGCGCACCGACGACATCGTGGACCACTTCTTCGTGACCACGACCCATCACTGGATCTTGTTCTTCACCAACAAGGGCCGGGTCTACCGGGCCAAGGCCTACGAGCTGCCCGACGCCGGCCGCGATGCCCGTGGCCAGCACGTGGCCAACCTGCTCGAGTTCCAGCCGGACGAGCGGATCGCCGAGGTGCTCGCGCTGCGCGACTACCAGGTAGCGCCCTACCTGGTGCTGGCGACTAGGTCCGGCCTGGTGAAGAAGTCCCGGCTGACCGACTTCGACTCGCCGCGATCCCGCGGCATCATCGCGATCAACCTCCGCGAGGATGACGAGGTGATCGGGGCCAGCCTGGTCTCGCCGGAGGAGGACCTGCTGCTGGTCAGCAAGGGCGCGCAGGCCATCAGGTTCCGTGCCAGCGACGAGTCGCTGCGGCCGATGGGGCGCGCCACCTCCGGCGTGATCGGCATGCGCTTCAACGACGGTGACGAGCTTCTCGGCATGTACGTGGTCAGGGAAGGCGAGGACGTGCTGGTGGCCACCGGCGGCGGGTACGCCAAGCGCACGCCGGCCGACGCGTACCCGGTGCAGGGCCGCGGCGGCCGCGGCGTCGTCACCGCGAAGATCGTGGAAGCCCGCGGCGAGCTGGTGGGCGCGCTGATGGTGCACGCCGACGATGAGATCTTCGCCATAACCTCGGCGGGCGGGTTGATCAGGACCAGGGCCGGGGAAGTCAAGCAGTCGGGCCGGCAGACCATGGGGGTCCGGCTGATGAACCTGGCCACCGGAGATAGCGTCGTAGCCTTGGCCCGCAACGCGGAGTCGCTGGTCGAAGACGATACGGAAGAACTGGCCGGCGACGATGATGAGCAGGGCATTTCCCAGGATGCCGAAGACCGGGCGGATCGGGGTTCTGGGGTCGAGGTCGGTGACATCGCGGACGAAGCCGGTGGAGATGCAGAATAATACGGGCGACGGGGTGATGGCCGGGACATCCGGCTTAGCAGGTCAACGCAACGATTTCGGGGGCAGAAGCGTCCCATAGAGTAGGCGGAGTCCGGCGAAAAGCCGTCATCTTCGCACGGGTGGTCATATGGGCGTCTCGTCCGGAGATAACCTCATGAAGGTCTGATCAGAGGGAGGACGGCTTGGACAGGCGCACTAACAGCCCCGAGGGCTCAGGCGGAGCCTCGCCTACCATCGTGACCTCATGGGCAGGCGACGACGTGGACAACGACGAGGAAACCCCGGCATCGGACGTGATAGCGGCCCCGCCGAAGCGGGCACCGCGTACGCCAGCCGCTGCAGCTGCCCCCGTCACGACGCCACCAGCCAACGGCGACGTAGCCGACCATAAGGCCAACGGAGCCGTCGCGGCCAGCGACGCGCCGGCTAGCGACACCGCCGCCGACCATGTGACGGGCACTCCGTCTAAAGTTGGCCCGGCGGAAACCTCCGGTCAGGGTGGAGCCCGCGGCGCGGAAACAGACGTCACTCGCGCGGATATTCCCGCCCTGCCCGCCGACCAGATCCGACCGGCGCGCGGTACCCGGTCGTCGGCGACGGTCTCGCCTGCCACCGATATTCCGGCGTCGGATGACGCCGCGGCATCCTCGGCCAAGCCGGCCGCCGAAGATCCGTCGCCCACCCTGCCCCCGAGCTCGTCGCCGTTCGGCCCCACGCCCTCGGGCACGGCGTCCGTGGGCTCCTCGCCGCCCGGCAACCAAACGCCGACGGTTTCACCGGCTGCGTTCGCCTGGGAGATGCCTGATCCGCCGCCGGACTCACCGCCATCTCCGGGCCGGAGCTTCCTGATGGGGGGCACGAACGCGAAGAGCGTGATCGCGTCCCCGACACCAGGTATGACCGGCCCGGGCGCGGGAAAAACCGAGGCCGGCCAGGACCCGAAAACCTCGCCGCGGAGCGGGCCTAAGAAAGCATCGTCAAAGCGCACCGCGCGGCAGGCGCACCTGACCGTGGCCCGGGTCGAGCCCTGGTCGGTGATGAAGTTCAGCTTCGTGGTGTCCCTGGTCGCTTTCGTCGTCTTGTTCGTGGCCGTGAGCCTGCTCTACGGCGCACTGGACGGGCTCGGCGTGTTCGACTCACTCCAGCGGGTCGTGACGAGCCTCACGTCAAGCCAGGGCACGGCCGGCGTGAACTCGTCGAAATGGTTCTCGGCGTCCCGGGTGCTCGGCTATACGGCCCTTCTGGGCTCGCTCAACATCGTGCTCATCACCGCGATGTCGACCATTGGCGCGGTTGTCTACAATCTGACTTCACGCCTGGTCGGCGGGGTGGAAGTGACGCTCCGCGAGACCGACGAGTAACACGGCGGCGCACGAGGTCCAGAGCCACGGCACAACCCGCCGCGCCGGTACGGTAGGATAATGTCGCTTATGTTTCCGCAGGTCAGCATGGGGTTATAGCTCAGTCGGTTAGAGCGCGTCCCTGATAAGGACGAGGCCCGTGGTTCAAGTCCACGTAACCCCACAAATCACTTCCCAACCAGCAGTGACTCATCATTTAGATCATCGCCAGGCATGGCCGGGCTGTCTGGGAACGCTGGCCGGCCCGGGCGGCTTTGCTAAGCTGCCCTACACCTGCGGTCGGCGGAATCTCCTTCCACTGGCCCGTTCCGATCTTGTCGAGTTGGAGGATTCCTCGCTGTGAAGAAGCTAATGGTGCTCGCCGCGCTCGGGCTTGGCGCATTCGCCGTGTGGCGTAAGGTCCAGTCTGACCGCGCCGAACTCGACCTGTGGACCGAGGCTACAGCGGCCGACGAGGACTGATCCGCGGCCGGGGGCCGGGCTCTGAAAGCCAGAGTCCGGAAAATCGGGGAAAGCCGATCCGGCACGAGGAGGCGAGCCGGTGAGCGACACCTTGGCCGTATCGCTCGTCTGCTGTGACGTGCTCGGGGCGGCCGCGGTCGACGGCAACGTTCTGGAGCGGGCGTTCGCGGAAGCGATCGCCACCCAGGGCGTGGTCACTGGTACCGCGGCTTACACCAGGTCGATGGTTCAGTTCGACCGGACCCGAGGCTGGGCGCCCGCCGACGTCATGCGAAGCCTGTTCCCGGAGGATGAGATCCGGGCCCAGGCCGCGAACCTTGCCTTCGAGCGGTCATTCCAGGCGGCCGTGGACCGGTTCGGCGCGCTACCGCTGCCCGGGGCGAACGAGGCCCTGGCCAAGCTCACCGCGGCCGGCCTCAAGGTATGTCTGCTCTCTTCGCTGTCCCGACCCGCGCTCAGCGTCATCATGGAACGCCTCGACTGGTGGCAGCGTACCGACCTGATCCTGTGCGCGGACGACGTGACCAGGGCTTTTCCCTGGCCGGACCTCATTCTCACCGCGCTGCTTCGGCTCGGCGCCGGTGATGTGCGGGACGTAGCCGTGGTTACCGCCAGCGAAAGTGGCGTCCTGGCCGCCAGGCGGGCCGGGGCCGGGCTTGTCGTCGGCGTGCTCAGCGACGTCGACGGCGTGAACAGACTCGGCCGGGCCGGGGCGACGCACCTGCTCGCGGACATCGGTGAACTGCCTGATCTGCTCTCACAGGCCGGGATCGCGCCCCTCGGACCTCAGCCCGGCGAGTGAGGAAACCTCGCGTAGCCCATGGCAGACTTGAAGCATGCCCGAGCTGCCGGAAGTGGAGTCGCTGGCCGCGTTCCTGCGCGGTCACGCGGTCGGTCATGCCGTCACGCGGGCTGACGCGGCCTCGTTCTCGGTGCTGAAGACATTCGACCCGCCGCTGGCCAGCCTGAGCGGCCAGGTGATCACCGATGTCGGTAGGCACGGCAAGTTCCTCGACCTCTCATCCGACCAGGATTTGCACCTGATCATGCACCTGGCCCGGGCGGGGTGGCTGCGCTGGCGGGACGAACAGCCGACCGCACCGCCGAAGCCCGGCAAGAGCCCGCTGGCCTTCCGGTTGACGCTCGACGACGGTTCCGGGTTCGACCTCACCGAGGCAGGCACGCGCAAGCGCCTCGCGGTTTACCTGGTCCGCGATCCGGCCGAAGTGCCCGGAGTCGCCTCGCTGGGGCCGGATCCGATGGCCGCGGGCTTCACCGCGGACACGCTGGCGGGCCTGCTGGCCGGGCGCCGGACACAGGTCAAGGGCGTGCTCCGCGATCAGCGGATCATCGCCGGCATCGGCAACGCTTACTCCGACGAGGTGTTGCACGCGGCCAAGATGTCACCGTTCAAGATCGCGGCCAGCATGACACCACAGGAGGTGGCCATCCTTTACGACGCGATCAAGACAACGCTGGCCGAAGCCGTAGAACGTTCGGCGGGCCTAGCCGCCGCCGACCTTAAGGGCGAGAAGAAGAGCGGGCTGCGGGTGCACGGCAAGGCAGGCGAGGCCTGCACGGTCTGCGGCGACACCATCAGGGAGGTCTCGTTCGCCGATTCCGCGCTCCAGTACTGCCCGACCTGCCAGACCGGCGGCAAGCCCCTCGCCGACCGTCGCCTGTCCCGCCTGCTCAAATAGATGCCTTATCCCGAACGGGCCGTGGTGCCTGCCCTCATCGCAGTGCGAGTTCGCAGCGGGTACCCTTGGCGGGAGACATCTCGGGGCTATAGCTCAGCTGGAAGAGCACTTGCTTTGCAAGCAAGGGGTCAGGGGTTCGAGCCCCCTTAGCTCCACAGGTCAGAGGCATAATTTGGCTCCAGGCCGTGTCGCCGGGAGCCACTCCGGGAGCCAAGATATTATCCTGAGGGCATGGGTAGACGCGGTTTTGGCGATGATGCCATCTACTTTGACCACTCCGGCGACTGCCGCGATGCGCGGCTTCACAAGGGGTGCCCCGGACGGTGGCGCGGCGCGGTGTCGCTTGGCTACGGCCCCGAACGCAAGCGGATCCGCCGCAAGGTGTCCGGTCAGACCAAGCAGGACGTGAAGGAAAAGCTGGGGAAGCTGCACAGCGACCTGATGCCGGCGTTCGGGCGCCGACCGGCCGGTACACCGCGGCCCAGGCCGTAGAGGACTGGCTGCGCGAGGGTCTGGACGGCCGTTCGGAGAAGACGGTCACGCTATACCGGCAGGTCCTGCAGCCCGTCGTTGATCGCATCGGCAAGGTGGCGTTGCGGGAGCTGACCGCGCAGGATGTCCGCCGGGTGCTGGCGGAAGTGGCGGGGACGCGCTCCAGCCGGACGGTGGGCATGGCGCACAACTCGCTGCTGCGCGCGATCCGGCATGCGGAGGCCAACGATTACGTCCGGCGCAACGTCGCGGCGCTGGTGAAGCCGCCAACCGGACAGACAGGTCGGCCGTCCCGATCGCTCACCCTCGAGCAGGCCGCTTCGCTGCTAGCTACCGCCGACACATCGCCGCTGGGCGCCTATGTCGTACTGTGCCTGCCGACCGGGGTCCGGACAGAGGAAGCCAGGGCACTCACCTGGGATCACGTCGACCTTGACGGAAATGCCGCGGCAGACTCGCCGGTCCCGCCTCACGTCGCGGTCTGGCGCTCCGTGCGCGCCCATGGCGACACCAAAACCCAGCTGTCCCGGCGTACGTTGCAGCTCTCAGAGCGTGTGGTCAGCTCGCTGCGGGAGCATCAGGTCCGGCAGGCCGAACAACGGCTGCTGGCGGGTGACGTGTGGCAAGATCGCGGGCTCGTGTTCTGTACGTCGATCGGATCGCCGCTCGACGCGGCGAATGTGCGCCGGGCGTTCAGGAAGATCACGAAAGCGGCCGGACTTGGCGGGCAATGGGCTCCCCGGGAGCTGAGGACCTCGTTCGTCAGCCTCATGTCCAACTCCGGCGTCCCCGTGGAGGAGATCGCCGCCTGGCCGGGCACTCCAGCTCCCGCACCACGGAGGTCGTGTACCGCCGCGAACTGCGCCCAGTGATCACCACCGGCGCCGAGGTCATGGACAAAATCTTTTCGAGCTAGCTGATCCCTAAGCTCCTCGATGCAGGAGGTGCCTTCGACGGTGCGGGGGAAGAAAACCGCGACGCCGCGGTCGCCGCGACGCTGCTCGCAGCCGAGGACGAGCCTGCCGAGGTTTACGGCGACTCCGCCTACGGCACCGGGGACCTGCGCGCGGCGATGAAACAGGCCGGGCACACGGCGGTCATCAAGCCCAGGCCGCTCAAGCGGCAGTCGAGGGCGGCTTCACCCTGGATGACTTCAGCGCCGATGCAGGTGCCGGGACCGTGACCTGCCCGGCCGGGACTCTACTATCGAAATATTGAGCGAAGCAACATCATGTCCAGGGAGACAACACTTACAGTAAGGTGCTAGCTACTGCTCTCGATCTCCCGTTCGAGATGCTCAGGGAAGCGGCTGACTACACACGTTCGTGTAATCCGATCCGGAATCTGCGCTCAACTCTGGTTGCCGACTCGGCCCCGGAGATAGTCGAGATGTGGGAGCTGTACTCATCTGGTCTATCTCTTGAAACGGTCGGTGAGAAATTTGACGTCAATGGAACACTCATCGCTATCCGGCTACGTGCTGACGGGCATGAGGTCCGGCCCAGTAACACACCGAAGATGGTAAAACACGGCACCGAAGGTTGGTTACAATCAACATCGAAAGCGCAATGATCTACCGTGCAACGAGTTCAGGCGGGCACACGCCGACGCGGAACGAGAACGAGCACGAGACAAGGGTGTGCAGCCCTGGAAGCCAGCCGAGCACGGAACCCTGAGCGGCTATAATCGTCACATACGTGAGCGTTCCGGTGAGTGGTCCATGCCTGCGTATGAACTCTGCACCGAGGAAAGGCGAGTAGACAAGCTCAAGCGAGCACGAGCCAAGGGCAGGCAATCCAAGAAACGATCTGAACATGGAACGACTGGCGGGTATGACCGGCATGGGAGCGAGCGTTCCGGTGAGTGGTCAATACCCGCTTGTGAATCTTTGCGCTGAGGACAGCCGAGCATACAAGCGCAAGCGTACGGGTGGCAAGATCAGGGTACGGTCAAACACGGAACTAATGGCGGCTACGTCAGACATGCTGACAAAAGGAATAAACACATCAAAGAGTGGCCGATGAAGCCGTGCGACTTTGCCGAGACGCTCACAATGCCTACAATCGAGAGAAGTATGTGAGCAGGGCAGCATGACATTTGCGTCTAGGGAGGGCGAACTTCTGAGGCACCTTCTCGCCCGTCGTCGCCTTTATTTCGGGTGGTCTCAGAACTACGCAGCGGCGATGATCGGCATCAACTGGATAACAAACAAGAAGGCTTGTGATGTAGATCACGTTCCTAATATATCGGGGATTCGGGTTGCTCGGTGACGTCGAGGAAGAGAAGCATTTGGGGATCTGAAATCGGGGAGGCACCATGACACCACGTATCTTGGCCGGGCTAGCCGGGCTCGCTCTGGCTACGGCATTGGCCGCCTGCGGTGCTGCGAGTGCGCCCGCTGTCGCTACCAAGCCCGCCGCCGTCCGGACTGCAGCCAAGTCCAAGGCCGCCCCGGCCGCCACCAAGGCTGCCGTCAAGCCTGCTGCTCCCAGCGAGTGGAAGCTCAAGTGGCAGGCCGACTTCAACGAGGCAGCACCGCTGGGGTCTTTCTCGGGTTGCAATGGCTCGTACAACCTGCTGCCGGGCGCGACCTGCACGGGCCTGCCAGCGGACCTGCAGTCACAGTGGTGGGCTTACCCGACCGGCTGGCCGGATTCCAGTACCAACGCGGACAAGCCGGTCCACGGGTATTACAGTCCTGGAACTGTCGTCTCCATCAGCGGCGGCGAGATGCACGTCCGGATGTACCGTACGACCGGGTTTATCCACTCGGCAGCTGTACTTCCCAAGGCCGCGATCGGGATGACGTACGGGAAGTACGTCGAGACATTCGAGGTGTCCGCAGACTCGGACGACGGTTACCGGAGTTCAGATCTGCTGTGGCCGACCGACAACCTTCCGTCTGTCGGTGATGAGATAGATTTCCCGGAGGGTGAATGGGACTCTCAGTTCTGCGCTCACGTCCATAGCCTGCTTGAGAATGACGGCCGGGATGTTGCTAACTTCTGCCCGGACGTCGGGTACTCTGACTGGAACGCCACGGTGATCGAGTGGGCACCGGGCAGCCTTAAGTTTTACCTGAATGGCACGCTGATCGGCTCCCTTACCGGCAAATGGGCTCCTACCACACCGATGTCTTGGATTCTCCAGAACGAGGGTGCGCTGTACGGCCCGGAGGCTGCGGTGAATTCCTCGGCCCAGATGAATATCTCCAGCGTGGCCGTGTACTCTTACCAGGGGCCTTCTTAAGCCACTGTTCAGGCGGATGAAGTGGCGTGCCGGACGTCGCCGGGATCGGGATTGGTCCGGCCATGTTCGGCGGCGGGATGAGCGATAAGCGTCCGGGAACGCATAAAGACGCTCCCGCCTAGGAGCTCTGCCTACTAAGTCACGGCCAGGCCCGTCTAGGACCCGCTTCGGCTAACCCAGCAACCGTCACCTTAGAGGGTAGTGAGGTCTAGATCAACCCGGCCGGTTAGCGGGTCTGTCGCGCCTGTCGCGCTGACCAGCGTCAGGATATGCTCCACGAGCTTGTCTTCGAGGCGCTGAAGGTCGAACCCGCAGCTGCATGTGAATGTCCGGTAACCCGCTGGCCGTCCGGGTGGATACCCCTTTTCACCGGTGCTACCGCAGCCGCCGAAATGCCTGCGAGGTTGGGCCAGAATCCACCGTCGGCCATCGGGAAAAGCCGCATCATGCACAGGAAGTGGAAGCCCTGACGTGCGAACTCTTCCGTATCGCGGTGGTATTCGTCGGTGCAGATGACGCGGACTCCCGGTTTCGGCCGCCGTTTCCCGCTCATGGTGTCCTCCGGTTAGTACTCCGGTACGCCTTTCTCCCACATGGCGGGGCTCACCCCGGGCAACCTATCAGCGCCCGGCCGCCGGAGGCCGGCAAGGCGCTCCGGTTACCGGGCACAGAAGGGGCGCTCCGCCAGCAGGCTGTCCCGACGCTGCCGGTCCGGGTTCCCGGCCCGCTATCGTTCCGGCTAGCTTAAGCCTTACCAGGTCGGTGTCCGCGGTTGCCGAACGGGTCATGCGCCACGCCGGGCGAGTCTTGGGCGCCACGATATCGCCTCGGCGCTGACGATGACCCGCAGGTTCATCCCGTGCTTACGATGCTTGCCGGAGAAGGACCGGTCCGCAGCGACCCGGCCGATGGGGATTAACGTGCGTAGCGCCTATGCTCAACGGCGCCAAGTGTCGTCGCAACACTGCCGTCGTGGCAGACTAGCAGGGTAAGCGAGCTTGAAAGGCCCGAGTCCCGTAGGATTAGTGTTGAGGTCATTGGCGCTGCCTGCGCAGTTTTTTTGGCGACGCCCGGCGGCCCTTTGGCCCCTCTCCTGATCGCAGCGATCACACCGCTTACCACGCGAATGACCGAACTGGTCGCGGCGGAGTGGAGCCGCAAGAGCAATGTGATTGCGGAGACCGCACTCCAGGCTTCCGAATTGGATGATCCCGAGGAGTTTTGTGCAGCATTGTCTGGCGATTCGGATATGATCGCGCTTACTCAAAAGATTCTCTGGGCTGCGTCAGTCTCGGGAAACGACAGCAAGCTCCGGGCCTTCGGGAACCTACTCGGACGAACCGTGGCCAGACACGGGGATAAGATCGATGAGAGGCAAATTCTCGTCAATGCACTGGCTGATCTGGAAGCTCCTCATGTCATCATCCTGGATGTAATCGCAGAATCAGCTCCTGATCAGGCAGCACAGCACGACAGTGACGGGAGAAAGCAAGCTGGATCGCAGCCATTGGGCTGGCTTGCAGGTCAGATCAGCGGCCGAGTTCAGTTGGATTCTGAATTTATCCTCGCGTGTCTAAATACCTTGACTGTTCAGATGCGGCACAGGTGACCCCGCTGGCGGCCAGGCGGTACCCAGAGATGGATGCGGGTGCTGCTCGTGAGATCCGGTCCGCTGGCTGCCGTCTGTGCCCGGGCTTCGGACTAGGTGGCGGTCAGGGCCGGTCGATCTCCAGATGCCGGCTGGCGGCCGCGGCAATGGCGTGGAGGTCTGTCTCGCCTGAGCTGACCACGAGGTCGCGGCGGCGGAGGGCTCCTTCAACGACGCACGCGTCCACGATGTCGTTGGTCGCGGCGGCCGCGGCGAGCGAGCCGACCGCGCGGGCCTGGCTGTCGTCGAGGGCTTCGACGTCGCATCCGGCGAGCAGCCTGGCCAGCAGGGCCTGGCGGCTTCCGCCGCGCCAGGACTGGGCGACGACCGACGCGGGGACGGTAGGCACTTCGCGCCGCGCCAGCAGGGCGCGGTGACGGGCCCACACGCGGCGTTCTGCCCGGTCGGCGGCGATGAGCGCGCCGGTGTCGTAGGTGACGCCCATCACGCGGTCCGGCGCTGGGTGCTGAGACCTGTCCGGCTGTCCGGCTGGCCCGCGGTGGCTGCCCATTGCTCAGCTTCGGAGAGCTCGGCGGGGGTGAATGCCCCGTGGTCGGCCTCGAACTGGCTGACGGCAGCCAGGCCGGCCCGGATGGTGAATTCCTTGCGGGCTGTGTCGGCCAGCCATGCGCTGTAGCTCATCCCCGCCTGCGCGGCAGCGGCGGCTATTTGGGTGTCGAGGTCGGGGGGTATCGAGATCGAGCGCTTCTTCCGTACCACCATAAAAGCTAGAGTAGCACAGCGGTAGGACAGATGTCCTAGGCTAGCGGCCCGATACGGCTCTGCCGGGCGGCGACCTGTGTCTCCGGCGCTGAAGTAGCTCTGCGGGAGTACGCCGCAAATCATCACTGCGGGTGACGCGGCGGCGGTCGGCTGCAGGGCAGACTTGGGAACGTCTCGACTAGAGAGGACCGATTTCCCATGATCGAGGTACGGGGGCTCACGAAACGGTACGGCGCGAAGACCGCCGTCGACAGCCTGACCTTCGGCATCGAGCCGGGTAAGGTCACCGGCTTCCTGGGGCCGAATGGTGCGGGCAAGACCACCACGATGCGCTGCATCCTGGGGCTTGACTACGCCGACGAGGGCACAGTTACCGTGGACGGCAAGTCGTATCCCGGCCTGGCGTACCCGATGCGCGAGGTCGGCGCGCTGATTGACGCGAAGGCCGTGCACGGCGGCCGGTCGGCCCGCAACCACCTGCTCTGCCTGGCCCAGACCAACAGCCTGCCCAAGCGGCGGGTAGGTGAGGTGCTTGAGCTTGTCGGCCTGACGGAGGTGGCGGGTAAGCGATCGAAGGGATTCTCACTCGGCATGAGCCAGCGTCTCGGCATCGCCGCCACGCTGCTTGGCGACCCGAAGGTGCTGATGTTCGACGAGCCGGTCAACGGCCTTGACCCCGAGGGCATCCTGTGGATCAGGAACCTGATGAGGGCCATGGCCGCCGAGGGACGCACGGTCTTCGTCTCCAGCCACCTGATGTCGGAGATGGAGCACACCGCCGATCACCTGATCGTGATCGGCCGGGGCAAGCTGATCGCCGACTGCACGATGCGCGAATTCATCGCCGGGTCCTCCGGTGCCTCCGTGCGGGTGCGCACGCCGTCGGCGGAGGAGTTCGTCCGGGCGATCACCGCCAAGGGCGCGACCGCCGCCACCGACGAGGACGGGTCGATCGAGGTGCGCGGCATGACTACTGAGCAGCTAGGCGATCTGGCCTTCAGCGAAGGCATCCGGCTGCACGAGCTGACCACGGTGCGGGCCTCCCTCGAAGAGGCGTTCATGGAGCTGACCGCGAGCAGCGTGGAATACCGCGCCGACGTGCCCAGCGATCAGCAACCGAGCACGACGATCGGAAGCGGGGTCTAGACGATGGCGACGATAACGACCTCGGACGCGCGGCTGCATACGCTGCCGCCAGCCACCGGGCGGGCCGGGCTGCGGGGCGCGCTCGCCTCGGAGTTCACCAAGCTCCGCTCGGTCCGCTCCACCTACTGGGCCCTGGGCGCGCTGCTGATCGTGTCCATCGGCGTTGGCGCGCTGGTCATGGGGGGCGAATCGGGTTCCCTCACTCACAACCCGGGCAACAAGGCCGGGTTCGACGGCACTCAGGTTTCGCTGATCCCGTTCTTCGAGATCGGCCAGCTGATCATCGGTGTGCTCGGCGCGCTGACGATCACCTCGGAGTACTCCACCGGGATGATCCGCACGTCGCTGACCGCGATGCCGCGGCGCGGCGTGGTCTACGCCGCTAAGGCGATCGTTTTCACCAGCGTGACGCTCGTCTTCGCGCTGATCACGTCGTTCGTCGCGTTCTTCGTCGGCCAGGCGATGGTAGCCGGCACGGGGGTGGGTGCCTCGCTCTTCGGGAACGTCAAGATCCCGGCGAACGCCATCTTCACCGGGCCGGGCAGCCCGGGCAGCCCGCCCAAGGTGACGTTGCAGGGCATCGACGTGATCAGCGCGTCCACCGTGCTCCGAGCCGTCGTCGGCACCGCGCTGTTCGTCACGCTGGTCGCATTGATCGCGTTCGGCCTCGGCGCGATCATCAGGCACACGGCGGGCGCGGTGGCCACCGTGATCGGCCTGATGTTCATCATCCCGGTTGTCATCCAGGCGCTGCCGGACAGCTGGCGCTGGGACATCATGCGGTTCTTCCCTGACGCCGCCGGGCGGGTAATCTCCGTCACCGTCTCCGGGGGCGGCAACCAGCACCTGTGGTCGTCGTGGCCCCAGATGATCGTTACGGCCTGCTACGCGGTGGGCCTGCTCGCCATCGGCGCATACATGTTCAGGAAGCGCGACGCTTAAATACCGCCTCCGGCCCGGGACTTCGGGCTCCAGGACGGACGTGGGAAAGGCTTAAAGGTCCTGGGTGGCTGAGGCCGTCATCGCCGCTCGCAGCCGTACCGCGTCCGAGTCGCCCCAGGCCACCCGGCGGCCCTGCAGACCGCGCTCCGCTGCGTCATAAGCAACTCCTCTCCGTAGTCGGTAATGTCTAGTGAAATACTCGGCAAAGGCGTTCCGTTGTACCAGTCATCTGACCGGAAAGGATGCCCCCATCCGAAACGGAGTTCATGGTGCCCACCCCCACCCCCTTGCATCTAGCTGTCGCCCTGAACGGGGCCGGCTGGCATCCCGCCGCGTGGCGCGAGCCCGCCGCGCAACCGGAGCGGTTGTTCACCGCCGGGTACTGGACTGAGCTGGCCCGCCAGGCCGAGGGCGGGCTGCTGGACTTTCTCACCATCGAGAACGCGCTGAACCTGCAGTCCGACGACCACTTCGAGGCCGACTCCCGGACCGACCGGGTCCGCGGGCTGCTCGACGCGGTGCTGATCGCGGCGCGGGTCGCGCCCGCTACCCGGCACATCGGGTTCGTGCCGACCGCCATCACCTACCACACCGAACCGTTCCACCTCTCCAAGGCCATCGCCACCCTGGACTACGTGAGCGCAGGCCGGGCCGGGATCCGGGTCCAGATCGGCGCCCGTGCCGACACGGCGGCCCACTTCGGCCGCCGGGAGGTCGAGCCGCTGCGCCGGGACGTCCTCACCGATCCGGAGCTGCAACGGCTGATCGTCGACCGTTTTGACGAGGCGGCCGACTACGTGGAGGTGCTGCGCCGGCTCTGGGACAGCTGGGAAGACGAGGCGGAGATCCGCGACGTGGCCACCGGCCGCTTCATCGACCGGGACAAGCTGCACTACATCGACTTCGAGGGCCGCTGGTTCTCGGTGAAGGGCCCGTCGATCACCCCGCGACCGCCGCAGGGCCAGCCGGTCGTGGCCGCGCTCGGCCACGGCAGTGTGCCGTACCAGCTCATCGCCCGCTCGGCGGATGTCGGGTTCGTCACCCCGCGCGACGCGGCCCACGCCGCCGAGATCGTGGCGGAGATCCGGGCCGGGCAGGCCAGCGCCGGCCGGGAAGGCAAGACCGTGCACGTCTTCGGTGAGCTGGTGGTCTTCCTCGATGACACCGAAGGCGCCGCCGTCGCCCGCAAGCAGCGCCTAGACGAGCGCGCCGGGACCGAGTACCGCAGCGACGCCCAGATTTACGTCGGCACCGCCGCCGGCCTGGCCGACCTGCTGCAGGACTGGCAGGCCGGCAGCCTGGCCGGCTTCCGGCTGCGGCCGGGCGCCCTGCCGCACGACCTGACGCAGATCACCGAAAAGCTGGTCCCCGAACTGCAGCGCCGCGGCCTGTTCCGCACCGCCTACGAGGCGGACACGCTCCGCGGGCTGCTCGGCCTGGGCCACCCCGCCAACCGCAACGCCGCCGCCTGAACGACCTCCGCCGATGTGACCGCCGCGACTCTTCGAGGACACTGACCATGACCAAGCAGATCCACCTGGCCGCGCACTTTCCCGGCGTGAACAACACCACCGTGTGGAGTGACCCCGCTGCGGGCAGCCATATCGAGTTCGACTCGTTCCGCCGCTTCGCCCAGACCGCCGAGCGGGGCAAGTTCGACTTCCTGTTCCTCGCCGAAGGGCTCCGGCTGCGCGAGCAGAACGGGCAGATCTACGACCTCGACGTGGTCGGCCGGCCCGATACCTTCACGATCCTGGCCGCCCTGGCTGCCGTCACCGAGCACCTCGGGCTGACCGGCACGATCAACTCCACGTTCAACGAGCCGTACGAGGTCGCCCGCCAGTTCGCCAGCCTGGATCATCTGTCCGGCGGGCGGGCGGCGTGGAACGTGGTCACCTCCTGGGACGCCTTCACCGGGGAGAACTTCCGCCGCGGCGGCTTCCTCGCCCAGGGCGACCGCTACGAGCGGGCCAGGACGTTCCTGGCCACCGCGACCGAGCTGTGGGACTCCTGGCGCGGCGATGAGATCCTGGCCGATAAGGACACCGGCCAGTTCCTGGCCACCGCGGAACCGGGGACGTTCCGCCACAAGGACGCGTTCTTCGATATCGCCGGGCAGTTCAACGTGCCGCGGTCCCCGCAGGGCCGCCCGGTGATCTTCCAGGCCGGCGATTCCGACGAGGGCCGTGACTTCGCGGCCGCGTCGGCGGATGCCATCTTCTCCCGGCACTCGACGCTGGACGCCGGGCGGGCTTTCTACTCTGACATCAAGGGCCGGCTGCCCAAGTTCGGCCGGACCCGCGGCGAGCTGCTGGTCCTGCCCGCAGCCACGTTCGTGCTCGGCGACACCGACGCCGAGGCGGCCGAGATCGCGCACGAGGTGCGGCGGGCCCAGGTCTCGCCGCAGACCGCGTTGCGGTTCATCGAGCAGCTGTGGAACACCGAGCTGTCCGATTTCGACGTGGACGGCCCGCTGCCCGACTTCGACCCGGTGGTCAGCGACAACCTGATCTCCAAGGGGCGGGCCAGTGTCCGGCAGTTCGCCAAGGACCCGGTCGCGCTGGCCGGGGAGTGGCGGGCCCGGGCCGACGCCGGGAACCTGTCGGCGCGGGAAGTGGTCATCGAGGTGACCGGCCGGCAGTCGTTCATCGGCGCACCGGAGACGATCGCGACGACGATCAACGAGCTGGTTCAGGCCGACGCCGCCGACGGCTACATCCTGGTCCCGCACATCACCCCGGACGGCCTGGCGCCGTTCGTGGACAAGGTCGTCCCGCTGCTGCAGGAGCGCGGCGTGTTCCGGGCTGACTACACCGGCAGCACGCTGCGCGACAATCTCGGCCTGGACCCAATTACCCCGCTGCGCCGCCCCGGCGAGACGGTGACCGCCCGGGCCGCCTCATGAGGTTCATCACCATCACGCTGATCGTGCACGCTCCGGATCCGGTCACCGGTCAGCAGAAATCCACCCGGGAGCGGTTCCGGGAGGTGCTCGGCAACGCGCTGTTCGCCGAGGAAACCGGCTTCGACGGGTTCGGGGTCGGGGAGCGGCATGAGCGCCCCTTCATCTCCTCCTCGCCGACCGTGGTGCTCAGTCACGTCGCCGCGCTGACCAAGCGCATCCGGCTGTTCACCGCGGTCACGACGCTGTCCCTGCTCGACCCGGTACGCGCGTTCGAGGACTACGCCACCCTCGACAACCTCTCCGGTGGTCGGCTCGAGCTGATCATCGGCAAAGGCAACGGCGCCGCCCAGCGCGAGCTGTTTCAGGTCACGCCCGAGGACCAGTGGGACCGCAACGCCGAGTCGTACGAGGTGTTCCGGCGGCTCTGGCGCGACAACAAGATCACCTACGACACGAAGTTCCGGCCGCCGCTGACCGAGGCGGAGGTGTGGCCGCGGCCGCTGCAGCGCCCGATCCGGGTCTGGCACGGCAGCGCGACCAGCAAGGAATCGGTCGACCTGGCCGCAAGGTACGGCGATCCGCTGTTCTCCGCCAATGTCACCAATCCGATCGAGCCCTACGCCGAACTGATCCGCTACTACCGCGAGCAGTGGGTCCGTTATGGAAATGACCCGGCGCAGATCGCGGTCGGAGCAGGGACGGCCGGGTATTACGCCGCGCCGAAGTCCCAGGACGCGATCGACGCCTACCGGCCGGTGTTCGCCGGCTACCTGGCCTTCCAGCAAAGGCTCGGCGTACAGCCCGTGTTCCCGACGCTGGAAGACTTCGTAGAGCGGTCGTCCGCCCTGATCGGCAGCCCGGCCCAGGTGATCGAGAAGGTGCACCGCTACCACGAGCAGTTCGGCCATTCGGTCCTGCACCTGCACGCCGACGCCGGCGGGCTCACCGACGCGCAGCACCGGGCCAGCCTCGAACTGTTCCAGTCCGCCATCGCCCCGGTGCTGCGCCGCGAGATCCCCGACCCGCCGTGGGGCTGGGGCGGCGGCCCGGTCGGCGACGACGCCGTACCTGCGCTGGCCACCCCGTCGCCGACCGCAAAACCGGCGGCCGCGGTGAGCGATCTCGCCGCCGTCCCGCCCGTCGCCACCACCGGTTGAGAAAGAGGTCCCCATGACCACCACCCCGTTGACCGTCCTGGACCTCGTCCCGATCTCGTCCGGATCGAACGCGACCCAGGCGCTGCGCAACAGCATGGACCTGGCCCAGCAGACCGAGCGGCTCGGCTACACGCGCTACTGGTTCGCCGAGCACCATCTCAACCCCGGCGTGGCCGGTACCTCCCCCGCCGTGGTGCTAGCGCTGACCGCCGCGGCCACGTCGACGATCCGGCTCGGGTCCGGGGCGGTGCAGATGGGGCACCGCACCGCCCTGTCCACAGTCGAGGAGTTCGGCCTGCTCGACGCCATCTACCCAGGCCGCTTCGACCTCGGCCTGGGCCGTTCCGGCGGTCGGCCACGCGAGCCCAAGGCCCCTGCGCTGGCCGGCGGCGGCGCCGCGGCCGCCGTGGTTGACGGCCGGGCGCCGAACGGGCTGCGCATCCCACCTCGGTTCAACTTCGCGCACCTGCTCGGCTCGCCCCGGTTCGCCATGCAGAAGACGCTGCTGCAGCTACCGCACGCGGAGCCGCAGAACTACACCGAGCAGGTCAACGACGTGCTCGCGTTGATCGCGGGAACCTATTCCTCGCCGGAAGGGGCCGAGGCCCACGTGGTGCCCGGCGAGGGCTCGGCGCTGCAGATCTGGATCCTGGGCAGCAGCGGCGGCGAAAGCGCCGAGGTGGCCGGCGACAAGGGCCTGCGTTTCGCCGCGAACTACCACGTCAGCCCGGCCACCGTGCTCGAGGCCGTGGAGGGCTACCGCGCCGCGTTCCGGCCGTCGGCGGAGCTTGACCAGCCCTACATCAGCGTGTCGGCCGACGTCGTCGTGGCCGACACCGAGGCGGCGGCCCGCGAGCTGGCCACCGGTTACGGCCTGTGGGTGCGCAGCATCCGCACGGCCGAAGGCGCCATCCAGTTCCCCACCCCGGAGCAGGCCCGTCGTCACGTCTGGAGCGACGCCGACCGCGAGCTGGTCACCGACCGTATCGAGACCCAGTTCGTCGGCACCCCGGGACAGGTCGCGGATCAGCTGGAACGTCTGCGCGACGCGACCGAAGCCGACGAGCTGATCGTCACGACCATCACCCACGACCACGCCGACCGGGTTCGTTCATACCAGCTGCTCGCCGAGGAATGGGACCGGCGCTGACCCGCGCGCTACTGGTCTCCCACCGCACCCGAGTGCGCGCGGACCCGGTCGGCGTCGACCAGCACGTCAGCTCGGCTCACGTGTCCGTTCGTGTTGTTGTGGCGGATCTAACCTAGGTGACAGCTGCGACGATTGCATAGAAATTGCAATCCGCCTGGTAAGAGTCGTCTCGAATAGTGAAACCCGCCGCGCGAATAGCATCGGTCAGGTCGTCATGACGGAAGGGAACGAAGTCGATTACGTGCCGACGATAACTAGTTCGGCCCTCAGCGTCTTCGAAGAGGAGCACAATCTCCGCGGTGCATGGCGATTCGAAATCATCAGGAATCGTCCAAATGTAGAGGGAGCTGCAGCGCAGTCCTTTTCGCTCAATCACCTGCCGTGCAGGAACGATTCGTGGCCGGGATTCATACAGAAACTCCCAGTTTCTGGAGTCTACAACGAGCGTACCCGCCTGGGAAAGCACCTTTCTCATGCCCTCAAGAGCTGCGACCCTATTAGTTCTAGTTCCCGTGTGCACGATTGAATTGCCAAGACAGAGTCCTAGTTCGAAAGGACCGGGGACCCGATTCGGCAGGTCTTGCCACTTCGACTGAGATACTGTCATCACGATACCGTACCGCTCCGATCGCCGACGGGTTTCGGCGACCATAGCTTGGCTTCCGTCAGAGGCAGTGACCACCAAGCCCCTACGGGTAAGCGCCATCGCGTCTGAGCCGATGCCACAGGCGCAATCGAGCACTGGATTTCCCGGGCCGAGGGCCTTGACCACTGCCTCAAGGAGGGTTTGACTCCCCGGCGAAGTAGCGCCGAATTCGCCTATTCTGCCGACAGTTTCATCTGGGAAGAGCCACTCATAGTCATGCGCTAGGTCACCGTAGAAATCGCTCATGCCTGTAGCCTGGCACAGGACGCTGTTCGGCCTGACACTGCTCGCAGAGTTGTCCGCTCATGCCGTGTTGGCGTCGTCCGCGGCGGCCTGTCCGGGGGTGGCGTCGTGGGCGAACGGCCCGGTTTGCGGCAGGGACTGCCCCGTCTGGTCACTCGCCTGGGGGGTATTCAGTACGGCGTGTACTTTTTCCAGCAGTGCCGGGGCGGTGAACGGCTAGGGATGGCGGACAGCGGGAAGACGTGGGCGCCGAAGCGCTCGGCGTGCGCGCCGGCCGCCGCGGCGCAGTTCCCGAGGTGGATCGAGACCGGCAGGTCGCCCGAACGGAAATTCCGGCACGAAGGCCCGCGGGTCGACACGTCCGCCGATGGCCGAGGCCGCCTCGCGGGCCAGGTTGTGCCGGAAGACCAGCGCCTTCACGTCCACCCTCCTCCGCCCGGTGCGGGCGTAGCCTCAAACCCACGCACCATGGGGGCCTAAAATTCACATTCTCCGATATACTGCGACACGGCTATCTTCTGACTTTCGGGGTGGAAATGGGGCTCGTCGCGGGACTTCAGCCAGAGGACCCGCGCGAGATCGGGCCCTACCGGATCCTGGGGAAGCTGGGCTCGGGCGGCATGGGGCACGTGTTCCTGGGCATGTCCGCGGGCGGCCGGCCGATCGCGGTCAAGGTAATCCGCGAGGAACTCGCTGACGATCCCCAGTTCCGGACCCGGTTCCGGGGAGAGGTCACCGCCGCCCGGAAGGTGAGCGGCCTGTTCACCGCGCTCGTGGTCGACGCCGACGTGGACGGCACGGTCCCGTGGCTCGCCACGGCCTACGTCGCCGGGCCTTCGCTGACCGATGCGGTGCGTGAGCACGGGCCGTTGCCGACAGCTACCTTGCTAGCCCTGGCGGCGGGTCTGGCGGAGAGCCTGAGCGCTATTCACGCCGCCGGGGTCGTGCATCGTGACTTGAAGCCCTCAAACGTGCTGCTGGCCGAAGACGGGCCCCGGGTCATCGACTTCGGGATTTCCGAGGCCGCAGAGGCGAGCGCGCTCACCGGTGCGAAGGTGGTGATCGGCTCACCGGGTTTCATGTCCCCTGAGCAGGTTCTCGGTCAGGACATCGGACCGCCGAGCGACATGTTCAGCCTGGGTGCGGTCCTCACCTTCGCCGGCACAGGCCAGGGCCCGTTCGGTTCGGGGTCGAACACCGCGGTGCTTTACCGGCTGGTCAACAGCCCGGCCAGCCTTGATCTGCTGCCGGAGGAGATCCGGCCGCTGGTCGGCAGCTGCCTGGCCAAGCAGCCGGGCGACCGCGCCACCGCACTCGAGCTGCTGGCCGACGTGGGTGCCATTCAGCCCGCAAGGGGCTGGCTATCCGAATCGATCATCTACGGGTCCGCGGCCGATCAGCCGGCCGACCAGCTCGATTCCCCGACGGGCAACCTCTTCCGGTTCGCCGGCTCTGCCGCCGGGCCGCTGGCATCGGTAGGCAGCGCGGGTCGGCATGTCCGCCATGGTCTGTCCCGGCCGCTGGCATCGGCATGTATCACCGGCGGGCTCGTCGCGGCCGCGGCCGCGGCCGTCGTCGCCCTGACCGGCGCCGTCCCCCAGCCGCTAGCTACGCGGGCTCAGCCGCAGGCCGGAGTGGTGCAGAGCACGCCGTCGTCGGCATCGCACGTATCGGTGACCCCGAGGGCACTGCCAGCAAGGACCCCGACCCTGCCAGCCCCCAATGCCTACCTGACCCCTTCGCTGTCGGAGTTCTTGACGACGCCCCCGGCCGGGATCGTGCTGCCGACCAAGTCTCCTTCGCCAAGCAAGTCTCCTTCGCCAAGCAAGTCCCCCAGCGCGTCAGCATCCCCGTCCCCGTCAGGCTCTTCATCCGCGTCGCCATCGCCGTCCTCCTCCGCGAGCCCGTCCCCGTCCCCGTCGCAGAGCGACTCGCCGTCCCCGTCGCAGAGCGACTCGCCGTCCCCGTCGCAGAGTGTGTCCCCGTCCCCGTCGCAGAGCGACTCGCCGTCCCCGTCGCAGAGTGTGTCCCCGTCGCAGAGCGCGTCGCCGTCGCCGTCGCCGTCCCCGTCCCCTTCGCCTTCGCCCTCAGATTCCGGGAGCGCGTCGCCGTCTGCATCGGCGACCCCGAGCCCGTCAGCGTCCTGACCGCCGGATCGCGGCGAACGCGTCAAGCCGTGGATCGGGCCGTCAGGTTCGTTCCGCGCGGACCAGCGTGTCGATGGCGGTCGCCTGGCTGCCGTCATGTTCGACGGGGCGCCGCACCCGGCCGGCCCGAACGATACGAAGTCCGCGTAGTTCGGCCGTGATCCCCTCCGGGGTGTACAGCACCTCCGGGTACCGCGGGCCGCCGACGCCCTTCGAGAGGTTGGTCAGGTCGTGGCCGACGACCAGGAGTGTGCCGCCGGGGGCCAGCGCGGCGGCCGCCCCGGCTAGCACCTTCGCCCGCAGCACCGCACCTACCTGGAAGTACGCCATCAGCACGAGATCGAAGGCGGCGCGGGTCGGCTGGTAATCGTTCAGGTCGGCGACCACCCAGCCCACCTGGCCGTCATCGACGCCGCGGGCAGCGCTCAGCTTCCGCGCCTTGTCCAGGCCGACGCGGGAAAAATCAACGGCGGTCACTTGCCAGCCCAGCTCGGCGAGCCAGACCGTGTGGCGGCCGTGGCCCGCCGCCAGGTCCAGGGCCCGGCCAGGCCGCAGTCCGATCAGCTCCGCCGCCACGAACTGGCTGGGCGGCAGCGTGGGCTGGAAATCGATGCCCGCGTACTTCTCATCCCATCGCCGACAGTCCACCCGGTCACTCTTCCGGATCGCGCGCGCGGTCGGCAACCCCACGGTGGGAGGCCGGCTCGCGCCGCAGGACCTGGCACGGTCAGACCCGGGAACGCGGGCGCAAGATGGACCGGCCACCGATCGCCGTCGCGGTCACGATCCGCCTCATCGTGACCGGCGATCCGTCCACCCCATGCTCTTGGAAAATAGATATCACTATGATAAGTTTGTGTTATCAGGGTCCGTAATCGAAGGAGGGACCGTGAGAACACAGGCAGCGGTGGAGATATCGCACCTAAGCAAGGCTTACGGAAATGTCGTCGCGGTCGACGATGTGTCACTCTCGGTCGCCGAGGGCGAGATCTTCGGCATCCTCGGGCCGAACGGCGCGGGTAAGACCACCACGGTCGAGTGCGTGCTGGGCCTCCGGTCACCGGATGCGGGATCGATCAGCGTGCTGGGTCTGGATCCGGGCCGGGACGCCGGTGAGCTGCACCTGGTCGTGGGCGCGCAGCTGCAGGAGAGCGCGCTGCCGGCCAAGCTCAGGGTCGGGGAGATCCTGGCGGAGTACCGGTCCTTCTACCGGGAGCCGGCCGACGTCGGGGAGCTGATCGACGGCCTGGGTCTGGCGGGCAAGGTTAAGGATTACTACCGGTCCCTATCCGGCGGCCAGCGCCAGCGGCTGTCGATAGCGCTGGCCCTCATCGGCCGGCCCAAGGTCGCGGTGCTCGACGAGATGACGTCGGGGCTCGACCCGCAGGCCCGGCGGGACACCTGGGACCTCATCGAGAGCGTGCGGGACCGCGGGGTAACGATCCTCCTGGTGACGCACTTCATGGAGGAAGCCGAGCGGCTGTGCGACCGGGTGGCCCTGATCGACGCCGGCCACGTCGTCGCGCTCGATAGCCCGGCCGGCCTGGCCGCACGGGCCAGCGGCGGGAAGAGCGTGCGATTCGCGCCCTCGGCCCCCTTCGACGACCGCCTCCTGACCGAGCTGCCCGAAGTGGGCACGGTCATCCGCAACGGCTCGCACGTCGTCGTCACCGGGACCGGAGAGCTGGTCAATGTGGTGATCCTCGCCCTGGCGACGGCGGGCGTGACCGCCCGTGACGTGCAGCTCGATACCTCGTCCCTCGAGGACGCATTCGTCAAGCTCACCGGCCGGCATCTGCACGAGGAAGGAATTCCGGCATGAACACGCACACGTTGCCGCGGCCCAAGGCCCCGCTCTCGAAGGCCCCGCTCTCGAAGGCCCCGCTCTCGAAGGCCCCGCTCTCGAAGGCCCCGCTCACCAAGACGCTGCTGCCGGAAACGGCACCGCGCGCCGCGTTCGGCCAGATCGTCCGCAACGAGGCCAGGCTCGCCTGGCGGCTGCCGGCCGGCCTGATCTTCGGCGCCGGGCTTCCGGTGCTGCTCCTGATCATCTTCAACGAGATACCTAGCTTCCATCAGGCCCAGGCCAGCCTCGGGGGGCTGACCGCGTTCGACGTGTACGTCCCGATCCTCATTGCCTTCGTGATCGCGATAATCGCGCTCATCAGCCTGCCGGGCCCGCTGGTCACCTATCGCGACCAGGGGATCCTGCGTCGGCTGTCGACCACGCCTGTGCCCCCGACCTGGGTGCTGGCCGCCCAGGTCGTCGTCCAATTCTGCATTACCATCACCTCGCTGCTGATCCTCATCGTGGTGAGCATCACGGCCTTCGGGTTTGACGCTTCGAAAAATCCCGGTGCGCTGGTGCTGGCGATCGTGCTATCCATCGCCGCGCTGTTCGCCATCGGGCTGTGCATCGCGGCGGCCGCCCGGAGCGGGACCGCCGCCCGCGCCATCGGTGCCGCGGCGTTCTACCCCATGCTGTTCTTCTCCGGTATGTGGTTTCCGCGGGAGCTCATGCCGGGCGTGCTCCAGGACGTCAGCAACATCACCCCGCTCGGGGCGGCGGTGGAAGCGATCCAGGACTCGATGCAGGGCCAGTTCCCGCCCGCCGAGCCACTGCTGGTGCTGGCCGGGTACGCCCTGGTTTTCGCCTTGATCGCCAAGCGCTTCTTCCGGTGGGAGTGAGAACATGAGATCCGCCAACGCAGGAGACGTAATGAATACGCAGGCGTCACTCGCTGCAGTCCCGAAGTTCCCGGCCCAGCCGGTGAGTGAGTACCAGGCACGGTCCATGCCCGGCCTGCCGGTCCTGGTGCTGGGTATCGTGGGTGTGATCCTCGGCGTCGTACTGCTGATCGAGCACGGCCAAGGTACCCGCGCGATAGTCCTGGCCGTAGTGGCCGTCCTGGTGTTGATCGCGGCGGAACTCTGCTTCCACGGCCTGACGCCAGTCATGACGGGCGAGGCCCGCGTCGTCCAGCTGTTCGGCCGGTACCGGGGCACCATCCGCTCGCCGGGGCTGCAGTGGGTGAACCCGTTCACCCGTCGGCGCCGGGTGTCGACCCGGATCCGGAACCTGGAGACCTCGATGGTCAAGGTGAACGACGCCGACGGCAACCCGATAGAGATCGCCGCGGTGGTGGTCTGGCTGGTCGAGGACACGGGCAAGGCCATCTACGCGGTCGACGCCTTCGAGAAGTTCGTCGCCATCCAGTCCGAGACCGCGGTACGGCACATTGCCTCCAGCTACGCCTACGAGGTCGGGGACGGCGACCGGCTGTCGCTGCGGGCCAACGCGGACGAGATCACGGCGCGCCTGTCGGCCGAGATCGCGGCTCGGGTGGCGTCGGCCGGCGTGCAGATCGTCGAGTCGCGGCTCACCCGGCTGTCCTACGCGGCCGAGATCGCGCAGGCGATGTTGCGGCGGCAGGCGGCGTCGGCCGTGGTCGGGGCCAGGCAGGTGATTGTTCAGGGGGCGGTCGGCATGGTCAAGCTGGCCCTGACCCAGCTCGAGCAGCAGGGGGTGGTCGAGCTCGACGAAGAGCGCAAGGCGGCGATGGTGTCCAACCTGCTCGTCGTCCTTTGCAGCGAGCAGGCCACCCAGCAGGTCGTCAACACCGGCTCGCTCTACCAGTGACGGCCGGCCCAGAGGCCCGGAATGGCTGAGCGCAAGAGCATCCTGCTGCGGCTTGATCCCGCGGTCCACGACGCCCTGGCCCGGTGGGCCGGTGATGAGCTGCGCAGTACGAACGCCCAGATCGAGTTCCTGCTCCGCCGGGCCCTCGCGGAGGCCGGGCGGCTGCCAGGCAACGCGAGCCGGATGCGCGGACGCGGGCGGCCGCCGGCCAACGAGGATTCACCCGGCGGCAGCTCCGGTCGCGAGAGCGACGCCGAGGTCCCAGGAACTGTGTAGCCGCTGTTCGGCGAGGTTCGCGAACCCCTGATCGATTTCCGCCGCGAAGGCGCGGCGGCCCAGCGCGGCGGCCGCCACCGACGCGGAGCACAGGCCGCCGAACGGCTCCCACACCACGTCACCGGGCTCGGTCACCGCCGCGATCAGGCGGGCCATGAACTCCAGCGGCTTCTGGTTCAGGTGCGCCGAACTGGCGGCCGTCGGGTTGTGCACCCGCGGCGCGGCCCGCCGCAGGGTCCCCTTGAGCCGCTCCTCGTCGTGCAGCGGCCGCCGCGACCATACGTTGGTCACTCCGTGGGCGTGCCGCCACCGGTACCGCAGCGCGTCCCATTCCTTGGCGGTGACGGCCCGCTCGCCGTCGAGTGAGTAATACGGCCAGCCGGACGGCCGGCCATGGGCATTGGCGTAAGCGGCCAGGCGCTCGGTCATCTCCCCCGGCGGCCAGTACCAGAGCCAGTCCCTGGTGAGGTACTTGCGGGTCGCGGCGTTCTTCACCCCGCAGGCCTCGTTGGCCCGCTGCAGTGTCAGCCCGGACCTGGCCCATTCGTGCCGGATCCACTGCTTCACCGGCATCGGGCCGTCCAGCCCGGTCACGGTGAACGTCCGCTGGTAGAACGCGCACACTTCGGTCACGACCGGGAACTGCCTGATGGTCCGGCCGTTCACGTTGCCCGCGATGTGGCCCAGGCCCTTGTCCCAGACGATCAGCTGAACGTAATCCCAGCCGTGTTCGGCGAGTACCGGATGCACGCTGGCCCAGCCGATCTCGGTGTTCCAGAACCACAGCGTGCTGGCCGGCTGCGCCGCCGCCGACCAGGACTCGATGTGCGGGCGGTACCAGTGCGGGAGAGCGAGGGACCCGACGGTGTCGCCGTGGAATCCGCGCACGCCGTAGGCCCCGTCGCTGATGATGGTGGCGGGCGCGGGCCAGTTCCGGTAGGCGTCGAGCACATCCCCACGAAATAGCTCAAACCCTCCCATGGGCTAGCACTCTATGACGTTGACGGCGAGGCCGCCACGCGAGGTCTCCTTAACACCCGATCCTTCATGCGGAGGGGAAGCCCGGAGGATCGACTTCGCGTGAGTAGGCATCCGGGCTGGGGGCAGGGGATGGCGCGGGTAGGAGTTTTCTCGGCGGCTTGCGGGTCTGGGCAGGCTCGCGGGTGGCTCGTAGTATCCGATTGTTGGCGTCTTGTCGGCTCGGGCGTTCTTTCTCCCGTGCTGACGGTTCCGCGCCCGATGGTGGGAGGTGGCCTCGACGAGTTCTCCCGGTGCCGCGGCGACCAAGTTCCTCGTCCCGGACGTGATCTTGAGGAAGATGCCACCTTGACCGATATAGATGAGTCGAGGCTCGAGCCGCTGATCGGCGTCCACTCATCGAAGACTGGCTACTACGCGCAGTGGCGAGGCACCAGGCGCGACCTCGAACGCGCCCTCGCCGGGCTGCGGGCCATGTCCGATGCGCTATGCCTCACCGCCCTCGGACCGGTGGCCCTGTGTGACGCCGTGTTGGCCACGGCGGGTCAGCTGTTCGACGCGGAGTGGGCCATCCTGGTCCTGAGCGGTGCAGACCTGCCCGCAACGGTGCCGTCCCGCTTCACCTGGTGCCGGGAGCCTGGGCAGCGCGCTCGCATCCTTTCGGAAGATTCCGCCGCCCTGGCCGCGCGGGTCACGAACGTACCGCAGGTGATGGCCGTTGGCGACAGCGCGCAGCAGGCGACCGTGCTTGGCGTACCGATGCGGCTGGACCACCGGCCGGTCGGAGCGTTGCTGATCGGCGCGGACCACTCGGCTGACCGAGATGGGATCGGGATGTCGATCCTGGAGGCGGCGGCGAACCAGATCATGGCGGCGCTGCGCAACGCCTGGCTGCTCGAGCATGCGGAGGACCTGCGCCGGCAGGCCGTTGCCGGCCGGGCCGAGGCTGAGCGCCATGCCCAGGAACTGGCCAGCCGCAACACCCAGCTCCGCCGGGCTCGGGGTCAGCTGGCGCAAGCCCGGCAGGCGGAGCTGGTCAGTGCGGAGCGTCACCGGATCGCGCGGGACCTGCACGACGGGGTGGCGCAGTGCCTGGTCGGGATCGGGATGCACCTGGAGTGGTGCCACCGCTACCTTGACACTGCCTCACCCGCGCACGGGCGGCTGGTGGCAAGCAAGGAGCTGGCCCGCACGGGGCTGGGCCAGGTCCGCTCGGCCGTAGCCGAGCTGTCCGAGCTCGAACGCCCGGGTACGGGCCTGGGACAGGCGCTGCGGGACCTCGCCGCGGATTTTCGTTCCACCGGCCCGCTCCGCGTATCGGTAAGGGTCAGCGTGTACCAGCGCCAGCTTTCGCCCGAGGTAGAGCATTCGCTGTTCCAGATTGCCCAGGAAGGGCTGTGGAACGTGGTGCGCCATGCCGGGGCAGCGCGGGCCTGGCTGGACCTGCGGTACCGGACGGGAGAGATCCGGCTGGCCATTTCGGACGACGGCTGTGGCGACGGCGGCGTGGTAAGCCACTATCTTTCCGGGGCGGCACGGCCCCGTGGCCGGTACGGCCTGCGCAACATAGCGGAACGGGCGGGCGAGCTGGGCGGGGAGGTCAGGGTGCAGCGCCGGCGTGACGGCGGCTTGCGGATCGGTGTCCGCGTCCCTGACGCCGACTCCGTTCCGGTCCCCGGTCGCGTGCCGCCCCTGGCCGCCAGGCTGGCTCCGCCATGAGCAAGGCCGCGGCGCCGCCCCCGCCCCCACCCCAAGTCCGGATCCTGATCGTGGACGACCACACCATCGTCCGCCAGGGCCTGCGCTTGATCCTGGACCTGGAGCCGGACTTCACTGTGGTCGGCGAGGCGGCCGACGCCGCGCAGGCAGTGACGGAAACCGCCCGGCTGCGTCCGGATGTCGTGCTCCTCGATCTCAAGCTGAGCGACAGCGCCCCGGCCGAGGGCCTAGACGTGTGCACCGCGCTGCGCGACCGCCACGCGCAGGTGAGCATCGTCGTGCTCACCACCTTCCTGGACTCCAAGCTGCTGCTCGGCGCGCTCCAGCGGGGCGCCAGGGGCTATGCGCTCAAGGATGTGGACACGGTGGAACTGGCGCGGATCATCCGCAGCGTGCACCGTGGGCAGTCCGGGTTCGACGGCAGAAGCGCGAATCTCGTCGTCCGCTCGCTGACCGGCCAGCCGGGCGTCCCGCCCGCTGGCGCGCTGGATGACCGTGAGCTCGAGGTTGTGCGGCTGGTCGCCCGCGGCGCGACCAACCCGCAGGTGGCACGCGACCTTTACGTGAGTGAGAGCACCGTCAAGCATCACCTGCGCACCGCGATGCGCAAGCTCGGCGCGAAGGACCGCACCGAACTTGTCTACCGGGCCAGCGCGCAGGGACTTCTGTAGCGCGCGCGTCCGGCCACCGGCCCCATCATCTAGGGCTGCCGTCCGCGTGCCGGGCAGCTGTCCACTCGGGCTGTTCCGCTGTCTTGCCGGGCAGCTCGCCTGATCCGCTCGGGCCATCGGCCATGCCCGGTCGGTCGGGGGTTTTCGCTGGCTGGAGCAGTGACGGACGCCAGACGTCAGCCTAGCGTGAGGCGTGCGGAGCTAGTCGCGGGAATGCGTCAAGGGCAGTGTCTGCGGCCGCACGGAAGAACGTACGAGGAGGTACGCCATGCCAGGAAACCGAGCCGTCGCCTACCTGGAGCCGGGCCACGTGGTAGTCGAGACGATCGAGTACCCGAAGCTGGAGTTGCAGGACGGGCCGGGCGTCAACCCGGCGAACGTCGGCCGGAAGACCCCGCACGGGGTGATCCTCAAGGTCGTCGCGACCAACATCTGCGGTAGCGACCAGCACATGGTCCGGGGCCGCACGACCGCTCCCAAGGGCCTGGTGCTCGGCCACGAGATCACCGGCGAGGTCATCGAGACCGGTCCCGACGTGGAGTTCATCAAGGTCGGCGACCTGGTCAGCACCCCGTTCAACATCGCCTGCGGGCGGTGCCGGAACTGCAAGGAGCGCAAGACCGGCATCTGCCTGAACGTCAACCCCGACCGCCCCGGCTCCGCCTACGGCTACGTGGACATGGGCGGCTGGGTAGGCGGCCAGGCCGAATACGTCTTGGTCCCGTACGCGGACTTCAACCTGCTGAAGTTCCCCGATAAGGACCAGGCCATGGAGAAGATCCGTGATCTGACGATGCTGTCGGACATCTTTCCCACCGGCTACCACGGCGCCTACACCGCCGGGGTCACCACGGGGTCGACCGTGTACGTGGCCGGCGCCGGACCGGTGGGTCTGGCGTGTGCCCACGCCTCGCAGCTGCTCGGCGCGGCCGTGGTCATCGTCGGCGACATGAATCCCGCGCGGCTCGCCCAGGCGCGCAGCTTCGGCTGCGAGACCGTCAACGTGGGCGATGAAGCCTCGCTCGCAGATCAGGTCGAGCAGATCCTCGGCGAGCCCGAGGTCGATGCCGCGGTGGACTGTGTCGGCTTCGAGGCCAGGGGCCATGGTGCGGGCGCGGGCGAGGCGCCGGCCACTGTGCTCAACGACATCATGACCGTGGCCAGAGCCGGCGCGACCCTGGGCATCCCTGGCCTGTACGTGACGGGCGACCCCGGCGGCATCGACGAGGACGCCAAGATCGGGTCGCTGAAGGTCCGTCTCGGCCTAGGCTGGGCGAAGTCGCACGCCTTCACCACCGGCCAGTGCCCGGTGATGAGCTACAACCACCAGCTCATGATGGCGATCCTGCACGACAAGGCGCACATCGCGGACGCCGTGAACGCCACCGTGGTCCCGCTGGACAAGGCGCCCGACGGCTACCGGGACTTCGACCAGGGAGTAGCCCGCAAGTTCGTGATCGACCCGCATGGCCTGATTCCCGCGTGATCGCCGAGCCGTTACCGATCCAGCCCGGTGCTCTCGGCGCCGCCATCGGTAGTGTTGCGCTATGGGCAACAGTATGCGGGGGGAAGGCGCTGGGGGTTCTGGGTCGGGTCCGGTCCAGTCGGTGGACCGGGCGGTGGCCATCCTGGAGATCTTGGCCAGGGACGGGGAGGCCGGGGTCACCGAGGTGGCGCGCGAGTTGGCGTACGGCGGGCGGAGCGGGGTGCTAGTCGCCTAGCTCGCGGCGGCGGCGCTGGACGAAGTCGTCGAGCTCGGCGCGGATGGCGGCATCCAGGGGCGGCGGCTCGAAGTGCTCAAGTTTGGCCCGCCAGATGTCGCCCGCCCGGGCGGCGGTGTCCTTGCCGCCCAGCTTCAGCCAGCGCTCGAAGTTGGCGGTGGAGGACAGCAGCGGGCGGTAGAAGCACTCGCGGAACCGTTCCATGGTGTGCTCGGCACCGAGGAAATGGCCGCCGTGCCCGACCTCTTCGTGCGCGCCGAAGGCCAGCGAGGCCTCGGTGATCTCAAGCGGAGTGAATTCAACCCGCAATTCGCGCAGCAGCTCGATGTCGATGATGAACTTCTCGTAGCAGCTGACCAGGCCGCCCTCCAGCCAGCCGGCCGCGTGCATGACGAAGTTGGTACCGGCCAGGAAGGTCGGCAGCAGCGTCATCAGTGCCTCGTACGCCGACTGCGCGTCCGCGGTCTGGCTGGAGTTCAGCCCGCCGCCGGTGCGGAACGGCAGCCCGTAGTGCCGGGCCAACTGGCCGGTGCACAGCAGGCCGATCGCCGATTCCGGGGTCCCGAACGAGGGTGAGCCGGACTGCATGTCGATGTTGGACAGGAACGAGCCGAAGATCACCGGGCAACCCGGCCGGATCAGCTGGGCCAGCGCGATGCCGGCCAGCGCCTCGGCCAGCTGCTGCGCCAGAGCGGCCGGGATCGTCACCGGCGACATCGCCCCCATCAGCAGGAACGGCGTCAGCACCACCGGCTGGTTGGCGCGGTTGTACTCGAACTGGGCGTCCAGCATCCGGTCGTCCCAGCGCAGCGGGGAGTTGCAATTGATCAGCGAGATCGTGGCCGGGATCTGCTCGATCGCGGCCCGTCCGCCGAACAAGATCTCGGTCATCGCGATCGTGTCGGCGGCGTTCGGCCCGGAGACCACGTTACCCATGTAGATCTTGTCGGTCAGCGTCTGCAGCGCGTAGATCATGTCCAGGTGCCGGGAGTCGAGCGGGGCGTCATTCGGCTCGCAGATCACCCCGCCGGCCGAGTCCAGCTCGTCGTAGGCCTGGGACAGCATGGCCAGCTGACGGAAGTCGTTCATGGTAGCGTCCCGGCGCACGTCGCCCTCGCGCACGAACGGACAGCCGTAGACCGAGCTGAACACCATGTGGTCGCCGCCGATGTGCACGTTGTGGGCCGGGTTGCGGGCCTGCACGTCGAACTCGCGCGGCGCCTTGGCCACCTGCTCCATGACGAACTCCGGGTCGAGCTTGACCACGTCGCCGTCCACCTGCTGGCCCGCCTTGGCGAACAGCTCGACGGCCTCCGGCTTGGCGAACTGGATGCCGATCTCGGAGACGATCCGGCGCCAGCCGCGGTCAAGCACCGCGATCGAGTCGGCGGAGAGGATCTCGTACCTCGGCATCGTGTTGACGAACATCGATTCTCACCGTGCCCTCGAGTGTGTTCGGCGGGAGTGAAACGCGAGCTTGACCGAATATTAAACCGGCCTTTACTATCACATCGTAGAACTAGGTCCCATAAAGTGGAACCTTAGAACGCGGGAACGGAACAGGAAACGGAACCCGGATGAGTAAGCCCCGGGACGAACAAGCCCAGATGAGCAAGCCCAGATGAGCAAGCACAGATGAGCAACCAGAACGGCACGCAGGCTGTCGACCGGGCCGCCCGCTTGCTCGCGGAGGTGGTGCACTCGGCCGACCCGATGACGTTCACCGGGCTGAGCGCGACTACCGGCCTGGCCAAATCAACCACCTCCCGGCTGCTGCTCGCGCTCGAGCGCAACGGGCTGGTCCGGCGCGATGACCACGGCCGGTTCCTGCCCGGCGAGATGTTCGTCAGTTTCGCCTGGCGGGGCGGCGCGCAGGCCGGCCTGGTCGCGGTGGCCCAGCCCTTCCTCGAGCGTCTCGGCAAAGCGACCGGAGAGACGATCAACCTCGGCGTGTCCAGCAACGGGATGGTCGAGCAGATCGCCCAGGTCGACAGCACTTACCTGATCGGCGGCACCAACTGGGTCGGCATGTCGGTGCCGCTGCACTGCTCCGCGCTGGGTAAGGTGCTGCTGGCCTACGGGGCGGCCCAGCTGCCGACCCAAAGTCCGGACAAGCCGGACAAGCTGGACCGGCGCACCGACAAGACGATCACGACCGAGGCGGCGCTGCGGGCCGACCTGGCAGGCGTGCGCGCCCGCGGCTACGCGGTGATCGACGAGGAACTCGAACCGGGCCTGGTCGCGGTGGCTGCGCCCATCTACGGCTACGACGGCAACGTGGTCGCGGCGCTGTCGGTGTCGGCCCCGGCCAACAGGATGACCAGGGACGGCCTGGCGGCGACGGCCGGCCAGTGCGCGGAAGAGGCCGCGGGCCTGTCCGCGGTCCTCGGCTACCGGCAGCGCACCGCCAGGCAGAACCGGAAGGCAGGCTGACCATGACCACTGAGGAACTGCTCGGGCAGCTTTATGACCAGACCCTGGTCGGCAACAAGCCCGCGGTGATCGAGCTGACCAACGCCGGGCTGGCGGCCGGGCTCGGCCCGGAGACGCTGCTGTACGAGGCCCTGATCCCGTCGCTGGAAGAAGTGGGCGCCCGGTTCGAGCGCGGCGACTTCTTCGTGCCCGAGATGCTCATCGCCGGCAAGGCGATGGCCGGCGCGCTGGAGATCCTCCGCCCGCTGCTGGCCGAGACGGGCGCCCAGACCATCGGAACGATCGTGATGGGCACGGTCAAGGGTGACGTGCACGACATCGGCAAGAACCTGGTCAACATCATGTTCGAGGGCGCCGGGTTCGAGGTCATCGACCTCGGTGTGCAGGTCGCGCCGGAGAAGTTCGTGGCGGCCATCAAGGAGCACAAGCCCGACATCGTCGGGTTCTCCGCGTTCTTGACCACGACGATGCCGATGTTCAAGGCGAACATCAACGCGCTGCAGAAGTCCGGGCTGCGCGATCAGGTCATCGTCATGGTCGGCGGTGCCCCGGTCACCCAGGAGTACGCGGACGTGGTGGGCGCGGACGGGTACGCGGCCGATGCTTCCGCCGCCGTGGCCAGAGCCAAGGAACTGCTCGCGCAGCGCCGCGCGCTGACGAACGCCTAAGAGAAACAAGCGCCGGAGGGACCACTCGTGCACACCATCCTGTCCTCGGCGACCAAGACGGTACGGATCGGTGACGACCAGCCGTTCGCGATCATCGGCGAGCGGATCAACCCGACCGGCCGGAAGATCTTCCAGCTGCAGCTGCGCAGCGGTGACCTGTCCCGGGTGGAGATCGACGTCAAGGAACAGGTGGCCGGCGGGGCCATGCTGCTCGACGTCAACATGGGCGCTCCGCTCGCCGACGAGGCCGCCCTGATGCGGCAGGCCGTCACGCTGATCCAGAGCCTGACCGACCTGCCGCTGGTCATCGACTCCTCCATCATCGAGGTGCTCGACGCCGGGCTGGCCGCCTACCAGGGCAAGGCGCTTGTCAACTCGGTGACCGCCGAGGACGAACGGCTGGACGCGATCCTGCCGCTGGTCAAGAAGTACGGCGCCGCCGTGATCGCGCTGCCGAACGACGAGGAGGAGATCCCCGAGGAGCCGGCTCGCCGGGTCGAGCTGGCCCGCAAGCTCATCGGAATCGCCACCGAGAAGTACAAGATCGGTATCGAGGACATCGTCGTCGACCCGCTGGCCATGCCGGTCGGCGCGGACACCCTGCACCCGGCCCGCACGCTGGAAACCATCGCCCTGCTCAAGGCCGAGTTCGGGGTGAACATGACGCTCGGCGCCTCGAACGTGAGCTTCGGCATGCCGGACCGGCACGCGATCGCCGCCGCGTTCCTGCCGATCGCGGCCAGCCACGGGCTGACCAGCGCCATCATGGACGCGCGCTCGCCGCAGATCGTCCGCGCGGTCAAGGCGGCCGACCTGGTGCTCAACCGCGACGAGTGGGGCGCGGCCTGGATCGCGGCCCACCGCGCCCAGCAGGCGGCCCAGGCAGCCCAGCAGGCCAGGGAACAAGCAGGAGCGGAAGCGCAAGCGCAGCCGGGGGCCACGTGAGCGTGGCCGATGAGGTGACACCAGGCCCCGTTCGGGTCAATCTGCTTTTCAATGACCGGCCGGTGCGGGTTCCTTCCGGTGTCACGTTGTTCGACGCGGCCAGCTGGAACGGCATCGCGATCGACTCCACCTGCGGCGGCCACGGCACCTGCAAGAAGTGCCGGGTCAGGATCGCGGCGGATCCACCCACGCCGTCCAGCCTGGACATCCGGGCCTACACCGCCGCCGAGATCAAAGACGGCTGGCGGCTGGCCTGCCGCACCATCGCCACCTGCGATACCCAGGTCGAGGTGCCGCCGCTGACCACCCGCCCGAAGGCCGCCACCGTGGGCGTCGGCCGGCAGGTCATCCTGCGGCCCGCCGTGCAGAAACGGTACCTGGAGCTGGCCGAGCCGAACCTGGCCGACCAGGCCAGCGACGTCGAAAGGGTACTGGCCCAGCTCGAGGACCTGGAGCCCCGGGCCGAGCTGGCCGTGCTGCGGACCCTGGGCCGGACGCTGCGCGAGGCCGACTACAAGGTCACCGCGGTGGTCGTCGACGACGTGCTCATCGCCGTCGAGCCCGGCGACACCACCGACCGCCGGTTCGGCATCGCCTTCGACCTCGGCACCACCACCGTCGTGGCCACCCTGCTCGACCTGTCCACCGGCACTCCGGTGGCGGTGGAGTCCACGCTGAACAAGCAGCAGCCGTTCGGCGCCGACGTGATCACCCGGATCAGCGCCACCATGATGGACCCGGGCGCGCTGGACAAGCTGCAGCAGCTAGCCACGGAAACCCTCGGCGAGCTGGCCCGGGCGGTCTGCGAGCAGGGTGGCGTCCGGCCGGACGAGGTGTACGAGGTCGCGGTGGCTGGCAACGCCACCATGACCCACATCGTGCTCGGCATCGACCCCGAGCCGCTCGGCATGGCCCCGTTCATCATGGCCGCCCGGCGGTTCCCCGAGGTGCTCGCGGCCGATCTGGGCCTGGCGGGCGCCGTGCACCCGCGAGCCCGGGCGGTGGTGTTCCCCTCGTTCGGCGCCTACGTCGGCGGCGACATCACGGCCGGCCTGCTGGCCAGCGGGATGGACCGGGACGCCCGGGTGCGGCTGTTCATCGACATCGGCACCAACTGCGAGATCGTTCTGGGCAACCGGGAGTGGCTGCTGGCCACGGCCGCGCCGGCCGGCCCCGCGTTCGAGGGCGCCGCGATCAGGTGCGGGATGCGCGCCGCCGACGGCGCCATCGAGGTCGTCACCATCACTCCCGACGAGCTCAGCCTCAAGGTGATCGGCGACGTCGAACCGCAGGGGCTGTGCGGTTCTGGCCTCGTGGACGCGGTCACCGGCCTGGTCGCGGCCGGCCTGCTCGACGAATCCGGCCGGTTCATCTCCGCAGAGGCAGCAGGGCACAGGGCCCCGGGGATCGCGGACCGGCTGACCACGATCGGCAAGGAACGGGTGTTCGTGCTGTACTGGCGGGGTTCGGGCGCGGAAGACGGTATTTACCTGTCCCAGCGCGACGTCCGCGAGCTGCAGTTCGCCAAGGCGGCGATCGCGACCGGCTGGCAGATCCTGCTCGAGGAGGCCGGCCTGACCGCGGCCGACGTCAAGCAGGTGCTGCTGGCCGGGTCGTTCGGCAGCTACCTGTCGGCGGCCAGCGCGATCAGGATCGGCCTGGTGCCCAAGGTGCCCGTGCCCCGGGTGGTCTCGGCGGGCAACGTGGCGGGCGAGGGGGCGAAGATGGCGCTGCTCAGCCTGCGTGAACGGGCCGGCGGCCTGGCGCTGCTCGAGGAGGTGAAGTATGTCGAGCTCTCCGACCGTGCCGACTTCAACGACCGTTTCATCGAGCAGCTGCCTTTCCCGCCAGGTTGAGATTGTCGCCTGCGGGGCGCTGGCCGGGCACGTCAGGGAGATCGCGGCGCGGCGCGGCTGGCCGGTCGCCGTACGGTCCCTGCCCGCCGTGCTGCACAACCGGCCGGAGAAGATACCCATAGAGGCGGAACGGGCCGTGCTATCCGCCCTGGCCTCAGGCCGCACCGTCGCGCTGGCCTACGCCGACTGCGGCACCTACGGCGCGCTTGACGAGCTCTGTGTCCGGTACGGGGTAGGCCGGCTGCCCGGACTGCACTGCTACGACGTCTTCGCGGGCGCGCCCGCGCTGGCGTCGATGTTCGAGGCGGAGCCGGGCACCTACGTGCTCACCGACTTCCTGCTGGCCAGCTTCGACCGCTCGGTGCTGGCCGAGCTCGGCCTGGACAGGTACCCGGAGCTTTGGGGTGACTATTTCGGGCACTACCGCCGGCTGATCTGGCTGGCCCAGGAGCCCGACGGGTCGTCGCCGGCGCTCGCGGCGCAGGCGGACCGGGTGGCGGCGATGTTCGGCCTGCCGCTGACCCGGATCGAGACCGGGGTGAGCCGCCTGGAGGCGGCCCTCGCCGCGTTGGTCGCCGACGCGGATTGCACCTGTTCACCTTCAACCAACTCCAGCAGGCCGAGCAATGGCGCCGGACGGCCCTGGAGCGCACCGGATTCGGCAAACGACTAATGGCAGGTTGAGCATGACTGAAATTCCAGGCCGGGCCAGCGCCGTCATCATCGGCGCGGGCATCGTCGGCAACAGCCTCGTGCACCATCTGGCGCAGCTCGGCTGGCGGGACCTCGTCCTGGTGGACAAGGGGCCGATGCCGAACCCGGGCGGCTCCACCGGCCACGCCTCCAACTTCATCTTCCCGATCGAGTACTCCAAGATGATGTTCGAGCTGACGGCGGACAGCACCGCGCAGTACAAAGACCTCGGGGTGTTCACCGAGAGCGGCGGGATCGAGGTAGCCCGTACCCAGGAGCGGATGATCGAGCTGCGCAGGCGGTGCACCCAGGCCAAGGCGTGGGGCATCCCGGCCGAGCTGATCACGCCAGGCGAGGTGAACAAGCTGGTGCCCTACCTGGACGAATCGGTCATCCTCGGCGGCGCGCACTTCCCCACCGTGGGCGTGGTCGACTCGCTCCGAGCCGGCACGCTGATGCGGGAACGGGCCCAGCAGTCCGGCGCGCTCACCGTGCTGGCGGGCACCGAGGTCGACGGCATCACCGTGTCCGGGGGGCGAGTGCGTGCGGTGACGACCAGCGCGGGCGAGATCGAGACGGCGAATGTCGTGATCTGCTGCGGGGTCTGGTCGCCGCGGATCGCGCGGATGGCCGGAGCCCGGCTGGCGCTGACCCCGACCGTGCACCAGATGATCAGCGTCGGGCCGATCGCGCTGTTCGCCGACACGCCGGGCGAGATCTCCTACCCGATCGTCCGCGACGTGGACACCAACATGTACGAGCGCCAGCACGGCGGCGACATGGAGGTCGGCTCGTACGCGCACCGCCCGATCATCGTCCCGCCGGACGAGATCCCCTCCATCGAGGAGTCGGTGCTCTCGCCCACCGAGATGCCGTTCACCTCCGGCGACTTCGACCCCCAGCTGGAGCAGGCACTCGAGCTGATGCCCGAGCTGCTCGGCGACGAACGGGCCGGCATCAGGTACGCGATCAACGGCCTGATCTCGATGACCCCCGACGGGCACCCGATCCTCGGCGAGCTGCCGGAGGCCAGGGGGCTGTGGTCGGCGGCGGCGAGCTGGATAAAGGAAGGCCCGGGCTGCGGGCGTGCCGTGGCCGAGCTCATGTCCGGCCAGGTGCCCACGGTCGACGTGCACGAGGCGGACGCGGCCCGGTTCTACCCGCACC
>Ga0302235_10000355_pt1 | contig 37597 bp, 35 predicted proteins | sample II_Palsa_N3_3_FD_193577 | JGI IMG/M metagenome (GOLD analysis project Ga0302235, IMG submission 193577) | Peat permafrost microbial communities from Stordalen Mire near Abisko, Sweden - II_Palsa_N3_3 | ecosystem: Environmental > Terrestrial > Soil > Palsa > Peat permafrost | place: Sweden...
TGCTCCCCCCGTGCTTCAAGGTCGAGGTCCCAGGTTCGAGTCCTGGATCGCCCACTGTGAACCTTGGATCGCCCATATGAGGCACCTGAAAGGAGCCACTGATATCGGAGATGGTCCCTTTCATGAGGGGCAGCCCGTGTGGGTGATCCAGGGTGACGGCTCGCAGCGAGCCGCCGAGTACGTCGGCGGAGCCGAGACGAGCGCGTGGTTTGGGGGCGCGCCGACGGTCTTCGTCGCATACCCCGACACACGCTCCGGCGAAGCCGTCGAGGTCGACCGCGTGATCCCCCGCGATGTTTAGCGCGTTCGCGCCCGCCCGCGTTTCGCGCCCGCGTTTGATGGCCGTCATGCAAGCTGTATCGGCCGGGGCTAAGGCATCTGGCGGCACCTGCCGATGATTGGCTCGTGATCTCCTTTACTCGCTTGCTCTCCCAGCTGGCCGGTCGTCGCTCGCCCGCCACGCGCCGACTGGCGCTCGCCCTCCTCTCGACCTTGACCGTGTCGCTCACGGTGCTGCTCGCCGCGGCGCCCGCCGGGGCCTTTATCAGCGGAGAATTCGGTCTGCAACAGCGCAAGCCCGTGTTTCTCAGGCCCGGCCCGCTGCAGTACCACGGCGGCCCGGTGGTCCACGCCTCGGACTCTTACGCGATCTACTGGGATCCGGACGAACTCTACAACGCCGAATGGATGCGCATAATCGATAAGTACTTCCAGAACGCCGGATCGGCCAGCGGCGGCCTCGGCGACGTCTTCTCCGTGAATGCGCAGTACGGCGAAACCGGTTACAGCAACAACCCGGCGGCGCCGGCCTCGGCCAAAGAAGCGCACGCGGCCAACCAGTCGACCTTCCGGGGCGCCTACACCGCCACCGATCCCTACCCCTCGAGCGGCGACTGCACCGTATCGGCTCAGATCGCCTGCCTCACCGACCGGGAGATCAAAACCGAGCTGCAGAAGGTGATCAAATCCGGCGCGCTGCCGGGCGCCACGGGAACGGTGCCGGGCGCACCGAGCACACCTGTCTATTACATCCTAACTCCCCCGGGCGTGACGGTCTGCGCGGCGCCCAAAGGTCCCGGGACCGAAACTCCCAGCACCTGCTCGAACTCGTCGGCGCTGGAAGGCGAAGTCAACGAAATCAAGGAAGACAAGCTCGCGCATCGCGCCGAAACTGGAATCTGCGGGTATCACTCGACGATCGAACCGCACGGCGCAACGCCGGTCATCTACGCGGTGCAGCCGTGGGTCGCGGGTGGCGCCGGGTTCTCTGAAGACGAAGTCTCGGCCAGCGTGCTCGCCTGCCAGGCCAACACCAGCCCTTTGGAGGAGCCGAACCAGCTCGACGGCCTCTCGTTTGCCTCCTACGGCGCGGGTCTCGCTGATGTGATCGTCGGCGATCTCGCGAACGAGCAGGCCAACATCGTCGTGAATCCGCTTCTGAGCGGCTGGTATCAGAACGCCTCAGCGGCGGAGGGCGGGTCTCCGGAGCAGGGCGACATGTGCCAGTTCAACTTTGGCCCGCCACCGGAAACGCCCCCCGTGCCAAACCCGCAAACACACGCGGCGAGCCTCTCAGACGAGGAAATCGGCTCCGGCGCCTACTACGTCCACTGGGCCTTCAACAGCTCCGGCCTGCTCGGCAAAGGCGGCGCCGGCTGCTGGCAGGGAGTCGATCTCGAGCCGCACATCACGGCCCCGAACCCGGTGAATGTGGGCGATGTCGTCGGCCTCGACGCAAACGAGTCTGACCTGACGCTGGATGCTGCGCCGTTAGACACCACTCGCCCGCAGAAAGAAGAAGTCAGGGTTTTCGACGAAGTGCTGGAACTGGACGGCGACGAAACCGGGCTTGAAGCGGAAATCTTAAAATTGGAAGCAGAAGAAGGTAAGCTCAGCGCCAAAATCTCAGAACTCAGCGCAAAGGAAGCGACGCTGGAAAGCGAACTCCCCCCGCTGGCCAAAGAAGAAAAACGAGTGGCGACAGAAGAAGCAAATTTGGCCAAAGAAAGAAAAGCAGCCGAAGAAGGCGGCGGGCCCACTAAGACAGAAGAAGAAAAATTCGCGGCCACGGAAAAGAAGCTGACGGAAGAACAAAAGCGGATTACTGGAAAGAAAGCGACTGACGAAACCAGCAAAACTTCCGATGAAGACAGCAAGGGCATTGACGAAAAGGAAGCGAAAGACGACAACGACCAGAAGCTGGTCGATGAAGAAGACAAGCAAATTGTCATAGGAGACACGGCGTTTGCCAAAGCAGAAGAAAAACTTGCCAAGGAAGACAAGCTGATCAAGGAACGCGAGCCGTTCCTCGCCCCGATCTACAAATGGGACTTTGGCTATCAGGAAAATGGTAAAGAGGTGACAGAAGAAGGGGAAGAAAAGGCGAGCGTCTTTCACACCTTCCCATGTGCCAAGACTTATAAGGTCGAACTCACGGTGGTGGATGGCGGCGGCAACGAACAGGGCCTTCCGGAAAGCAAAGGCACAAAGGAAATCACGGTTGTGGGCGGTAAACCCTGCGAAGAAGCGCCCTCGGGCGGCTCCGGCGGCTCCGGCGGCTCCTCCGCGGGCTCCACCGCGGGCACGGCTACCGCCGGCGCCACGAGCTCCACCGCCGCTGGCTCATCCGCCCCCGCCGCCACGACCACGCCCCCGCTCCCCGGCCCGGTTGCGAGCGCGGCCGCCGTCTCGCACTCGCTGTCGAGCGTCCTGAAGAAGGGCCTCGTGATCAGCTACTCGGTCAACGAGCAGGTCGCCGGTCAGTTCCAGGTGCTGCTGGCGGCTTCGATCGCCAAGCGCATCGGCCTGCACGGCGCGCCGGCCACGGACATGCCCGTAGGCTCGACTCCGTCGATTGTGATCGGCAAAGCGATCCTGGTCACGACCAAGGGCGGACGCGGCACGCTGAAGATACAGTTCGGCAAGAGGACCGCGGCGAAACTTCACAAACTGCGCAGCGTGACGCTCACGATCAGGCTCGTCGTCCGCAACGCCTCTTCACACAGCCCGCTCTCAACGACGGTGATCAGCACCGTCACGCTCTCGCGCTGACGCTGCTTATAAACCCTGTGGGTGGCGCACGGCGTAGCCTTCCAGCGGCGGCGTGGCCACCAGCCAGCGCGATGCGTACGGGCCCGAACGACCGGCGGTGTCGAACCACATGCCGTCGACATCCATGAACGTGTGCCCGGCGTTGGCGTAGATCGTGATCCAGCGGCCCGGACCTGGTTCGCCCCAGGTCGCGAGGTCGCCCGAGACGAGCGGTGCGCTGAGCAGGCCGCCCGCGGCCAGCGCGTAGCTGACCGAGCCCGAGCAGTCGTAGCCGTTGGCGACGAACGAGGCGTGCCCGCCACCCCAGATGTAGGGGAAGTCGGCGATCGCGTTGCCGCCGGCGACCACCCGCTGGACGGCTTCCGGGACGCCGGACGGGATCGGGATCGTGCCGTTGCCGCCGACCGACTCGCCGCCGGCGACGGGGGTCAGCTCGCGCCGTTGCGTCTGTTCCGCCGCGCGCTGCACCGCGTGCATCTCGTTCAGCTCACGCTTGATTTCGGCATCGGAAGGCGCGCCCGCCGCGACCGCGGCTTCGCCGGCCACGCTCGGGGTGCTGGCGGAGCGATGCTGGGTCGACGCCGGCAGGGGGAAGCTCTTGGCTTCTTCCGGATCGCGCACCTCGGCGACCTCGACCCGGCCATGGGGTGTCGTCACGGTCGCCGTCTTCACGGCCTGCGTGCTCACCTTCGTCGCCGGCGGATCGGTCTTTACGGTCGGAGGGCCTGTCTTCGAGCTCGCGGGGCTCGTCTTTGCGGCTGTTGTGGATGTGTGTCCGCCGGTGCTTCCAGCGGAGGAGCCGCAGCCGCAGAGGACAGCCACGGCCAGTAGGCAGCCACAACCGGCGAGCAGCCGGCGCGCCAATCCAGCCTTCGAACCCGACGGAGGAGATCTCACCGGAACAAGGCTAGCGGGAGCGTAAGCGTAGGAGTGCCGCTACCCTGGGGACATGCGCGACGAGGCGACCGCCGTGGAGATTCGCACGCACATTCGCCTCCTGCACGGAATGCGCAAGCCGGCGAACTGGCTGCAGCTGGTGCGGTTCGGGCTGGTGGGCGGGGTCGGCTTCGCGGTCAACCTGATCGTGTACGCCCTGTGCGTGCACTTCGCGAAGGTCGACTACCGCGCGGCGAACGTCATTGCGTGGCTGGTCGCGGTGGTCAACAACTTCGTGCTCAACCGCCACTGGACGTTCGACGCGCGCGCCGGGCGCGCGCACTTCCAGGCGCTGCGCTTCTTCGTGGTCAGCCTCGTGGCCGAGGGTTTCAGCCTGCTGGCGCTGACCGTGCTCGTGGAGGGTGCCGGCGTCTCCAAGCTCCCCGCCCAGGCGGTGGCGGTGGCAGCGTCGATGCCGCTGAACTTCTTGGGTAACAAGCTGTGGAGCTTTCGCACGTAAGCAGGGCGAGGTACTCTGGGCTCTTCCCCATTGGAGGTTCTGTTGCAGGAGATGGTCATCTACGGCGTGAGCTTCGACATGGTCGGCAAGCAGCCGATCGTGCTGTTGAAGACCGCCGACGGCAACAAGTTCCTGCCGATCTGGATCGGGCACCCCGAGGCGGCCTCGATCCTGATGAAGCTGCAGGGCGCCGGCACCCCCCGGCCGATGACCCACGATCTGCTCTGCGACATCCTCGGGGAGCTCGACGTGAAGTGCACGCAGGTCAGCGTGACGGAGCTGCGTGAGAACACGTTCTTCGCCTCGATCACGCTGAACGTGGCCGGGCGCGAGCTCGAGATCGACTCCCGCCCGAGCGACGCGATCGCGCTTGCGGTCCGCTCAGGCGCCCCGATCTACGCTGCTGACGAGGTGCTGGCGGAGTCGGCGATCGAGTTCGAGCACAACGTCGACGAGTCGGAGGACGTCGTCGAGAAGTTTAAGGAGTTCTTAGACCACGTCTCGCCGGAGGACTTCGCCGCAGGCGACTCCTGACCGGCGCGCTGCGGCGTCCTCGGTCGCTCGCGTGCGTAGCACGCCACGCTCCCTGCGTCCTTGCATCGCTTGCTCAGGAGCCGCCTGGGGTTTGTTAGCGCGTGAAGGCGCTGGCGAGGACGCGGCCGATGAGATCGTCGAACCAGATCTCCGCGACGTCCGCGGCCAGCGGCAGGAGGCTCGTTTCGGTCAGGCCGGGGACGACGTTCGTCTCCAGCACGGTGAGTTCACCGGTCTGCTCCTCGAGCATCAGGTCCACGCGCGCGACGCCATGGCAGCCGAGTAGCCGATACGTCTCCAGGGCCAGCTCCTGCGCGCGTTTGGCGACGCCGCCGGGCAGCTCGGCGGGGCAGACGAACGTCGTCATGCCGATCTCGTAGCGCGACTCGTAGTTGTAGAACTCCTCTTCACGCGGGATCGCCTCGACCACGGGCAGGGCTATCGGCCCGCTGGTGGGCGGGCTTGCATTCCCCGCGTCCAGCACCGATACGGCCAAGTCGCGTCCCTTGACGTAACGCTCGATCACGACCTTGCGGTCGTATGAGAGCGCCCCGACGATCGCGCCAGGCAGCTCCGAGGCGCAGCGCGCGAACTTGACGCCCAGGGCAGAGCCCTGGCTGGCGGGCTTGACGACCATCGGAAACCCGATGCTCCGCTCCAGCCCCGGCAGCGCGGCCACGACGCCCAGGTCCTTGACCGCGCTCTCCTTGAACGCGGCGAACTCTGGCGTGGGCAGGCCCGCCTCGCGCATCAGGTACTTCGCCAAAGCCTTGTCGGTGGCGCGCATGCACGCCCCCGGGCCAGAGCCGGTGTAGGGAATGCCGATCGCCTCCAAAAGTCCCTGCACCGTTCCGTCCTCGCCGTCGCTGCCGTGCAGTGCGATGAACACCGCGTCGGGTCGAAGCTCGAGCAACTGCGCCACGAGATCGGGCCCGGCGTCGATCGCCGTCACCTCGTGTCCCAGCTGGCGCAGCGCGCTCTGCGCCCGCGCGCCCGAGCGCAGCGACACGGTTCGCTCCAGCGACCCTCCGCCCTCGAGGACCGCGACCTTCCTCGCGTCGCTCATTGAGCTCGCCGCCGGCGCCGCGGCGCGACCACAGGCTGTGGAGGGCTGCTCATCGACCCTGCTCGCGTGCCTGGCCCCGATCGGGGCGGCGCGGCAGCTCCAGGACATCCGCCAGCTCGGCGCTCTCAGCGGACGCTGGGGCGGGCGTGCTCGCGGGCGCCGAGCCGGTCAAGGCCCCCATCAGCCCCGTGTCTGGGCCCATGATTGCGCCGATCCGCCGGATGCCCTCGCGAATGTCCTCGTCCGCCACGCCCGCGAAGTTCAGTCGCATCGAGCTGGAGCCGCTGTGGCCGTCCATATACGCGGAGCGGCCCGGCACAAACGCGACGCCCTTGGCACGCGCCATCAGATCGGTCGTGTCCACGCCATCGAGCGTCGCCCAGATGAACAGTCCGCCCTCGGGTCGTGTCCAAGTCGCCCGCCCGGCGAAGTGCTCCTGCAGCGCCTCCAACATCACGTCGCGCCGGCGGCGGTACAGATCCCGCAGGCGCTCCACGTACTCGATCCAGGCGGGGCGGGGTGGGTGGGATTCGGATCCCCGCTCGGCGAAGTAGGCGGCGACGAACAGCTGGGTCATCGGCGATGAGCACAGGTCCGTGCCCTGTTTACCGAGATTCAGCTTCTCCAGCACCGCCCGCGGCGCGACCGACCAGCCGAGGCGCAGGCCCGGGGAGAGGATCTTCGAGAACGTGCCCAAATAGATCACCAGGTCCGAGGACACGCCGTCCCCGAGCAACGCGTCCAGCGAATAAAGCGTCGGCAGCGCCTCGCCCTCATAGCGCAGCAAGCCGTAGGGATTGTCCTCGAGCACCAGCAGCTCACGCTCGCGCGCAACCTCGACCAACCGTCGCCGCCGCGGCAGCGACATCGTCACCCCGCCCGGGTTCTGGAAGTTCGGGATCGTATAGATGAACTTGGGATGGCGACCTTCTGAATGCAGACGATCGAGCGTCGTCTCGAGCTCGTCGATCGGCATCCCGTCTGAGTCCATCTCGATCTGCACGACGTCGGCTTGATAGGCCCCAAACGTCGGCACCGCCCCCGGGTAGGTCGGCGCCTCGGCGACGATCACGTCGCCCGGGTCGATCAGCGTCTTGCAGACGAGGTCGATCACCTGCTGCCCGCCGGTCGTGACGATCACGTTCGCCGGGTTGATCTCGGTTCCCTCGGCGGCCATCACCTCGACGATGCAGTCGACCGTGACCGCCATCCCCTCGGTCGGACCGTATTGCAGCGCGCGCGCGGTCGACTCCGCTGCCACCTGCGACATCAGCTTTGCGTACAGCTCGGGCGCGAACGTGCTCGTGTCGGGCAGGCCACCGGCGAGCGAGATCACGTCCGGGCGTTCGGTCAAAGCCATCATCTCGCGCATCGCCGAGCTTTTCATCCCCCGCGTGCGCGCGGCGAACAGCGCCTCGTAGCGCGCGAGCTCATGCGCGGGGGGCCGGGCGCGTCGTCTATCGTCCTGCCCGCGCATCCTCGCACGGTAGCGCACCGTCACCGGCTCTTTTGTATGCACGGCATCTTCTTCTACATCGGCATCGGCATCGGCCTCGCCGCTGCCTGCGGGCTGCGCCCCTATCTGCCCGCTCTGCTGGCCGGGGTGCTCGGCTCGGCCGGGGCGCTGGGGGTCGCCTTCACCGGCCACTTCGATTTCCTGGAGGCGGGCTGGTGGCTGGTCGTGGTGGTGGTCGTATTGGTGAGCTCGTACCTGCTCCAGCTGCGCCTCGACCAGGAGCGTTTCCAGGCCGTCGTCGCACCCGCGATCGTCGCGCAGGCGCTGGCGGTCGGCGCGCTGCTGTTCGCTGGCACGCTCGCCGCGCACGGAGACGCCTGGTGGCCGGGGCTGATCGGCGGCGCCGCGGCGGCCGCGCTTGCCCTGCGCGCCTCTGGCCCCGTTGTCCTCGGCGCGCGCTCGCGTCTGCCCGACCGCGCGGCGCGGGAAGCGCTCACGATCTACCTCGACGCGGCCGCGCTGCTGCTCGCGGCGCTCGTCGCGCTGCTACACCCACTCGGCTACGTGCTGCTGATCCTGCTCGTAGTGCTGCTCGTGCGCACCCGACAACGTGCCGGCGAGAAGTACGCCGGCCTGCGCATCCTCGGCCGGTGAGCCCTCCACCCAAGCTAGTCCTCTGCGTGATCGACGCGATGGCGCCCGCGATGCTCGAGCGCGCCGTTGCCGCCGGGGTCGCGCCGATGCTCGCGATGTTGATCGAGCGCGGGCGCTACATCCCCGACTGCGTCGCCGCGTTCCCTTCGGTCACCCCCGTCTGCGCCGCCTCGATCGTCACCGGCACGGCCCAGGACGAGCACCTGATCCCGGGGATGAACTGGTTTCACCGCGACGAGCACCGCTACGTCGAGTACGGCTCGAGCTTCCGCGCGGCGCAGCGCTTCGGGATCGTGCGCCAGCTGACGGACACGGTCTACAACATGAACCGCGCGCACCTCTCACCTGAGACGCCGACGGTGTTCGAGTCCCTCGATGACGTGAATATCCGAACCGCGGGGACGACCTACCTGATGTACCGCGGTCGCCATCGCCACGAGCCCCAGAAAGACACCGCGCTGACGCGCTTCGCCTCGCGCCTGATGCGCCACCCGGTGATGGGTCCGCGCGAGCTGTTCTACGCCGACATCTTCGCCTCACGGGCGACCGGCTGCCGCTCGGGGCTCGGCATGCCGGGCGTGCGTGACCGCCACACCGGCTGCGTCTGCACATACCTGGTCGAGCACGACCTGTTCGACTTCCTGCTGCTCTCGCTGCCCGACAACGACTGGTACTCGCACAAGCACGGCCCCGAGGGCCAGCTGCACTCGATCGCCCAGGCCGATCTGCAGCTCGCCCGCGTGTTCAATGCCGGCGGCGGGATCGATCGGTTCCTGCAGGAGCATGCGGTGATCGCGATGGCCGACCACTCCCAGGTGCCCGTCGAGCAGACCATCTCGCTCCAGCATGAGCTCGTCGAGCTGGGCGTGCTCGCCCCCAAGGGGGGTCTCGAGGGCTCGGGCGATGCGGGCGCGACGGCGGGTGTGGATGGCCCGCGGATCGCCGTCTGCCCCTCCCAGCGCGGCGCGATGGTCTATGCGCTGCGCGAGGCCGAGCGCGACGCGATGCGCGCCTCGGTCGTCGCCCGTGCGCTCACAGTCGAGGGCGTCGACCTGGTGATCTGGCTGGAGCGCGACGCGCACGACGACCCCCGCGAGGCGGTGATCGCGACCCCCGACCGCGGCGAGCTGCGCTTCGCTCCCGAGGGGGTCCTAGCCGACGCGCGCGGACGCGGGTGGAGCATCGAGGGCAGCCTCGAGGCACTCGCGGCATGCGTCCAGGACGGCGTGTTTATATCTCCCGGCTATCCCGACGCGCTCGCCCGCGTGTGGGCATCGCTGACCTGCCCCACCTCGGGCGAGGTGCTGCTCAGCGCGGCCCCCGGCTACGAGTTCCTCGACTGGGGTGGCGCCGCGCACGTCGGCGGTGGCAGCCACGGCTCGCTGCACGCTTCGGACTCGCTGGGGGCGCTCGTCCTCTGCGGGGTGGAGCCGGCGGAGGAGCCTGCTCAGTGGGCGATCCGCGACATCGCGCCGCTGGTACGGCAGCATTTCGGTCTTCCTTCCGCCTGAGCAACCCAAACCACCGTTACCCTCGGCGGATGCGCACTCGGGCACTTCTCGCGGCCGCTGTCTGGCTTGTACTCCTCGCCCTGGTTGTGTCCTCGGCATCCGCTGCCAAAACGGTGAGAGCCACATCCGCCCCCCAGGCGACGATCGCCGAAGCGCCCGTCCCCGTGCCCGCGTCGGCGATCCCGCCCGCTGGTCGCCACCTGTCCGCCGACCGCGTCCTGGAAATCGCCGAAGCGCTGCCGAAGATGCGCGCGGTGCGCAGGAAATATCCCGGCTCCTACGCCGGCGCCTATTTCAAGGGGCCGGTCCGCTGGCAGGTCAGCTTCTTCTCAAAGAAGGGCGCAAAGGAGATCGGGCAGGTGATCATCGCCGACTCGAGCGGCCGCGTGCTCGAACAGTGGACCGGCTTCCAGGTCGCCTGGACGATGGCGCGCGGCTATCGGGGCGCGTTCGGCGAGCACGTCAACGCGCTCTACGTGTGGCTGCCGCTCTGCGTGCTGTTCCTGCTTCCGTTCATCGACTGGCGCCGCCCCTTTGCGCTGTTGCACCTAGACCTGCTCGTGCTGCTCTCGTTCTCGGTCTCGCTCGCGTTCTTCAACCACGCGCACATCTACGCTTCGGTGCCGCTGAGCTACCCGCCGTTGTTGTATCTGCTCGCGCGGATGCTCGCGCTGCTGCGTCGCCGATCTGGACCCCACTCGCCCGGCGGGCAGCCTGTGCCGCCCCTGCGCCTGCTCGTCCCCGCGCCCTGGCTGGCGCTCGGCGTCGTCTCGTTGCTCGGCTTTCGAATCGCGCTCAACGTGACCGACGCGAACGTGATCGATGTCGGCTATGCGGGGGTGATCGGCGCGCAGCGGATCACCGACGGCAAACCCCTCTACGGCGGCTATCCCGCCGACAACGAACACGGCGACACCTACGGCCCCGTCAACTACGAGGCGTACGTCCCGTTCGAGCAGATCTTCGGCTGGAGCGGCACTTGGGACGACCTGCCGGCCGCGCACGCCGCGGCGGTCTGCTTCGACTTGCTCGCGGTTGCGCTGCTGTTCTTGATCGGCCGTCGCGTGCGCGGCCCGACGCTCGGCGTCGCGCTCGCCTACGCGTGGGTCTCCTTCCCCTTCACGCTGTTCGCGCTCGAGAGCGACTCCAACGACACGCTCGTCGCGGTTCTGATCCTCGCCGCGCTCTACTTCGCCGGCTCGCCGCCCGTGCGCGGGGCGTTCGCGGCGCTCGCGGGACTGACCAAGTTCGCTCCGCTCGCGCTCGCGCCGCTGCTGGCGACCCACGGCCTGCGCGACCGCGACGGGTGGGTTGGCATCTCGGCGCTGCGTTCGCGCGCGTTCGCGCTGTTCCTGCTCGCGTTCGTTGCCACGGCCGCGCTCGTGTCGATCCCCGCGCTCACCCACGACTCGCTGCACACGATCTTCGAGCGCACGCTCGTCTATCAGTCAAACCGCGGCTCGCCGTTCTCGGTTTGGGGGCTGTACGACCTGCCCGGGCTTCAGCTGGTTGTGCAGCTCGCCGCGGTCGCGCTGGCCCTCGCGCTGGCGGCGATCCCCCGTCGCGACGACCTGGTCGGCCTCGCCGCGGGGAGCGCAGCGGTGATCATCGCCGTCCAGCTCGGGATCGACCATTGGTTCTACCTCTACATCCCCTGGTTCTTCGGAGCTGTGATGGTCGCTTTATTGGGTGCCCACCCACCCTGCCCACCCACCCGCGCGCTTCGGGGAGCCCACTCCAAAGGAGTCCGCTTTTACTCGGGGCGGGGCATCAACACCTGCTCGATCGAGTCCGCTCGCAGCGGCTCGTTAGCGGAGCAGCGGATCAGTACGGCCATCAGCCACGGATCCTCCTCGGAGGTCTCGAAGCGTACCGGCATCTGGGTCAGCAGCGACTCGATCGCCTGCTCGCGCTTGACCCCGATCACGCCGCCGCGCGGCCCAGTCATGCCGACATCGGTGATGTAGGCGGTTCCTTGAGGCAGCACGCGCGCGTCCGCGGTCGGCACGTGCGTATGCGTGCCGACGACGGCCGTCACGCGCCCGTCGAGATGCCAGCCCATCGCGACCTTTTCCGAAGTCGCCTCGGCATGCATGTCGAGGAGTATGTGATCTACGCCATCCAGCTCTCCGAGCGCCACCTCGATCTCGGTGAATGCCGAACGTCCCGCCCGCAGGTATAGGTTCCCGCTCAGATTGACCACGCCAAGACGCTCACCTTGCGCGCCCTCCACCACGCAGACACCGTGCCCGGGCTGGCTGCGCAGGAAGTTGGCCGGGCGCAGGATTCGCGGCTCGGAGTCCAGATACGGGTAGATCTCGCGGCGATGGTATGTGTGGTTGCCGAGCGTGATCACGTCGACTCCGCTCGCGAGGAGCTGATCGGCGGCCTTTGGCGTGATCCCCAGCCCGCCCGCGACGTTCTCGCCGTTGACGACGACGAAGGTCGGTTCGAAACGCTCGCGCAGCAGCGGCAGGCACTCGAGCAGGGTGCGCCGCCCGATGCCGCCGACGAGATCGCCCACGAACAAGATGCTCGCGCCTTTGCGCTCGGCAGGGGAGGGCTCCTCCTCGAGCACCTGGTCGGTGCTCCGATCGACCGGCTCCTCGACACCTCGATCTAGACCCCGCTCGGTGCTCCTCTTGCCCTCTGGCACGCCCACGCCGGACGCCTCGTCCTCAGCCATACTCTGGCGATGGTGGGAGGCAGATGATCGGCGGGTCCAAGCGTGCTGCCGAGGAGGACGAGCACGAGCGCCCGCTGGTCAACGGCGGTTCGCCGCCCGCCGCGCCACCGGTGAAGGAGGAGCGCGAGCTGGTGGAGGAGCCGATCCTGCCGGTCGTGGGGCCGCCGCGCGTGGTCGTTCCCCGCTGGATCCAGTTGGTGCTGCTGCCGGTGGCGCTGCTCGCGACTTGGGCTTTGGCGAAAGCCGCGGGAAAAGTGCTGTTGATCTTCATCGTCGCGGGAATCATCGCGCTGATCCTCAACCCGGCCGTCAACCTTCTGCAGCGCTCGCGGTTTCCGCGCGGCCTGGCGGTGCTCACCGTGTACCTCGTGTTCTTCCTCGCGCTCGCCGGGATCGGCGTGCTGCTGGCCAATCCGATCTCCAACCAGGTGAAGTCATTCACGCACAGCCTGCCACACCTCGTCAACGAAGCGAATAGCACGATCGTCACCGCCGAAGGCGACCTGCATCGTCTCGGCGTCCACGCGAAGCTCGCCGAGCAGGGTAAGACGGCGCTGCAGACGCTCTCGGACAAGCTCTCCAAGAGCGGCGGCTCGATCGCCTCGTTCGGCGGCTCGCTGCTGACCGAAGCCGCGAGCGCGATCTTCGACCTCGTGCTCGTGTTCGTGCTCTCGATCTACATGCTCGTTTACGGCGAGCGGATCGGCAGGCTCGTGCGCCGCGCGATGCCCGACGGTGACGGCACGCGCACGGACGACTATCCGACGCTCGTACAACGCGCGGTCTCCCACTATGTGCAGGGCCAGCTCCTCTTCAGCGTGATCATGGGCGCCACCGCCGGCATCGCGTTGTACGTGTTCGGCGTGATCGGGATCTTCCCCGACGGTCGTAAGTACGCGGTCGTATTCGCGATCATCTTCGGGTCCATGGAGTTGATCCCATACCTCGGACCGTTCCTCGGCGCGCTGCCGCCGATCATCGTCGCGCTGCTGACAGACCCGATCACCGCTGTCTGGGTCGCGCTTCTGTTCGTCGGCATCCAGCAGCTCGAGGGCCACATCGTGGCGCCTCAGATCTTCGGCCACTCGCTGCGCATCAATCCCCTGCTCGTGATCTTCGCACTGCTGTTCGGTCAACATCTCTACGGGCTCGTCGGCGCCCTGCTCGCGCTGCCGATCCTCTCGATCCTGCGCGAGACCGCGCTCTATCTCAGCCGTCATCTGACGCTCGAGTCGTGGGAGCACAGGCGAGACGGAGTCCTGTGAGCAGGCCCTTGCCCGCAGCGCCGAGATCGCCGAGCGTGCTCAGCGTGTCGAACCTCACCATGCGTTACGGCGAGCGCGAGGCGTTGCGCGACGTCAGCTTCGAGGTCGCCGCGGGCGAGCTGGTGGCGGTCGTCGGCCCCAACGGCGCGGGCAAGACGACGCTGCTCTCGATCATCGCCGGCATCCAGCGGCCGAGCGCGGGCAATGTCAACTGGACCCCCCGCGAAGTCGGCTGGGGGGTTGGGTGGGTACCTCAAATCCCGGCGCTCTACTCCAAGCTCTCGGTCGCCGAGAACCTCGCCCTGTTCGCCCGCCTGGAGCGCGTCGCCGACCCCGATGCGGCGGTCGAGCGGATGCTCGAGCAGACCGGCCTGCACGATCGCTCTGGCGATCAGGTGGCACACCTCTCGGGCGGCAATCGCCAGCGCGTGAACGTCGCGATCGGCCTGCTCTCGCACCCGGCGGTGCTCGCCCTCGACGAGCCCTCGACGGCGCTCGACCCCGGTCAGCGCGAGCGGCTCTGGAGCTTCATCCGCGGCCTTGCGGGCGAAGGCACGAGCGTCGTGTTCTCAACGCACGACGTCAACGAGGTGCAGCGCTACGCCGCGCGCGCACTCGTGCTCGCCGACGGCCGGCTACTGTTCGACGGCACTCCCGCGGAGTTTCTCGCGGCGGCGCCCGGCCGGCAGGCTGATGGGGAGCCGATCGGAGACTTTGAGGATGCTTTCGTCTCGTTCCTGCGCGCTCGAGGCCACGAATGATCTCGCTGCTGCGCAAGGACCTCTTGATCCTCCGCCGCTCGCGCCTGACGGTGGCGCTGCTCGTGATCTATCCCGTCGCGATCGCGCTGCTGATCGGGCTGGCCCTTTCGCGCGGTCCCACCAAGCCACGCGTCGCGGTCGTCAACGAAACCACCCCCGGCGCCACCGTCCAGGTCGGCGGCCACAGCGTTCCCGTCGGCGAATACGCCAAGCAGCTCTTCGACCAGGTGCAAGCCGTGCCGACTACCACGCGCGCTCAGGCGGTCGCGAAGATCCAGTCGGGCGACGTGCTGGCCGCCGTCGTGATCCCCCACGACATCGCCGCGCGGCTCTCCTCTGACGTTTCCAAAGCGCATCTGGAAGTGCTCTACAACGGTGACGCGCTCGAGCAGTCGCTCGTGCAGTCCTCCTTGAACTCGGCGCTCGCGCAGGCGAACCTCGGCTTCTCCGAACAGATCCAGCAGGCCGCCGCGCAGGGCATCGGCCTGCTCCTGCGGGGGGGCAACCTCGGCATCCTCGGTGCGCCTGCAAACCTCGTCGGGCTCAGCCAGATTCCGCCGCTGCTGCGCGGCGTGATCGCCCGCCAGCCGCCCGGGCCAGACCGCGCCGCACTGGAACGGACGCTCGCGTTCGCCACTTTCGCCGCGCAGAACCTCACGCTCTCGAAGACGGTGCTCTCAACGATCAGCCAGCCGATCGCCGTCCATACCACTTTGCTCCACGGGCGCCGCACTCCCCTGAACACGTTCGCCGTCGTGGTCGCCGTCACCGTGTCGCTGATGTTCATCTGCCTGCTGCTCGCGGCCGGGGCGGTCGCGCTCGAGCGCGAAGAGCACGCGCTCGCTCGCCTGCTCCGCGGTTTGGTCTCACGCGAGGGTCTGCTCGTCGAGAAGGCCCTGCTCGCCGCCTGCTGCTCGTTCGTCGTGGCTCTCGCGATGCTGGCTGGGATTGGCGCCTTCGTGCACCTCGACTGGACACGTCTTCCTTTGTGGCTGGCTGCGCTGGCCCTCGGTGCGGTTGCGTTTGGCGCGCTCGGCGTATCGATCGGCGCGCTCGCCCGCGAGGTGCGCGCCGCCTCGCTGCTCGCCTTTCTGCTCTCGCTTCCGCTCGCGTTCCTCGCACTCGTCCCATCGGGATCGGTCGGGCACGGCCTCTACGACGCGATCTCCGTCGTTTCCTTCGTGTTCCCCTTCAAGGCCGCTCTTCAGGCACTCGACGCCGCCGTCAACCAGTCCTCTCCGGCGCTTGCAGGAGCTCTCGTGCACCTCGCCGTTCTCACCGTGCTGTTCGGCGCACTCGCGCGCGTTGGCCTACGACGTCTGGATTGACCAGGGGTATCCTGAGGAAGATGGCCTTTCCCCAAACGCGTATGCGTCGCATGCGCTCGAGCGCTTCTCTGCGCGGGCTCGTGCGCGAGACCGAGCTGGGCGCCGGTCAGCTCGTGCTGCCGCTGTTCGTCTCGGAGACCACCCGCGCGCGCGAGTCGATCGCGACGGATCAAGGCCCCGCTCACCCCTTCGTGCGCCTGTCGATCTCCGCCCTGCTCGAGGAGGCGCGCGAGGTTGCCGAGCTGGGGATCGCCGGCGTGATGCTGTTTGGGATCCCTGCCACCAAGGACGCCGAGGGCTCCGGTGCGTGGGACGAGGAGGGCGTGATCCAGACGGCCGTCCGCGCGCTCAAGCAGGCCGAGCCCGAGCTGCTGGTGCTCACCGATGTGTGTCTCTGCGAGTACACCGACCATGGTCACTGCGGTGTGGTGCGCGAAGACGACACCGTGGACAACGACGCGTCGGTCGAGTTGCTGGCACGCGTCGCGGTCAGCCACGCGCGCGCCGGCGCCGATCTTGTGGCGCCCTCGGACATGATGGACGGACGCGTCGGCGCGATCCGCTCCGAGCTCGACGCCGAGGGTTTCGTCGACACTCCAATCCTCGCCTACTCGGCCAAGTTTGCCTCGGCCTTCTACGGCCCGTTTCGCGAGGCCGCCGGCTCGATGCCAGCGTTTGGCGACAGGCGCAACTATCAGATGGATCCCGCCAACGGCCGCGAGGCCGTGCGCGAGTCGCTGCTCGATGTGCAGGAGGGCGCCGACATGGTGATGGTCAAGCCCGCGCTTGCGTACGGCGATGTGATCCGCGCGGTCAAGCGCGCCACGCGCCTGCCGGTGGCGGCCTATAACGTCAGCGGCGAGTATGCGATGGTCAAGGCCGCCGCCGCCGCCGGCTACCTCGATGAGCGCTCCGCGGTCTTGGAGATCCTCACCTCACTCCGCCGCGCCGGCGCCGACACGATCATCTCCTACCACTCCAAGGATGCCGCCCAATGGCTAGCCGAGTAGAGCTGACAGACCAAGAGGCCGAAGCGCCACCCGCCGTGAGCGCAGATGGCGACGTAGCTGGCGCCGCGGCTCGCGAGCGTGCGAGCGCCGCCACGCCAAAGACGCGCTCGCGCAAGGACGGAGCGGCCGTCTCCCTCGACGATCTCGACCGCAAGCTCCTCAATCTCATGCAGGGCTCCTTTCCACTGCAGCCTCGGCCCTTCGCCGCGGTGGCCGCGGCCGCGGAGGTGTCCGAGGCAGAGGTGCTCACGCGCGTCCAGCGACTGCTCGACGAGCGCATCATCCGTCAGGTCACACCGATCTACGACACGCGCGCGCTGGGCTATGACTCGATGCTCGTAGCGGCCAAGGTCGATCCCGAGAACCCGTGGCAGGCGGCCAAGATCGTCAACTCCCATCCCGGGGTATCGCACAACTACCTGCGCAACCACGACTTCAACATGTGGTTCACGCTTGCCGTCGAGCCGGATTCATCGCTCGGTCTGGACGGCACGCTGGATGTGCTCCAGCGGCTCACCGGCGCCGAGTCGATCCGCCAGCTGCCGACGCTCAAACTTTTCAAGATCCGCATGGATCTCGAAATGGAAGGCGGCACCAAGGAGCTCGCCAGCGAGGGCGTTGCCGTCGAGCCCGTCGATCTCGAGCCCGTCCCCTACGACGAGTTCGACAAGGACGTGATCCGCGCCACCCAAGGAGACATGCCGGTTATCCCCGAGCCCTACGCGCCGGCCGCCGAGCGGCTGGGTATGGATACCGGGGCGCTGCTCGAACACATGCAGGGCATGCGTGAGCGTGGCCTCTTGCGCCGTGTCGCCGCGATCCTCTATCACCGCCGCGCCGGATTCTCCGCCAACGGGATGGGCGTTTGGAAGGTCTCTCCTGGGCAGATCGCAGAGCTCGGTCCGCGGATGGCGTCCTTCCGCGGCATCTCTCACTGCTACGAGCGTCCCACCTACGAGGACTGGCCCTACTCCGTCTTCACGATGGCCCACGGCCGCTCCAAGGAGGAGTGCGACGCGGTGCTCGACGCGATCGCCGAGCAGACCGGCATCCACGAGCGCGCCACGCTGTACTCCTCGACCGAGTTCAAGAAGATCCGCCTGCTCTACTTCACGGACTCCTTCAAGAACTGGGAGGCCCAGCACGGGGAGGACCGGCAGGCGTGAGGTGCCCCGGCCAGTTCGTCAGGGGCCGGGTTCGGTTCATCTTTAGGATGTCATCTTCCTCTCCCGAGCATCACATCCTCGCCCGTGAGCACCTCACTCGCTGACGCGCGCTCGACGGAGCTCTACCGCCGCGCGCTGGAGGTGCTGCCCGGCGGTGTCAACTCGCCCGTGCGCGCGATGGGTGCGATCGGCCGCTCCCCAATCTTCATCGACCGGGGCGAGGGTGCGGAACTGATCGACGTTGACGGCAATCGCTTCATCGACTACGTCTGCTCCTGGGGTCCTCTGATCCACGGGCACGCCCATCCGGTAGTACTCGATGCTGTGGCCGCGTCGGCGGCGAAGGGCACGAGCTTTGGGGCGCCTACCGCCGCCGAGATCGAGCTGGCGGTGCAGGTCACGCGCAGGATCGACGGGGCCGAGATGTTGCGTATGACCTCCTCGGGCACAGAGGCCACGATGACTGCGGTGCGGCTCGCGCGAGCGGCCACCGGGCGCGAGCGGCTGCTCAAGTTCGCCGGTGCCTACCATGGGCATCTCGATCCACTGCTCGCGCAAGCCGGCTCAGGGCTGGCCACTCAGGCGCTCCCGTCGAGCCCGGGTGTGCCCGCCGCCGTGGTCGCCGACACCGTCGTGGTGCCCTGGAATGACCCGGACGCGCTGCGCGCCGCCGTGGAGCAGTCGGCCGGCAAGGACGAGATCGCGGCGATCATCGCCGAGCCGTTCCCCGCCAACATGGGCCTGGTCCCGCCCCGCGAAGGCTTCCTCGAGCTCCTCCGCGAGCTCGCCGACGCTTGTGGGGCGCTCTTGATTCTCGACGAGGTGATCTCGGGCTTTCGCGTCGCGCGCGGCGGCGCGCAGGAGCTCACTGGCGTGCGGGGCGACCTCACGATTCTCGGCAAGGTCCTCGGCGGCGGTCTTCCTGCCGCGGCGGTCGGCGGGCGTGTCGATCTGATGCGCCTGCTTGCCCCCGCCGGCGAGGTCTACCAGGCGGGGACACTCTCCGGCAATCCCCTCGCGGTCGCGGCAGGACTCGCGACGCTCTCCCTGCTCGACGAGCAGGCCTATCTGCGCCTCGCCTCGATCACTGATGGGCTCGCCGCCGGCCTGCGCGAGGCCGCGGCCGCGGCGAGACGTCCGGTCCAGGTCGCGAGCGTCCCCGGTCTCTTGACCGTCTTCTTCTCTGAGCGCCCCGTCCTCTGCTTCGACGACGCGCGTGCCTGCGATCTGGAGGCCCACGCCGCCTGGTGTCGCGAGCTGCTCTCGCGCGGGGTCTACCCACCGCCCTCTCAGTTTGAGGCGTGGTTCCCGTCACTTGCGCACACTTCCGAGCACATCGAGCGCACCCTCGCCGCTGCTGCCGCTGCATTTGCGGAGATCCCATGAGCGCCTTATCCGTGCCCACTCCGTCAGGAGCCGCGCGCTCCTCGCTGCAGCGGTTACGTGCCCTCCTGCACGACGAGGGGGGCCTGGTGGCGAGCCTCGTGGAGTCCACGAGCGATCGCGCCGCTCCACCAGGGCCCGCGCGGCTCGCCGCCTCAGGCCCGCGCGCCGAGGGCAGCCGCGAGGATTACGAGCTCTTGATCGATGCGATCTACGAGGGCTACTTGCTTCACTACGCCAAGCCGCGTGTAGCACTCACGTTGGATCAGGATCTCGGCCTGCTGGCGGGCGACCGGCTGTACGCGCTCGGGCTGGCTCGGCTGATCGCGCTCGGTGATCTCGCGGCCGTGGCCGAGCTGGCCGACACGATCTCGCTCAGCTCGCTCGCGCAGGGCGCGGGCGAGCCGGAGCTGGCCGACGCTGTGTGGACGGCCGGCGCGCGCGCCATCGGCTGGGGGTCGAGCGAGACCCATCGTCGCGCCAAGGACCTTGTGTTGACGGGCTCCTCCAAAGCGATCGAGGCGATGCGCACAAGTGCGGCGAGCCTCGCCGCGCCGCGCTGAATCGCGCCTCGATATTGTTTGTGCTCTTGCCAGACAAGCACACCCAACACAAGTCCAAGTACACCGCCGATCGGATGATCCCAGGCGCCTTCGAGGGCGAGACGGTTACGCGGCGACGGTTCATGACCGTGAGCTCCCAGGCGATGGGCGGGATCGCCGCCGCCTCATTCCTGCTGCCCGCGCTCGGCTTTGCGATCGGGCCGATCTTCAAACAGCCGCCGCACTTCTGGGAGGACATCGGCTCCACCGAAGACTTCACCAACAACAACTATGTACCGGTGGTCATCACGGAGGCCTACGGGATCGGCGAGGCCGGTAAGACGACCGCGTACGTGCGCCAGCACAACGACGCGATCGACACCGACATCTACGATCGCCACACGCCGTACATTGCGATCTCGACCCGCTGCGCCCATCTCGGTTGCCCGGTGCGCTGGGTCGACGCCGCAGAGCGCTTTATCTGTCCCTGCCACGGCGGCGTCTACGACCTGCTGGGGCGTAGGGTGGGTGGGCCTCCGGTCAGGCCGCTCGACCGCTTCCCCACGCGCGTGAAAGGCGACCGGGTCGAATTGTGGAGCGGACGGTTCAGCGTCAACAGCGAGCTGAAACGCTTCTCACCGCGCGACCCCGGAGAGACCGTGGACGGCATCGGCCAGTACCTCTACCCCTCGCGACCGTCCGCGCGTAAGCCCTTCTAAGCCCCGTCAGCCCTGTGCCCAAGCTCCCTGCACCCCCCGTACCCGCCCCGCTCAAGGCCCCACCCCCTCGTCCAGGTGAGGGCAACGGCAAGGGTGGCGTGGCAGAGGGTGCGAAGGCAGCCGGAATCAACGTCGTCGACTGGGTTGACGAGCGCACGTCACTGAGCGGCGGCGCCCGCTGGATGATGTTCCGCAAGGTCCCGAAGGGCACGAACTGGTTCTATACGCTCGGCTCGGCCACGATGTTCGCCTTTCTTTCGCAGGCCGTCACGGGCGTCTTCCTCGCGATGTACTACCGCCCTGATCCCGCGGGCGGCGCGTATGAATCGATCCGCTACGTGACCAACGATGTGTTCCTCGGGCAGTTCGTGCGCGGTATGCACAAGTGGGGATCGAGCGTGATGGTGATCCTCGTGTTCCTGCATATGGGCCGCACCTTCTTCTTCGGGGCCTACAAGTACCCGCGCGAGCTGAACTGGGTGATCGGCGTGGTGCTGCTGATCCTGACGATGGTGATGTCCTTCACCGGCTACCTGCTGCCCTTCGACCAACGTGCCTACTGGGCGACGATCGTGGGCGTGAACATCAACGGCACCGGCCCCCTGATCGGTCCCTACCTGAGCGACTTTCTCAGAGCCGGCCCCGAATTCGGGGCCACCACGCTGTCGCGCTTCTATGCGATCCACATGCTGCTCCTGCCCGGGGCGCTGATCGCGTTGATCAGCGCCCATCTGTACCTCGTGGCAAAGCTCGGCACTACCGCGCCGCCGTGGATCAAAGCCGAGCAGAGCTCCGAACTGCGCAAGGCGGAGGCGTAGTGGCTCCGGAGATCTCTGCAGCGGTGCGCCCCCAGGCGCGCCGCTGCACCCAACCTCGCACCTTCGCACGATGAACCAGCGCGAGAAGGAGGAGTACCTCCGCGAGTACGCGGTCCTGAAGTCACAGGGCAAGCCGTTCTTCCCCTACGCGGTGGCCAAGGACGCCGCGATGGCGTGCGTCGTGATGGCGGTGATCATTGCGATGTCGCTGATCCTCGGCGCGGAGCTCGGCTCGAAGGCGAACCCGACCACCACCACCTACGTGCCACGCCCCGAGTGGTACTTCTTCTTCCTGTTCGAGGTCCTGCGCGTGATCAAGCCGCCGAGCCTCGTGCCGCTGGCCACGATCGGCGTGCCTACGATCGGCATGATCTTGCTGTTCCTGCTGCCGTTCTACGATCGCGGCCCCGAGCGCCGCCCCGAGCACCGCCCGATCGCGACCGTGACTGCTCTCTTCGTGATCGGGGCGATGGCCTTTCTCACTTACCAGGGTGCCAACGCCGGATCGCCGACGGCGATCGAAATGTCCACACCGACGGCCGTCACGCAGGCGGGCGGAACGCAACTCGCCGAATACGAAGCCGGCAAGGCGGTGGTCGCCCAGTCGGGGTGTGAGGCGTGTCACAAGATCGGTGACAACGGCAACAATGGGCCCGGGCCGGAACTGACGCATATCGGCTCGCGATTGCCCGCGCAGGCGATCGCGCGGACGCTCGTGAACCCAACGGCGCCGATGCCTTCGTTCAAGAACCTGCCGCCGCAGAAGTTCACCGCGGTCGTTTCGTTCCTGTCACAGCTGAAGTAGCTGGATCTCGAGCCATGTCAGCTCATGGTTCGGGAACGCTCGAGGCGGGGGAGGTGCGGGCGATGTTCGACCGTATCGCGAAGGTCTATGACCTCCTGAACACCGTGATGACGGCCGGCCTGCACCACCGCTGGCGCGAGCGGGCGGCGGACCTTGCCCTCCTCGGCCCAGGCTCCCGCGTGCTCGACGTCGCCACTGGCACGGGCGACCTGGCGATTGAGCTCGCGCGGCGTGTCGCTCCCGGCGGAGAGGTGGTGGGCAGCGACTTCTCTGAGGCGATGCTCGCACGGGCGCGCACCAAGCCCAAGCCCGCGGGCGCCGAGCTGCGCTTCGAGTGGGGCGACGCGCTCGAGCTGCCTTTTGCGGATGGGACGTTTGATGCCGCCACGGTCGGCTTCGGCGCGCGCAACTTCTCAGACCTGGCAAGCGGTCTGAAGGAGATGGCTCGTGTAGTGCGCCCCGGTGGCCGCGTGGTTGTGCTCGAGTTCACCTCTCCCACGCGCGCCCCGCTCTCGCTCTTCTACAGCCTGTGGTTCGACCGCATCGTGCCGCTGCTGGGGCGCCTGGCGGGAGATCCCGACGCCTACTCCTACCTCCCCAACTCGGTCAAGCGCTTCCCTGCGCCAGCGGGGTTGGCGGCGGAGATGGAGCGGGCAGGCCTGCGCGAGATCGGCTATTTGCTCACCGCAGGAGGCATCGTCGTGATCCACTTCGCCACCGTGCCCCTGGAGGGGGTGTGAGCACCGCGGTGGGCCACCACTCCGCCGAGCACTCCGCCGCCAGCCCTGCCGGCGATACAGATGCGCTCGAGGCGCTCATTCACAGCGGTGGCGAGAAGCTGCGCGAGCGGATGGCTCGCATCGAGCTGCACCTGGAGCGTGTGACGGCTGCCGCGGGTGCTCCGCTCGCCGAGCACGCCAACGCGACGATCATGGCTGGCGGCAAGCGGCTACGTCCGCTGCTCGTCGTACTCGCTGCCGAGTCCGCCGGCTTTGATCTTCTCCCCCCCGCCCCAACCGATCTTCCCCGGTGCCCCTCGTCTGGGCGCAGCCCCCCGCTCGATGCCGACGCGGGAGACGAATGCCTGATCCGCGCGGCGGTCGCGGTCGAGCTCGTCCACTCGGCGACGCTCGTGCACGACGATGTGATCGATGGCGCACAGCTGCGCCGTGGACGTCCCACCGTGGCTGCCGGAGCCGGGCGCCAGGTCGCGGTCGCCACCGGTGACCTGCTGTTCTCGCGCGCGTTTGCGGAGCTCGCGCGTAACGAAGATCAGGCCCAGCTGCGCGCGCTCTCGGATGCCAGCTCTGCCCTCGCCGCGGGCGAGCTGCTCCAGCGAGAGGATGCCTACGCGCCACACGTGGCGATCGAGCGCTACCTGAGGCGCTGCGAGCTGAAGACCGCTGCGCTGTTCGAAGCCGCCTGCCGTCTCGGTGCGCTCATAGCGGCGGGAGCGGCGGGAATCGGTTCAACGGATCTCGCGGATGCGCTCGGCACCTTCGCCCGGAGGATTGGGTTGGCTTTCCAGATCTTGGACGACGTGCTGGACGTGTCAGGGCCTGTCGAGCGAACCGGTAAGTTACGCGGGACGGACCTGCTCGATGGCACCGTCACGCTGCCTTTGATCCTCGCGCGCGAGCGTGACGGCGAGCTTGCCGGAGTCGATCTCGCGGCCCTTCGCGGCGCCCGCCAAGCCGAGGAGCTCTGCAAGCGGATCGCTGCCACTGGGGCGCTCGAGCAGGCCAGGGAGCGCGCGCTGGTGCTGGTCGCCGAGGCGAAGGCTGCGCTCCCGGTTGCTGTCGCTGGCCGGGCCGGCTCGCCGGCGCTGTTGGAGCAGGTGGCCGACGCGGTTGTCGAGCGCTATCGGTGAGGCTGCTTTAGATAAAGAGGCGACGGTTTGCTATCGACATATAAGAGTGCGTATAACTATGGCGTCACGCACTCTGAAAAATATAACGTCCCACTCCGGGTCTGGATATCGATCTCGCTGGGAAGGAGCCCGGAGCCCCGATGCTCCCGCCGGCGCGGCTCTAGAAATCTGAGGGGATGATCAGGTCCGCATCCAGCGCGCGGATGAAGAACTCGATCTCGCCCTCCATATTCGCCTGCGTGAGCTGCTGCAGATCGCTCAGCAGAGCGCTGGTTGCTTGGTCCAACTGCTCGTCGAGCTCCTCGACGACCGCCTGCTCGAACACGCCCTCCCGGCGTGCCTCACACTCGGGGCAGCGCAGCACGATTCGCCAGTGGCGCGGGCCTTCCTCGACCCAGTCCAGCGGATATGCGAGCTCACAGGCGCAGTGGAAACAGACGTGCAGCGGATCGGGAACCCGGACGCTGGCCGGAACCTCGGCGGGGGCGAGCTGCTGATCGCGATAGACAACGTCGATCTGCTTACCGCTGGGGAGTCGCACGCGATGACGGGTGGGGTGGCTTCTGTCGTGGTGCATGGTCTAATCACGAACTCATCGACTTCGAGGTCCGCTGCCTTTAGCACGCTCCTCGCGGCTAGGAGGTTCGCGTAGTGCCGATCGCCGCCCGCGAGGGGCCGGGATCTCACATACCGGCACCGATTGGCGAGCACGACGGGTCCTCCGCGGCAAGACCTCCTTGCCCTGAGAGCGGGCGGCGGCGGTGGTAGGTTCATATGGGCCATGGCCACCACAATCCGCGCGATCGGCCACGAGGACAGGCTCAGTCTCGTGGACCATCTCGACGAGCTGCGCACCCGCCTGATCGTCAGTGCGGTGGCGCTCGCGATCGCATTTGGGTTCTGCCTGTGGCAGAACCACGCGTTGTTGCACCTGATCAATGCGCCGCTGAGCAAGCAGACCGAGAAACAGGTCGCCAAGGGCAACGGGCCGCTCGGTCAGACCGCGCTTGCCCAGCAGGCGGTTTTGAAAATCGCTCACAGCACTGAGGCGATCGTGCTCGCGTTGAGCGCCCCACACAGCGGTCTACCGGCTGCCACGCGGGCCGAGCTTGCCGGTGAGATTCCCAGCCTGCGCGCGGCTGTCGCGAAGGTCCCACCGGTCCCGGAAGGTAACAAGCCCGTGACGCTGGGTATCGGCGAGCCCTTCACCACCACGATCACGGTGACGCTGCTTTTCGCCCTGGTGATCTCACTGCCGGTGATCCTGTTCGAGATGTATGGGTTCGTGCTGCCCGCGTTCAGCCCGCGGGAGCGACGGATCGCGATGCCATTGCTCGCCGCGATTCCTTTTCTGTTCGTGATCGGGGTCGCGTTTGGCTACTTCGTCGTGCTGCCCGCTGCATTGCGGTTCTTCCAGAACTTCAACAGCAGCGAGTTCAACGTCCTCGTGCAGGCCGCCCCGTATTACAAATTTGTCGCGACGATTCTGCTGGCGATGGGGCTGGTCTTTCAGGTGCCCGTCGCGATCCTCGCGGCAACACGGGTCGGGATCGTCACGCCAAAGCAGCTGCGTCACAACCGCCGCTACGCGGTCGTCGCGTGTGCCGGCATGGCCGCCTTCCTGCCGGGCGACGCAGTGACGCTGCTCCTGGAGACCATCCCGCTGTACATCCTCTACGAGCTGAGCATCCTCGTCGCGTCATTCGTCGCGCGCCGCGACGCGAAGCGTGAGCGGGCCGAGGCAGCGCTCGCGGCCGCTGGCGGCGACGCTCCGGCCGCGGGTTCTTCTGGACCCGGCGGCGTGGCGGCGACGGGTCCCGCGCCCCCAACGCCGAGTGGCCCCATGCAGTCCGCAGATCCCCCGCTGGCGGATGAGGACGGCGACGCTGGGATCGGCAAGGCGGGCGTTGAGGCCGCTGGTACGGGTGATTCTGGGGACGAGGTGGAGCCGGACGTGAAACAGATCATCGACCACATCGACCGCGAGCTGTCCTAGCTCGCGGGGCTCGCGAGGCGAGCCCGATCGGGAGCCTGATCCGCCCGGGAGCCCGCTGTCCGTAGAATCATCTCCAGATGCTCTTCGACCTGAGAGGACGCGGCCGTCGCCGGACAGTCCAAGTGATCTACATCGGCCTCGCCCTGCTGTTCCTCGTGGGCTTCGTCGGTCTTGGCGTCGGCGTGGGAGGTGGCGGCGGTGGAATCCTGAACGCATTCACCGGGGAAAGCGGGGCGCCGAAGGCGAGCTTCGCGGGCCAGGTGAAGAAGTACCAGAAGCTCGTCGCCGAGCAGCCGAAGAGCGTGAGCGCGTGGGAAGGGCTAACCACCGCCCAGCTGCACGAAGCCGGCGGTGAAGCCTACGTCAGCAACGGCAAACTGACGAGCAAGGGCAAAGAACTGTTCACCCAGATCGCACATTCATGGAACAGCTACCTCGCGCTGAATCCACCGAAGCCGAGCCCCCAACTGGCGCAGGAGATGGAGCGGATCTTCGGCGAAGAAGGTCTCAACCAGCCCGCCGAAGAGGTGAAGGTCCTACAGGTCGTGCTTGCCGTCAAGCCCGAACTCACGCCGCAGTACGAATCCTCGCTGTACGCGTCGATGGCCGAGTACGCCTACAAGGCCCACAACACGCGCATCGGCGACCTCGCCTCGGGAAAGGCGATCAGCCTCGCCGCCCCCACCGAGCGCGCGAAGCTGAAGAAGGCGCTCGCGGAACTGAAGAAGAGCGCCGCGAGCACCACCTCCTCGACGGCCACCACCTCGAGCGCCACAGGGTCTGCCGCGACCGGCGCCGCCTCGACCAGCGAATCTGGCAACGCCACGATCACCGTCGGCGGCAAGAGCTACAAAGTCAGCCAGAAGGTCAAGGAACAGCTCGAAAGCAGCGAGAAAAAATAGTCGGCCGATTCGCCACCGGCGCCTTCTCTGGAATCTGCCGCGTAGAGGCCACACCTTCAGGATCGGTCGCGCTGGGCTAGAATCGCTGGCTCACCCGGCCCGCATGGCCGGCGCCCTCACGGGCCGTTAGCTCAACCGGCAGAGCAGGGGCCTCTTAAGCCCAAGGTTGCAGGTTCGATTCCTGCACGGCCCATTCTCGGGAAGTCGAAGTCAATCAACCAGCGCCTCCGCGACCGGCTCGCCGCGGCCGAGCTGCGTCCGCTCACCCGCCTCGGTCCAGATCACCTGATCCCGTCCAGGCCCCACCCCGAGGAGTGTTACGGGCGCGCCGATCTGCTCGGCGATGAACTGGAGATACTCGCGCGCGGCCTCGGGGAGGTCGGAGAACGTGCGGCACTCGCCGAGGTCCTCCTGCCAGCCGCGCAGCTCGGTCAGCTCTGCCGTTGTGTGGTGGAGGACCGTCTGGTGGTAGGGGAAGTCCTTGAACTCCGCGCCCTCGGCGCCACGGTAGCTTGTGCATACCTGGATCCGGTCGAAGCCCGAGAGCACGTCGAGCTTGGTGATCACAAGCGCGGTCAGCGTGTTCAGGCGGGCGGCGTAGCGCAGGGCTACTAGGTCCAGCCAGCCGGTCCTGCGGGGGCGCCCGGTGGTCGTGCCGAACTCGCCACCACGGGTGCGGATCAGCTCTCCCATCTCTTCGTGTAGCTCGCTCGGGAACGGCCCGGCCCCGACACGCGTGGTGTAGGCCTTCGACACGCCCCAGACCTCATCGATGTCCTTTGGCCCCACGCCGGTCCCCACGGTGGCTGCGCCCGAGAGCGGGTTGGAGGAGGTGACAAACGGATAGGTGCCGTGGTCGATGTCGAGCATCGCTCCCTGGGCGCCCTCGAAGATCACCTTCTCGCCGGCGTCGAGCAGTTCCCACATCAGTTTCGCGGTGTCGGCGATGTGCTGCTCGAGGCGATGGCCGTAGGTCAGGTACTCCTCGGTCATCGCGTGCAGATCGAGCTCCGGCTTCTTCTCGAACGGGCGCAGCGACAGGCGCTTGGGCTCCATCGCCGCGACGATCTTCTTCTTGAGGATCTTCTCGTCGAGCAGGTCCTGCACGCGGATTCCGAGCCGCGCGGCCTTGTCCGCGTAGCAGGGGCCGATGCCCCGCCGGGTCGTCCCGATCTGGCGGCTGCCGAGTTTCGTCTCGCCGGCCGAGTCGAGCAGCAGGTGGTAGGGCATGATCAGGTGGGCGTTCGAGGAGATGCGCAGGCCGCTGACGTCGACGCGCCGCGCGCGCAGGCCATCGAGCTCCTCGATCAGGACCTTCGGGTCGATCACGACGCCGTTGCCGATCACGCAGCGCTTGCCCGGATAGAGGATCCCGGAGGGGATCAGGTGCAGCTTCCACTCGACGTCCCCGCGCACGATCGTGTGCCCGGCGTTGTTGCCGCCCTGGAAGCGCACGACAGCGCCCGCGCGCTCGGCGAGCAGATCGGTGATCTTCCCCTTCCCCTCATCGCCCCATTGGGCGCCGACGATGACTATTCCTGGCATAGCTGGTTCAGTTTACGAGGCCGGGATCGAAGTCTTATTGGGCGTAGCGCTCGCCAGCGTAATTCAAGAACTTCGGGTACTCCTTCTGGAACGTCAGCGTGACTTTGCCGACGGCGCCGTTGCGGTGCTTGGCGATGATCAGGTCGGCCTCGCCAGGGCGCTCGGAGTCCTCGTCGTAGTACTCGTCGCGGTAGATGAACATCACCAGGTCGGAGTCCTGCTCGAGGTTCCCCGACTCGCGCAGGTCCGAGAGCTGTGGTTTCTTATCCGGACGCGACTCGACCGCGCGGCTGAGCTGCGAGAGCGCGATCACCGGCACGCCCAGCTCGCGCGCGAGGATCTTCAGGCCGCGGCTCAGCTCACCGACCGCGGTCACGCGGGAGTCGTAGCGGCTGTCGGTACGCATCAGCTGTAGGTAGTCGATGATGATCAAGCCCAGCCCGCCCTCGCACTGGGAGTGCAGGCGCCGTGCCTTCGCACGGATCTCGAGCATCCCCACGTCCGAGGAGTCGTCCACCCACAGCGGCGCCGCCGCCAGGCGCTGGGAGGCCTTGAGGATCTTCGGCCAGCGCTGCTCGGCCACGCGCCCCTTGCGCAGCTCCTCGCCCTTGATCCGCGCCTGCGAGGCGACGAACCGCTGGGCCAGCTCGGCCTCGGCCATCTCCAGGCTGAACAGCGCCACGGGCTTGCCATACTCGACGGCGGCGTTCTCGGCAATGTTGCACACGAGCGCGCTCTTGCCCATCGCGGGGCGGGCGGCGATGATGATCAGGTTCCCCGGTTGGAAGCCCCCGGTGATCTCGTCGAGGTCCTTGAACCCGGACGGCGTCCCGGTCAGGGAGGTGCCCTCGATCGAGAGGCGATGCAGCTTGTCGAGCTCCTCGTGCAGCACCTCTTCGATCGCGCGGAAATCCTGCTGGCGGTCGTCGCGGGCGACCTCGAGCATCGCCTTCTCGGCCTGCTCCACCAGCTCGCGCGGCGCTGCTCGATGGCCGAGCACGCTCTCCTGGATCTCATACGACGCGCCCAGCAACCGCCGCAGCAGCGCGTTCTCGCGCACGATCTGCGCGTAGCGCCGGGCGTGTCCGGCTGCCGGCACCACCCCGGTCAGCCCATCGACCGTCGCGACCCCCCCGACGCCCTCGAGCTTCCCGCTCTGGCGCAGGCGGTCGGTGACCGTGAGCACGTCGACCGGCTCCGACTCGTTGTATAGTGCGAGCATCGCCTCGTAGATCGTGCCGTGGCGCTCGCGATAGAAGTCATCCGCGCGAAGCCCCTCTTCGATCACCAATGCGTACAGCGAGCGGTCTGAGAGCAGGATCGAACCCAGCACTGACTGCTCGGCCTCGAGGTTGTGCGGAGGCGCCACCACGCCCGCCGGGGGCGCGCTGGCCGTGCCATTGCCGTTGGTTACCGTGACCGCGCTCATACCTCGGGCGAGTCTAGGTTGGCATCCACTGCCAGCGAGAGAGTCTTCTCGCTATATAGGAGAAATTACTTCCCACGAACACATGTTCGCAGGAGCGGCGGCGACTTATTTCTTAGCCACAACCATAGTCTTGATCGTCGCCGTGACACCCTCGACGACCTCGACCTCGACCATGTAGGTGCCGACGCTCTTGATCGGCTCGGGCATGTGCACGCCCCGTTTGTCGATTTTTAGCCCCCGCGCTTCGCGCACCGCGGTAGCGATGTCCTGCGCGGTAACCGATCCGAACAGGCGTCCGTCCGCCCCGGCCTGCTGCGGGATCGTGAGCACGGTCCGGTTCAGCAGGTTGACATTCTCCTGGGCCTTTTCGATCGCGTTACGCGCCGCTCGTTCAGCCGCCAGCTGGCGTTCGCGGATCACTTCGATCGCGCCTTTGGTAGCGGGCTGGGCGAGCTTGCGCGGGATCAGATAGTTGCGCAGGTAGCCCTTGGAGACATCGATCACCTTGCCCTGCTCGCCGAGATCGTCGACATCCCTAAGGAGTATTGCTTCGGGCACTAGCGTTCCCGATCCCGATCCCGGTCGCCCCGGCCACCGCGCGGGCTGTCCTCGCGACCGCCCTCGTTCACATACGGCAGCAGTGCCAGCTCGCGCGCGCGCTTGACCGCCCGCGCGATCTGGCTCTGATGGCGCCGGCACGAGCCGGTGATCCTCCGTGAACGGATCTTGCCCTTCTCGGAGATGAACTTCGAAAGCGAGGCGATGTCCTTGTAGTCGACCTGCTCGACCTTGTCGCGACAGTGCTGGCATGGCTTGCGCCGGCCGCTTCCGGGCCCACCCTTCTTGTTGTCTCGGCGGCGAACAGGCTTGCCGCGACCGCGCGCTTTTGCCACTGGTTGCTCCCTTGCTTGCTAGAACGGAATGTCGTCGTCGCCGGCCCCGGCGGCGACAGGTGCGGGCTGGAAGTCCCGCTGATCGACCGGGACGTCACTGCCTTGGGGAGTCCCGTTGCCCGCCGCGAATCCGCCACCTGAGGCCTCATCGCGTGAGCCGAGGAACTGCACCGAATCGGCAATGATATCGGTTGCCTGGCGCTTTGTCCCGTCCTGGCTCTCCCACTCGCGCCACTCCAGTCGCCCGTCGATCGCCACGGGGCGTCCCTTCGAGAGGTACTTGGCGGCATTCTCGCCCTGCGCGCCCCATACGGTTACGTTGAAGTAGTTGGGCTTGTCCTCCCATTCGCCGGTGCTTCCGTTCTTGCGGCGGGTGTTACAGGCGATGCGCAGGCTGCACACGGACATGCCGCTCGGCAGCGAGCGCAGCTCAGGATCGGCGGTCAGGTTTCCGGTCATCACGACGCGGTTGATATTGGTTGCGGCCATGGTGTTGGTTCCTTTCAGCTGGTTCTCCCGCTCGCGGGAGCTCGTCGGTCTGCTCTCGATCCCCCCGGTGCTCGGAGAGATCAAACGTCGAGTCTAGAGGTGCCTTCGGGGGCAACTCTAGATCGGGACCTTCTCCACCCCGCTAGTTGCGAGGATTGCCAGCTGCGCATCCTTCCTTGGGCTTGCCCCGGTGACCCGGCTGCGCATGGTGCGCTATCAGGGCTCCTCCGCCGCGCGCAGCGCGCAGAGACCGTCCTTTAGGATTTATTTTGCTCGTGCATAGTGGGTGCGGGCTGATCCGCCCGCCCGCGCGAGGAGGTTCTGAACACCTCGTCCCAGTAGGGAGCACTGATCCCGAAGCCGCGAGTGTCGTCCTGGAAGTGGTGGCGCATGTGCCGTTCGCGCAGCATTCGCCCGAGCCGCCCGCGCGCGCGGAAGTGGTGGATGTAGTAGTGGATCATGTCGTACGCCAGATAGCCGGCGAAGAACCCGGCACCGAGCCCGGGCGCATAGCCGGCGCCGAAGATCAGATAGAGGATCCCGAACACGACAATCCCCAAGGGCACGCTCACGGCGGGCGGCATCACCAAGCGCAGGGGATCGTTCGGGTGGTCGTGGTGGACGCCATGGATGATCCAGTGCATGCGCGCGCCGAGGCCGTCCTGTGGCTCGAAATGGAACACGATCCGGTGCAGCCAGTACTCGAACAGCGTCCACAGCGCGTAGCCGCCGACCGCCAGTGCCGCGGTGGTCACGACGCTCGCGCTCGAGAGCTCCCATGCCGCGAGCAGGACCACCGCGGGCATGAAGATCAGCACGGGTACCGCGGGGTGCACGCGCGAGAGGACATCGAGCACGCGCGAGTCGAACATCGGCGGGGAGGCACGCAGTACGTCTGTCCTGCTCGCTGTCCCCGTCCCGTCGCTCATGTCTTCGACCCAGGCCATCTCGATGATTTTATTACCCGATCGCGGATCGCGTAACCGTTGCGCAGCGAATTATCTCTCCCGCGCGGCAACTCCCCCAACCAACGCGAGCGCTGAGCAGCAACCGCGACAGCTTGATGCTACGCCGGCTCGCCGACTGCGAACTCAGCCTCTGCAGCGGGCTCGCCGCCGGCATGCTCCGCCTCGCGCCGGGGTGTCCCGACTGTGCCGACGGTGGCGAGCGTCTCCGGAGCGTCCGGGGTGCCGGGCGCGAGCTTGATGATCCGGAAGCGCACTACCTCGTCGGCGATCCGCAGCGTGCGGTTGAGCGTCTCGAGTAGCTCCGGCGTGGCGTGGAACTGCAGAAGGTGGTACTCAGCGCTCGTCTTGTGATCGATCGGGTACGTGAGCGCGCGCACGCCCCACTCGTCGTGACGTAGGAACTCGCCCTGGGTCTCGACCGCCGCGCGCGCGTCGGCGACGATCCGCGCGCGGACTGAATCCTCGACCTGGGGATCGAGCAGGATCACGAGATCGTATGTCGGTGCGGGCAGAGTCATGGGCGACGGAGAAGGTTAGCGGGTCTGCGCCCTTGGGCCTATCCTTCTAGGCCCGCACGTCTGTGCCGGCCGATTGTCTTCGCGGGGCGTTGTCCTCGGGCTCGGCATGGCACCACCATGCCTTGGGTGGGTGGGAATCTGGCCTAGCCCCACTCGACCCTCGACCACCCCAGCCGCACGCTCCTATCAGGAGAGGCCCTTCGCGCGGATGTCGTCGAGCTGCTCGTCGATCCAGTCGCCGGGGTCGCGCGAGGTGACGATCTCGACGAGCCCCTCCGCGCGACGGCGGCGCTCCGCGCCCGGCATCGTGAGCGCCGCGTAGATCGAGTTGGCGAGCTCCTGGATGTCGAAGGGGTTGACCGAGAGCGCGAACTCGCCGAGCTCCTCGTGCGCGCCGGTGTTCTCGGAGAGGATCGAGACGCCCTCGCGCTCGTTCACGAGCGGGCCCTCCTTGGCGACGAGGTTCATGCCGTCGAACATCGCGTTGACGAGGAGCACGTCGTAATGCTTATAGGCGGCCATCGCCTCCTCGAGGTCATCGCGGAGCTTGAGCTGGATCGGCATCCAGTCGGTGGTGCCGTGGCGGTGGTTGACGACCGCCACGAGCGCCTCGATCCGCTCGAGGTACTCGGCGTACTCAGGCACGTCGGTGCGCGAGGGCATCAGCTGTGCGATGAAGGTCACCCGCTCGGAGAACTCGGGGTGCTGGTCGAGGAACAGGTCGAATGCGGAGAAACCGCGGAGCACGTTCTTGGAGAGATCGGCCCGGTCCACGCGCAGGATCAGGAAGTCCCTGCGTCGACGCAGCAGCTCGTCCTCGAATTCCCCCACCCGCTCGCTCTGGGCCACCTGGCGTGTGGCGCGATGGTCGATCGGCAGCGGATAGGCTCGCACCCAGATCTCGCGTGAGCCGAAGCGCACCAGGCCGCGATCGAAGTCGACCTCCAGATCCATCAGATCGCGACAGCACTGCAGGAAGTTGCGCCGGTAGGAGCGCGTGTGGAAACCGATGATGTCGTTCGCCAAGAGGCCCGTGAAGATCTCCTCACGAATCCGCGAGGGCAAGACCCGCCAGGCATCGGACTGCGTCCAGGGGATATGGATGAAGTGGTGCAGGAACACGTCCGGGCGAGCTTTGCGAACGAGGTCCGGAAGTGTGTAGAGGTGGTAGTCGTGGACCATCACGACGGGCTCCTCCACGCCCTCGAGCTCCTCCACGACCGCGCGTGCGAGATCCTCGTTGACGACGTTGTAGCCGAACTCGAAGGCCTCGATCTCCTCGCGGCGGATGTCCGGCGCATTCGACAGATCCCACAGGTAATGCTGGATGAACCACAGCATCGGATTGGCGAAGACGTTGTAGAAGCGGTCGTAGGCCTCGGGGTCGGAGACGACGAGCCTGACTTGGAACTCGCCCCCGGCGGGGGAGCGCACCGGGAATGACCGGCCCGCGTTGGCGCGTGAGACCTCGGAGTCGTGCTCGTTCATCGCCGAGGCGATCCAGATCGCTTCGCGGTGCGAGGCCAGGCCGGTGAGCGCCGTGACCAGCCCGCCCGAGCCGCGCTGGACCTCGCCGCCCGCGTGGAACGTGACCGGCCCCCGGTTGGACACCAGCACCAGCGGTTGGGTCCGCTGGGCCGGCGTCTCGCTCATGATTCGCGCAGCTCGTTGAAGATTCGAAGATAGTCCCGCAGGTAGCGCGGCGTGAGGAAGTGGGCGCGCACGTGCTCCTTACCGCGCCGACCGAGGAACTTGCCGAGCGCGGGGTCCCTTACGATCTCCAAGGTCCGCTCCGCGCACTGCTCGGCGGAGGAGACGAGATAGCCGGTGACGCCGTCCTCGATCTGCAGCGGGATGCCGCCGACGTCGCCGCCGATGAACGGGCGCGCCTTCCAGATCGCCTCCGAGACGGTCAGGCCGAAGCCCTCGCGTGTGGACTTCTGTATCAGCACGTCGGCGTGGGACTGGAAGGCGTTGACCTCGATCGCGCCGACATTGTTGAAGTTGTTGAGGATATGCACGTCCGGGTCGCCGTCGGCGTGGGCGATCGTGGCGTTGAAGAAATCCCAGCCCTCGGGGTCATCAGAGGCCATCGACCCGACCAACGCGAGCTGCATCCCAGGCATCTCGGCCTTGACCACGCGGTAGGCGTCGATCACGCCGAGCGGATCCTTCCAGGGATCGAAGCGCGAGACCTGGCACATCAAAGGCCGGTCGATGTCGATCCCGAACTGCTCGCAGACGTACGAGGCATCCTCGGGCAGCAAAGCCATGTTCTTCGGCGTCAACGGATCGATCGCGGGCGGGACGACGTTGACTTTGCCGCGCATGCCGTCGGGCACGTAGTCGGCCATGTGGAAGAGCGACTGGGGGTACTCGGAGATGTAGGGCAAAAGCTGGGCGATCGTCGCCGGGTTGGGCGTCGAGAGGTCGATGTGGCAGCGCCAGACCCAGCCGGCGGCCTTCTCCGGGACGAGCGTATGCAGTGCCGCGGGTTGGGGATCGTGGACGAGGCACACGTCCCAGCCGCCGGAGAGCTCGCGGGCGTTCATCTCGTTGTAGCGCCGCCAGGTCTCCCACTGCTCCTCGTCGAGGTCCTGGGGGGCGCCCTGGAGGGCGTTGTGCATCAGCTTGGTGGCGTTGAAGAACTCCTCGCGCCCGTAGATCACCTGCCACTCGCAGTCCAGTCCGACATCGCGCATCAGGCCGACAAGCGTGTAGAGGATCTCCGAGACGCCACCGCCGAACGCGGTCGCGGAGATGTGCACCACGCGCTGGCCCTTCAGCGGCTCGGCGAGCTCGTGGATCTCCTCGATCAGCTCCTTGCCGCAGATGTGGGTGTAGTCGGAGAGGGTCTTGTGGCCGACGGCGACGGGTTGGAGCACGCGGCAGGACGATACCTAAAGGGGTGTACGGATATGTCGAGCCCGTGCGAGCGTGTCCAACGAGCGGCAGCTCCTGTCGTGACTGGGCGAGGAAACACAGCGTTTCCCAGCGCGCTCATCCCCGATGCATTGAGGTGAGTTGAGTCCCATCCTGGCCCGAGCCGCACCCCCGGCCGAGCACGGGGCTAAGGTCTTCGGGATGCTCAACGGACGCCTCTACCGGGTGGCCTTCGTTCCGTTCGCGCTCGCACTGGCCCTCGCCGCGTTCTCGCTGACGGCACGTCCGCTACCGCTCACCTCGACGCTGGCCCCCGACGCGTTCGAAGGCGCGGTGGCATTAGCCGAACTGAAGAGCCTGGCGGCGGAGTTTCCCGAGCGGCGGCCGGGCAGTCCGGGCGATGAAAAACTCGCCGCGCGGATTGCGCAGACGCTGGAAGGACTCGGCACGGCGGGGCACGGGGGCTTTCAGGTACGCACGCACCGCTTCCAGGCGCAGACGATCGACGGGGAAAGGACGCTCGAGACGGTGATCGCACAGCGCGCGGGCTCGAGCGGCGGTACGCCAATCGTGATCGTCGCCCACCGTGACGCGAGCGCATCCGGATCGGAGGCCGAGCTGTCCGGGACGGCCGCGCTGATCGAGCTGGCGCGCGTGTTCGCGGCGCGCGAGACGCAGCGCACGATCGTGCTCGTCTCGACCAGCGGCGGCAGCGGCGGCGATGCGGGCGCCCTGGACTTCGCCGCGAGCGAAAACGCTCCGCTCGACGCGGCGATTGTGCTGGGCGATGTCGCGGGCGTGGGCGAGCGCAAGCCGTTCGTGGTGCCCTACTCGGACGGTTTCGGCAGCGCGCCGTTGCTCTTGCAGCGCACGGTCGCGAGTGCGATCACGCAGAACGTCGGAGGGAACCCGGGCGCCCCGAGCGCGATCTCCCAACTCGCGCATCTGGCCTTTCCCCTCGCCACGGGCGAGCAGGGGGCGCTGAACGCGAGCGGACTCCCGGCGGTGCTCGTCCAGGTATCGGGCGAAGCGACGCCGCCTGCGAACGAAGCGGTGAGCGAGGAAAAGCTGGAAGGCTTCGGGCGCGCGGCGCTGAGCGCCGTCGACGCGCTGGACGCGGCGCCGGACGTCGAAGCGGCCCCGCAGACGGGCCTCGTGCTAGGACGCCAGGTGCTGGGAGAGTGGGCGCTGCGGCTGCTGCTCGCGACGCTGCTGATTGCACCATTGCTGCTGCTCGCCGACGGGTACGCGCGCCTACGCCGTCGCCGGGGCGCGGGCGGTGACCGGGCGATGATCCAGGGCCTTCTCTGGACAGCGGCCTGCGCGCTGCCGTTCCTCCTGGCGGCCCTGTTCGCCAAGGCTCTGGGCTGGCTGGGCGCCCTGCCAGCCGTGCCCGCGACGGGAGTCCAGGCGAGCGCGCTGCCATTTCAGGGCCCCGCCGTGAGGGCGGTGCTGGCCGTGGCGCTGGTGCTGGGACTCGGCTGGCTCGCGTGGCCCTGGGCGCTACGGCGGCTGGAATGGAGAGTCCGCCCGGACGACGACGCCGCGGGGCTGGCGATGATGACGGTGCTGCTCGGCGTCGGGGTGGTGGTGTGGGTGCTCAACCCATACGCCGCTCTGCTGGTGCTGGGAGCCCTGCACCTGTGGCTGGCGCTCGTCTCCCCGCAAAGCCGTCCTCCGCGTCCGGCGGCGCTGGCATTGGTCGCGCTGGCCCTGGTGCCGCTCGTGCTGCTGATCGCCTTCTACGCACGCGAGCTTGGCGTGGGGCCTGGCTGGATCGCTTGGGATGCCGTGCTGCTGCTCGCGGGCGGGCACATCGGGATTGCTGCGACGGCGCTGTGGAGCCTTGCGTTCGGTTGCGTCGCGGCCGCCACGCTACTTGCGCTGACGCCGACTGACGCGGACGACAGGATCGACGACGGCACGCCGCTGAGGATTCGGGGCCCGCTGTCT